>Ga0070668_100004206_pt1 | contig 10672 bp, 10 predicted proteins | sample KBSS43metaG_FD_64661 | JGI IMG/M metagenome (GOLD analysis project Ga0070668, IMG submission 64661) | Switchgrass rhizosphere microbial communities from Kellogg Biological Station, Michigan, USA - KBS S4-3 metaG | ecosystem: Host-associated > Plants > Roots > Rhizosphere > Soil ... | reverse complement strand
TTCAGGAGGGTGGTCATGATGCGCGCTCCGGTCATCCCGAACGGGTGACCGAGGGCGATCGCGCCGCCGTGCGGGTTCATCTTCCCGAGCGGGATGTCGCACTCGGCCATGATCGGGATCACCTGGGCCGCGAATGCCTCGTTCAGCTCGACGGTGTCCACCTCGGCGATCGACATCCCGGCGCGCTCCAGCACCTTCTTGATCGCCCAGATCGGCGCGACGCCCATGTACTCGGGCTCGTTCGCGGCGGTCGCCGAGGCCACGATCCGCGCCCGCGGCTTCAAACCGAGCTCGTCCGCCTTCGCGTCCGACATCACGAGCACCGCGGCGGCGCCGTCGTTCAGCGGGCATGAGTTGCCCGCGGTGACCTTGCCGCCCTCCTTGAAGGCCGGCTCGAGCTCGGCGAGCTTCTCGAGCGTCGAGCTCGGGCGGGGGCCGTCGTCCTTGGCGACGACGGTGCCGTCCTCGAGCGTCACCGGCACGATCTCACGGTCGAAGTAGCCGCTCTCCTGCGACTGGACCGCCAGCTCCTGGGAGCGCTGGGCGTACTTGTCCATGTCGGCGCGGCTGACCTCGTAGCGCTCGGCCACGTTCTCGGCGGTCAGGCCCATGGAGATGTAGGCGTCCGGCTGGCCGTTGCCCCCCTGGAGTTTCTCGTTCTGGTCCTGCGGGCGAGCGCCCTCGACCGCCTCGTTGTAGCGCGACACCCACTCGACCCCGGCGGCGATGTACGCGTCGCCCTGGCCGGCGACGATCGCGTTCGACGCCTGCCGGATCGACTCGAGGCTGGAGGCGCAGTACCGCGAGACGGTCGCGCCGTTCGTCTCGAGCGGGAGCCGCTCGGACAAGAGCGTGATGATCCGGCCCATGTTGAACCCCTGAAGCCCCTGCGGGAGGCCCACGCCGCAGTAGACCTCCTCGATCAGCGACGGGTCCACGTCGGGGTTGCGCTCGAGCAGCGCGTCGACGACGAACGCGCCCATCTCATCGGGGCGTAGCTGGGCGAGCGAGCCCTTGAAGGCTCGGCCAATGGGTGTGCGGACGGCATCGACGATCACGGGTTCGGGCATGGCGGGAACCCTACTTAGGCGGCATTCTGAGGGCGCCGTCCAGCCTGATCGTCTCGCCGTTCAGCATCGGGTTCTCGGCGATGTGGCAGGCCAGCTCGGCGTACTCCTCCGGGCGGCCGAGCCGCGGCGGGTGCGGCACCTGCGCGCCGAGCGCCTGGCGCGCCTCGTCGGGGAGGCCGGCGAGCAGCGGCGTGTCGAACAGGCCCGGGGCGATCGTGCAGACGCGGATCCCGATGCGGGCGAGGTCGCGCGCCGCCGGCAGCGTCAGGCCGACGACGCCGCCCTTCGACGCGGAGTAGGCGGTCTGGCCGATCTGGCCGTCGAAGGCGGCGATCGAGGCCGTCATGACGACCACGCCGCGCTCACCGCCCTCGTCGGGCTCGCCCTCGGCCATCGCGGCTGCGGCCAGCCGCAGCACGTTGAAGGTGCCGATCAGGTTCACGCGCACGACGGTCTCGAACGGTTCGAGCGCCGCCGGTCCGTCTCTCTTCACGGTGCGCTCGGCCCAGCCGATGCCCGCGCAGGAGACCGCTAGCCGCAGCTCGCCGGCAGCCTCCACGGCGGCCTTCACCTGATCCTCGTCGGTCACGTCGGCCTTGGCGAAGGTCGCGCCGAGCTGGGCCGCGAGCGCCGGGCCCCGCTCGTCGTTCAGGTCGGCGATCGTCACGCGGGCGCCGCGCGCCGCCAACGCGCGCGCCGTCGCCTCCCCGAGGCCCGACGCGCCGCCGGCGACGAGGGCCCCTATGCCGTCAAGCCGCAACTACTCGCTTACGCGCTCTACCAGGAAGGAGATCCGGACGAGCGCACGCCACTCGTCGAGGTTCTCGCCGCGGAGCCCGGTCGACACGACGTCTACCGCCTTGATGTTGCGGAGCGTCTGGCTCGCGTCCGCGAGGGCGGCCTTCACGGCGCCGTCCGAGCTGTCGGGCGAGCTGCCCACCACTTCGATGATCTTCGTGACTGCCAACGCGGGCTCCCTTTCGTTCGGAGGTCATGCGCAGCCTATCCCGGTGATGTAGCTTGATGCTGGGATGGAGGCCAGCGCCGAGGAGAGCAGCGGCTACCTCGACTTCTCGAGGGTGTCTCCCGGCGAGCTGATGGGAATGGGGGCGGCGCTGGTGCTCCTCGCGTCGCTCTGGCTTCCGTGGTTCACCACCAGCTCCGAGAACCCCAACTCGCGGCTTCCCGGCGGCGTGAAGGGCGGCGACTCCGCCAACGCATGGCAGGTCTTCTCGACGCTCGACTGGCTGCTGGTGGCGGCGTGCCTGGCGCCCTTCATCCTCACCTGGATCGTCGCCCGCGGGCACAAGCTCACCTGGAAGCCGGGTGAGGTGACGATGATCGTCGGGATCGTCGCGTTCGTGCTGATCCTTTGCAACGGGATCATCCTGGGGCGCCCCGGCGACAGCGTCGACATCGGGCTCGGGATCGGGTACTTCGTGGCGCTCCTGGCATCGCTCGGGATGCTCGGAGCGGGCTACCTGCGCCAGGCGCTGTACACAACCGATCGCAAGCCGCCCGGCGTCATCTGAGTTAGGTTCCCGCCCATGGAGGCGAGGCCGAGGCCCGACCGCAACCTGGCCATGGAGCTGGTCAGGACCACCGAGTACGCGGCGCTCGCGTGCGCTCGCTGGATCGGCCGCGGCGACAAGGAAGGCGCCGACGGTGCGGCGGTCGACGCGATGCGCCTCCTGCTCGACACGGTTGCGATGGACGGCGTCGTCGTGATCGGCGAGGGCGAGAAGGACGAGGCCCCGATGCTCTACAACGGCGAGCACATCGGCGACGGGTCGCCGCCGCAGGTGGACATCGCCGTCGACCCGCTCGAGGGCACGGAGCTGTGCGCCAAGGGCCTCCCGAACGCGATCGCGACAATCGCGTTGTCGGAGCGCGGGACGATGTTCGACCCGGGGCCGTGCGTCTACATGCTGAAGATGGCGACCTCGCGCGGCATGGCCCACACCCTCGACCCGGACCGGCCGATAGGAGAGACGCTCGCGCTGATGGCTAAGGAGAAGGGCGTCCCCGTGGGCGACATCGTCGTGATCATGCTGGACCGGCCGCGTCACGAGGAGTACATGAAGGAGATCCGCGAGGCCGGTGCCCGCATCAGGCTGATCCCGCACGGTGACGTCTCGGCTGCACTGGCCGCCGTGACGGAGGACTCGACGGTGGACCTGCTGTTCGGCATCGGCGGCACCCCCGAGGGCGTGCTCGCCGCGGCGGCGATCCAGTGCACCGGCGGGCAGATCCTGGGCCGGCTGTGGCCACGCTCGCACGAGGAGCGGAACGCCGCGCTCGAGGCCGGCTACGACCTCGACGAGGTGCTGGACAAGGACCGGCTCGTCTCGGGCAAGGACGTCTTCTTCGCCGCCACCGGGGTCACCGACGGCGAGCTGCTCGACGGCGTGCACTACAGGGGTGCCGAGGGGGCGATCACGGAGTCGATCTCAATGCGCTCGCGCTCCGGCACCGTGCGCCGCATCTCCGCGCGGCACGACCGCGCGAAGCTGCGCGAGATCATCGGCGAACGACTGGGCTGATCGCCGCTTCCGCAGCCGCGCGGAATGCGCCGACCCGCGACGGCTCGAGCTCGAGGTTGGCCAGCGAGCGCAGGAACGCGTGGGTCACGATCACGTGGATCCGCAGCTGTGTCTGCTCGTAGATCCAGCGGCTGAGCCGGGTCGCGATGGTGGGGTAGAAGTTCACGACCTCGGAAGCGACGACGATCGTCACCTCGTCCGATCCGTCCTCCGCGGGCTTGCGGTGGACGCTCAGGCGCAGGAAACCCCGCCCGCGGCCGCGCCTGGCAACGAGGACACCGCGGTTGATGGGCCACGTCACGGTGCCGCCGTCGCGGTTGAACTCGTACTCCGGCTTGTGGAAGCGGAGCAGCACGAACGGTCGCCGCAGGAACACGACGTCGCGCGAGTCCGGGGCGTAGAGCACGCGGATGAGGCCGAGCGAGAAGCGGGACAGGAAGCTCCAGTACGTGCGCGCGAGCCGCTCGAGATACTCGGGCGCCCACATCTTCTCCAGCTCGCTCCTGGGCAGCGTCACCTCGGCGACCTGGCGGCTGCCGACCCCGCCCGCCTCCGAATAGCGCGACTGAGGGACGTGGACTATCTCGACGCGGGCACGCGAGCGCCGCTGCTGCTCGAGCAGGCGACGCGGGTCGCGCGGCCTCACAGGAGCTCCACCTCGACACGCTCGCCCGCGGCCGCCTCGCCCTCTCCGGGGGCGATGAAGGCGAGCGCGTCGGCGCCGAGCATCGAGGTCAGGACGTGCGAGCCCTGGGCGCCGGTCGTGGGACGGGCGACCGGGCCGTTCTCGCTCTGAAGCAGGCGCACCCGGATGGCCTGCTCGCGCTGCGGGTTGCGCCGGATCGGCTCCTCGAGCCGAGCCTGCACGCGCGGAGCGTCAGGCGCCGCGCCCTGGAGCGCAGCGAGGGCCGGGCGCGCGAAGAGCTGGAAGGTGACCATTGCGGATACGGGGTTCCCGGGCAGGCCGAACGCGAGCGTATCGCCACGAGTCCCGAACCAGGCGGGCTTGCCCGGCCGGAGCCGCACCCCCCAGAAGCGCTCCTCGACTCCCAGCTCGCGCAGCGCCGGCTTGACGTGGTCGTGTGGACCGACCGACACGCCGCCCGAGATGAGGACGACGTCCACCTCGTCGAGCGCCTGCGCGATCGCCGCGCGGGTGCCCTCGCGGTCGTCCGGGACCGTGGTGTGGCCCGTGCGGACGCCACCGGCCCGCTCCACCTGGGCGGCGAGGGCGAAGGCGTTCGAGCCGTAGATGCGTCCGGGGCCGAGCGGAGTGCCGGGCTCGGTCAGCTCGTCGCCGGTGACGAGGACGGCGACGCGCGGTTGCCTGCCGCAGCGCAGCTCGGCTCGGCCCACGGAGGCCGCGACGCCCAGCTCGGCTGGGCCCAGCTTGGTCCCCGTTCGCAGAACGACGGCATTGAGGGGGATGTCCTCGCCGGCGCGGCGAACGTTCGCGCCGGGGGCCATTTCCGGGACCGAAACTCGATCGTGTATGCGTTGACCGTGCATATCGCGGTCAACGCATACACCGTCGCCGGAACCCTGCTCCTTCACCGCCGTAGTTCGCTCCACGGGAACCACGGCGGTAGCGCCCTCCGGCACCACCGCCCCCGTGGAAATCCGCACGGCCGAGCCCGGCGCGACCACGCCCGAAAAAGGATGCCCAGCCCGCGCCTCGCCCACCACGTCCAGCTCCGCGGCTGGGCCCGCCACGACCGCGTAGCCGTCCATTGCCGAGCTGTCGAAGGGCGGCACGGCGATCGCGCTGGTCACGTCCTCGGCCAGGACGCGGCCGAGCGCGGCGCCCAGGACGACGGGCTCGTCCCCTAGCCGGGTGACGGCCTCGAGCACCCGGTCACGGGCCTCGTCGATGGTGATCAGCTCGGTCACAGCGGCAATGTTCTCCCAAATTCCGATCCCGGTCCGCCGTTTTCAAGGGTACGATCGGCCCCAGTGACTCCGAGCCGGGGACCGCTCGCGCGCCTCGAGCGCTCGCGCGACGAGCTTGCGAAGCAATGGCTCGTCCGCCTGATCGAGCGCGCATCGCTGGACGAGATCCGCGAACTGCCGACCGAGAAGATCGCGCGCGAGCTTCCCGAGCTGATCAGCGGCATCGTCGGCTCCATCACCGATGCTGAGGGCGACCCGTACGACCTGTCGAAGGAGCAGTCGGAGCGCGCCGCGTCGCTCGCCGCGCTGCGTGGAGGCGGGCGCGAGGCGCGTGCGGCCGATGTGGCACGCGACGTCGCGGCTCTCCAGACGGTCCTCCTGCAAGCCCTGCGCGAGGACCTCGCCGAGGACCCGGTTCGGTTCGCCGAGGCGGTCGAGCAGCTCGTGGAGGCCATCTCCGCGATCCAGGCCGAGGCGATGGAGGCGCACGTCCAGACCCGGTCGCGCGAGCTCGAGTCGCAGGCGAACACGGATCCGCTGACCGGCCTGGGGAACCTCCGCGCGCTGCAGCGCCAGCTGGCGAACCTGATCGACAACTACAAGCGCTACAGCCACCCGTTCGGCCTGCTCCTGATGGACATCGACGGGCTCAAGCGGATCAACGACTCGTTCGGCCACCAGGCCGGCGACCGCGTGCTCATGCAGGTCGGGATGTCGCTGCGCCGCTCGATCCGCTCGGTCGACACCGCGGCTCGCATCGGCGGCGACGAGTTCTGCGTTCTGCTCCCTCAGCAGGACCTGAAGAGCGCCGCCAAGCTGGCGGCCCGCCTGGCGACAGCGGTGGAGGAGGAGGTGGCAGCTCCGGGCGAGCCGCCAGTGACGATCTCGATCGGCGTGGCGTCGTCGCCCGAGCACGGCGACGAGGCGGAGACCCTGATCGACACGGCCGACCGCGCGATGTACCGCGCGAAGGCGGCGGGCGAGGGAATCGCGCTCGGCGACCCGCCGGGGACGCACGGCGTCACCGCCGAAGAGGCCACGACCTAAGCGCCGCCTAGGCCTGGTCCAAGAGCGCCCGCGTCGATTCCTCGATGTGTGGCCGGAGCGCCTCAGCGCCCTCGCTCTCCAGGCGCTCCACCAGCTCGACGTGATCACCCGCGATCCGCTCCAGCGTCCAGCTCGGCGGCAGCTGGAGCACGAACAGGCGCAGCTCGGCGCCGGCCTGCCGGTGCACCTCGGCGAGCCGGCTGCTGTTCGCGGCCAGCACGATCTCGTGGTGGAGCGCCTCGTGCACCTCCGCCACCGCTCCCATGGTTGCCCGGTCCTGGCGGCACACCGCGACCAGTCGCTCGAGCGCCCGGTGCACGGCCTCCGGCAAGCGGCCGTCGCCGCGCTCCAGGGCCATCCGCGCCGCCTCGACCTCGAGCGCGATCCGCAGCTCCGAGAGCCCGCGCACGTCGTCGGGCGAGAGGCTCTTCACGCGTGCGCCGCGGTTGGGCTCGATCTCCACGATGCCCTCACCCTGGAGCGTCCTGAGCGCCGAGCGCAGCGAGTGGCGGGCCACGTCGTATTCGCTGCTGAGCGCCTCCTCGCGCAGCGGCGTCCCGGGCTTCAGCGCGCCGGCGAGGATGCGATCGCGCAGCGAGGCGGCCAGCGCGTCGACCGTCGAGCTCGTCGCTGCGCGCCGGGCACCGCCCGTCGCTTGCGCACGACCGCTCGCCACGCGCTACTCGATCAGGCCGTGGCGGATGCCGATCGCGACAGCCTGCGTGCGCGTAGAGGCCTCGAGCTTCGCGAGGATGCGCTTGGTGTGCGTCCGGACGGTCTCGGTCGAGAGGCCGAGCTTCTCGGCCACCGCGTCGGTCTGCATCCCGTCGGCGAGCATCTGCAGGATCTCGCGCTGACGCGCGCTGAGCGTGCGGTCGCCCTCGTCGAGCACGATGGTGGAGGAGAGCCCCGGGTCCACGTAGAACTCGCCGTCGCGAGCGGCCTCGATCGCCCGCACCAGGTCCTCGGAGGGGGAGTCCTTGCGGACGTAGCCCTTCACGCCGGCCTTGAGCGCCTCGCTGAGGAGGCGCGCTCCGCCATCGGACGTGAAGACGACGATCGGCGCGTTTATCTGGTCGCGCAGGCGTCCGACGATCTCGCCGACGTCGACGCCGGCCCGCCACGGATCGATGATCACGACGTCCGGAGCGTCGCCGTTCGCCATCTCGGCCACCTGCTCGATCGACTCGGATTCAGTCACGACCACGTGCTGAAAGGCCTGCTCGAGGACGGCGCGGACGCCGGCCCGGACGACCGGGTGGTCATCCACGATCAGGCAGCGAGGCGAGTGCTTCGCGCCGGGCACGGCGCCAGCATACCTCGGAAACGAACGGACTCCCCATACCGGAGTAACCGAGATCGTGCTACTTGGTCACGTTACGGGCGCGGGAGCCGCCGGAGCAGCTCCTTCGTCACGGCCCCGCCGACCCTGACACCGGTCACCGCGAGCCCCGCTGCAGTTCGAACGGCAGCGCCGAGGGGGTCTCCGGACGTTTCATGGTGTGAGCCCTGATCGTGTCTACCTTGACGGCGCATATCGCCGCTAACGCCGACACCATCGCCGGAATCGCCGCCCTTCACCGCCGTCGTTCGTCCGCGCGGGCTCGCCGCTCCTGCGGCCGCCCGGCCAGGCTTCGCGCGCGCCGGCTTCGCTCGCGAGCCCCGTGCCGGCTTCGCTCGCGAGCCCCGCGCCGGCTTCGCCGCCGCCGCCCCGCTCGCCTCCGCTTTCACCGCGGTCTTCTCGGCCGCCTTCGCCGGCCGGTCGCGCTTCGCGCTCCGTCTTCCGGGGCGCGAGTTGGGCAGGTTCCCGAGCACTCCTTCCTCGTCCGTCATGGACGGTGATTCTAGTAGTGCCCGTTTTGGGTACACCAGAGGTGTAACCGCGGTCGATAGAGTCGGTAGAGAGATCAGTTGGTTGACTGGCTAGTCGGTGGAAATTGCCGCTTTGGGCGCTTGACTTCACTATCTGTAGCGTTACTGTCTACATGGTCTGTTTGACTGGGCCCGGCGCCCTCGCGCTGGGCCCTGCGCGCCGTTAGGGAAAGGGATGTCTGTAGCCGATCTGCAAGAGCTTGAAGAGGTAAAGCTCCTCGTCGTGAAGGGCCAGGCGACCGGCGTGCTGACCTATGCCGAGGTCGCCACGGCGCTCAGCGAGGTCGAGCTGGACGAGGGCGACATCGAGGAGCTGCACGGCTACTTCGAGAAGTCCGAGATCGAGCTCGTCGAGGACGATCCGACTCACGCCGCGCCCGTGGTGGAGCGCGCCGTCGATCGCCGCAGCCGGCGCAAGAAGGCGACGATCGACCTGAAGCCGGACATGACGACCGACTCCCTTCAGCTGTTCCTGAAGGACATCGGGAAGGTGCGCCTGCTCACTGCGCAGGAGGAGGTCGACCTCGCCAAGCGCATCGAGCGCGGCGACCTCGACGCCAAGCAGAAGATGGTCGAGTCGAACCTCCGCCTGGTCGTCTCGATCGCCAAGAACTACCGCAACCAGGGCCTGCCCTTCCTCGACCTCATCCAGGAGGGCACGCTGGGCCTGGTCCGCGCGGCCGAGAAGTTCGACTACCGCAAGGGCTTCAAGTTCTCGACCTACGCGACCTGGTGGATCCGCCAGGCGATCGCCCGTGCGCTCGCCGACAAGGCCCGCACGATCCGCATCCCGGTGCACGTGGTAGAGAAGCTGAACAAGATCGGCCGCGCCGAGCGCAAGCTCGTCACCGAGCTGGGCCGGGAGCCGACCCCCGAGGAGATCGCCGAGCACACCGGCATCGAGCCCGAGGAGGTCGAGTCGATCAAGCGCTCCGCTCAGGCGCCGGTCTCGCTGGAGAAGCCGGTCGGCGACGAGGAGGAGTCCGAGTTCGGCCAGTTCATCGCCGACGAACGGGCCGAGTCGCCGTACGAGCGCGCCGCCGAGATCCTCACGAAGGAGGCCCTCCGCGAGGCGCTCGAGAACCTCTCGTACCGCGAGCGCCGCGTGCTCGAGCTCCGCTACGGGCTGGGCGGCGAGCACCCGCGCACGCTCGACGAGGTCGGCCGCACCTTCAACGTCACCCGCGAGCGAATCCGCCAGATCGAGAACCAGTCGCTCAAGAAGCTTCAGTCGCTCGCAGAGGCGCAGAAGCTCCGCGACGTCGCGTAGTTAACGGCTTTAGCGGCCTGAACGCCCGAAAAGGGGCGTCCAAATCGGGAATCAGCCCTCAAGAAGGGCGCGCCGCTGTCGATTCACAAACTATGTTCGACGTTGACGCTGCCCTGATGAAGGTGATCGAGACGGAGGCCTCCGACCTCCATCTCAAGGTCCCCGCCCCGCCCATCGTCCGCCAGCACGGGAAGCTCGTGCCAATCGAGGGCATGGAGCCGCTCCGTCCGGAGGACACGGAGGCGACCCTCTTCCATGTGCTCACCGACGAGGCGAAGCTCGAGGCGTTCCGCACCGAGCGCGAGGTGGACTTCTCGTACTCCGTGCCGGGCGTGGCCCGCTTCCGCGTCAACGCGTTCGTGCAGCGCGGCGCCGTGTCGCTCGTCTGCCGCGCGATTCCGTTCGAGATCAAGACGGCGTCCGAGCTCATGCTCCCGCCCGTGATCGACGAGATCGCCGACGAGGAGCGCGGGCTGATCCTCCTCACCGGCACCACCGGCTCGGGCAAGTCGACGACGCTCGCGGCGATGATCGACCACATCAACTCGAGCTACGCGAAGCACATCGTGACGATCGAGGACCCGGTCGAGTTCCTCCACCGCGACAAGAGCTCGATCATCAACCAGCGCGAGGTCGGCGAGGACACCGCGTCCTTCGCGCGCGCGCTGCGACGGGTGCTGCGACAGGACCCGGACGTGATCCTGGTCGGCGAGATGCGCGACGAGGAGACCGTCCGCACGGCGCTCTCCGCGGCCGAGACCGGCCACCTCGTGCTCTCGACGATCCACACCGTGGACGCCGCGGAGTCCGTGAACCGCATCATCGACTTCTTCCCACAGGCCGAGCAGCGCCAGGCGCGCGCGATGCTCGCCGGAACGCTGAAGGCCGTCATTTCACAGCGGCTCGTCCGCACACCGGACGGGAACGGCCGCGTCGCGACCTGCGAGATCCTGCGGATGACCGGCCGCGTGCGCGACATG
>Ga0070668_100004203_pt1 | contig 10674 bp, 12 predicted proteins | sample KBSS43metaG_FD_64661 | JGI IMG/M metagenome (GOLD analysis project Ga0070668, IMG submission 64661) | Switchgrass rhizosphere microbial communities from Kellogg Biological Station, Michigan, USA - KBS S4-3 metaG | ecosystem: Host-associated > Plants > Roots > Rhizosphere > Soil ... | reverse complement strand
CAGGCCAATCCGCGCTGGGATAAGCGGGTCGCGATCGTGCAGGTAACGGAGCACAAGGCCGACGCGTTGGAACTGCGCGGATTGCTGAGCGCCCGCAACGCCGCCGTCGCGTTTGACCTGCGGTGCGAGGTGCGCGAGGCGGTGATGACGTTCCTTCGCACCGAAATGCCCGAGGCGCTGCCGCGACGGCGCCTGCTTCAGGCGGAGGATGAAAGCATTACCAGGCGGTTTGACGTCTTGGCATAGAGACGAGCATCAGCCCATAGTCGTGCGGCGGGACGGCGCTCAAGAATTCCGTGCCGATCCGGCCATCCTCGACCCAGCGCACGATGGCCTCCAGCGTGCGGACATGGGGCAGTTCGACGATCAGCCGGTCGCCTTTCTGTACATCGGCGTCGATCCGGCCCATCAGGCCCAGCGGCGAGATGTTGATAACACGCAGGTCATGCGTGACGCCACGGAGCGCCGCCTTTGCGCCAAAATCCACCAGTTCGCGTACGGCCCTGCGCAGTTCGCTCGGATCGCTCGCTCTTGCGCCGCTCACTTGATTGACCACTTTTCCATTATCCCGTTTTTTTCGACCCGAACCAAAGGGTTACAGGAAGAGTGCTGAAACAGCGTGTGGGGAAATGGTTAATGCAGCCGCCGTCGCATCAAGGGGTAATCAGGCCATGCTTCTTCGCGCCGAAGCTGATCTTGTCGCCCGCCGACAGGGCGAGGGCAGGATCGGACACGACCGCGCCATTCACCCGGATAGCGCCTTCGGCCAGCTTTCGGCGCGCTTCCTTGTTTGATGCAGCGAACCCCAGCGCGACATTGGCCTGCACGACAGTGAGGCCGTCCGCGCCCAGGCTGATAGTTGGCAGGTTGTCGCCTGATGCCCCTTCCTCAAAGGTTTTTCGCGCCGTTTCGGCGGCAAGCTGCGCCGCATCGGACCCATGCGCCATGGCCGTGGCGGCATCGGCGAGGATTTTCTTGGCGTCGTTGATTTCCGCGCCTTGCAGCACTTCGAGCCGGGCGATCTCGTCCAGCGGCAAATCCGTGAACAGACGCATGAAACGACCGACATCGGCGTCCTGCGTGTTCCGCCAGAATTGCCAATAGTCATATGGCGGCAGCGCGTCTGCGTTCAGCCAAACCGCGCCGTTCATCGTCTTGCCCATCTTGCCGCCATCGGCGGTAGTAATGAGCGGCGTGGTGAGGCCATAGACCTGCGTACTATCGACGCGGCGGGACAATTCTATGCCGTTGACGATATTGCCCCACTGGTCCGACCCGCCCATCTGCAGCCGGCAATCGGCGCGCCGGGACAGTTCCAGGAAGTCATAGGCCTGGAGGATCATGTAGTTGAATTCGAGGAAGCTCAGCGACTGTTCCCGGTCCAGCCGGGTCTTTACGCTGTCGAAGCTCAGCATCCGGTTGACCGAGAAATGCTGGCCGATGTCGCGCAGGAACGGGATATATTCCAGCTTGTCGAGCCAGTCGGCATTGTCGACCATGATCGCGTCGGACGCGCCATCGCCAAAGGTCAGGAACTTCTCGAACACGCGCTTGATGCTGGCGACGTTGGACGCGATCACGTCGCCGGTCATCAGCTTGCGCGCTTCGTCCTTGAAACTGGGATCGCCGATCTTGCCGGTGCCGCCGCCCATCAGGACGATGGGCTTGTGCCCCGCCTGCTGCATGCGGCGAAGCATCATGATCTGGACCAGGCTGCCGACATGCAGCGAGGGCGCGGTGGGATCGAAGCCGATATAGCCCGGCACGACCTGCTTGCCCGCAAGCGCGTCGAGACCCTCCGCGTCGGTGATCTGGTGGATATAGCCGCGCGTGTCGAGTAAGCGCAGGAGATCGGATGTAAATGTCGTCATGGCGCGCGGCGCATACCATGGAGATTCGCGATTGGGTAGCATGTTGGCCATCGGTTTGATGTCGGGCACCTCACGGGACGGAATCGATGCGGCGCTGATCCGCACCGACGGCGAAGGCGAAACCGAATCCCTGGAATTTCACGCCATGCCCTATGAGGAAGGCTTTCGCATCAGGCTGGCCGAAGCGTGCCAGCGAGCGATGGCGATGGAATCGCCGGGGTTCGAACCCCTGATCGCCGCCGTTACCGAGGAGCTGACGGAACTGCATGTGCAGGCGGTGGCCGACCTGCTGGGCCGCAGCGGTCTGATGGCGGAGGAGGTCGATGTCATCGGCTTTCACGGACACACGGTCGCCCACAGGCCCGATCGCGGCTGGACCTGGCAGATAGGCGACGGCGCGGCGCTGGCCGGGGCGTTCGGCATCACGGTGGTGGGCGACCTGCGCAGCGCAGACGTGGCGGCGGGTGGGCAGGGCGCGCCCTTGCTGCCAATCTATCACCGGGCGCTCGCGCATGATCTGGCCAAGCCGGTGGCGATCCTCAATTTAGGGGGCGTGGCGAACATTACCTTTGTCGGCGCTGATGGCATCGGTGCTGATGGGGGGCTGATCGCCTTCGACACCGGTATGGCGAGCGGGCTGATCGACAACTGGATGCAGGCGGAGGGGAACCTGCCCTTTGACGAGGGCGGTCTTGTCGCGGCGTCCGGGCAGATCAACGATGCGGTACTGAACGCGATGCTCGAAAACCCCTGGTTCGATGCGCCGCCGCCCAAGAGCATCGACCGGGAGGAGTTCACGATCGATCCCGTGCGCGGCCTCAGCCTTGCCGATGGCGCGGCGACGCTGACAGCCTTCACCGCGCAGTCCGTGGCGCGGGGCCTGCGCCTGCTGCCCCAGCGCCCAAAAGCGATCTTCGTCGCGGGCGGCGGTCGGCACAATGGTACGCTGATGCGTATGCTGGAGGAGGCCACCGGCATCGCCGTGTCGTCCGGCGACGATCTGGGCTGGAATGGCGATAGCGTCGAGGCGGAAGGGTTCGCTTATATGGCAGTCCGTCGTCTGCATGGCCTGCCGATCAGTTTTCCGGGAACGACTGGCGCGCCTGCACCGATGACGGGCGGGGTGATTTTCGCACCGCATTGACGGGGCTGAGCCCGGCCGCGCGCCAAAGTTGCGGGGCGAAGTTGCGGAAGTTGCGGGTTGTGAGGCGTTTTTGACGGGAAAGTCGCAATAAGGTCCCATGTACGTCCCACCTGCGTCGCAGTAACGTCCCAGTTACGTCGCACTTGAGTCCCATGTGCGTCGCAGTTGAGTCTCACCTGCGTCGCACTTACGTCGTATCTGCGTCGCGGGTACGTCGCATGTTGGTCTCATCCAGGTCGCGGTTGAGTTACAGGCGCAGACCGGATGAATGCCAGACCGGTCGTACCGGGCGGAAGAGTGTGGATGCCTTTCCATGCCTGGAGGTAGAGCATGGAACGCGGGGTGTAGGACAGCATTGTTGGGCGAGCCTTCCGGCCCCTCTCCTTTGGGAGAGGATAGTAAGGGCGGCTAACGACCATTTCGTGCTATTCCCCAAACCTTCTCCCGTGGGCGGGAGAAGGATATGGAGCCTTATGCGCTTAGCGCATCAGGCGCAGTTGGATGAGGGTAAGCGAGCCACAGGCTCGCGCCTCTTCTGGCGAAGAGGCAAGGCCCTCACCCTCCCATCGCTGTGCGATGGGTCCCTCCCTCTCATGTGAAAACGGGAAAGGGGTATAGGGCGGCTAACGACCCAGGCTGTGTAAAAACGCGATTGGCAGATTTGAGCGGGAGGATCCGTTAGCTGCGAAGACAACAAGGTTTGGTGACTGCACGCGACTTCAACTCGCGATGGCTTTCAGGATCGCCTTGCTCCCCATGATGTTAAGCACCCGGGTGAGGTTATAGGCGAGAACGTGTAGCGCCATTTCGGTTGCAACACGCGGCTTGGTCTTCATTAGGAAGTGGGTGGAGCCCATCCGGGCTTTGAGGGTGCCAAAGGGGTGCTCGACCGTTTGTCGCCGTATGCGCATGGCGTCGGGATTGGCATCGAGCCGATCCTGCATGGCTTCGAGGACGGCCTCATGCTCCCATCGAGTGACGCGCCTTTCCTTACCTGGTGTACATTGAGCCTTGATCGGGCATTTCGGACAAGCGCTCGTCCAGTATCGGCTCACCGTCAGACCTGCTTCCACATTGGTGTAGCGATAGGTCAGCATGTCGCCGGCCGGACAGCGATAGACGTCCTGCTCTGGCAGGTAGACGAAGTCCGCTTTCCCAAACCGCCCCTCCGCCTTGGCACGGGAGGTCATCGGTTTGGGCAAGGTCACGGTGATGCCGGCCTGTTCGCTGGCCAGTATTTCTTCGCTAGCGAAGTAGCCGCGATCGGCCACCACATCGAGCCTCTCGACTTCCAAAACGGCTTTCGCCTTTTTCGCCATACCGCTCAACTGCGCCCGGTCGGTGCCGATATTCGTGACCTCGTGTGCGACGATGAGATGATGCTCGGTATCGACGGCAGTCTGCACATTATAGCCCACAACGCCCGTTCCCCGTCCGCTGCTCGACATTGATCGCGCATCAGGATCCGTCAGCGATACCTGGTGGTCTGGTGACGCCAGCACCTGCGCTTCCAGTCCATCGAGGCGCTCCATCTCCTGTTCGAGCCTGGTGATCTTCTCCTTGAGCCTGTCCGCCTTGGCCATCAGCGCATCCGTCGGCTCCTGCCGGTCGGCAGTATCCAGTTGAGCTAGATAGCGCGCAACGCTCTCCTCGATCTGCTGACGCCGGCGTTCCAGTTTGGCTTTGGTGAAATTACGATCCCGGTTGTTCACGGCCTTGAACTTGCTGCCGTCGATAGCGACGCTTGTCCCTGACAGCAGCCCCATTTGGCGGCAGAGCAGAACGAAACGCCCGCAGACCTGACGGATCGCTTCGCCGTTATCGCGGCGAAAGTCAGCGATCGTCTTGTGGTCAGGCACGAGCCGCCCGATCAACCACATCAGTTCGACGTTCCGGTCGGCCTCACGCTCCAGGCGGCGGCTCGACTGGACCCGGTTCAGATAGCCGTAGATGTAGAGCTTGAGCAAAACAGAGGGATGATAAGATGGGCGCCCCGTCGCAGCAGGCTCAACACCACCAAAGCCAAGCTCTCCAAGATCGAGCACCGCGACAAAGGCATCAACTGCCCGAACCGCATTGTCCTCTGCGATCCAGTCATCAACACACGGCGGGAAAAGTGTCGTTTGGTTACGATCCGCACCGGTGATGAAGCGACCCATATGACCCTCCAGACTGTCAGGCCATCATAGCATATCTACCGCGTTTCCACACAGTCTGGACCAGGAGCGGTCGTTGTACTGAGTAATATTGTTCTCTGGAACCGGATGTTATGGATATCAGAATGGTTCGTTGCCGAGCGGAGCCAGTTTGAGCACGGCTCGCTGCTTGGCGACGAGATCGTTCACGTTCCTCCTAAATGCTTCTGGTCGGTCGATATGTGGCAGTAGAGGTGCTGCGCGTTCGGTTACTCGTTCATCAGTCAAGCTGTGCAAGAAATGGCTCGCATTATCGAACCTTCCCAATAGCCCTGAGGCGATGCCCGCCTCATATCCCCACCAACTCGGCCCCATCCTATCCGGGCTGGTGCGTGCGCGCTCCACAACGAAATCGGCGATCAAGTCAAATGTGGAAAACCTAGCCTCAATCTCAAGCGCCTTCTCACGCGCCACTTTGGCGATTTCGCTGACCGCCCCTCGAAATTGATCTTCAGTCTCAAAGTCCGCATGGCAGTTTGATGAAACGCACTCATTGAAGCTCATGAAGCCCGCGCCAACCCAGAGCCAGTGGGCCGCATTGTTGAGAGATACGCTCTTAGACCATTGGCTCGGCGTGAACTCGACTACATTGAGCCAATAGCCATGATCGGCAAACCAAAGCCGGGATCGCCCCTTCTGGCGGAAACCAAGTGAGCCAAGTTCTGCTTTCGCGGAGGAGGCGATTATCCTGCTATGTATGTCGCTCATGACGCCAAAATCGCTGGAACGCACAAGATCGTCAATGGCAGCTACTGGCGGGACGCGCCCAAAACCCGACCGTCCGTAAACCACCCAAGGCCGCCATAATCGTCAGCGAACGGATCCCGGTCACGACAGCGCGCGATATACACTCATGCGCGAAACCCCGATCAATCGTGCAATCTCGGAAGGCCCTCTCCCTTCAGCAGACAGTGACTTGATCCGGCAGCCATCTATGGTCGCTTTGCGCCCCTTATAGCGCCCTTGGGCTTTCGCCTTGTCGATCCCGTCGCGTTGTCGCTCTCGTCGGATATCATTTTCAAATTCCGCGACCGCCCCCAAGATGGACAGCATCAGCTTGCCAGTGCTGGTTGTTGTGTCCACGCCGCCCTGTTGAAGGCACTGGAAAGCGACCCCCTCCGCCGCAAGCTTGCTGACGATCGTGTGAAGGTCGCCGACTGACCGTGCCAGCCGATCGAGACGCGTGACTACCAGCACATCGCCGGTCCGCACCTGATCAAGGGCGCGGATAAGTTCAATGCGATCGGCGGCTGTGCGGCCGCTCTTCTTTTCGGCGTAGATTTTCTTGCATCCAGCGGCTTTCAAAGCTTCGACCTGGATGTCGAGCGACTGGCCGGTCGAGCTGACGCGCGCATAACCGATGAGCATTTGGTTCTCCGTGTAACATTAGCATCTAGAGGTTGGGCGGCTGCTGTCACATTTGACCGCAACCGCCCTAATGTGACGAGATTTCGGGAAGGCCTGTGACGTCACGGATGGGTGTACCCAAATGTGTCATGGGATCGCGGCATCGTCCTCGTGGGGTGCCACCACAATCATAGCGTCGGCGATGGCGCGCAGGAGAACGTCCCTGGGCACAGGAATACCCACGCTGACGTATCCGACGTTCTGGGCGCGGCGTGTTCCATACCGGGCGATCCAGTCCTTGCCGTTCCGGCGCCACGCCCGCTGCAAGGCGGCCACGGGCAGCAGGTAGCAGACACCGGAAGGGGCAAAGGCGTAGGCAATGAAATCGCAGGCTAGGGGTTTTTGTATCCAGCCGGCCACCCGCCGCGCCTCGTCGCTCCACTGCTCCAGCAGAATGTCCGGCCAGTCTGTCGTTCGGATCTTTTCGTCCACGCTGTAGGTTCGACCACACTCCAAAGTGAGGACGCGATCGATCCCGCCCCGCTGCGCCCATCCGTCTTGTCTCACGGCGACAGCCGATGCGAGCTTTGGGAACGCCCGGCGATACATTTCTTCCCACCATGGTGCCTCCGAATATCTTTCTGAAAGAGCAAGGCTGTCTGCGAACCGATGCCGCTTTGGACGGGACGCCGAAACGCCCCGGTCCGAATGAGACCGAGGCGTGAGGGGCAAAGACTGTTGCCGATGGCTACTCAGCGGCGGCGCTTCCTCTTCCGAAGGCGGAGCGCGTGCCGTGGGAGAATGGCAGACTGCTTCTTGAGCCGATAGCCGACCACCCTAGAGCGCCAGCGAAGTCGCGTGCCGTCCAGCACATACTCGCCGCCGGTCACTGGCACGCAGCGCGTCATCCGTATCCGGCGCAGATGGGCTTCCCGGCTCTTCCTGGCACCCTCGGGTGCATGACTCGGCGGGTCGCCCCAGTTATGGAGCTCATCCTCCGGCTCCCGCTCATCGATGCCTTCGTGGTCACCATTATCCTCGTCGTCCTCGTGCCAAGAACCGTGTGGCAGATCACCACCGATCCAGTTGCCACGGGCATCAACAAGGTGATTGCCGGTCTCGCTGTCCTCAAGGTCAGGATCGCCGTCCATGACGTTCATGCGGTCGATCATCTGATCCACCAGTCGGTCAAGGATCGGGCGAGGCATGCCGGGGATCGCCGACAGGAAGCGGTCGATGGGATCATCGTCCATCATGACCTGCCTCCTTTTCCGCGCGAAGGCTTCAATGGTACCACGTCCGCGTCCGGCGCACACATGATCTGCCAGCCATCTTTCAGCATCGCATTGCGAAAGCGGATGGCGGTGTGCGCCGGCAGGTGGAAGCGGAAATTATCACCGCCCGATCCGAAAGTGATTAGCATCTGGCCGCTGGTTGCTTCGACAGTCGTGCTGTCGACAAAGATGATGCCGCTCATGCTGCCACCTGACCGTTCTGCCGGCTCTCAATCACCTGCTTGATCGCTTCCTGCCTATCGGCGTGCCCGACGATCTCACTCATGACGCGCGCCAAATCCTCCGCATCGCACTGCTCGACCATGAAGATCAGCTTCCGGCCGGACGCGAGAGCATATCCGCCTCCGATTTTGGTCAGGGCGTGCAGCCATAGGTTGGGTTCGAATGTGAATAACGTGCTCATGCCAAGCCTCCCAGCCGATTCACGTCCGCGGAGATGGCTTCCTGAGCGTAGGACATTTCCCATTGCTCTTCTGCGGTCACGATCGCGATTTTCTTTGCCAGATCAGCGGGGTTGGCTACCGGACAATCAATCACGGCATACATTGTGTCGTAGAAGGCTTTCCAGCGTTGATCGCTGACAGAAGCCTTGCGCCCGATGTCAAGGCACTCGGAGATCCGCTCCTTCTCAGCTTCCCTCCAATCCGCTCCGTCCGCGATCGCCTGACAAGCCGGAAAGAAATCATCAAAGATGATCCCCTCTCTAGGTCGCCTAAGTTCATCGCGAGCGACCTTGATCATCATGGGATCAGCGGTCGTCATCGTGACCGGCGTCTGGAAATTCATCCACACTGCGGTGGTGTGCGGGATCGCCTCTGACAGCTTCTTATATTTTTCATGGGCGGGGTGATATGTGTCGGTATCCCACCGCTGGGCAGCAGCACGGGCGGATTCCATCAAGCGAATTTTCTCCGCGAATGGCGTTCGGCTAGCATCCGCCACGGCGGGAGCGGCACACGCTGCCAACGGCGCAATTGCCAACGCGACAATGAGGTTACGGCGTGAAGTTTCCATCTCAGCGCCCTCCCGCAAGTTGGGCCATCGCAACCTTCGCCCGGCACCGCTTGCTGTGTTCGATGGCGAGGGTGTTGATGTGCATGAGGACGCGGACCCGCGTATCATGCCCAGGCCGGCGTCCGCAGAATTTGATGTCATGGTAGAATCGGGGATCGCCAACAGCGTCTCGGCAGAACCGGGTGCGGGCGATGCCCACCAGTTCGCAGATTTTCTCGATGTCCTTCGCGAGCCAAAGGCCACAAGGGGCGCGATCGTCATTCTGTGCCGGCGGTAAAGCAGGCGCGGCCGCGGATGTACGGCGGTCAAGAAAGCGCCTCAAGGCAACGGAGGTGTCGATTGCGCCGCTGACATTTGGACGCGGCGAAGCTATAACGGACATAGTCGTGTTCCCTTCACGAGAGGGTTGCGATCAGACCGGGTGCGGGGAGCTACTACCTTCCCCATCCGGTCGCCTGCCTTCTGGTAGGTGATAACAATATTATCAACGATGTTTAGTTGCGTCAATCTCCATGTGATACTATGGTTATCAGCATGGCTCCGGAACAATCGAAGATGGCGCGGGCCGCGCTGGGCTGGTCACTCACGCGCCTCGCGACAGAGGCAGGCATAGGACGAGCAACAGCGGCTCGGTTCGAGCTTGGGGAAACGGTCCAACTTGACTCGATTGCCGCAATGGAACGAGCTTTCAGTAATGCTGGAATCGAGCTTATTGAGGCCGGTCGTGCATCTAGAGCAGGCGGCGGTCCGGGTGTTAGACGGTCAAAAGCCTAGTCCCAAAAGAAAACTGGCACTTTTCAAACATATCGCTGCTCATTTACGAAATAATCGTTCGGAGCGGTCGATGAACGGAACGCTTTTCGCGATGAACTGTTATGCGTTTCGTCATCGAAATGGTGACGATTTGAGCGTTGAGGTTGCGTAGCAGCGGCCTGCTCGGGAAACCCTTGTGAAGAAAGGTTATGCACTATGCGCAAGTTCATTTTGGCCATCCTAGCGGCGATCTTTGCCTCCACTATTATTGGAGTTGCCCCAGCATCGGCGGGCGGCGCGTGCGGGTCGGGCGGATTGATCCGTGGCACCATAGGCAAATGGTGCGACAAGCACATTGAAGGGCCAATTACAACGCCCGTTGCGCGAGGTGTGACCATGTGGAGTGCGCAAGCTGCAGGTGCCGTTGCAGCAGGGTATTTTGGGCTTCCTCCCCAGGTTGGCCAAGTAGCTGGCAGTTGCCTCGGCAACAACATCAACTCTCAATTCGCGGGGCGTGGCAGCTATAATTGCTCCGCGCTTGTTGAGCAGGGTTTTTGGGAGGCTGGCATGTCGTATGTGCCGAACGGAGTTCATTGCGCCACGCCAGATGGCGTGTTCGGCCCGGGGATGCCCCAGCCGGTTGGCTCTCAATGTTATTCACTGCGGACAGGAGCGCCAGGCTACGTCATCTAATACTTTCATTTCTTACATCCTTCCTCCGGAGCTTTACATCCGGAGGATATTTGTGTCCTTGCCGGGGTCCGGTCGCGTATGTCCAGGCGCACGCTAAAGGCAATCGGGCAAGGGCTTCACCTTGCTGCTACACCCCGGCGAAGATCAACTGCCTGATTATGGTGGATACGCCCACAGTGTCAGCCATCATGTTGACCTATCATGTTGAATCGCCTTTTTGAGCGGCTCGATCATATTGTGCCCCCATTTGCCCCCCGTTCGGGATGAATACCGGCGAAATGATGTTAGGGGAGCCAGTCTGATGCACTTCGACATGGCACGGCTCACATAGCGCCCGCATGTAGCGATGATCATAACGGTCT
>Ga0070668_100004200_pt1 | contig 10679 bp, 7 predicted proteins | sample KBSS43metaG_FD_64661 | JGI IMG/M metagenome (GOLD analysis project Ga0070668, IMG submission 64661) | Switchgrass rhizosphere microbial communities from Kellogg Biological Station, Michigan, USA - KBS S4-3 metaG | ecosystem: Host-associated > Plants > Roots > Rhizosphere > Soil ... | reverse complement strand
TCAACAACGGCATCGGCACGCCGACGACCGGCAACAGGCCTGAGATCATGCCGCCGTTGACGATCACGTAGACAAAAAATGCCAGCCCGAGCGAACCTGCGATCAATCGCGAATACGTGTCTCGCGCCTCGCTTGCGATCCACAGGCAGCGTCCGATCACGAACAAGTACAACGCCAGCACCGTAGCCACGCCCAGCCAGCCGAATTCCTCGCTAAGCACCGCGAAGATGAAATCGGTGGTGTGCTCGGGCAGATAGTCCAGATGCGCCTGCGATCCCTGCCCCCAGCCCTGTCCGGTCATGCCGCCGGAGCCGATCGCGATCTTCGACTGGATGATGTTCCAGCCGGTGCCCAGCGGATCGGATTCCGGGTTGAGGAAGGTCAGGATGCGATCTTTCTGGTACGGCCGCAGCAGCCAGAACCAGGCCGCGGGCGCGGCCGCGGCGACGCCGGCGATCGCCGTCATGAACCACCACCACGACAGGCCGGCCAGGAACAGCGCGAACGCTCCGCTCGAGGCCACCAGCATCGCGGTGCCGAAATCCGGTTGCAGCAGGATCAAGCCGGTCGGGATGGCGATGATCAGCGCGGTGGCGAGCACGGTATCGAAACGCGGCGGCAGCGTTTCGCGATTGAGGAACCACGCCGCCATCATCGGCAGGCTCAGCTTCAGCACTTCCGCAGGCTGGAAATAGAACACGCCCAGGTTGATCCAATGTTGTCCATGCCGGCCCGTGCCGATCGCCAGCACCGCGAGCAGCGGCAGCATCGACGCGCCGTACAACAAGGGCGATGCGGCACGCAGGCGCTTGGGCGGCACGCGCGAAAGCGCCCACATCGCGGCGAACCCGATCGCATACCGCGCGCCCTGCGCCATCACCAGGCGCGGATTTTCGTTGCCGGCGCTGTACAGCACGGCCAGGCCGATCACCATCAGCGCCGCGAGCGCAGCGCACAGCGGCCAGTCGAGCGTGCGCGTGAAACGCGACGCCATGTCGTACAGCCAGCGCAGGATGACGTTCAATGCGGTGCCTGCAATGCCTGCGCCGCTTCGACCGGTGCGGGCGGCAGACTGGCGCGGTTGCCCGCTGCGAGCGGACCGGAAACGACGTTGGCGAAAATGCCTGGAGGCGTCGAGCCGACGGGGATCGCATCGGGATCGGCCTCCGGCATCTTGCCGAGCAGCCAGGCATCCAGGATCTTGCGTGCGATCGGCGCGGCGGTGCTGGCGCCGTAACCGCCGCCTTCGACCGCCACCGCCACCGCGATCGTCGGCGCCTGCGCCGGCGCGAAACCGACGAACAGCGCGCGATGGCGCTGGTGCATCGGCAACGACTTCGGATTGATGCCGGCGATGCGCCGGTTGACGACTTGCGCGGTGCCGGTCTTGCCCGCCATGCGATAGGGAATGCCGACGCCGATCGCCCGCGCCGTGCCGCCGGGCCCGTGCACCGTCATCTGCATGCCTTCCTGGACGACCAGCAGGTTGTCGGGACGATCGGTGATGCGCACCGGCGCCGGTTGCGGCAGCAGCTGCCAGCTTGCGTTGAAGCCGGTGCGCTGCGCCGCCACCAGGTGCGGACGCCGCAGCCAGCCTGCGTCGGCGAGCGCCGCGGTGCCGCGCGCCAATTGCAGCGGAGTCACCTTCCACATGCCCTGGCCGATGGCGGCGTTGACCAGATCGCCCGGATACCACTGTTCCTTGACCAGTTTGGCCTTGGCGGCCGGCGACGGCAGGATGCCGTCGATCTCCCCGGCCAGGTCGATGCCGGTCGGCTTGCCGAATCCGTACTTCGTCAGATAAGCGTCGAAGCGCTCGACGCCCATGTCCACCGCAAGCTTGTAGTAATAGGTATTGACCGAATCGGCGATCGACTTGCGCACGTCGGTCCAGCCGTGGCCGCCGCCATGCGAGTCGCCCCAGCCGCGGCCGCGCATGCCCGGCAGGCGGAACGTGCCGGTCGACAGGATCTTGTCCTCGGGCTTGCGCAAGCCGCTGTCGAGGCCCGCCAGCGCCAGCAGCGGCTTGAGCGTGGAGCCCGGCGCCACGCCGCCGAGCACCAGGCGATTGAATTGCGGTCGCGACGGGCTGTCGTTGAGGCGTTTGAAATCTGCGTGCGAAATGCCGTTGACGAACAGGTTCGGGTCGTAGCTCGGCAGGCTCACCATCGCCAGGATCTCGCCGCTGCGCGGATCGATCGCGACCGCCGAGCCCTCCAGGTCGCCGAACGCCATCACCATCGCACGCTGCAGGTCCAGATCAAGGCTCAGGCGCAGGTCGGCGCCCGGCGTCGCCGGCACGCGGCCGATGGTGTTGAGCGCGCGGCCCTCGACGTTGGTCTCGACCTGCTCGTAGCCGATGCTGCCGCGCAGCACGCCGTCGTAATAGCGTTCGATGCCGGTGCGGCCGGTGTGCGCGTACAAGGCCTGGCTTTCGCCGTATTTCTTGAGGTCGCCTTCGTCGGTGCGGCCGACGTATCCGATCACGTGCGCGAACAGGTCGCCGTGCGGATAACGGCGCGTCAGATAAGGCACCAGGTCGACGCCTGGATAACGCCAGCGATCGACGGCGAAGCGCGCCGCTTCGTCGTCGGTGATGCGCAGCTTCAAGGTGATCGCGCGGAATCCGCGCGTGGCCTGGCGCGCGCGCTCGAAGGCGGCGATGTCTTCCGGCGACAAGGCGATGATCCGCGAAAGCGCAGCGATGAGCTGCTTGGGATCGCCCGCGTTCTCGGGCACCACGTCGAGGCGATACGCCGGGATGTTGTCGGCCAGGATGCGGCCCTTGCGGTCGTAGATCAGCCCGCGGCCCGGCACCACCGGGCGCGGCTTGACGCGGTTGGCCTGCGAGCGCGTCGCATAGTCGGCATGGTCGACGACCTGCAGCTTGAAGTACCACATCGCCAGTCCGCCGAGCGCGAGCACCACGCTGACGAAACCGATCGCGGCACGGATGCGGAACTGCGTCGCTTCGGCGGCCGAGTTCCTGATCTGGCGCTGGCGCGGTCGCGGACGCATCGGTCAGGACTTGCGGCGGCCGAGCCGCAGCGCATCGAGCATCAGGAACAGCGGCGCCCACAGCAGCATGCCCAGCGCCGGCGCCCACCAGAATGTCCACGGCAGCTGCGGCTCGCCGAGCGCCAGGTGCACGACGGCGCTGACCACGCGATCGTTGAGCAGCAGTCCGCCGATCGCCAGCGCCTGCTGCGACAGCGGGAAGAACCGCAACTGCGAACGGAACCGTTGCAGGATGAAGGTCATCACGGTCAGGCGCAGCGCCTGCTCGCCGAGCAGCCCGCCGAACGCAATGTCGGCAACCAGGCCCAAGGCGAACGCGAAACCGAGGCCGGCATGCTCGGGATCCTCGATCACCCAGTACGCGACCACCAGCGCCAGCCAGTACGGGCGCAACGGTCGCAGGAACTCCGGCAACGGCAACAACCCGAGCAGCAGCGCGACAAACACGCTGATCGGCAACACCCACGGACTGCGCAGGCGACTCATCGGTGCGCCTCCGAGGCTCGAGGCTGTTGCTCCCTCCCCTGCGACTGCAGGGGAGGGTTGGGGAGGGGTGCCGTTGGATCCGATACCGATCGGTTCAAAGATGTCCCGGCAGGCGTAACAGCCTGGCGACGCGAAGACGCCCCCTCCGGCCCTGTCCGGCCCTCAAGCGCAGCTTGAGGGCGTTCATCGGCACGCGAGGCAGTGCCTCGCAAGCGTGCCTCTTCACCCCCTGCCTTCGCAGGGGGAGGAGTCAAAGGCGCCATCTCCACCCGCCGCAGCAACAACACATCGCGACCACGATCCAGCTGCGCCGCAGGCACCAGCGCGCCGAGCAGGAATGCGCGGCTGTCGTCCGGCCGCAGCTCGCGGATCGTGCCGACCGGAAATCCCGGCGGAAAACGCCCGCCCAGACCCGAGGTCACCACCGCGTCGCCCACCTTGACGTCGCTCGACAGCGGCACGTTCGCCAGCTCTAGCCGGTCGCCTCGGCCGTACGCGATCAGGCGGACGCCGCTGCGCGCGACGGAGACCGGCACGGCATGGTCGGGATCGGTCAGCAGCAACACTGTGGCGGTGGTCGGCGTGACGGCGATGATCTGGCCGAGCAGGCCGCCGGCATCGATCACGCTCTGGCCGATGCCCACGCCATCGCGGCTGCCGAGGTCGAGCACCAGGCGCTGGCGGGTGGGATCGAGATCGATGTCGAGGATCGGCGCAAGCTGCACGTCGAGGCGCCCGCGTTGCGCTGCGCCAAGCAATCCGCGCAGGCGCTCGTTCTCCTCCGCAGCGGTCTGCAGCCGCGCGTGCCGCGCGCCGCTGATCAGCAACGCGTTGCGCAGCACGCGGTTTTCCTTCGCCAGTCGCGAACGCGTCGCGGCATCGTCGCGGACGTTGTCGCCGATGCGTCCGGGCAGGCCGGCCAGCCACCACAGCGGCTGGATCAGGACTTCGCCTTGGGCGCGGATCTGTCCCAGCCAGTGTCCGCGATGATCGGTCACGATCAGGGCGATCGACACCGCCAAATAGGCCAGCAGCCGCAACGTCCCGGCGACGTCGCCGGGGCGGGAGGCAGCGGGACCGGCGTAGCTCGGCACGTCAGGACATCCTGCGGTTGCGCATCAGGCGCGATGAGAAGGGAATCCGGGGACGGCCCATGGCGGGATCCATGCAAGCGATCGAATGCCGATTGCCACGCCAGGCGAACACCGCGTCCCCGCCTGGCGCTTTGGAGCAGTCCGCGCACGCACTGCCCCATCTGCCGCTTTTGACCACGTTATTCGGAAGCGAAGAACTCGTTGCCATGCATGTCGAGCAATTCCAGCGCGCGCCCGCCGCCACGCGCCACGCAGGTCAACGGGTCGTCGGCGACCTGCACGTGCAGGCCGGTCTCCTCGCTGATCAGGCGGTCGAGGTCGCGCAGCAGCGCGCCGCCGCCGGTCAGCACGATGCCGCGCTCGGCGACGTCGGCGCACAGCTCCGGCGGCGTCTGTTCCAGCGCCTGGCGGATCGCGCTGACGATGCCCGCAAGCGGTTCGCGCAAGGCATCGAGCACTTCGGCGGACGTGATCTTGATCATCTTCGGCACGCCTTCGGCGAGGTGTCGGCCGGAGATTTCCATCTCGCGCACTTCGCGCTGCGGATAGGCGCAACCGATCTCGATCTTGATGCGCTCGGCGGTGGCGTCGCCGATCAGCATGCCGTGGTTGCGGCGCACGTAGTTGATGATCGCCTCGTCGAAGCGGTCGCCGCCGATGCGCACCGACTGCGAATACACGATGCCGTTGAGCGCAATCACGGCCACTTCGGTGGTGCCGCCGCCGATGTCGACCACCATCGATCCGCGCGCCTCGGTCACCGGCATGCCGGCACCGATCGCCGCGGCCATCGGTTCTTCGATCAGCGACACGTCGCGGGCGCCGGCTTCGAGCGCCGAGTCCTTGATGGCGCGCTTCTCGACCTGGGTCGAGCCGCAGGGCACGCAGATCAGCACCCGCGGGCTCGGCCGCAGGAAGCGCGACTTGTGCACCTTGCGGATGAAGTGCTTGAGCATCTCTTCGGTGTAGGTGAAGTCGGCGATGACGCCGTCCTTCATCGGCCGGTGCGTGGTGATGTTGCCGGGGGTGCGGCCGAGCATCATCTTGGCCTCGCTGCCCACCGCGGCGACATGCTTATGGCCGCCGGCGCGGTCCTGCCGGACGGCGACCACGGAAGGCTCGTTCAGGACGATCCCCTGTCCGCGGACGAAGATCAGAGTGTTGGCCGTGCCCAGATCGATGGACAGGTCGTTGGAAAACATGCCGCGGAACTTCTTGAACATCGGGGGATGAATGTCCGTGATGGAGTAGTAAAACAGCTGTCTAGACTAACAACGGCCTCTTGGCGCAGCAAGGAATAAAGCCGCCAAATTCGAGGGAATGATCCCGGGAATCATGATCCATGCCGCACTCTCGCCTCTCCCCGGCAACTTCATCGCCAGCAGGGGTACCGAAGGCGGGCGAAAGGAGCCGCACGCATCCCGAATCGATCGACACGATGGCCCGGCTGAACGCCGTTCGCTTGTTCGCCCTCGCCGGCTCGCTTCGCGAGGCCTTGGGTCCAACCCAGCCTTGATGCGGGGCCGAGCGCACCAGCCAAGCGCACTTGGCTGGCAGCTTCCCGACCCCTCCGCTACCCTAGCCGGCCTCGCCCAACCCCCGAGTCCCCGACGATGTCCGCACTGATCTGTGGTTCCCTGGCCTACGACACCATCATGGTGTTCCCCGACCAGTTCAAGAACCACATCCTCCCGGACAAGGTGCACATCCTCAACGTGTCCTTCCTGGTGCCGCGGATGCGGCGCGAGTTCGGCGGCTGCGCCGGCAACATCGCCTACAACCTGAAGCTGCTCGGCGGCGACCCGGTGCCGATGGCCACCGTCGGCCAGGACTTCGGCCCGTACCGGGAATATTTCGAGGAACAGGGCATCCGCCTGGACCAGGTCAAGGAGATCCCGGAGCTGTTCACGCCGCAGGCCTTCATCACCACCGACCTCGACAACAACCAGATCACCGCCTTCCACCCCGGCGCGATGATGCGCAGCTACGAGAACCACGTCCGCGACGTGCCCGGCATCAGCATCGGCATCGTCAGCCCCGACGGCCGCGAAGGCATGATCCAGAACGCGACGGAATTCTCCGAAGGCCGCATCCCCTTCATCTTCGATCCCGGCCAGGCGATGCCGCTGTTCAACGGCGCCGAGCTGCGCACCTTCATCGAGCAGGCCGACCACGTCACCGTCAACGACTACGAATCCAACCTGTTGCAGGAACGCACCGGCTGGAGCGAGCGCGAGATCGCCGGCAGGGTCAAGGCCTACATCGTCACGCGCGGCCCGCAAGGCTGCCTGATCCATGCCGACGGCAAGACCCACGACGTCCCGCCCGCGCACGAACGCCGCGTCACCGACCCCACCGGCTGCGGCGACGCCTTCCGCGCCGGCCTGATCTTCGGCATCGAGCAAGGCCACGACTGGCTGACCATCGGCCGCATGGGCAACCTGATGGGCGCGCTGAAGGTCGAGCACCCGGGCACGCAGAACCAGCGCTTCGACTACGAAGAATTTTCCGAGCAGTTCAAGCAGCAGTTCGGCTACGCGCTCTGACTCTTCGCTCTTAGTCTGTCGTTTGTTTGCTCGTCATCCCGGCGAACGCCGGGATCCAGTTTTTGCCCCTCGCTCGCCAGTGACTTCGCCCTGGCCCGTCATCCCCGCGAAGGCGGGGACCCAGTGACTTTTCTCTGCTCGTCATCCCGGCGAAGGCCGGGATCCAGCTTTTGGCTTTCTGAGAAAACTAAAGCTTTCGCGCTTTGCGCGAGTCACTTTTCTTTGCTGAGCCCAAAGAAAAGTAACCAAAAGAAAGGGCTTTCCCCGACACGTCAATCACAAGGTTTCGTTGCTATCTGGATTTTCCGACTCGCCATCCATGGCTCGATCGGAAAACGGCATGCATCCATGCATGCCGCCCTTCGGGTCTGGCAGGTGTGTCGTGGTTCACCGTGAGCCTTGTAGCGAGCGCTTGCACGACTCATGACTATTCTGAAGCTCGCTCCAGAGTTAGGTCGCTCTGAGGTCAGAGCATGCGGCGAGAGAGCGGAGCTGAGAAAAGTGCCTTTTTTGCCTTTCTACATTTTCATTCGTCGGCAACGAAGCGCGAGAAAGCCTCCATACCCGAAGGGCGGCGCACATGGATGTGCGCCGTTTTTCGATCGAGCCATGGATGGCGAGTCGAAAAATACCCTCGGCAATGAAACTTCATTGATTGCTTCGTCGGGGAAGGCACTTTCTTTTGGTTACTTTTCTTTGTGCCAGCAAAGAAAAGTGACTCGCGCATGGCGCGAAAGCTCTCTCCTTTCGTCGAGCAACCGGGCGACCGCAAGACACCCCTCCCCAACCCTCCCCTGCCTTCGCAGGGGAGGGAGCAAAAAACTGGATCTCGCCCCTTCGCGGGATGACGAGCGAGCATCAATTCCAACCCGGCAATTTCGTCCGATCCAGCCCCGCCACTTCGAACACCGCCGTGCGCTTGCCAACGTCGCGTGTCGGAAATTCGATCGCGATGACTTTCGCGCCCTTGGTCAACCGCCACAGCGTGCGCTCGTCCTCGATAAACATCGCGATCGCCTCGTCGGTCTTCGGGCGCGTCGCGGCCATCGCCTTCGGCGCGGCATCGTCGACCTTGACCTGCACCTTGCAGCCGCCGGGACAACGGAAATCGCCGGCCTGCAGCACGAGGTAGGCGCTGCGCCCCCACGACGGGTGATCGCGGAAAATCAGACGGACCTGGTTCGGGCCGCTGCCGTCGGTATCGACGTCGTCCTTCGCGTAGATCGCGGCGGACAGCTGCTTGCCGCCTTTGACCGTTTCTGTGTTGTAACTCCACAACGCGGCAGTGCGCATGCCCTCGCGCGCGGCGTCAGCCTTGGCCTTGATCTCCTCGAGTTGCCCGGCCACGCGCTTGGTGGCTTCCGCATCCGGATACTCGGCAAGCAGCACTTCGCCCTGCGCCTTGGCCAGCGTCCAGTTTTCCTTCGATACCGCATCGTCGAACGCCGCCGCGCCTTCCTTCGCTCCCTGCTCGGCGACCGCGGCCTGCGCGGCCATCGCGACCTGCTGATCCTCGCGCCGCTGTTCCTCGCGCCTGCACGCCGGCAACGCCGCTACAGCCATCAACACCGCGCACAACGCCAGTCCTGCCTTGATCGGGACCTGTCTCGTCGAGGCCTGTCTCATTGTCGCCTGTCTCATCGTGGTCTCCCCTTCTCGATCAGGGCGGTCACCGCAGCGGCGACCGCATCGGGTTGTTCCATCAACGACATGTGGCCGCAGCCTTCCAGCAACACCCGGCTCGCCTGCGGCATCTTCGCAGCATATTGCGCCATCGCGCTCGCATCGATCACCGCATCCTGGCGGCACCACAGCAACAGCGCCGGTTGCGCGATGCGCGATGCCAGATCGCCGGGCAGGAAGCGCGCATCGCTGCGGCCGATGCGATCGAGGACCGACTGCTCGAACGCGCCATCCGCGCGGCGATGGGCGATCACCGCGCGAGCCGCCGGCGATGGTATCCACGGACGTGCACTGCGGTCGTAGAACAGGATGCCGAGGTAATGCTCGAACGATATCGCATCGTGCACGCCGAACGGATTCTCGCCGGCCAGGACATCGATGCCGAACCGGTTGTCCTTGAAGCGCACGCCGGACGCATCGAGCAGCCCGACGCGTGCGACTTCGCCCGGATATCGCGCAGCGACGACGGCCGCGATGCCGCCGCCCATCGAATGACCGAGCAGCACGACCGGCTTGTCGCTCACGCGACGGATGAAAGCCGCGACGTTCGCCGCCTGGGCGGCATACCCGTAATCGGCATCGGGCTGGCGCTGGCTATCGCCCCAACCGGGGAGATCCGGAATGACCAGCCGGTAGCGACCTTCCAGACGCGCGGCCAGGCGGTACCAGTTTTCCTTGCTGCCGGTGTAGCCGTGCAGCATGACGATGACCGGCGCGTCGGCAGCGGCGGCCGCACGCTCGACGTAGATCCAGCGTTGACCATCGATCACCACGCTATGGCGCTGCAGGCCGAGCGCAATGCGTTGCCGCGCATATTCCACGCGCACCAGCGAATAAGGATCACGCCACCAGGCGGCGGCCACGACCGCAACCAACACGGCCGCCAGAACGGCGGCCGTGAGGCGTGCTGTCTTCCAGCGGATCACGATCAGCCCGCGGAGGGAACCTGCTGCGGCGAAGACTGCTGCTGCGACGCTTCCCCGGCGCCGGCTGCCGGCGCCGGCGCCGGCGGCAGCACGGCAGGCGCGGGCTTCGGCTTGGCCTCGTCGATCACCTTCTGCACCGAACCCGTCGTGATCGGGTGATAGCCCGGCTTCGCCTTCGCGAAGACTTCCTTGGCGAACGCGAGTCCGGGCTCGGTCTGCACCAGCGCCTCGTAAGTCGGCATGATCAGCTTGCGGCGACCGATCTTCTGCACGAACGCGGCGATCGCGTCGTTGGCCTGCGTGTAGCCGCTGCGCACCGCGAGCGGATACCAGCGCTGCGCGATCTCGCCGTTCGGCGTGCCGCTGAACTTGTAGGCCGCATCGAGCTGCGCGAGCTGGTCGATCTTGAGCGTCTCCGGCATGCCTTCGATGAAATGCACCCACTCCTGCGTCGTCCATGCCGACGTGATGACCGGCGGCGGCAGGATCGCGCTGCCGAGCCATGCCAGACGCGCGGAATCGACGACGCCGAAGCGCGGCGACAAGGTCTGCGGCGCGTCGGCCGGAATGCCAGGTTCGTACAACCACGCATCGAATTCCTCCTGCGCCACCTTGCCCGGGTACTTGTCGAGCAGGTTGGCCTTGGCGTAGGCGGCGAATTGCGCGGTGTCGATGCTCTGGAACGCGAAGTGGTCGAAATAACTGCGCAGGAACGCATCGAAGTTCCCGCGACCGAACCGCTGCTCGAGGAACTGCAGGAACCACGCACCCTTGGTATAGACGGTCGCGCTGGAGTTCTCGTCAGGATCGTGCAGCACGCCGGGCTTGACGGCGAGCGCCTGCAATGCCGGATCGATCTTCTTGAACTCGACCTTGAGCTCGTTGCGGCTGATCACGCTCTCCATGTCCGCGCGTTCCTTGCCGTA
>Ga0070668_100004197_pt1 | contig 10682 bp, 12 predicted proteins | sample KBSS43metaG_FD_64661 | JGI IMG/M metagenome (GOLD analysis project Ga0070668, IMG submission 64661) | Switchgrass rhizosphere microbial communities from Kellogg Biological Station, Michigan, USA - KBS S4-3 metaG | ecosystem: Host-associated > Plants > Roots > Rhizosphere > Soil ... | reverse complement strand
TTGGTGCCCAAGGAAGGACTCAAACCTTCAACCTCTGGTTTGTAGGACCAGCGCTCATTCAATTGAGCTACTCGGGCGGGATCGAAAGGATGAAGGAGGAAGGCGGAAGGATGAAAGGGACTGGTACATGAAGACGGATTTCATGCTTCATCCTTACTGTTGGTGGTCGGAGTTGGAATCGAACCAACCTCTCGGGTTTTTCGGACCCATGCTAATCCGTCTCAGCTATCCGACCCAGGGCATTGCCAATTGCCAATTTTTAATCATCCATGGGAAACACGACTTTCTTTTCCATCGTCAATTGGCATTCGGCAATCGGCAATGCTGTTAAGCGGTCCGCCTTTCGCGCCTGACCTTCTCCATGACATCACGATCGTCATGCACATCCATGAAGAGATACTTGCGCCACTCCACTCGCGCTTCCGCGTAGTGACAAAGCACAACGCGCTCGAGCTTCACACGCAAGGCTGACTGCGAAGTCAGCAGCGGCATACGTGCTTCCGCCGGAGTGCGGTTGCTCTTGCGGTTGTTGCAAGCGATACAGGCCGCGACGATGTTCACGGGCGAGTTATCGCCGCCACGCGACCGCGGCATGATGTGATCAAGGGTCAACTGGTTAGCGCCCTTTTTCTCACCGCAGTACTGGCAGCGGAATTTGTCGCGCATGTAGATTCGCAGTCGCTTCATTCCCGAAGCCTCGCGGCGCCGGCGAACGTTAATGTAAGTGCGACGACGAATCACAGACGGAACGGGCCATTCATCGTGCGCCGAATGCAGCACGCGATCGCCGTCCCATTCCTCGACGTAGACGCTGTTTTTGAAAGTCATGATGATCGCGCGCGCGACACTCACGGTGCCGAGCGGCTCGTATGTTTGATTGAGCAGAAGAACTCTGCCATTCAGTGCCATGACCCGGCACCTCCTTTCTTTTGATTGGTTCGAAGTTTAAGGGTGACTAAATGACCGCCCGCTACCGCAGGCGGCTCTGACTTCACGGCCCGGCGGCCATTGCGCCGGGCCGGACACGGCGGCGAGGATCAATGGAGGCAAGAGCGGGGGTGAGGAACTGACCGCAAGGTGCGAATCACCGCTCTTGATACTTGCTGAACGCGAGCTGTGGGACTCCGCGTCAGCTTGAAATGGTTCGGGGAATGAGAATCGCAAAACTGAGAGTTTGCGTTACAAAAGATTGGAGCGCGCGGTGAGACTCGAACTCACGAATACCGGGGTTGCAATCCGGCGCCTTAGCCGCTTGGCGACGCGCGCGCGAGTCAGCCACAGATGAACACGGATTTGCAGAGATAAGTGAAAGCATACGAACCTCAATCACTGTTGCTTCTCAACCGTGTCTATCCGCGTTCATCTGCGGCTAAGTGATGTTTGGAGCGGAAGGAGAGATTCGAACTCTCATGGCGAGTTTGGAAAACTCGCAGGTTGCCAATTACCTAACTCCCGCTCGAGATCCGAGTTTTAAGTTTTGAGTTTCGAGTTAGAGCAAACGAGCTCGCCCTCCACGTGGGTTCATTACTGACGCCGAATCGAGCCGCAAAGCTCGAAACTCGAAACCCGAAACTCGCGCTGTAGAATTGGAACCCCCGATAGGACTCGAACCCATACCTAATTCGTTCGAAGCGAATCGCTCTTCCGTTAAGCTACGGGGGCGGAACCGATTGTGGAATGCGGAATTCCGATTGCGGATTTGAAGACAAACACCCGCCATTCGAATTGGGCGGCTTGCAGGAAATCAAATCCGCAAGCCGAATCCGCATTCCTCAATTGTTGGAACATCGTACCGGAGTCGAACCGGTGTCTCAGCGCTGGCAACGCCGCGTCTTGAACCAACTGGACCAACGATGCATGGGATTGGGTATTGAGGAATTCGGATTTCGGATTGCGGATTGCGGGATCTTGACGCGTTTTAAACGCCTCACAGTGAGGCAAGTCAAATCCGCAATCCAAAATCCGAAAATCCACTGGTCGGGGAGGACAGAATTGAACTGTCGCCTCGAGTGCCCAAAACTCGGATGCTAGCGTTACACCACACCCCGAAAAGCGGTCCAAAGTCTCAAGTCCAAGGTCCCAAACTCTCACGTTGGGAGAACTCTAAGACCTGAGACTTGAGACCTGAGACCCGAGACTTAGTGAGACCTAAGACTACCCTTTCACACAAACGACCTGCTTGATCTCGGCAACGATCTTCACCAGATCGCTCTGGTTTCGCATCACTGCCTTAATGTCCTTGTAAGCGCCGGGAATTTCATCCAGCACGCCTACGTCTTTACGGCACTCAACGCCCGAAGTCTGGCGTTCCAGATCGTCTTTGGTGAAGTGTCGTTTGGCTGCGCTGCGCGACATCTTGCGCCCCGCGCCGTGCGAGCAGGAGTTGAAACTCTCTGCCAGACCCCGGCCCTTAACGATGAACGATTTCGCGCCCATCGAACCGGGAATTATGCCGTACACGTCCGTGCCGGCGTTGATGGCGCCTTTGCGCGTGACGAAAACTTTTTCGCCGTAGTGCTCTTCCAACGCCACGTAGTTGTGATGACAGTTGACCGCCAGCTCAGGCTTGAATGCCTGGCGATGATTGAACATCTTGTTGAAGACCTTCAACAGACGCGTCATCATGATCTCGCGGTTCTTCATCGCGTAGCCTTGCGCCCACTTCAGGTCTTGCCAGTAGGCGGCAAACTCCGGTGTGCCCTGGATAAAGTAAGCGAGGTCGGGCGCCGGCAAGTCGTTCAAAGCCCACAACCCTTTTGCGGTAGCAATGTGACGTTCCGCCAGCTCCTTGCCGATGTTGCGCGATCCCGAATGCAGCATCAACCAAACGAAATCTTCTGTATCCAGACAAACTTCGATGAAGTGGTTGCCGCCACCCAGCGTGCCCAGTTGAGACATCGCTTTGCCTTTGCGATCTTGGACACCGTGGTGCAATTCGCCGAAATCCTTCCAGCCTTCCCAGCGCGAAGATTCGTCAACCGATTCTTTGTACGCGTGAAAGCCGGTAGGAATTGTTTCTTCGATGGCCAGTCGCAAATCTTTTAACTTGCCTTCGAGAATGACACTCTTGAACGGTGTCTTTACCGCCATCATGCCGCAGCCGATATCAACGCCGACAGTGGCGGGGATGACTGCTTCCCTGGTGGCGATGACTGAGCCGACCATGCTGCCCTTGCCCAGATGCGCGTCCGGCATCAGCGAAACGTGCTTGAACAAACATGGCAGGCGCGAAACGTTACGCAGCATCGATTGTTCCTCAATGCTGAATGGATGATTGGCCCATGACAGGATTTCCTGTCTGGCGCCGCCGATGGCGACCTTTTCGTAAGGCATTTTGCTTTCTCCTTTCTAAAGAATAGCAGAGGGTGGGCCGTAAGCAGTGGGCAGTGTGACTTAAACTTACACGTAATCTGAAAGCCTCGTTCAACGAAAGACTGCTCACTGCCCACTACTCAACTGCTCACTGAGCTGGTGCGCCAGGTGAGATTCGAACTCACAGTTCCCTGATTAAGAATCAGGTACCTTAATCCAGTTTGGCCACTGGCGCATTTGTATGACACAAGTTCTGTCTGTCGGTTTTTTGGAAAACTTTGTGCGCGGAAAAGTTTGGACAGAAAACCTGTCCGAGTTGGCGGGGCAGGCGAGATTTGAACTCGCGATCTCTGCATCGACAGTGCAGCGCTTTTGACCGACTAAGCTACAACCCCAGAGAACTGATGAAGGACCAGAAATGGACTCGTGTGTTTTCAACGAGTGGGGACGCGACCTCCTCCGGCGCCAGGTCTACTATGGCACTCGCGTCGGCGGCTTTAGGCGGTCGTGCATTTCTCGATTCGACTTCCGCCGCAATTCCATCACGCACAGCATTTACAACTTCTGCGATCAGGCTGATCTTACGCAAACTTTTCGCGCGTTCCCCGGCGTCGTACATGTCGAAATTGAATGAAACGCGGCGATAACAGTCGGCCAAATCCAAGCTTATTTGCCCATCGTCCCAACCTTCCTCATCGGGAATCGCACGCGTATCTTCGACGATGCCAATGATAAACGCCGGCAGATCCGGATCTTGATTTAGGAACTCGCGGCGTCGTACGTGGTACTGCCGGGATATTTCTTCGCTCATTGCTACTTTCCTTTCTCAACTGCGCAATTAAGACGCAGCGTTTTATTTCATGTTGGTTTACCTCCTCGGTTAATAAGTGTCATCGATGTTTCTCCTTTCGTCTGAATTGGGTGAAGTTGGGTGGGTCGAAGGGATTTGAACCCTCACCTTACGCAGTCACAATGCGTCGCTCTGCTATTAAGCTACGACCCAAGCATCTTGTAGTTGGTAGGGATGACGAGACTCGAACTCGCAAATCAGCTGATTGAAGGTCAGCCCGCTTTCCATTTCGCGTTCATCCCCCCATGATGTCGGAATGCGGATTTTGGATTGGCCGGGGTTCGGTTAACTGAAGAAATTCCGAAATCCGAATTTCGCATTCCGCCATCGGGACGGTGCGCGTGGAGAGATTCGAACTCCCACAAACTGATTTTGAGTCAGCCGCCTCTACCAAATTGGGCTACACGCGCGCGATGGTACTCGCGGAGGGATTCGAACCCACACTGTACAGATTTTAAGTCTGTTGTCTCCTGCCATTTGGACTACGCGAGCGTTCCGATTGCGGGTTGCGGGTTTCAGAATGCGGATTTGATCAATCCGAAATCCGCAATCCGCGATCCGCAATTGAATGGTACCGGCGGAGGGATTCGAACCCACACTGTCTAGTTCCTAAGACTAGCGCCTCCTCCCAGTTGGGCTACGCCGGCGTGGTGGACCCGGCAGGATTCGAACCTGCGACCTGTCGTGTAGGAAACGACCGTTCTGAATCCAACTGAACTACGGGTCCCGAGATTGCAGATTTCTGACTGATGATTGCGGATCGATCTTTATTCCACTCCGTACGCCGCAATCAGCAATTAGGAATTGGTTGGCGGGCCTGGCACGACTTGAACGTGCGACATCGACCTCCGCAAGGTCGCGCTCTTATTCCAACTGAGCTACAGGCCCCCCGGAAATTCGGATTGCGGAATGCGGGAAGCGGAATCTAACTGCAGTTGTTTTCCCTGCGACAATGGCATTCGCCAACTCTGCAGGCGTGGCCTCATGAGACCACCGCTCGACCGCATTCCTTATTCCGCATTCCACAAATGTTTGGCGGAGGCGGCAGGATTCGAACCTGCATGCGCAGGGCGCGACGGATTAGCACTCCGTTGCCATACCATTAGAGCGACGCCTCCATTTAATTTCGGATTGGGGATTGCGGAATGCGGATTTCAGGAAATGGTTAATGCGTATTCCTCAATCCGCAACCCTCAATTGTTTGGCGGAAGGGACAGGACTCGAACCCGCAAGCGCTTAAGCGCGGTAGTTTTCAAGACTACTGCCTTACCAGTTAGGCTACCCTTCCGAAGGTCGAACCAGATTTCTTAATTTCTCATCACTAATGTCCGCTGAGCTGCAGTGTGCGGAATGAGTCAATGTCCGACCAGCTTTAGTTTGTTGTAATCTCTCGTGAGATCTTCCGATGCGAAGTCAGCGACAAACTGAAGTGTGGGCATTTGTTGGGGGAAGGCTAGGGAGTCGAACCCTACACGGACTAAGCCGCCACAGTTTTCAAGACTGCTTGACTCACTCTACTGTCGGGCCTTCCGTAAATTTTGGCAGGGGCGCCCGGATTTGAACCGAGAATCTCAAGGTTGGAATCTGACGGTTTGTCATTTTAGCCTACGCCCCCGTAAGCATTGCCGGCACATGGCTCTAAAAAGTTTGGCAGGGGTGACAGGAATCGAACCTGCTAATCACGGGTTTGGAATCCGGTGCCTTCCAATCGAGCCTCACCCCTAAAAATTTTGGTGCACGCGGCAGGACTTGCACCTGCGAAGTCCGTGGACGCCTGATTTACAGTCAGGTGCTTTTGCTGCTCAGCCACACGTGCCAGTTTCAGGTTTGCGATCTTCCTGTGCTAAAAAATAGATGAAGGCAGAGAGAAACGTACCGCGAACACACTTCGAGGCACACTTCTCCTGAGGATGGCGACGCTCGGGACTCTCGCAAAGCAACGGCGTTGTCATCCAGAAGGCTCCCTGCCTTCATCCAAAGACTCCACGTGAAATTCGCGTGGAGTTTTTGCAAATAGGTACTTCGATTGTCAAAAAACAAAAAAGGAGCGGGGTCCAGAGCCTCCCAGGGAAGCTGCCCGCTCCTAACAATTCTCGAGTTTTCTTTGAGATTTGGGAGCGGGAGTCCGCTCCCGCGATTAATGCCTGATTGTCCGGTTATCTATGGACTTGTGTCCGAGGGCACCGGCAAAAATATTGACAGGTGACGAACTCAGACCGGTCCACAAACAGCCGTAGCGCATGGTCGCGCCGGTCGGCCGTTTGGCGGATTCTTGTCTATTGGTCCAAGTCGTTAACATTGAAGTTCACCTCTCGCTTGCAACTCATGTGATTGCAGCGGTCGTCTTGTATAAGGCAGAACCACCGATCCTGTCAAGCACTTTCTGAAAAAGTTTTCAAAAGTGGGCTGCGCTCAGTTCGATTGCGCGAATGATTTCTGCGTTGCCCGCGCAAACGACATTAGCGAAGTAATCTTTCGCTCCGCCAATCAAAATCCGCTAAGGATGCTCACCTTACTTGTCCTTCTTCGGGTCATGCTTTGCCAGCTCATCTATCGCTTTGCTGAGATGGTCCAACTGCTTCACCCCAGTCATTCTCGTATTTATCTTTCCCTCCCGGTCAATGACGATGTGAGTAGGGAAGACAATGTTTCCCGTTCCGTCGTGGTACGTGTTGATGATCAGCGAGCCGGCGTTCGGGACCACGTGATACTTGAAGGGATGCTCTTTCAGAAACCCTGGCAAGACCGCCGCCGCGTCCCAGGTGGGCGCAAGGAAAACCACGTCCTTGTGCTTGAACTTATCCACCAGCCGGTTCAGCTTAGGAAATTCTGCGACACATGGTTCGCATCCGGTAAACCAAAAATTCAAGACCACTACTTTCCCGCGGAGCTCAGCTAAGTCGAATTTCTCGTTCTTGATTGAAGTCAGACTAAACGCCGGCGCCGCTTCATTAACGACAGCCGGCTTAGCTGCCTGTGAAAAGGTATTCGCTGCTGCTAATAACGTGAGGATAAGGCTTAGTAGGCCTAAGTATCGTTTCATTCGTATCTCCCTTGGTCCGAAAGTTATTAATTCTTAGCCCACCAGATCGCTTCGACCGCGCAGGCACATCATGGTTCCAATCATCGTTGCTACCAATTTACTCTCGCTCCCTTCGATCGTATGGGCGTCGGCGGCGCACACGGTCACTGTCCGACCGGCACGTTTCACTTCCGCCCGGGCAATCAGACGTTCGCCGCGCGCAGGCGCCAGCATATTGATTTTGAACTCGATGCTCAGCACTGCCGCGTCAGCCGGCATCAGGCTGAAAGCGGCGTAACCGCACGCGCTGTCCAGCACCGACGCAATCACGCCTGCATGAACAAAGCCATGTTGTTGCGTCAGACCCAGTTGGTAAGGCAGCTCGATCTGGACCATACCGGGCTCCACCACAGCCAATTCCGCGCCGAGCGTCTGCATAAACTGCTGGCGCGCAAAACTCTCGCGAACCCGGCCGGCGAAGTCTGGATCGTGAGCTTGAAACGTCATCACTCGAGCCTCGGCAAATTTAGTCCGCTGGGAAGATACCTTCTATTTCACGCAGATTCTGGGCTAACAATTTGTAGGTAGACATGACCATGACGAAAATTAGCGCCGTTACGACGACGGCAACCGGAAATAAGATCATCGCCAATCCGGGGCCGAAGTAAAATTTGCTGGAGATGGGAAATACCTCCTTCTCGGTCGCCTCATACCACCCAGTGTTAGCATAATCATCACTGCAGTTTGCCTCAACTTCAAACGATTGCCGACCGTTAGTCAGCTGCTCGACGCTGAAGTGTGCGTACCAAAACTTGCGCGATTCGGGTTCGCGAGATACGGAGTCTTGATTTTGATCGGTATCGGCCCGGATCTGCGCCTGGTATTCATTCACCTTATTCAAGGGAACGAGGAATGAGTAGTCCGGATGCTCATTGACGAAACGAGGCAGCCCTAACCTCTCTACCACCTGCGGTCGGCCGCAGGTCACCACGAGAACAGGAAACGTCAGGGAAGTATTGTCATTACGGTATTCGCTCTTCCAGGAAGCATCCAAGACGCTGAACAGGCTAGTCGCAACAAAGAGGAAGACTAGGATTACGAGAACAATTGTCAGCAGCCTTATCAGGATCCGCGCCATGAAGCTAACAACTCACGGCCGAGCGTTTTGTTCCAGAGTTGACCAGCGGAATTGCCGAGCGGACGTTGAGCGAGGATAGGACGCAAGCTGACTCCGTCGCGAAAAAGTTGCGTCTGCCATCTGTTTCCTGTAAAGCATGCCGCTGGATTCCCACGATGCAATTCTTGCTAACCCTGGGCAGCGGGAACTAATTTTCAGTGCACCAGCAACTCACATGGCGATTTCGTTTGCTCGGCGTTCTGCCGCTGATCTTTTTTCTGGCTCAGGGTGTTCACTACTGGCGAACCAATGAACTGGGGCACATGTTCTGGATGTGCAACATTGGAAACCTGCTGCTCGGCGCCGGCCTGCTGCTGGGCCAACCAATAATGATCCGCGTCGCGGCGATCTGGTTAGTGCCCGGGCTGGTCATGTGGTACGTCTACGTAGTCAGACCGTACGGCGTTGTGTTCAGTTCCACGCTGGCGCACATTGGCGGTCTCATCGTCGCGCTGATTGCATTGCGACGCGTGCGGGTCGATGCGCTCGCGTGGGTTTATGCGCTGGGTTGGTACTTCATCATGCAGATTCTGTCTCGCCTGCTGACTGCGCCGGCCATGAATGTGAACGTCACACATTCCGTCTATCCCGGATGGGAGCAGACGTTTAATAGTTTTTGGAAATTCTGGCTGGTGTTGGCGCTGGTCGTAGCGGTGAGTTTGTGGCTACTGGGAAAGGGCCTATCGCTCTTGTGGCCGGTGGGAAGGCTCTCCGCAGACTACACAGATTCTTCGAAAGATTCAGTTTGAGACTTTATCACCGGGCAGTAGCCCCGCTGTGAAATCTGAGTAATCTGCGGATTTCCTTCTTCGCTTCTACTTCAGTAATGCCGCCTGCGGACTCAATGCCAGCAAGTGCCAGCGCGGCCAGTTATTCACTGGATCGTTGGGAAACATTCGCACAAAGGCAGTTTGGACGAAGAGTTGATCGGGGGTGGGCCACTCCACTCTTACAATTGGATTGAACGATCCAGGCACTTCACCGGTCTGCGCCGCACCCTGAGCCGGCTCAGTTTTGTTGTTGGCGTTTGGCGCTTTCGTGCCGCCGGCGTTCTTTTCTGCCAAAGCGATCGAAGCGTTGATCAAGAGTTCACGCAGTTTGATGCGCGACTGGGTCGGCGTCTTGCCGCCGGCATCGTAAATTCCAACGTCGGTATCAAAGGCCGTTGCAATCTTCGATGAGTCCGGTGACCAGACCGGTGGTGCTTCCGCCAAATCGTCATCCAACAGACGCTCTTTGCCCTCCAACGAAATCAATCGCGGGCGCCCGGCCGGCAATTTGTATTCCTTCTCGCGCGCATCCCATTCCGTTTCGCGACAGGCCAGCGCCACCAGGGCGTGGTTGTCGGGTGCCCAGGCGAAATAAAAGTAGATCAGACCTTCGCGCGTCGTCAGTGGATGCAGATCGAAGCCATCTCGATTGCAAAGATAAATTTGTTCGCTATTGAAAAGCGGCACCGGCGCAAAACTGGGGGCGATAGATTCGCTTGGCACTGGCGAGCCGGCAGGCACTTCGGGCCCGACCGGCGTGGTGTCGACCGGCGTTGGGGTCGGCGTGGGCTTCAAGCTTCGGCGGCCGATGAAGGCGACGAAATTACTATCGGAAGACCAGACCACCGCTTCAGGGAATGAAGCGGCGAGATCGGGTGGCGTCAGGTTCCGGATGAAAGTTCCGTCCGTCGAATAGAGATCGATGCGAAAGTTTTCACTGGGTTCGTCCGCGGTCCCGTACAAGGCAAGGGCGCGCTGCTTATCGGGCGAAGCGACTGTGCGCAGTAACGCGTCATCGTGGCGACGGTTATTGAAATCGTCCTGTATTGGCGTCAGCTTTTCCGCGGGGTCGTCATTGATGCTCTTCGGCGTTTCAACGTCACCTTCGAAGCGATAGGACAAACGATTTGCGGGAACGTCACGCAACTGACGCGGCCGGACACTTCGTGGCTCGCGATCAGTGATGCAAGCAGTCGCGGCCAACAAGAATAAGAGGGAAAAGAAGACTCGCCGGTTGGACGCAGCAGATCGGAAGATGGCAAGCATTCGGCCATCAGCACGTCTCAGGCAAATTTCACTGAGTTTGGGGAAGGTTCCTGGCTTATCTGGATCAGTCATCCTGCGCGCGCGATCATAGAAAGCCGACGGGACGATGTCAACGCGTTTTGAGGAGTGGTCTTGCTTTTGGACAGCGGGCGCCGAAGCAGTCTACCGTCCTTGCAGTCGAACCGAATAATAACCACCATACGGCGAGCGAAATCTCCAATAGCCCGGAATGAACGTGTAACCGCCAAGAGTCTGGTTGTAAAACCAAACCCCACCCAACGCGGC
>Ga0070668_100004194_pt1 | contig 10684 bp, 11 predicted proteins | sample KBSS43metaG_FD_64661 | JGI IMG/M metagenome (GOLD analysis project Ga0070668, IMG submission 64661) | Switchgrass rhizosphere microbial communities from Kellogg Biological Station, Michigan, USA - KBS S4-3 metaG | ecosystem: Host-associated > Plants > Roots > Rhizosphere > Soil ... | reverse complement strand
GGGCGCCGGCCTCGCCGCAGCGCTTCAGCAGTTCGTCGAGCAGGCGGCGCCCGTAGCCGCGGCCGGTGGCGCTCGGTGCGAGGTAGATCGTCGTCTCCACCGAGTGCCGGTACGCCGGCTTCGGCCGCCATGGCGCGGCCAGCGCGTAGCCGAAGATCTCATCCTCGTCGGCGAGGACGAGGAAGGGCCATGTGCTCTCGCGGATCTTCGCGCGCCACTGGTCCGCGGTCGGCGGCGTGGTTTCGAACGTGACGATCGAGTCGGTGACGTATGGCGCGAAGACGGCCGCGATGCCTTCGGCGTCGGCCTCCGTCGCTTCCGCTATAGTGGACATGGTCGCTATTATAGAGGAATGATTGATCCGGTGATGCTCGGCCGCCGCCTGCACGAACTGCGGGCCGGCCGCGGTCTCGCGCTCAGTGCCCTGGCCAAGGAGGCCGGCGTCAGCGTCAGCATGCTGTCGGCCATCGAGCGCGGCGAAAAGACACCGACGGTCGTGGTGCTGTCCCGGATCGCCGACGGCCTCGGGCTGTCCCTCTCCCGGCTGCTGGCCGATCTGGAGACCGACCGGGTGATCGTCCGCCGCGCGGCGGAGCAGGACCACGTCGCCGAACCCGGCGGCTGGCACCGCACGGTGCTGACGCCGGTCGTCCCCGGCGTCAACTTCGAATGGATCCGCACGACCCTGCCGCCGCGCTGCGACGCAGGCACTTTTCCGGCTTACGCCCCGGGTTCGCACGAGTTCGTCGCCGTCGAGTCGGGTGCGCTGTGTCTCGGTGTCGGCGAGGCGGAATACGAGCTGACCGCCGGCGATTCGCTCTACTTCCCGGCCGACGCACCGCATTCCTATGCGAACCGCACCGAAAACCCTTGTGAATACTACGTCGCCGCGTTGATCATGCGTTCCCGCTCGGCGGGGTGAGGCCGAGCGACGAGATCAGCCGGGCGATCTCGTTGCGGTACAGCTTGGCGGGATTGGTCGTCTGGGCGCGCAGGTGGCCGAGCACCTCCAGGGAGACCAGCCCGTGCAGGTGCCCCCAGATCCGCAGGGCGAGCGCGACCGCGGCGGGCGGCAGGCCCGGGAACTCGGCCTGGACCTCCCGGACCAGCTTCTCGTCGAAGTCCGCCCACTCGAAGCTCTCGTCGGTGTAGCGGTCCTTCGCCTGCGGCCACGCGCCCGCCGCCAGCCCGGTCAAGCCCGCGCAGACCCGGTGTTCGGCGCCGGGGGCGGCGCCGCCCTCGGGAGGCTGGTAGCCGGGTACCGGGTCACCGTAGATGAGCCGGAAACCCTGGGGATGGCCCAGTGACCAGTCCCGGAACGCCTGCGCCCACGCCAGGATCCGGCCGGCCGGATCGGTTTCCGGCAGGGCGTCCCGTGCGCTCTCCAGGGTGTCGGCCAGTTCCGTGTACACGTCTTCGACGAGGGCGGTGAGCAGATCGTCGCGGGTGGCGAAATAGCCGTAGATCGCGTTGGCCGTCATGCCCATTTCCCGGGCGATGGCCCGCAGTGTGATCGCGCCGGGTCCGCCGGAGGCCATGAGGTCGAGGGCGACGCGCTTGATCTCCGCCGTCGTCTCGATGCGCAGCCGGGCCCGGCGGTTCGTCGTCGCGGTTTCCACGCCGCCGATCATAGCGTGATCGGGACGCCGTATCTTTACTTCACGGCGTATAGTTAATGCATGCCGTGAAGTCCACGGCCACTGAGGGAGTGACCATGCACATCGGAATCATCGGCGCGACCGGCACCATCGGCCGCCGCGTCCTCGACGAGGCGCTGACCCGCGGCCATCGCGTGACGGCCTTCAGCCGGGACGCCACCCGCGTGATCGACGACCGGCCGGAGGTGACCTGGCGCAGCGTCGACGTCCTGGACGCCAAGAGCGTCGCGGCCGTCCTGCCCGGGCTGGACGTGCTGATCAGCGGGTTCCAGCCGGGCAACGCCTCGGCCGACTTCCAGGACACGCTGACCCGCTCGATCGCCGACCCGTCGGTGTACGCCACCGCGGCGCGGGCCCTGCTGGAGGCGCTGAACGGGCAGCCGCGGACCCGGCTGATCGTCATCGGCGGTGCGGGCAGCCTGGAGGTCGAGCCGGGTGTCGTCCGCGCCGACCGTGACGACCTGCTCCACGAAACCCTCGACGGCCTGGGGCTGCCGCGGGAGTACGCGGCGGCCGTGCGCGGCCATCGCGACGCGCTGAACGTCCTGCGCACCTCGAACCGGCGGTGGACCTACTTCAGCCCGGCCGAGGAGATCGCGCCCGGCGAGCGCACGGGCCGGTTCCGGCTCGGCGGTGACCAGCCGGTGCTCGATGCCGCCGGCCGCAGCCGCATCTCCGTCGAAGACGCGGCCGTCGCCCTGATCGACGAAGCCGAGCTGCCGCAGTTCGTCCAGCGGCGGTTCACCGCCGGATACTAGGAAAAGAGGGTGACACGGCGGAGTTCGCCGTGTCACCCTTCCCGGCATGTTCCCCGTGTCCGATCGCGCGACGCTCGCAGGCCTGTCCCTGCCGAGCGCCCGTTCGGCACGGCTTTCCGCCGAACTCGGCGGCGCTCGAAGCTGACCCTTCCCCGATTTCCCCTGTCCTGTCGCGGAACCACCGGGGGAGGGTCGACGCGCTCGCCCGGTTTCGCGCATTCCTCTTTCAGCACAGGGAAAACCCATGACCAAGCAGCAGTACGTGCGGACCAAGCCGCACCTCAACATCGGCACGATGGGGCACGTCGACCACGGCAAGACCACCCTGACCGCCGCCATCACCAAGGTGCTGGCCGAGCAGGGCGGCACCAACCGCTACGTCGCCTTCGACCGCATCGACCGAGCGCCGGAGGAGATCGAGCGCGGCATCACGATCAACATCGCGCACGTCGAGTACGAGACGCCGACCCGGCACTACGCGCACGTCGACATGCCGGGCCACGCCGACTACGTCAAGAACATGATCACCGGTGCGGCCCAGCTCGACGGCGCCGTGCTCGTCGTCTCGGCGCAGGACGGCGCGATGCCGCAGACGCGGGAGCACGTCGTGCTCGCGCGCCGGATCGGCGTCGAGCACCTCGTGGTCGCGCTCAACAAGGCCGACCTCGCCGACGACGAGGACCTGCTCGACCTGGTCGAGCTCGAGGTCCGCGAGCTGCTGACCCGCTACGGGTTCGACGGCGACCGCGTGCCCGTGGTCCGCGTGTCGGGGCTGCGCGCGCTGGCCGGAGACCCGTTGTGGACGCACCGGATCCTCGACCTGCTCGCGGCCGTCGACGAGCACGTCCCGATCCCGCCGCGCCGGCTCGACCTGCCGTTCCTGATGCCGATCGAGAACGTCCTGACCATCACCGGCCGCGGCACCGTCGTGACCGGCGCGGTGGAGCAGGGCACCCTCGCCGTCGGCGACGCGGTCGAGGTCGTCGGGCTCGGCCCGGCGGTGACGAGCGTGGCCACCGGGCTGGAGACGTTCGGCAAGCCGATGGAGCGCGCCGAGGCCGGGGACAACGCCGCGGTGCTGCTGCGCGGGGTGAAGCGCGGCGAGGTCCGGCGCGGCCAGGTCGTCTGCCTGCCGGGCAGCGTCCGGCCGCACCGGAGGTTCCGCGCGGACGTCCACGTGCTGTCGGCGGCCGAAGGTGGCCGGCGGACGCCGTTCGCGGCGCACTACCGGCCGCAGTTCCACTTCCGCACCAGCGACGTCGTCGGGGTGGTCGACCTCGCCGACGGCGTCGCGGTGGTCCGGCCGGGGGACAGCGCCGAGCTGACCGTCGAGCTGGGCCAGCCGGTCGCGATGAGCCCGGGGCTCGGCTTCGCGATGCGGGAGGGCCGCCTGACGGTGGCCGCCGGCACCGTCCGCGAAGTGCTGGACTGAAGATCGGGCTCGTCCCCGCTCCTGAGCGGGGACGAGCTTGACTCATCCGATGAATTGCTCTTAGCTTGAGTCGCATTCCCGATCCGCCGTCGGAAGCAGTGCTTTCGCCGTGGCGAGATAAGGGAGATATTGTGGGAAGAGCGTTGAGCCGCCGCCGTGTCGTCGCTTGGGGAGCGGCCGGTGCCGCACTACCATTGGTCGGATCTCAGGCCGCCGGGGCGGAAGAACTGTCGAGCACGCCGGGGCGCTTCTTCGACGTCACGAAGTTCGGCGCCAAGGGGGACGGGCGCACCATCGACACCGCCGCGATCAACCGCGCGATCGACGCGGCCGCGACCCGCGGCGGGACCGTGTACTTCCCCGCCGGGACGTACGCGAGCTATTCGATCCACCTCAAGAGCAACATCGCGCTGTACCTGGCGGCGAACGCGACGATCCTCGGCGCCGCCCCGGCCGGCGGCCAGGGCTACGACCCCGCCGAACCGGGCGCGGGCAACCCCTATCAGGACTTCGGGCACAGCCACTGGCACAACAGCCTGATCTGGGGCGAGAACCTGGAGAACGTCACCATCGAGGGGCCGGGCAAGATCGACGGCAAGGGCCTCGTCGCCGGCGGCAGCGCGGAATCCGCGCCGCTCAACGGGAACAAGGCGATCGCGCTCAAGCTGTGCCGCAACGTCGCGATCCGCGACATCACGATCGTCAACGGCGGGCACTTCGGCATCCTCCCGACCGGCGTCGACAACTTCCGGATCGACGGCCTGGTGATCGACACCAACCGCGACGGCATCAACATCGACTGCTGCAAGAACGTCCGGATCGCCAACACCACGGTGAACTCGCCGAACGACGACGCCATCGTGCTGAAGAGCTCGTATGCGCTGAACCAGGTGCGCGACACCGAGAACGTCACCATCGACAACTGCTTCGTCAGCGGGTACGACCTCGGCACGCTGGTCGGCGGCACGTTCAAGACGGCGGGCTACGGGCGCACGGGCCGGGTCAAGTTCGGCACCGAGTCCAACGGCGGCTTCCGCAACATCGCGATTTCCAACGTGGTCTTCGAGTACTGCCGCGGCCTGGCGCTGGAGACGGTGGACGGCGGGTGGCTGGAGGACGTCACGATCAGCAACCTCACGATGCGCAACGTCCAGATGCCGCTGTTCCTCCGGCTCGGGGCGCGGATGCGCGGCCCGGCGGGGATCCCGGTGGGGTTCCTGCGCCGGGTGAGCATCAGCGACGTCACCACGCACGACGCCGACCCGCGGTACCCGTCGTGCTTCGCCGGGATCCCGGGCCACCCGATCGAAGACGTGAAGCTGAGCAACATCCGCCACCACCTGGCGGGCGGCCTCACCCCGGGCGACGCGGTGCAGAACCCGCCGGAGCTGGAAACGGCCTACCCGGAGCCGTCGATGTTCGGCACGCTGCCCGCGTACGGCTTCTTCGTCCGCCACGCGCGCGGGATCAGCCTCGACAACGTGGACGTGAAGTTCGGCAAGCAGGACACCCGCCCGGCGTTCGTGCTGCGCGACGTGGCCGACGCGGACGTGCACCACTGCCGCGCGGACAAGGTCGAGGGCACGCCGGCGTTCGTGCTCGACGGGGTGGACGACTTCCGGATCAGCGACGGCCGACCGGTGGCGGAGGCGCGGGTGGAGCACGCGGATCACCAGGAGCTGTAGGGGGCGTCTGGTCCCCGGACCGGCGGGAATCCGACGTGACCCCGCGCGGCCACGGAGCTGTCGCAAACCTGCCAGCCCCGGCGCGCCGGCGCCGGTCTACTTGATCGTCATGAGCGCACCTCCGACCAACCGATGGGCCGCCGTGGCGAGCGTGACCGTCGGGATCTTCGCCATCGTCACCACCGAAATCCTCCCGATCGGGCTGCTGACGCCGATCGCGGAGGGCTTCGGCGTCTCCGCCGGGACCGCCGGCTGGACCATGACCGTGCCCGGCCTCGTCGCCGCCGTGGCCGCGCCCGTGGTCACCGTCGCGACCGGGCGAATCGACCGGCGGCGGATGCTGGCCTGCCTCCTGCTCCTGCTCGCGGTCGCCGGCTTCCTCGCCGCCGCCGCGCCCGCGTTCTGGGTGCTGCTGACCGCCCGGTTCCTCGTCGGCCTCGTCATCGGCGGCTTCTGGTCGATCGGCTCCGGCCTGGCGCCCAGGCTCGTCGGGACGGCCGCCGCCGCGCGGGCGACCTCCGTGATCTTCGCCGCCGTGCCGCTGGGCTCGGTGCTGGGCGTGCCGCTCGGCACCCTCGTGGGCCAGCTCGCGGGCTGGCGGACGGCGTTCGTGCTGCTCGGCGTCCTGAGTCTCGCCACGGCCGCCGCCCTCCTGGTCTTCACGCCGTCCTTGCCCGCCAAGGAAATCACCCGCATTTCCGTCCTCAGTGGACTTATGCGGCGCTCGGACGTCCGAAGTGGACTGATCGTGACCTTCCTCGTCGTCCTGGCCCACTTCGGCACCTACACCTACCTCACCCCGCTGCTGCGGGACGTCGTGCGACCGGACGTGCTCAGCGGTTACCTGCTGGTGTACGGCGTCGCCGGGATCGCCGGCACCTTCCTCGCGGGGCTGGGGCGCAAGCCCGAAGCCACCTTCGCCGCCGCGGCGACGCTGATCGCGGCGTCGGTCTTCCTCCTGCCGCACGCCGGCCCGGTCGGCGCGCTCGCGCTGCTCGTGGTGTGGGGCGCGGCCTACGGCGCGGTGCCGGTCTGCTCGCAGACCTGGTTCGCGCGGGCCGCCCCGGACGCGCCCGAGGCGGCCACCGTCCTGTTCACCGCGTCCTTCCAGGCGACGATCTCCGCCGGGGCACTGGCCGGCGGCTTCGTGGTCGACGCGGTGTCGGTGCCCGCCGTCATGACGTGCGGGGGAGTGGCCGCCGTCCTCGCCGCGGCGGTGGTGGCCCGGGCCGCTCGCCGTGAGCCCGCGTTCCGTTGACCGGAACAGCCGGCTGTCGTGGACGGCGGCCGCGGTGCGACGGTCGGGGCATGGCTCCCGTGATGGCGGCGATCGTCGGCCCCGGCAACATCGGCACCGATTTGCTGGCGAAGCTGCGACGCAGTGAAGTGATCGAAGTCGGGTACATGGTCGGTGTGGTCGAGTCCGACGGTCTCGAACGCGCCCGCGCGCAGGGGATCGAGGCGTCGGCCGAGGGCGTCGACTGGCTGCTGCGCCAGGATCCCCTGCCGCAGCTGGTGTTCGAGGCGACGTCGGCGAAGGCGCACGCCGCGCACGCCCCGCGGTACGAGGCGGCCGGCATCCAGGCGATCGACCTGACCCCGGCCCACCTCGGCCCGATGGTCTGCCCGCCGGTCAACCTGGGCGCGCACCTCGACGCCCCGAACGTCTCGATGATCACCTGCGGCGGACAGGCGACGATCCCGATGGTGCACGCGGTTTCCCGGGTGACCACGGTGCCGTACGCGGAGATCGTCGCCTCGGTGGCTTCGCGCGGCGCGGGCCCGGGGACGCGGGCGAACATCGACGAGTTCACGCGCACGACGTCGCAGGCGGTGGCCGAGATCGGCGGCGCCGGGCGCGGCAAGGCGATCATCATCCTCAACCCCGTGGAACCGCCGATGATCATGCGGGACACGGTGTTCTGCGCGATTCCGCTCGACGCCGACCGCGACGCGATCACCGCGTCGATCCACGAAATGGCGAACGAGGTCCGGAAGTACGTGCCCGGTTACTCGCTGCGGGCGGATCCGCAGTTCGACGACGCGCGCGAGGAGTGGGACGGGCACGCGCGGGTCGGGATCTTCCTCGAGGTCCGCGGCAACGGCGACTACCTGCCCGAGTACGCCGGGAACCTGGACATCATGACCGCCGCGGCCGCGCGCGTCGGCGAGCTGATCGCGCGCGCCAAGCAGGAGGTGCCGGCATGAGCCGCCCGGAGTTGAAGCACGACGTCCGGATCGTCGACACGACACTGCGCGACGGCAGTCACGCGATGGCCCACCGCTTCACCGAGCAGCAGGTGCGGGACACCGTACGCGCTCTCGACCGCGCAGGTGTCGAGGTGATCGAGGTGACCCACGGCGACGGCCTCGGCGGCTCGTCGTTCACGTACGGGTTTTCCGCCGTCGACGAGCTGAAGCTGATCGCCGCGGCACGCGAAGAGGCGAAGCAGGCGAAGATCGCCGTACTGCTCGTGCCCGGGATCGGCACGGCCGAAGACCTGCAGCGCGCGTTCGACGCCGGTGCGGAGATGGTCCGGGTGGCGACGCACTGCACCGAGGCCGACGTCTCGCCGCAGCACTTCGGCCTGGCGCGCGAACTGGGCATGGAGACCGCCGGGTTCCTGATGATGGCGCACCGCACTCCGCCGGAGGACCTGGCGAAGCAGGCGCGGATCATGGTGGACGCGGGCTGCCAGGCGGCCTACGTGACGGACTCGGCCGGGGCGCTGCTGATGCACGAGGCCCGCGAACGGTTCGAGGCCCTGGTCGCGGAGGTGGGCGACGAGGCCTGGGTCGGCTACCACGGGCACCAGAACCTGTCGCTCGGCGTCGCGAACTCCGTGCTGGCTCACGAAGCCGGGGTGCGCTACATCGACGGTTCGCTCTGCGCGCTCGGCGCGGGGGCCGGGAACTCGCCGACGGAGGTCCTCGCGGCGGTGTTCGATCGCCTGGGCATCGACACCGGCCTCGACGTCGGCGGCCTGCTCGACGCGGCGGAGGAGGTCGTCCGCCCGTACCTGCAGCGCTGGCCGAAGATGGACCGCAACGCGATCGTGCAGGGCTGGGCCGGGGTGTATTCGAGCTTCCTGCTGCACGCGGAGCGGGCGGCGGAGCGCTACGGCGTCCCGGCGCAGGCGATCCTGCGCCGGTGCGGCGAACTCGCGCTGGTCGGCGGGCAGGAGGACATGATCATCGACGTCGCGGTGCAGCTGGCCGCGGAGGGGTAGCCGGGCTCAAGCGCCCCAATGTGGCGTTCGGTGCGTCCAGCGCACCGAACGCCACATTGGGTGCGTTGGACGCAACCAACGCCACATTGGGGGCATCAGCTCGCGAACCGGTCCAGCGCGTCGAGGTTCCAAGCGCGCTTGACCGGGCTGGCGCGGTGCCCCGAGTGGTCGTCGATCAGCAGCTCGGAGCCCGGCCACGCCCGCGCCAGCTCCCACGCCGTCGTGACCGGGCAGCTGAGGTCGAGGCGGCCGTGGATCAGTACGCCCGGGATGTCCGCCAGGCGCCCCGCGTCGCGGATCACCGCGCCCTCCTCGAGCCAGCCTGCGTTCGCGTAGTAGTGCGTGGTGAGCCGGACGAACGCCAGCAGCGCGTCGTCCACGGGTCCACTGTGGACAGGTGGGGCGCCGGGTTCGAGTGACAGCACCGTGTCCTCCCACTCGCGCCAGGCGAGGGCCGCGCGATCCCGCTGCGCCGGGTCCTCCATCAACCGGGCGTAGCCGGCCACGACGTCGGCGGACCCGCCGCTGAACCGTGCCAAGGCCTCGGGGAAGAACCGGCCGACACCGCGGTAGAGCCAGTCGATCTCCGACCGCCTCGTCGTGCTGATCGCGCTGACCACGATCTCCGACACCCGGTGCGGGAAGCGCTCGGCGTACACCAGTGCGAGCGTCGTGCCCCACGAGCCGCCGGTCACCAGCCAGCGCTCGATGCCGAGGTGCTCGCGCAGCCGTTCGAGGTCGGCGACGAGGTGGTCGGTGGTGTTGTGCTCCAGCGACGTCGCCGGGTCGGCGGCGTGGGGCACGCTGCGGCCGCAGCCACGCTGGTCGAGCAGCACCGCGCGGTAGCGGGCCGGGTCGAACATCCGCCGCATGCCCGGCGCGCAGCCCTGCCCGGGGCCGCCGTGCAGCAGCACCGCCGGTTTGCCGTCCGGGTTGCCGCAGGTCTCCCAGTAGACGCGGTGCCCGTCGCCGACGTCGAGCAGCCCGTGGTCGTACGGCTCGATCGGCGGGAACAGCTCGGCCATGGACGCCACCCTCTCGTGTCCGCTTGCGGTCACTGTCCGGATCCGACCGCTTCCGCCGCACATCCGGGCGCGGCAGGATCGATCCGCGGTGATGATCATTCCGGGTCGTCGCCACTCGCACGAGGGGATTTCGATGAAACGCAGGATCTTCGCCGCGGCCGTGGCCTGCGCGGCCGCGTTCGGCGGGCTGCTCGCCGCCGCGCCGGCGGCCCAGGCGGCGACGTAGACGGCTTACGTCTACTCGACCTTGCGAGCGAACAACGCGTCGAACACCACGCTGATCGACCGCCCCGGCTTCGCTGCGGGACATCAGCGTCACGACGAGGTTCCTGGTGCACCCGGGCGCGGCCGGCACCGTCACCTGCACGACGTACCTGCGCAGCGCGAACCTCGGGCTGGGGAACTCCACGGTGAGCCTGGTCGGCGGGGAGCTGAAGTTCGCGGACACGAGCGTCGGCAACACCACGGGCGGCACCCCGATCCAGGCCGACGACGGCGACACGCCCACCGGCCGCGTCATCGCGCTGAACTCCACCGACAAGACGGTCCGCGAGCCGGCCACGGAGATCTTCGAAACCGCGCCGGTGACCGGGCTCAGCGTCTTCGGCGACATGGAGCTGATGGCCTGCTACCCCGAACCGGCCGATTACGACTGCCCGGTGAACCAGATGACGGCCAAGGTGACGCTGTTCGTCAACCAGTGGAAGGCCGACGGGACGGTCTGCAAGTCGGACTCGTCCGCGAGCGAGACGGCGGTCGTCCGCCGCGACGTCCACCACCTGGTCGTGCCGCTCAACACCCACTTCACGGCGGCGACCGGCAACGGCTGCGTGCCGAAGTTCAACTTCTGAGCCGGACCGGGGGCGCGCCGGAGCGGCGCGCCCCCTTCGGTGTCA
>Ga0070668_100004192_pt1 | contig 10686 bp, 11 predicted proteins | sample KBSS43metaG_FD_64661 | JGI IMG/M metagenome (GOLD analysis project Ga0070668, IMG submission 64661) | Switchgrass rhizosphere microbial communities from Kellogg Biological Station, Michigan, USA - KBS S4-3 metaG | ecosystem: Host-associated > Plants > Roots > Rhizosphere > Soil ... | reverse complement strand
GATACAACTTTTTTTACATTATATGCATATCCCGATAATGAAGGAGCTCCATCTGCAGTTCCTCCAAAAAAACAACAACCCGCTAAAGACAAAAGATTGGTCATAAAAAATAATCTCGACAACAATCAGCAGAATCTGCTCAAGAGTTTTGCTTTTTCTATCGAAACACCATTTAAAACATTCGATACGACAAAAATTATTTTCGCCAGCGATTCCACGCTTACACCTGTAGAAGGCTATAGCCTTATTAAAGATAGTACCGGCAAACAAATAACATTGAAATATCAATGGAAGGAAAACACCCGATATCATCTTATCCTTGATAAAGACTTTGCCACAGATACCCTCGGAAATAAATTATTAAAAAACGACACGATTTCGTTTACTACAAAAAAGGCATCAGACTATGGAAGCGTACGCTTAACGCTTTTAAACCTGGATATGAGTAAGAACCCCGTTCTCTTATTTGTACAAAACAATAGTGTGGTAGATTCGGCTATAATGACGACTCCTGATTTTTACAGGCCGGTATTCGTTCCTGGTGAATATCAATTACGGATATTACAGGATGATAACAAAAACGGTAAATGGGATGCCGGTGAATTCTTTAACAACCGTAAACAACCTGAATTAATAAAACCCGTTGCACAAAAAATAGTCATAAAAGCAGACTGGGAGAATCAATTTGAAAGAGACGTGAAATCTGTTGCACAACCCGAAAACCGCGGGCCGCAAAGACAAAATGGACCTCCGGGAACTGCTAATCCGCCGGGCATCAGGAGAAACTAAGAACAATTTTGCAATTGAACAATTGGCAGTTTTGTAAAACGGATAGTCATACCATATTATTGACAATCAGCAGAGTACCCGGGGAGCAAAAGCGGGGTTCTTAATTAAAAACCATAAACTCAAAACTATAAACTAAAGTACCTTTGCCCCATGCAATTTTCTTCCTCTCTTCTTGAAAATGCGGTTAATGAATTTGCAAAGCTTCCGGGTATCGGAAAAAAAACGGCATTACGCTTAGTGCTTCATCTTTTAAAACAAGATGAAGGCGGTGTAAAACAATTCAGCGAAGTGATAGCAAAGATGCGCGGTGAAATAAAGTTTTGCCAGCGTTGTTTTAACGTGGCGGATGGCGATATCTGCAGTATCTGCGCCAACAGTATGCGCAAACAGGAAATGATCTGTGTGGTTGAAAACATCCGCGATGTAATTGCTATTGAAAGCACGCAACAGTATAATGGCATCTATCACGTGCTTGGCGGTATTATCTCCCCGCTGGACGGTGTGGGGCCTGATCAATTGAATATTGAATCACTGGTTCACCGTGCACAGAAAGAAAAAACAGAAGAAATCATCTTTGCCCTGAACCCCAACATACAAGGCGATACTACTATTTACTATATACAAAAGAAATTATCCACGGGATCCGGCGGACAGCCACTTACAGTCCGTGTCACTACGATAGCACGAGGTATTGCTTTTGGCGGTGAATTGGAATATGCGGACGAAATGACCCTTGCCCGCAGCCTTCAGAACCGTTTGCCGGTCGAAAGCTATGTTTCCAACCGGTAGTTTGCTTATTCAGATCAATACATTAACTTTGCTGCCTGATTACAGGCGGATTTGTTTATTGTTCAGCCTAAATTGAACTAATAAACGTCAACAAAACCTCACTCTGGTTTTTCCAACGTTTATAGTTTGATAATGATTATGAAGTAAGCTCTATTGCTGCTATCATCTTCTGTGGAGTTGTACACTTATACGTTTTGTGATCTTATTTATCATATTTGATAGTTAACAAATAAAAATGACTCCAACAAGGTGCTGGCAGATGGTCCCGCACTTTGCGGGATCGGGAGGAGGCCGGTAATTATGTCAAACATTCGTGATTTATTAAAAGAACGTATCCTGATCATTGATGGCGCCATGGGCACCATGATACAGCAGTATAAATTAACTGAAGCTGATTACCGGGGTGAACGTTTTAAAGACTGGCACCTTGATGTAAAAGGGAATAATGATTTACTATGTATCACACAGCCACAAATCATTACTGAAATACATAAAAAATACCTGGAAGCCGGGGCGGATATTATTGAAACGAATACATTCAGCAGTACGGTAATTGCAATGGCAGACTATGAAATGCAATCATTGGCTTACGAATTAAATGTGGCAGCTGCCAAATGTGCAAAAAAGGCGATTGAAGAATACAATGCCGGTAAAAAAACAATTACTCCGAAATTTATCGCTGGCGCTATTGGTCCGTTAAACAAAACATTATCCTTATCGCCGGATGTAAATAATCCCGGTTATCGCGCCGTGACTTTTGATGAAGTAGTGGCCGCTTATTATGAACAGGTCAAAGGTTTAATTGATGGCGGCGTAGATATTTTATTAGTTGAAACCATATTTGATACATTAAATGCAAAGGCAGCAATATTTGCAATTAAAAAATATTTCAGGGATACAAAGAAAGAAACGCTTCCGATTATGATCAGTGGCACTATAACTGATGCATCCGGTAGAACACTTTCCGGGCAAACATTGGAAGCCTTTTATACTTCTGTTGTTCATGCAAAACCACTAAGTGTGGGTCTGAACTGTGCATTGGGCGCCAAAGAAATGAGGCCTCATATCGAAGAGCTTTCGCAGATTGCTTCCTGTTATGTATCGGCGTATCCGAATGCGGGTTTACCCAATGCAATGGGTGAATACGATGAAAAACCTGAGGATACCGGCCATTACCTGGAAGACTGGGCCAAAGAAGGTTTTGTAAATATTGTGGGCGGTTGTTGTGGCACCACGCCCGATCATATCCGTCATATTGCAGAGCATGTAAAGAATGTGAAACCAAGACCCTTGCCGGTTATTGAAAAAGAGTTGGTAAATAGTTAAAGAAAGCTGTATTTTGCGGCTATCTTTTTATGGAAAAAATCCTGTTAATAGCAGCTATCGCCATTCTTATCGTCAATAACTTCTCGGTTATTAAGAATGTATTGAATAAAAAGAGATCATAGATGCAGGATACTGTTGTAATAAAACCTTACTTAAGACTTTCCGGATTAGAACCACTTGTTATACGCCCCGAAACAAATTTTGTGAATATCGGGGAGCGGACGAATGTAACAGGCTCTAAGAAATTTGCACGCCTTATCAAGGAAAATAAATACGAAGAAGCGCTGAGTGTTGCCCGGCAACAGGTAGAAAACGGCGCACAGGTTCTTGATGTGAATATGGACGATGCATTGCTCGATGGTGTGCAGGCAATGACGACTTTTCTGAACTTACTGCAGAGTGAACCGGATATTGCAAAAATCCCGATCATGGTAGACAGTTCCAAGTTTGAGATCATTGAAGCCGGTTTAAAATGTGTGCAGGGAAAATGCATTGTGAACTCTATCTCGATGAAAGAGGGGGAAGAAAAATTTATTCAGCAGGCCATCATTTGTCAAAGCTATGGCGCATCCGTTATTGTAATGGCATTTGATGAAAAGGGACAAGCTGATACCAAACAACGTAAAGTTGAAATTTGCCATAGAGCTTATAAAATATTAACCGGGCAGGTTGGCTTTGATCCGCAGGATATCATTTTCGATCCAAACATTTTTGCAATTGCTACAGGTTTGGAAGAACATAATAATTACGGGGTTGACTTTATAGAAGCTACAAAAGAAATAAAAGAGCTGATGCCTTTGACAAAGGTTAGCGGGGGGGTCAGCAATCTTTCGTTTTCATTCCGCGGCAATGAACCGGTTCGTGAAGCCATGCATTCCGTATTTCTTTATTATACTATCAAAGCCGGTATGGACATGGGCATTGTGAATGCCGGGCAATTGGTAGTGTATGACGAAATAGAGCCGGAACTAAGGCAATTATGCGAAGATGTAATCCTCAATCACAACAATGAAAATAATGAGGCTACAGAAAAACTTATCACTTTTGCTGAAACCGTAAAAGCAAAAGGTAAGGTAGAAAAGAAGGATGATGTATGGAGAACTACTTCTGTGGAAGAACGATTGAAACATTCGCTTGTAAATGGTATTACCGATTATATAGACGCGGATACGGAAGAGGCAAGACAGAAATATCCAAAACCGTTAGATGTAATTGAAGGCCCGTTAATGGCCGGTATGAATGTGGTGGGTGATCTGTTTGGCGCCGGTAAAATGTTTTTGCCACAGGTAGTAAAAAGCGCAAGGGTAATGAAGAAAAGCGTGGCAGTACTGACGCCTTACATTGAAGCGGAAAAGGAAGAACGCCGCCTGGCACACCTTGCTGCAGGAACAATAAACCAGGAAGGAGCAGGAGCAGCTAAAATATTACTGGCAACCGTGAAAGGCGATGTACATGATATCGGAAAAAATATTGTGGGTGTTGTATTGGGTTGTAATGGGTATGATATCGTTGATCTGGGCGTAATGGTGCCAACAGATAAAATACTGGATACAGCTGTAAAAGAAAATGCGGATATCATTGGCTTAAGCGGCTTGATTACCCCTTCACTGGATGAAATGGTGCATGTAGCTCATGAAATGAAGCGCCGTGGTATGAAGCAACCTTTATTAATTGGTGGCGCTACTACTTCGAGAATGCATACCGCTGTAAAGATCGCCCCTCAATATAATAATGGTGTTGTGCATGTACTGGATGCGAGCCGGAGTGTAACTGTAGCCGGTTCTTTGCTGAATAACGATCAGAAAAAAGATTTTCTGACCAGCATAGGAACCGAATATAAAAAACTGGCTGAAGATTTTGCCAATAAAAGACCCGTTAAGCAATACCTTTCTTTCGCTGATGCGCAGGCGAACAGAACAAAAATCACCTGGGAAAATTATCAACCGCCCGTTCCTTCATTTACAGGTACAAAAGTTTTCCAGGAATACGATTTAAAGGAATTAAGAAATTATATTGACTGGAAGCCTTTTTTTATTTCATGGGAACTACATGGCAATTTTCCGGAGATATTAACAGACAAAATTGTTGGTACGGAAGCAACAAAGCTTTTCAAAGACGCGAATGATTTGCTGGATAAAATCATTAATGAAAAATGGCTGACAGCGCAGGGCGTTGTTGGTTTCTGGAAAGCGAATACCATTGCGCCGGATACGATTGAAGTGAGCCGGGAGCCGGGAGTTATTAACCTGGAGTCACTGAGACAGCAGATTAAAAAAGCAGCGGATCAACCTAATCTTGCTCTTTCAGATTTTATTGCTCCAAAAGAAACAGGAAAACAAGATTACATGGGTTCTTTTTCTGTAACAATAAAAGGTATTGAACCGCATATTAAAAAGTTCGCAGACGCCCTGGATGATTATAATAAAATCATGCTGCAGGCTTTGGCGGATCGCCTGGCAGAAGCTTTTGCGGAGTGTTTGCATTACCGGACAAGAAAAGAATTCTGGGGTTATGTAAAAGATGAAAAACTAACCAACGAAGAATTAATTAAAGAACAATATACGGGCATTCGTCCGGCTCCCGGCTACCCAGCCTGCCCGGACCATACAGAAAAAAATAAATTATTTGAATTACTCGGTGGTGAAGAAGCTACCGGCATTCATCTTACAGAATCATTGGCAATGTACCCGGCATCGTCTGTATGCGGCTGGTATTTCAGTCATCCGCAAAGCCAGTATTTCGGTGTGGGTAAAATACAAAGAGATCAACTGGAAGACTATACGAAAAGAAAGGGTATGACGATTGAAGAAATGGAGAGGTGGTTGCGGCCTATATTAGAATAGAATATCTTTGCACCGCAAAAAAAGAAATCCGCAAATGACGACTAAGAGGAAAAGTGCATTGTTGAACAGTAGTTTAATCATCTTGTTTTTTATCCCCGTTATTGCTTCAGCACAGGCTAAAAAGAAAAGAAAGGGTGAAATTTATTTTTCATGGGGTTACAATACAGAATGGTATACAAATAGCACTATCAAAATCTATCAGCCTGAATTGGGTAACCGTTTTCATTTTATCGATGTAAAAGGGCATGATCATAAAGGTTGGGATGAAGGGCTTTTTTCCCAGGCGTTAAGCATTCCTCAATATAATTATCGTCTCGGTTATTTTTTTAATGACAAAAACGACCTGGGCGTTGAAATCAACTTCGACCATACCAAGTTCATCTTTGGAAATAACCAGGAGGTACATGTAAAAGGAACTGTAGCCGGTAAATCATACGATAATCGTGTACTCTTTAAAGACAATACTGCAAACGCTAATGCAGACAGCAGCTCCTATTATTTTCTGAATAATGGCGCAAATTTTTTACTCTTCAATATTATGAAGCGCTGGCATTGGTACACAAACAAAAAGGAAAATATAAAAATTGATGCGATTGCTAAGTTTGGTATCGGGCCGTTAGTTCCACATGTACAAAATAAATTTTTTGATCAGCCGGAGAATAAACCACACTTCCAGATCGGCGGATGGAATACGGGTGTTGAAGGCGCTTTGCGTTCTACATTTTTCAGGCATGTATATCTTGAATTTGCAGGCAAGCTGGATTACGCAAGATACTCCGGGTTGAAAATTTACAAAGGAACTGCAAAGCAGGCGTTTGGTGCTGCTGAAATAATATTAAGCCTTGGACTTACCTTTTAATTAGTCATTACAAAATACCAAGTCTCACCAGCTCAGTTCTCAATTGCTGTGGTGAAGTAAAGTGTACAGAAACAATTCCAAGTTCTTCTGCCGCTTTTACATTCCGCAGGTTGTCATCTATAAACAAAGCATTTTGCGGGGTTACGTTGTACCGTTTCAGCAGCCGTTGATAGAACTCATGAAATGGCTTTCTTGTTTTTTCATCGCCACTTACAACACGTCCGTCAAACCAATGCATAAAATTGTAACGTACCAATGCGATATGAAATAAATCCCCCTGCCAGTTGGTTAATGCATAGGTCTTATATTTTCCGGAATCTTTTAATTCCCGGAAAATTTCTACAGTTTCATAAATGGGGCCGCGGAGCATTTCTGTCCATCGGCCATAATAATCACGGATAGGCTGTTCCCAATCGGGAAACTGCGCCACTAATAATTGTGTTGCCTCTACGATAGAGCGACCTGCGTCCTGCTCTTCATTCCAATCGTTTGTGCAAATATTATTAAAGAAGTAGTCCCGTTTCCCCGGCGAATCAAAATAGGTATCAGTATAAACGTATTTTGGGTTCCAGTCGAGTAATACACCGCCAAGATCGAAGATGATTGTATCAATAGAGTTTACTGCCATATGCTGAATAATGAATTGAAAGTACAAGTGTGCGACGCAACAAAAGCTAAATAGTAGTAATAAAGCTGGCCACACAAAAAATCAAACGCGAATTTAAGTAAACACGGTTTATCTTTTTTCAAATAACCACCACAAACGTTTTCTTGGCTTTATTTTATAGTTGCCCGTGATATAAGTGGAAATGTGATCCATCGCTTCATCTATACTGTCTGTAACAAGTACCAGCGCAAGATCATCACGGTCTATAGTTTTCTGTATAGCGAGATATTCCATATACTCCATCAGTTCCTTATGATATTGTTTACCGAATAAAACAATCGGAAACCCTGTAATCGTTTTTGTTTGCACCAATGTCAGCGTTTCAAAAAATTCATCCAGCGTACCAAAACCACCGGGCATGATGATAAAGGCGTAAGAATATTTTACCATCATTGTTTTGCGCACAAAAAAATGTTCATAGGTAATAGATACATCCAGGTAAGGATTTGCTTTTTGCTCGAATGGCAATTGAATATTGCAGCCAACAGATTCTCCCCCGTTTTCAAAAGCCCCACGGTTAGCCGCTTCCATAATGCCGGGGCCACCGCCGGTCATCGTTGTCAATCCAAGTGCTGCAATACGTTTACCAAATTCCCGCGCTGCGTCATAATATGGGTGATCTTCTTTAAATCGTGCCGATCCGAATACAGTAATGCATGGCCCAACAAAATGAAGTGTTCTGAAACTTTTGATAAATTGTTTGAAAACGCGCCAGGCAAAAGCCAGTTCATAGCCGCGGCTTTTCGGTCCATCAAGAAAAATATGTTGTTTGGCAGGGATTATTCTTTTTTGCGCTTGCTCTGCAGATGCTTCCATGTTAGTATGTAAATTGCCGCTCAATTTAAGTAATAATACCCCTGCGATTATAAAATTTAGTTACTACTAACATTATGCGTATCATCTCTTATAATGTAAACGGAATACGGGCAGCGATCAAAAAAGGTTTTATTGACTGGCTGAAAACAGATCCTGCAGATGTTATTTGTGTGCAGGAAACAAAAGCCGAGAGAGAAAATGTTGATCATACAGCCTTTATTGACGCAGGATATAATGATTACTGGTTCAGTGCGCAAAAAAAAGGATATAGCGGTGTTGCCATATTTACAAAAATGAAACCCGACAATGTTCAATATGGCACAGGACATAAAGTGAGCGACGATGAAGGCCGTGTGCTTCAATTAGATTTTGGGGATACACGTTTAATAAATGCATACTTTCCTTCAGGCACTTCAGGTGATATACGCCAGACTTTTAAATATGAATGGCTCAATGAATTTTTCATTTACCAGGAAGAGTTAAGAAAAAAACATCCGAAACTTATTTTATGCGGCGATTATAATATTGCGCATAAAGAAATTGATATCCACGATCCGAAAGGAAATAAAAATTCATCCGGTTTTTTACCGGACGAGCGAAAATGGATGGATAAATTTTTCGATGCGGGGTGGATTGATACTTTCCGTAAGTTTCATACTGAACCTCACCGCTATAGCTGGTGGAGCCAGCGTTTTCCAACGGTACGCTTACAAAACAAAGGCTGGCGTATCGACTACATAAATGTTACAGAACCGCTAAAAAATAATCTTTTGGATACGGAAATTTACCCGGATGTAAAACATTCTGATCATTGTCCGGTATATCTTGAAATAAAACTTCGCTGATAATCGCTAAATTAAAACCGGTAGTTTCATTGCACTATTTATTGAATCATTTTTTATGATCGTTTATAACCTTACAATGAAAGTAGATCACAGCATTCATGACGAATGGCTGCTATGGCAAAAGGAAGAATATATTCCCTGTGTAATGGCGACAGGGCAATTCACTGATTATAGGTTTTTCCGTTTACTTGACCAGGATGAAAGTGATGGCATTACTTATGTAGTACAATACATGGCTCCTGATATTGATCACTATCAAAAATATATTGACGACTATTCTTCAATTTTTCTAAGAAAAGCAATTGCAAAATGGGGAAACCGCCTTATGGCGTTCCCGACTGTGATGAAGGTTGTGCAGTAATTGTGGAAAAGATGCAATCAGTTTGCATCTTGCAGAATAATACAAACTGCCTGGAACCCTTAGCAGGCAAGCGTTTCATGGGATATATCTGAAACAAGCCACAGCAAAGGGTTTCAGCCGGTACGCAGGTTAGTACGAAGAAATAACACGTATCGCCTTTCTTATATAACCCTTGCCCCATGCGCATTTCACCGGTTTTAACTTTTTCTCAGAGCAATAAAAAAATTTTGTCGCAAGGTAAAAGCATATAAATTTGCCCTCTCTATAAAATAACTCTTAAAAAATAAATTATGAACAAAGCAGAATTGATCAACAAGATTGCTGATGACGCAGGAATTACCAAGACGCAGGCAAATGCGTCGCTTGATTCTTTCATCGAAGCTGTTACTAAAACATTGAAAGGCGGAGGCAAAGTTACTCTCGTTGGTTTCGGTACTTTTACAGTATCAAAAAGACAAGCACGTAATGGTCGCAATCCCCAAACAGGAGAAGTCATTAAGATCAAAGCCAGGAAAGTTGCCCGCTTCAAAGCCGGTAAAGAATTATCTGCTAAAATGTAACAACACCTTTAACTTTTTTAAAAAAGCTCCCGTACTTTATTCCGGTACAGGAGCTTTTTTAATCACTACATAATTAAAAAAACAATAAAACAAATAATATGGGAAGAGGAGATAAAAAAACCAAGAAAGGAAAAATCTTTAAAGGTTCTTTCGGTAAAAGCCGTCCTGCAAAAACAGCAAAGAAAGCGGCGCCAAAAAAGAAAAGTTAATTAACCAGATAGGTTGATTGGTTGGAAGATATTTTATGTTAACCGGTTAACTGATCAACCTATTTATTAATTAAGGCGCCAGCCGTTCTATTTTCCATTTGCCATTTTCTTCGAGTGTATACTGAATGCGGTCGTGCAACCTGCTTTTGCGGCCCTGCCAGAATTCCATAATTACCGGCTTTACAATATAACCACCCCAGTATTCCGGCCTGTGCACATCTGCTTCTTTTGTTTCAACAGATAATTTATCATATTTCTTTTCAAGCCATTCGCGGCTTTCTATTACCTGGCTCTGTGGTGAGATCAATGCGCCCAACTGGCTGTCTATTGGTCGGGATTTAAAATAGGCGTCACTTACTTCGTTACTTACCTTTTGCGCTATACCGGTAATGCGCACTTGCCTTTCCAGTTCTTTCCAGAAAAAAACAAGGCAGGCCTTTGGGTTTTCATCCAGTTGGGTTCCTTTATAGCTTTTATAATTTGTAAAGAAGACAAATCCTTTTTTATCAAATCCCTTTAACAAAACAATACGTGCCGAGGGAAAGCCATCCGATGAAGCTGTCGCTAATGTCATAGCATTGGGTTCATCTATTTCTGATTCAATGGCTTCGTTCCACCATTT
>Ga0070668_100004187_pt1 | contig 10693 bp, 10 predicted proteins | sample KBSS43metaG_FD_64661 | JGI IMG/M metagenome (GOLD analysis project Ga0070668, IMG submission 64661) | Switchgrass rhizosphere microbial communities from Kellogg Biological Station, Michigan, USA - KBS S4-3 metaG | ecosystem: Host-associated > Plants > Roots > Rhizosphere > Soil ... | reverse complement strand
CTCATGCCGGATACCGCGACGACGACAGCCCGAGCGAGGAATCGGAGGCGATGCGAGCGCTGTTCGAGGCGAAGCAGGCGGAGCCGGAACAGGCCCGGCTCGATGGCCTTGGCAGCGTGCGGTTCGAGCTCGTGGATACGCGTCAGGGGTTCGACGAGAATGGGCGGCCGCTCAACCATATTCACCATCACCGCATCCGCTGGACGTAGTCGCCGATTGCGTGGAAACTCATTGCGCTCGTCGACAACAGCCTTTTTGCGAATCGCACGAACGACCCTGCCCCAGGCTGACGTGCTGATGATGGTCGGCGCCCTAGCGCGCGCAGCGGTTCGCGCTCTGGCGGCGCGTGCAAGCGCGCCGGTTCACCGATAGCACCAAAAAAAGGGGAAGCCATGCAACCAATCGATCGACGTCGTTTTGTCCTCGGCCTCGGCGCAGCGGCCGCCACGCAATCGTTATCGTCGGCCGTCCGCGCCGCGATGGGTCCCAACGACAAGTTCGACCTCCTGATCAAGGGTGGCGACGTGCTCGACCCCAGCCAGCAGCTGCGCGGCGTGCGCGACATCGGCATTCGCAACGGAATCATCGAGGCCGTGCAGGCGGACATACCGGCCGACCGCGCGCTGAAGGTGCTGCCGGCCACCGGGCGGCTGGTGACGCCGGGCCTCATCGATCTTCACGCGCACACGTACCCGTATGGATCCGGCATCGGGATTCCTGCCGACGAGCTAGTGCCATTCCAGGGCACGACCACGGCCGTGTCCGCCGGCGATGCCGGAGCCAACAACTTTGCAGGCTATCGGCGCTTCATCGTGGCGTCGACGCGCACGCGGCTCTACGCCTTCGTGCATATCGCGAACATGGGTCTCGCCGGATTCCCGGTCGCCGAGCTCTACAACATCGATTTCGCGCAGATCGAGCCGGCCGCGCGGACCGTGGCCGAGAATGCGGACATCGCGCTGGGGATCAAGGTCCGGATGTCGGAGAACGTGATCGCGCAGCATGGCCTCGAGCCACTCCGGCGTGCGATCAAGGCCTGCGAGGCGGCGGGCGGCGGTGCCAAGATCATGTGCCACATCGGCGGCGTCGAGACGCCGCAACTGATGTCGCAGATCCTCGATCTGCTTCGGCCGGGCGACATCCTGACCCACTGCTACTCCGGTGCGCCGAACATCGCCGGCAAGTTCACCAACATCGTCCAGGAAGGCAAGCTGCTTCCTGCCGCGCTGGAGGCAAAGAAACGCGGCGTCCATTTCGACGTCGGCCACGGCGGTGGCAGCTTCGACTACACGGTGGCCGAAGCCGCCATCGCGCAGGGCGCGCTGCCGGATTCGATTTCGTCGGACATGCACGTGTTCTCGGGCAATTCGCCCGGCATGCCGTACCTTACGTGGGTGATGAGCAAGTTCCTCAACATGGGCTTCAGTCTCAACGACGTGATAACGATGGCCACGGCGAATCCGGCGCGCGCGATCAACCGGATACCGAAGCTGGGGACGCTGCAGGTCGGCGCGCCGGGCGATGCGACGCTGCTCGAGGTCGTCGAAGGTCCGGTCGAGTTCGTCGACACGCGCAACAACAAGCGCGCCGGCAAGGTATACATCAAGCCGGTGCAGACGGTCGCCGGAGGCATCGCGTTCGGGCGGCCGTTCTCGGCGCCGTTCAGCGTCCGCTAGGCGTGCATCTACGATGAAGCCTGTCGCCTGGGGTGTAATCAGCACGGCCAAGATCGGTCTCGGCCGTGTGTTGCCGGGGATGCGGAAGAGCGCGTGGTGCGACCTCCGCGCCATCGCGTCGCGCAACGAAGCGTCGGCACGCAAGGCCGCCGACGCGCTTGGCATTCCGGTTGCCTACGGATCGTACGAGGCGCTGCTGGCCGATCCCGCGATCGAGGCGATCTACAACCCGCTGCCCAATCATCTGCACGTGCCGCTGACATTGCAGGCCGCAGCGGCCGGCAAGCATGTGCTGTGCGAGAAGCCGATCGCGCTGACGGCGACCGAGGCGGAGCAGCTGCGCACGGCGGCGAACCGCGTATTGATCATGGAAGCCTTCATGGTTCGCTTCCATCCGCAATGGCTGCGTGCCCGCGAGCTGCTGCACGAAGACCGGATCGGCACGCTCCGCGTCGTGCAGGCGTTCTTCGGCTATGCGAACCTGGACCCGGCCAACATCCGCAATGTCGCGGCGATCGGCGGTGGCGGACTCTACGACATCGGGTGCTACCCCATCGTCGCCGGCCGCTTCTTCTTCGACGCCGAACCGACGCGCGGCATCGCGCTGATCGATCGCGACGCGACGTTCGGCACCGACCGGCTGACGAGCGCGCTCGTCGATTTCGGCGGCGGCCGTCATCTGGATTTCACCGTATCCACGCAAGTTGCGCCGTACCAACGGATCCAGCTGTGTGGAACCAAAGGCCGGATCGAGATCCGCATTCCGTTCAATGCCCCACAGGGCGGAACGACGACGATCGCGATCGACGACTGCTCCGCGCTGGACGGATCGGGCATCGTCACCGAGATGCTGCCGGAGAGCGACCAATACATGCTGCAGGGCGAAGCGTTCTCGCGCGCCGTGCGCGGCGAGATCACGCTGCCCTACGGCATCGACGACGCGATCCGCAACATGCGCGTGATCGATGCGCTGTTCCGATCCGAAAAGAGCGGCGCGTGGGAGCCGGTCACCGCGGACTGACGAGAAGTCTCGCGCGCACGATGACGACGCCAACCTACGAGACGCACGACACCCTCGTCGCCGAGGCCGCGATTGTCGACGCGGGCCTCGATGAAGCGAACTATCTCGCCGCGCCGCAACTGCACGACGTGCGCCCGATCGTCTGCGTCGCCCGCGCACCCTCGGGCGACGTCGTCGGCGGCGCCGTCGGACGAACCTGGGGCGAATGCGCGGAGCTGCAGCAACTGTGGGTGTCCGCGGCGCACCGCAAGCAGGGCATCGGTTCGGCGCTGGTTCGCCAGTATGAAGCGGCGGCGATCGCTCGCGGCTGCAGGACGTTCTACCTGACGACGCTGAGCTTCCAGGCACCGGCGCTGTACACGGCGCTGGGTTACAAGGTCGCGCTGGAGATTCGCGGATATCCGGCGGGAATCGCCAAGTACCAGATGATCCGCACGCGGGACGCCGGCGCGGCGTGACGCCACGCCCGCCGCGTCATTTTCCAAGGTCCTTGCTGATCAGCCGCCAGTACTGAACGGTGCGACCGCTGCCCGCCACGCTGGTGAAGTCGGTCGGACGCGGACCGCCGGGCTGGCCCCAGCACGCGCGCTTGTTGTTGGCGTCGATGATCTCGTAGATCCCCTTCGTCACCTTGCCCTGGTTGGCGCCGGCCTCGCCGGTGGAGTCGACCTGCTTCGGATTGGTCGTCGGGTCGATCGTGAATTCGCCTTGCGGCGCGGTGCCGACCCCGGCATCGGCCGGGAAGCGGAAGATGTTGTGGTCGGTGATCAGCACGGTCTTGCGCACTTCGGCCTCCCCCACTTCCTTGCCGTCGACGATCGACTTCACCAGCTGCCAGCGGCCGGTCAGCGCCTCGTAGTCCTTCTTGATCAGTGCGCGCCTGGCGTCGTCGCTCACGGCCTTCTCCTTCGTCGGTTGGGTATAGCCAATCGTCAGCACGGCAAATGCCGCGATGGCGACGCCGATCGTGGACACGCGTACGTTCATTGCGCGGCGATCCCTGCGGATGGGTGGATGGAAATGCGCGACCCGCGCCGATGCTAGCACCGGCTGGACGGCCGGGGCACGCGTTGCCAGCCGGCTGCCGTTCGACGGCTAAGGATCGCGTCCTACACGGGCGCGAGACATCGTCCGATGGGCCGGCGTGGCGTCAATTTGTCATCGTTGGCCAGATGACGACTTCGACGGCATTTCCGGCCTGCATACCCGGATCCGGCGCGCCTGCGCGCGCGCGGACCGGGCTGGTCGCGTTGTGTGCCGCGACGGTCGTGGCCGGTTGGGCGGTGAATGCCGCCGCCCAGGACTCGCCGCCGCCCGATCTCCCGGCGGCGTGGGGAGCACTGCAGCGCGACGCGGCGCTCGGCACTGGCGGCGAGCGTGCCGACACGGCGGCGGAAATCGCGTCGCGCAAGAGCTATGCGATTCCGGCGGCCGAGGTGCTGGGGTTCAACCTGCTGCTCAACCTCTACGATCGGCACCACTACGGCAACGAATACGTCACCAACATGTCGACGATCCGCCGCAACCTCCATCGCAGCTGGGTCACCGACAACGACCCGTTCAAGATCAACCAGCTCGCGCACCCGTATCAAGGTTCGATGTACATGGGATTTGCGCGATCGGCCGGTGTTGGCTACTGGGAATCGCTGGGCTACACGTTCGCGGGCAGCGCGATCTGGGAGATCGCCGGCGAGAACACGGCGCCGTCGCGCAACGACCTGATCAACACCGGACTCGGCGGCTCGTTCCTTGGCGAGGCGCTGTTCCGCATGGCCAACCTGGTGCTCGAGCACGACCAGATTCCGCCGCTGTGGCGCGAAACCGGCGCGGCGCTGATCTCGCCGGCCACCGGCTTCAACCGGCTGGCCTTCGGCGACCGCTTCAAGCCGGTGTTCGCGAGCCACGATCCCGTCTACTACAGCCGGCTGCAGCTGGGATTCAGCGGCACCGCGCAGAATGAATCGGGAACCTCGACGACCAAGCTCAATCGCAACGAGGCGCTGGTCGACTATGCGATCGACTATGGGCTCCCGGGCAAGCCGGGCTACACGTACGACCGTCCTTTCGACTACTTCACGTTCCAGGCCACGGCGTCGAGCGCCAACGGTTTCGAGAATGCGCTGATGCGGGGCCTGCTGTACGGCACCGACTACGCAGTGGGTCCGGACTATCGCGGCATCTGGGGCGTGTATGGCAGCTACGATTACATCGCGCCGCAGACGTACCGGGTGTCGAGCACCGCATTGTCGCTGGGCACGACCGGCCAGTACTGGCTGACGAAGGAGATCGCGCTGCAGGGTACGGCGATGCTCGGCGCCGGCTACGCGGCGGTCGGCACGACCCGCAGCAACATCGATTCCGACTACCACTACGGACTGGCGCCGCAGGCGCTCGTCTCATTGCGCCTGATCCTGGGCGAGCGAGCCTCGCTCGACGTCACCGGACGCGAGTATTTCGTCAGCCGCGTCGCCGCCGCCGACCGCGGCGGGCACGACAACATCGTCCGGCTCGACGCTTCGTTGACGTACCGGGTCTACAAGCAGCACGCGGTATCGATCAAATATCTCGGCAACCGGCGCGATTCGTACTACCCCGATCTCGGCGACACGTCGCAGTCGCGCGGAACCGTCGGGCTTTTCTACGTGTATCTCGGCCACGACCAGTTCGGCGCTGTCGAGTGGCGGTAGCGGTACCCGGAACCAAGCACGGTCGCTGCGGGTCCGAGCGAAAGGGATCGGTCCCCTCCCCGCGCGGAATGCCGGGGGAAAGCGCCGTGTTAGCGATGGGTTGACCTGTCGATCGGCAACATGTCTTCAGCTCCATAACCCTCTGAAGGATCCCAAGATGAAAACGCAACAATTCGGCAAGATCGCGCTGGTCGCGGTGTTGGCGCTGGGCGGCGCCGATGTGGCATCGGCGCAATCGTCGGCGACGTCGTTTTTCGTCACCAGCGTCGGCTCGGGCAAGGGCGCCGACTTCGGCGGGTTGGCGGGTGCCGACCGGCACTGCCAGACGCTCGCCGCGGCCGCCGGCGCCGGTGGCAAGACATGGCGCGCCTACCTCAGCACGCAAGGCCCGCAGGCGGCGAATGCCAAGGACCGTATCGGCAGCGGACCGTGGCAGAACGCCAAGGGCGCGGTCGTCGCCAAGGACGTCGCCGAGTTGCACGCCACCAACAACCTGACCAAGCAGACGGCGCTCACGGAAAAGGGCGACGTCGTCAACGGCCGGGGCGATACGCCGAACATGCACGACGTCCTGACCGGTTCGACGCCCGAGGGCACCGCCTTTCCCGCCGGCGACGACAAGACGTGCGGCAACTGGACGAAGAGCGGCGAAGGCTCGGCGATCGTCGGTCACAGCGACCGCACCGGTCTCGACGAGACGCCGCCGGCGAAATCGTGGAACTCGTCGCATGCGTCGCGCGGTTGCAGCGACGACGCGCTAAAGAGCACCGGTGGCGCGGGGCTGCTCTACTGTTTCGCGGCGCGGTAGCGCTACGGCGCAGGCTGGCGGTTAGCGGCGCGACGGCGAATCGCTCGGCTGCGGTCAAAAAAAACGGCACCCGCGGGTGCCGTTTTCATCGCCCGGAAGGGCGGCGTCGTCCCCCCTTCGCTTATTGTTGCTTTCTACGACGCGCGACGCCTATCAACGCCAACCCGATCAGCAACAGCGCATAGGTTCCCGGTTCCGGGAGGTACCCGATCCGCGTGATCCGGCCTTGGGTGGCAGCCCACAGGTAGTCCGAATACGGGCCCAGCAGCATGCCGCCGAAATACGTGCCGAACGTCCCGGGGATCTGACCCTGGAACGTGCCGCCGAACGTGTTGTTGCCGATCAGGATGTAGTTCGTTCCGTCGAAGTGGAACGACGGTCCGCCCGAATCGCCGCCGCCGATGTTGGCTTCGACATCGTTGGCGAGGATCGGCGTACAGATCGCGAACAACGTGCAGAACGTATCCTTGCCGCCGCCGTCGAAATCGGCATACCAGACTTCGCGCGGACCCGACGCGAAATGCTGCTCATCGTCCAGGTCGAACAGGTCCATGATGTTGTCACCGGTCCGGCGGACCCGGAAGTCGGGGGCGACCGTATAGCCATTGATGCCGTCGCCAGACCGGCCGTAGCCCGCCATCGAGGTCTGCTGTCCTTGCTGTATTTGGCCGATGAACGTGCTGTAGATCCGCGCATCAGCGGGCGCGTCCTGGTTCATGTGGATGACGGCGATGTCGTCGTTCACGCAGAAATCGGTCGTCGTCGCATACGGGCAGTTGCCGAAGCCCTGGTAGTCCGGGTGCATCGACACGCTGTCGGCGGTGACGATCGCGCGGCCGGGACTGCCGACGACCGTGCTCGCATTGAACACGACCCGAACGCTGGCGCCGGGCGCGTTGAGGTTGATCAGCGTGCCGTTGCCCGACGTGTCGACGCAGTGACCCGCGGTGACGACGTCACGGCGTGAAACCAGCGTGCCGGAGCAGATGAACGACAGCCCACTGTATTGAATGTTGACGCTGACGACGCCGGAAAACGGCGACGTCGGAACGCTCGGGTCAATGCGGTTGGTGGGCGAGTCCGGCGGCGCGCCTGCGACGATCAGCGGGGTCAGCGTGCCGCCGGCTCCCGAGATGAGCGAGGCATCGGCAGAACTCGCGAGCGCGAGACCCAGCACCACGGGCAGCGCGGCAATTGCCGTCTTGAGCCCGTTCAGTTTGCCACGCGCAGGCGCGCAGCGCCGGCCAAAGGCCGGCAGCAGCTTATTCATTGAATCCCCTCCCCCAGTTGAACGTACGGTAGACGGCACAGCAAGAACCGTGACAGAGTTATACATTATTATTTTTCAATCACTTGCGGCAAAGATCAGCATGTGTCCTACAAGCAGTGTAAAGAAGTCCGCCGGGTATTCAGAGCAGCGCGCAGTTTCGGTGCGGCGTACGCGCGCGGGGTGCGTCACGCCAGCGCCAGCCACAGCATCGCAGCGCCAGACGCCAGCATCACCGCGTCCATCAACAGGCGGAAGCGCGCCGCATCGAGCCGGATGACGAAGGGCTTGGCGATCAGCGAGCCGAGCATAAGCGACGAGCCGACGATCAGGCCCTGCCCCACGAGCTCGAGCGGCAACGCGCCGAACGTGCGGAAACCGGCCGCCTTGGCGATCGAAACCGCCATGGAACCCGCCGCCTCGGTGGCCAGGAACGCGCCTTTCACCAGCCCGTAGGCGAGGAAGATCGGCACGGTGATCGGCCCGGTGGAAACGACGATTCCGGTCAGGAATCCGACGACCGCCCCGACGAGGGCGAGATGGCGCAGGCGCAACTGCAGCCGGTGCGCGGACAGCCACCGGCGCGCCGGAATCATCAGGATGAAAAACGCCCCGAGCGCGACCTCGGCGATGCGTGGCGGCAGCACCAGCAGCGTTTTCGCGCCGAGCACCGCCGCTGGCGCACCGGTCACCGCGTAGGCGCCGCATGCGCGCCAGTCGACGTCTCGCCACCATACGAGCACGCGCGACAAGTTGGCCATGATCGCGGCGATCGCCATGATCGGCACCGCCTGCTGCGGACCGAACGCGTAGACGAGCGCCGGCATCAGCATGATCGACGAACCGAAACCGACGATGCCGCTGATCGTTCCGGCGAAGAGCCCGAGCGCTACGACGAACAGGTAGTCCACGGCAGCAATGGAACCACACGTCGCGCCGGCGGCGCACGGAACGTGGATCGCGGCGTGCGGATCAGCAGCGCAGCTCGATCGCCGTCCGACCCGCAATGCCCGCTGACGAACGCCGTTCCTGCGCTTGCGCGATTCGCGTCAAGCGTCGGTGGAGTGCACCGGATGGGCGCCCGCTACGTCTGGCCGCTGCGCAGCCTGGCAAACCGCTGGGCGAATTCCGCGGACCACTTGTCGAATGCGTTCTTGGCGTAGGTCCACTGCGCGAACGAATCCATGTAGCCGTTGACCCAGTTCTCGGCCGCGCCGGCGACGCCGGCATTCATATCGGCCGCATACTTGAGACCGATCTCGGTGTCGGCGCACTCGGCGACGATGCGGCCGGTCGCACCATCGCGGAACTGCACTTCCATTCCGGTCTGTCCGAGATACGGCGTAGACCCCACCGGTCGTCCGGTGGCCGCCCCCGATCCGATCTCCGCCACGAATCCATACGGCGCCGCGGTTCCCGCGAGGCTCGCCACCGTATTGGTGGGGACCATGTCGGTGAGCGCGAATCGCACGCGCAGCACGCCCGGCCCCGAGGTCGTGACGACCGGCGCGACAGGTTGCATCGCCTTCACCAGGTCGGCGTGGAAATAGTCGATCAGCATCTTGAGATCGGTCGGGTCGACGCTGTGCGTAGAGCCGGGCTTCCAGTACACCTGGATGCGCTCGAACATGACGCTCGTGTACGTCTTCCAGTCGACACCCGCGTCGCGCCAGCACAGGATGCCGCCACCGCCAGGCATCGCGCGCAACCGCGAGTAGTCGGTGAGGAAGCCGACGCGGCGCACGTTCGCCGCGGTCGCTTCCGATGCGACGGTGCCGGAGGTCGCGGTGCTTCCAGCGCTGCCAGTGCCGCTGCTGGTGGGTCCCTGCGATGCGCACCCGGCGAGCAACAGCACGACGGCAAGCCCACTGAGTCCTGCAGTTCGAAGCGCGATGTTCAAGGGCGTTTCTCCAGGTGTCATTTCGGAAACATCAGTTGGACCTGCGCGCGGATCTGCCAGTTGGCCCCGTCATCCGGGCGCACGACGTTGTAGTACGCGGACAGGCTCGTGTTCACGGGCAACTTGCCCAGGTGGAAGATCTTGCCGACGCCGCCGCCGATCGGCACGGTCCATCGCTGGCTGCTCTCCGCCTTCCAGTCGACGGTAATGATCGGTGACGTGGTCAGGTAGAGACCTTCCTTGAAGTTGTAGTTGACGAAGGGCTGGATGAGACCGTTGTTGTAGGAGCCGCCCCGCTTGTCGCTGGTCAACGACCAGATGTTGTTGACCAGCACGCCGTACACCCATGGGCTGCCATGATCGAGATGGAGCACGACGAACGAAGGGCCGAGCCCCCAGTTCTTGTTGCCGAGTTCCTGGCTGCTGTTGGTCGGAATCTGCACGACAGGCCCGGCGCCCCAGATCCACTTGCCGGGCTTGGCCGGCGACAGGAATGCGGTGAACACCGTGTCGCCGATGCCGTTCGTGCTGTCGATGCCCGGTCCGAGCGACGGCATGGAGATCACCGGGAGGATCGTGCGCGTGATGATGTTCCAGTCCTGGTTGACGGAGATCGGGATCACGGGCTGGATATTGAGCACGTTCTGCGTGCCCTTCTCCGGACCGAAGTTGAGGTTCGTATTGTTCTGGAAGGGCAAGCTGATGAGATTGCCCACCGGGTTCTGCGCGAGCTTCGCCAGTTCCTCGGCGCTCATCTCGGCCCGGGCCGGCGCATGCACGAGGACGCACGCCGTCGCCAGGCCCGCGATCCACGTGCGCAGCGTCCCGCCGTGTTTCCGCCTTCGGCGACGGATGATCGGGAACATCGGTTGGAGTTTCACTTAGAGGCTCCCGAGCTTCGCAGTTGATTGCGCTTTCCCTGGAAGACGCATGCCGATGCCTATCCCTTCAAGCGTCGCGCGATGCGGTGAACCGGGCCGCGAATCAACATATAGGGAAGAACCGCAAGCACGAACACCGTGACCAGCGCTTCGAACGGATAAAACCTGCGCAAGACCAGGTACTGATAGATCGTGTCCATCACAAACGCAAAGACGATGACTCTGCTGACTCGTTTCAGGCCTTCGCGGAGGAAGGCGCCCCGCTGGGATGGATCGAACAGAATGGTCCGCAAGTAAGGTGGTCGGCCGACGCGCGCGTCCTTGAGTCCGTCGCGAACGGCGAAGAACGCCGCCATGGCGGGCTGGATGTACAGGCGAAACGCCAGAGGCCCGCTCGGTTGCGCGATCAACTGGTCCCAGAATCGGGTCAAGATTTCCTGAATCTCCGACATC
>Ga0070668_100004186_pt1 | contig 10693 bp, 7 predicted proteins | sample KBSS43metaG_FD_64661 | JGI IMG/M metagenome (GOLD analysis project Ga0070668, IMG submission 64661) | Switchgrass rhizosphere microbial communities from Kellogg Biological Station, Michigan, USA - KBS S4-3 metaG | ecosystem: Host-associated > Plants > Roots > Rhizosphere > Soil ... | reverse complement strand
CCGTCTTCGTTGGCGGTGCGCGCGCGCTCGAGCGAGGCCAGCGCGAACGCATCCTGCTCCTCGCGGGTGAACGCGAACGACTGCGCGCAATCCTCGGCGAACGTCCCCATCAGGCGGCCCTTTTCGTACGCGTCCTCGAGTCCGTCCTGGAACATGTGGTCGAACACCTGCTGATGTCCCATCCGGTACCCGGACCGCGCCTTCGGCATCAGGTACGGCGCGTTGGACATGCTCTCCATCCCGCCGGCGACGATGATGTTGGCGGAGCCCGCCAGGATCGCGTCGTGCGCGAGCATCGTCGCTTCCATCGCCGAGCCGCACATCTTGTTGACCGTCGTGCATCCAGTCGCGAGCGGCAAGCCGGCTTTCAGCGACGCCTGCCGTGCCGGCGCCTGGCCCTGGCCGGCCGGCAGGACGCAGCCGAAGATCGTCTTGTCGACGTCGGCGGGCGCCACGCCGGCACGTTCGAGCGCGGCCTTGATCGCGACGGCGCCGAGGTCGCTCGCGGCCAGCGGCGCGAAATCACCTTGCAGTCCGCCCATCGGCGTGCGCGCGGCACCGACGATGACGACGGGATCGTTGTCCATGGAGTCCTCTCTCAACCAGCAGTCGGCGACGACGCCGGGCGTGCGATCCGGCGCGGTCGTGGCTGAAGCTCGCCGCCGCAATTCGGGCACCGGCCCGCCATCGCCTGCGCACAGCTCGCGCAGAACGTGCATTCGTAGCTGCAGATCATCGCGTTCGCCGCATCGTGCGCAAGTGCCGCAGCGCACTTCTCGCAGGCCGGCTTCATCGCGAGCGCGGTCATCGCGCCGCCCCGCAATACACGGTGCCGCGACAGATCTGCACCCGCGTCGCTGCGGCGATCATTTGGTGTCGTTGAAAAGCTCGCGACCGATCAGCATGCGCCGAATCTCCGACGTGCCGGCGCCGATCTCGTACAGCTTCGCGTCACGCCACAGGCGCCCGGTCGCATATTCGTTGATGTAGCCGTTGCCGCCGAGCGCCTGGATCGCCTCGCCCGCCATCCACGTCGCCTTTTCCGATGCGAACAGGATCGCGCCGGCGGCGTCCTTGCGCGTCGTTTCGCCGCGGTCACATGCCGCACCGACCGCATAGACGTAGGCGCGGGCGGCGTTCATCGTCGTATACATGTCGGCGAGCTTGGCCTGCATCAGCTGGAACTCGCCGATCGGCTGGTTGAACTGCTGGCGCTCGTGCACGTACGGCAGCACGACGTCGAGACACGCAGCCATGATGCCGAGCGAGCCGCCGGCGAGGACGGCGCGCTCATAGTCGAGACCGCTCATCAGCACGTTCACGCCGCGCCCTTCGGCGCCGAGTACGTTCTCGATGGGCACTTCGCAGTCCTCGAATACCAGCTCGCAGGTATTGGAACCGCGCATGCCGAGCTTGTCGAGCTTCTGCGCGGTGGTGAAGCCGCGCATGCCCTTCTCGATCAGGAACGCCGTGATCCCGCGCGGTCCGGCGTCGACGTCGGTCTTTGCGTACACGACCAGCGTGTCGGCGTCGGGACCGTTGGTGATCCACATCTTGCTGCCGTTGAGGACATAGCTGTCGCCACGCCGGTCCGCACGCAGTCGCATCGACACGACGTCGGAGCCGGCGCCCGGCTCGCTCATCGCCAGCGCGCCGACGTGCTCGCCGGAAACCAGCTTGGGCAGGTAGCGCGCCCTTTGCGCGGCAGTCGCGTTGCGCCGGATCTGGTTGACGCACAGGTTCGAATGCGCACCGTACGACAGTCCCACGGCCGCCGACGCGCGCGAGATTTCTTCCATCGCGACGATGTGCGCGAGATAGCCGAGCCCGCTGCCTCCGTCGGCCTCGTCGACGGTGATGCCGAGGAGACCGAGGTCGCCGAGCTTCCGCCACAGGTCGGACGGGAACCGGTTGTCGCGGTCGATCGCCGCCGCGCGCGGCGCGATCTCGGCGGCGGCGAACTGCTGCACGGTGCTGCGCAGCATGTCGATCGTCTCGCCCAGCGCGAAATTCAGCGAACGGAAGTTCACGGTCACCGCCTTGTCATCTGCCGCTCGTCATGCATCGGGCTTGCCGTGCATGACGATCAGCGTCTGCTGCATCAGCGCGACCAGCGTCCGCCGGCCGCCGCGTTCGGCGTGGACCTCGCCCCGCGTGATCGCCAGCGTTCGGCCCGGCTTGACGACGTAGCCTTCGGCGACGATCCGCTCGCCTTCGGCAGGCGCCAGCAGGTTGAGCTTGAATTCGACCGTCAGCACCGACGCATCGGCGGGGAACAGCGTAAACCCGGCGTAGCCGCCTGCCGAATCGACGATCGTGCTGATGATTCCGGCATGAACGTACCCGTGTTGCTGCGAGACTTCCGGACGGGGGACGAGCTCGATGGCGCAATAGCCGGGTTCGACGGCACGCAGCGACGCGCCGATCGTGCGCATCGCCCCCTGCCGCGCGAAGCTCTCGCGCACGCGCGTCGCGAACGCCGGATGCGCGGGCGCAAAGCCGGTGGCGTGCATGGTGCCGGTCGCGGTGGACATCGGTGCCCTCGAATCTCGGGAGGTCGACTATTCTGTATGACGTTTACGTCAACGTCAATCAGCGTCGCGGCGGTCGCCTGGCGTTCCCGCCGGCAACGCGCCCGCGCGACCCGCCTCGCGGACGGCACCGGGTGCGTCGCGCAGTCGCCGCCGGCATTCGCGCTCGAGACCGTCGATTTCCGCCAGCGTCGCCGCGATGTCTTCCTTCTGCTGCAACAGGCGCGCGCGCCGTTCGGCGAGCAGCAGCAGGAATCGGGTCAGCTGGCCGCGCTCGTTGCGCGAGACTTCGTACATGTCGAGGAGTTCGGCAATCTCCGACAGCGCGAGACCCAGCCGTTTGCCGCGCAGGATCAGCTTGATCCGCACCCGCTCGCGCTCGCCGTAGATGCGCGCGCGGCCCACGCGCTGCGGGGCGAGCAGGCCTTCGTCCTCGTAATAGCGGATCGTCCGCGTCGTAAGCGCGAACTCCTTGGCGAGTTCCGAAATCGAGTACGACGCGCCGTGCGCAGGCGGCGCGGTGCTCGGGCGGCGGGAAGCAGGCATCGTGCAGGACCGCGGGCGGCGACAGCGCCGCGGGCGGTAATCGAAAGGCGAAGTCCACGATACCATAACCGCTTGACAGGACAGCCTCCGAACGACCATTATGCTGCACTGCACAAAAACAGGCCGGACGCACGGCCGCCCGCTGTTTTTCCCCACCCGATGAACGCCCCGCATCCGCTCGCGCTCGACCATCCGTATCCGGCCCCGCCGGCGCCCGGCGAATCGATCGCCGTTACGCCGGACGTCATCTGGATCCGCATGCCGCTGCCGTTCGCGCTCGATCACATCAACTTGTGGCTGCTGCGCGAAAGCGACGGCTGGACCGCCGTCGACTGCGGGTACGGCGACGCGCCGACGCGCGCGCTGTGGGAACGCCATTTCGGTGCGACGCTGGCCGGCGCACCGATCACGCGCATCATCGCCACGCATTACCATCCCGATCACCTCGGCAACGCGGCCTGGCTTGCCGCGCGCTTCGGCGCGCCGGTGACGATGACGCAAACCGAATACCTGACCGCGCACGCGGTGCTGGACCAGCGCGCGGGCTTCGCGATCACGGACACCTGCGCGCTGTTCCGCACGCACGGCTTCGAAACTGACCATGCGGCAGCGCTCGAAGCGCGCGGCAACGCGTATCGTCGCGGCGTACCGGACGCGCCGGACCGCTTCGATCGGATGCTTGGCGGCGACACGCTCGCGGCCGGCGGATCGAGCTGGCACGTGATTCCGGGTCACGGACACTCGCCGGAGCATGCGGCGTTGCATTCGGCGGACGCGGGTGTGCTGATCTCGGGCGACATGCTGCTGCCGAGAATCTCGACGAACGTCAGCGTGTGGCCGGCCGAACCGGACGGCGACCCGCTCGGCCGCTTCCTGGCGTCGCTGACCGCCTTCGAGGCGCTGCCACCGCAGACGCTGGTACTGCCGTCACACGGTCTGCCGTTTCGGGGCATCGCACTTCGCGTCGCACAATTGCGCGCGCATCACGCGGCCCGCCTCGCCGAGCTCGAGGAAGCGATCCGGAACGCGGCCGCGCCGCAGAGCGCCGCGGCGCTCGTCCCCGTGCTGTTCCGCCGCCCGCTCGACCTCCAGCAGCGCTTTTTCGCGATGGGTGAAGCGATCGCCCACCTGAACCACCTCTGGCGCGCCGGCCGGATCGAGCGTACCGTCGCGGCCGACGGTGCACTGCGCTTCACCGCCTGACGCCTCTTCCCTCATCGAGAACGACCATGCCCGCAACCGACACCCCCGCCGCCACGTTCGATCCCGTCGCGCTCGCCGAATCGCTGGCATCGGCGGCAGAGAAGAGCGCGAAGGTGATCGGCGACTTCTCGAGTCGCCAGCCGGACGCCGGCACGAAGATCTTCAGCGACGAGCTCGGCATCGGCAAGGCGTTCATGGAGCTCGCGGCGCAGATGCTGTCGAACCCGGCCAAGATGGCCGAGTCGCAGCTCAACCTGTGGTGGGACTACATGAGCCTCTGGCAGTCGTCGGCGCTGAAGATGATGGGCGCCGCGTCAACCCCGATCGTCGAGCCCGCGCAGGGGGACAAGCGGTTTCGCCACGAGGACTGGCACGAGCACTTCCTGTTCGATTACATTAAGCAGTCGTACCTGATCGCCGCGCGCTGGCTGCACCACAACGTCGCCAGCGTCGAAGGCCTGCCCGAGCACACGAAGAAGAAGGTCGACTTCTTCACGCGCCAGTACATCGACGCGCTGGCACCGTCGAACTTCGCGCTGACCAATCCCGAGGTGTTCCGCGAGACGATCGCGACCGGCGGCGGGAACCTGGTCAAGGGACTGAACAACCTGCTCGACGACATCGAGCGCGGCAACGGAAAACTGCGGATCTCGATGACCGACTCGAAGGCGTTCGAGCTCGGCGTCAACATCGCGACCACGCCCGGCAAGGTGGTGTTCCGCAACGAGCTTCTGGAACTGATCCAGTACGAGCCGGCGACGAAGAAGGTGTGGAAACGCCCGCTGCTGGTGATTCCGCCCTGGATCAACAAGTACTACATCCTCGACCTGCGCGAGAAGAACTCGTTCCTGCGCTGGGCGGTGAGCCAGGGAATGACGGTGTTCATCGTCTCGTGGGTCAACCCCGACGCACGGCTCGCCGGCAAGGATTTCGAGGACTACATGCTGTCGGGCACGCTGGCCGCGCTCGACGCAATCGAGAAGGCGACCGGGGAGAAGGACGTCAACGCCATCGGCTATTGCCTCGGTGGAACGCTGCTCGCGGCGACGCTTGGCTATCTGGCCGCGAAAAAGGACAAGCGAATCGCCAGCGCGACGTTCATGACGTCACTGCTCGACTTCACGCACGCCGGCGAGCTCGAAGTGTTCATCGATGAAACGCAGGTCTCGTCGCTCGAGAAGAAAATGAACGAGCGTGGCTACCTCGAAGGCAGCGAGATGGCGAACACGTTCAACATGCTGCGCGCCAACGACCTGATCTGGTCGTTCGTCATCAACAACTACCTGCTCGGCCGCGATCCGTTCCCGTTCGACCTGCTGCACTGGAATTGCGACTCGACGCGGATGCCGGCCAAGATGCACAGCTTCTACCTGCGCAACCTGTACATGAAGAACGCGCTGCGAAAGCCGGGCGGCGTGACGCTCGGCGGCGTGCCGATCGACCTGACCAAGGTGACGGTCCCGACCTACTTCGTGTCGGCGATCGAGGACCACATTGCGCCCTGGAAGACAACGTACGCCGGACCGCAGATCCTCAAGGGCAAGTCGCGTTTCGTGCTGTCGGGGTCGGGCCACATCGCCGGCATGGTGAACCCGCCGGCCGCCAACAAGTACGGCTACTGGACCAATCCCGCGCTCCCGCAGACCGCCGACGCGTGGTTCGCCGACGCCAAGCAGCACGACGGCTCGTGGTGGACCGACTGGCGCCAGTGGTTGACGCCGCATCTAGGCAAGGAGCTTCCGGCGCGCGTCCCAGGGAAGGGCAAGCTCAAGGTGCTCGAAGCAGCGCCCGGAAGCTATGTGCGTCAGCGCGCCGACGCGAAGACGTGACCGTAGCGCCGTGCTGTACTACAGTAATCGGGTCAGCCTCGAAGGAGGAATTGCCGCCATGTCGAAATTTTTCCGCGTCATCGCCGGCGCTGCGCTCTCCCTGGCGCTTGTCGGCACCGCTTCGGCCCAGGGTGCCGCAGCGCAGGGCGGCGCACCACCCGTGGCCCCCCGCTGTGTCGACTGCGGCGTCGTGCAAACGATCCGCTATTACGAGCAGAAGGGCGAAGGCAGCGGCGCGGGCTTGATCGCAGGCGGTGTCGTCGGCGGCGTGCTCGGGCACCAGATCGGCAGCGGTCGCGGCAACACCGCCGCCACGATCCTCGGCGCGGGTGCCGGCGCGTACGCCGGCAACCAGGTCGAGAAGAACGTCAAGAAGAAGAGCTACTGGTCGGTGGCGATCCGGATGGACGACGGGAACACCCGCTCGTTCACGTACAGCGCAAGGCCGACCGTTCACGAGGGCGAGCGCGTCAAGCTCGTCGAGGGCGGCAAGCGGCTCGCGCTGCTCGCGAACTAGAATCACATCCGCAACGCAAAAACGCCGGGAAGATCCCGGCGTTTTGCTTTTGTTGGACCCGCGCGGCGTGCGCTAGCGTTCTTTCGGCGCGGTTGCGGCCTCGCGTGCCGGGCGCTTGTTGCCGGCGTCGTTGTTGTTATCCGCACCGCGGGCAGCGGCGGGCGGCGACGCCGGTGGGGGCACGGCGACCACGCCGGGGCCCACGCGCGGCGCCGGTGCCGCCGCGGCGGGCGCGGCAGCCTGGGGCGGCGGAGCGGCATGGAACGCCGGTCCCGCGCGATTGGCGCCCGCGGAAGGGAACGACGGACTGATCGCGCCCTGCTGCGGTGTCGGAGTCTGCGGCACCGGCCGGTATTCCTGGCGTGCCGGCGGGTTTGCGACGCGCGAGTTCTGCGTCGGTGCCGCACTCGGGTTCTGGTATTGCGCGGGGGGCGCGCTTTGCGGCACCGGCCGCGAGTTGCCCGGCGGCGCCACATAGACGTTCGGCGCCGGCGTGCCGATCGTTGCCTGCGGCGCCGGACGCGCCGACGCTGGAGGTGGCACGGCGGTGACACCCGTGGACGGCGCGACGTACGGCGCCGGCGCTGCCGGTGCATACGACGGCGACGGCCGAACCGCCGTCGGTGCCGGCCGTGCTGTCATCGGTGCTTGCGAGTTCGCCGACGGCGCAATGCGCGTGCTGCCGCCGACCGCGGTGGGTGCGGAGCCGCCAGCGGGCAGCGGTGCGGGCCTCGTCGTCGCGTAGAACTGCGACGCCGGCGGCGGCGTGCCGCCTTGTCCCGGTCGCACACCGGGAATCTGGCCCGGCTTGGGCATCGCCACCGCCGGCGCCGTGGCGAGGATGGGTGCCGAAGTCACCGCCGCGCTGTTCACCGTCACCAGATTGGCGTTTACGGGCCTGCGACCGGTGAACGTCGCGCCGGATACCGCCGAGGCGGCGCCGGGGACACCGGCGTTGATGTATCGCGTCAGCGGCGCGTTCGAACGCTCCGCGGTGTTGACCGTGACCGCGTATGGGCGGTTGTAATTGTTCCAGCAGCGCGATCCGCAGTTGTTGTTCCACGCCGGGCGGTACGGCTCGCCCCAGCCCAGCGGTACCCAGCCGTAGACCGGCCCGCCGGCGGCGAGCGACACGCCCCAGCGCGCGCCGCCATACCAGCCGACCAGCGCCGGCGCCCAGTACGGCCGCGCGACGTAGGCGCCCGGGCACCAACCCCAGCGACCGCCGATATACGCCCAGCGACCATAGTGGAATGGCGCGTAGCCCCAGGGTGCGTAGTCGACCCACGTCGGACCATACGCGCCGACCGACGTCCAGTACCCGTCGCGGTACGGTGCCCAATCGTTGGCGACGCCGTTCGGAAACCAGACGGCACCGTACTCGGGGTACTGCTGCCATGCGCCGTACTCGTCGAGATCGGAGTAACCGACCATCTGCCGCGAAACGTACGCGGTCGAGCGGTTGCGCTCGTAGCGGCGGTCGCGATCGGCGCTCCACGTGTCGAAGCCGTCCTGCGCAAAGCCGTTGCGGACGTCGGCATAGACGCTGTCGGTGCCCGACACCAGCGCCGTCTGCCCGGGCAGCACCTGCTGCAGCCCGTTCGACACCTGCGCCAGCGCTTCGCCTTCGCGCACGACCAGTGTCGTTTGCGGGCGGTCGGCGGCGACATCGATCCGGTAGACGCCGGGACGCGTGAGCGTGATCTGCGTGTTCGGCGTATCGATCCGCGCAACGTCACCTTGCTCGAGCACACGCAGCCGCACGTTGACGCGGCCCTGCGCGACGAACAGGCCGAACGTGCGGTCGTCGAGCCGCGTGACGTGGACGTTGGTCTCGCCGGACATGCGGAACTGCCCGCCGCCGAAATCGACTTCGGCCCGGCCATCGAGACCCACCCACAGGTTGTCGCCCGTGCTGACCGGGTAGTTGATCGTCACCGGCGACCAGTCGGACGCCCGGTCCTCCGGCGCGAGATACAGTTCGCCGGCGAATTCGCTGATTCGCGCCACGCGGCCAGGAAGCTCTTCATCGGCGGCCTGTACGGCGCGCGGCGCGACGAGCGCGATCGCTGCCGCCAGCAGAGCCGCCGGTAACCAAAACTTGTGGCGGCGCAACATGCCTGCCATCGTTCCAACCATCGCTGGATCCTCCTCGGATTGAGTGCTAGAACGCGCGCGCGGCACTCGCCGTTGACCCTGGCGGCCGCCGGGTCCCCGGACAATTTGAATTAGAATGTAACGGATTGAACGGGCGCACAGTAGGCGCGCCCGCCGGCGGATCAACCCCGAGAATCGAAGGAGAACGCCGTGCGTCGTTTTCGTCCATCGCGTCTGGCCGGTGCCCTCGCGCTTGCGTTCGTCGCAGGCAGCGCCAGCGCCCAGTTCAGTAACAGCTACTTCTTCGGCGACAGCCTCACCGACAGCGGTTCGTACAAGCCGGTGCTGCCGCCGGGCACGGGATTGTTCACGACCAACCCGGGGCCGGTCTTTTCGCAGGTGCTCGCCGATCGCTACGGTACGACAGCCGTACCGGCGAACCAGGGCGGTACCAACTACGCGCAGGGCGGCGCGCGCGTCACGCAGCTGCCGGGCGTCCCCGACGCGCCGCCGACAGGGACCGCCGTACCGATCGCCACGCAGGTATCGCAATTCCTGTCCAAGGGTCCGGCCGATTCCAACGCGCTGTACTCGGTCTTCGGCGGCGCCAACGATATCTTCTACAACCTCGGCGCGCTGCAGCAGGGTGCGATCACGCAGGCGCAGCTGCAGGCCAACGTAGGCACGGCAGCGGTCCAGCTGGTGCAACAGGTCGGCATCCTGCAGGCGGCCGGCGCCCGCACCGTGGTGGTGTGGAACCTCCCTGACCTCGGCAAGACGCCGGACGGCGTCGCGTCGGGCAGTGGTCCCGCGATCTCGCAGATCACGGGCCTTTTCAACTCGACGCTCGCACAGGGGCTCGATGCGCTCGGCGGCAACGTGATCCGCCTCAACACGCTGGCGTTGTTCAATGAAATTCTCGCCAACCCGGCGGCGTTCGGGCTGACCAACGTGACGGCGCGCGCGTGCGGCGCGACGCGGTCGCTGCTGTGTACGCCGGCCAACCTGGTTGCACCGAACGCGGCGGAAACCTATCTGTTCGCCGACGGCGTCCACCCGACGACGCGTGGCCACCTCGGCCTCGCGCAATACGCGGAGTCGTTCATCGAGGGGCCGGCGCAGATGGCAATCCTCGGCGAGGCGCCGATCTCCGTCGAGCAGGCGAACTTCCGTGCACTCGACGGCCGGATGAAGTCGGGGCTCAACGCACCGCGCGCGAGCGGCAAGTTCGAAACGTGGGTCGTCTACGACTATGCGAATCCCGACTATTCGGGCGGCAGCTTCGCCAATGGCAGCGCCGACGTCAACACGATCAGCGTCGGCGGCGACATCAAGCTGTCCGACGAGTTGCTGGTCGGCGGACAGTTCGGCTACTCGGAGAACAAGGGCGACTTCGGCAACGGCGGCGGCTACAAGCTCAAGGAAGCGATGGGAACGTTGTACGCCGGGTGGGGTCGCGGTCCGTGGTGGGCCGGGCTTACCGCCTACGCCGGCGACCTCGACTACAGCAACGTCAATCGCAACATCCAGATTCTCGACTTGAGCCGCACCGAACAAGGGTCGACGACCGGATACCACTACGGTGCGCGCCTGCTCGGCGGCTACTGGTTCAAGTACGACACGCTGGTGCACGGCCCGTACGTGTCGCTCAACTACCAGCAGATCGTCGTGCGCCAGTTCTCGGAGAGCGGCAACGACAGCACCGCGCTGACCTACGGACAGCAAAAGCGCGACTCGTTCATCGGCAGCCTCGGCTGGCAGGTCGGTGGATTGTGGGGCTCGGTGCGGCCGTTCGCGCGCGCGGCGTGGGAATTCGAGACCAAGGACGGCCAGCGCACGATCAATGCAACGCCCGTCGGCGCCGGCGGCACGTACACGGTCGGCAGCTACAAGCCCGACGACAACTGGGCGTTGTTCGATCTCGGCGCCAGCACGGACTTCGGAAAGGTTACCGGCTTCATCTACGGCAG
>Ga0070668_100004182_pt1 | contig 10695 bp, 10 predicted proteins | sample KBSS43metaG_FD_64661 | JGI IMG/M metagenome (GOLD analysis project Ga0070668, IMG submission 64661) | Switchgrass rhizosphere microbial communities from Kellogg Biological Station, Michigan, USA - KBS S4-3 metaG | ecosystem: Host-associated > Plants > Roots > Rhizosphere > Soil ... | reverse complement strand
CGGGTGTTCATCTTGTGCGGCATGGCGCTGGAGCCGACCTGTCCCGGTTGAAAGCCTTCGGTGACCAGCTCGTTGCCGGCCATCAGGCGGATCGTCTTGGCCAAGCTGCTCGGCGCCGCCGCGACTTGAACCAGCGCCGCCAGCACGTCGAAGTCCAGCGACCGCGGATACACCTGACCCACGCTGGTCAGCACCTCCTCGAAGCCCAGATGAGCCGCCACGCGCTGTTCGAGTTCGGCCAGCTTGTCACCGTCGCCGTCAAGCAGATCGAGCATGTCCTGGGCGGTTCCGACCGGTCCCTTGATGCCGCGCAGCGGGTAGCGCGCCAACAGATCGTCCAGCCGGGCCAAGGCGTAGAGCAGTTCGTCCGCGGCGGAGGCGAACCGTTTACCCAGCGTCGTGGCCTGTGCGGCGACGTTATGAGAGCGGCCCGCCATGACAAGCGACTCGTACTCGGCGGCTCGGCGGCCCAGCCGGACGAGCACGGCCAGGATCTTGCTCCGAACCAGCTTCAGGGCCGAACGTAGTTGTAATTGCTCGACATTCTCAGTCAGGTCGCGGCTGGTCATACCTTTGTGGATCTGCTCGAAGCCGGCCAGATCATTGAATTCCTCGATGCGCGCCTTGACGTCATGCCGGCTGATTCGCTCGCGGGCGGCGATGGATTCCAGGTTGACCGCGTCCAGGCCGGCGTCCACGACTTTGCTGTAAGCCTCGATCGCTCCGGCCGGAGTGTCGACCCCAAGCTCGGCTTGCGCCTTGAGGACGGCCAGCCAGAGCTGGCGTTCCAGGACGATCTTGTGCTGCGGGCTGAACAAGGTTGCCATCGCGGTGGAGGCGTAGCGGCTGGCGAGCACATCCGGAATCGTCGGTTTCTTCGGCTGGGTCACAGGCACATTGTTCCGTAGCGAGGGCAGCTCCGCCCAACTGGCCATATGTTCCGTTTGCGGCTTCTCACCCCATCGACAGCGCCTCAGCTCCGCCGTAGCGTCAACTCTGCTGCGATCCAGTGCTGGCAAGCCCTCATGCGAAGGAGAATGCCGATGTTCGTTCAGGTAATCAAAGCCCATACGACTGATGCCGATGCCGTCAAGGCCGCGATGGATGCGTGGGTATCCGACCTCTCTTCGGGCGCCGAAGGGTGGCTGGGATCGACCGGCGGAGTAACCGAGGACGGCACGTTCCTCGGCCTCGCGCGCTTCGAGTCCGAAGAACTGGCCCAGCGCAACAGCGACCGTCCCGAGCAGGGCGCCTGGTGGGATCGGGTGTCGCGATCGCTGAGCGATGTGAGCTTCAAGAACAGCACCTACGTCCTGCCCGACCTCGTCGGCAACCCGGACGAGGCCGGATTCGTGCAGATAATGCAAGGCTCAAGCAACAACCCCGAGCGGGCCCGCGAGCTCATGAGCTCTCACGGCGCGGAGTGGGCCGCCCATCGCCCGGACATTCTCGGAACCATGATGATCGAGCACGACGGCGGCGACTGGACGATGGCGATCTACTGCACGACCGAAGCGGAAGCGAGGGTCGGCGAGAAGAAGGAGCCACCACCGGAAATCAAGGCCGAGATGGACGAGTTGATGAGCCTGTCCAACGGGGAGCCGAGCTTCTTCGACCTCAAGGACCCGTGGCTGCGTAGCCGCTGACCGGCGCGAATCTGATGCTGAGTTACGCGAAACTCGGGTGAGTCACGGGCTATAGCGCGTGACTCACCCGGCTTTGCGTGACTCACCGCTGGGGGTTATACGGCGATGTCGCCGTTGACGGCTTTCAGCGCGATATCGCTGCGGAAATGCCCCCCGGGCAGCTCGATCGATCGAATAAGCCGATACGCCGCGTCACGTGCGTCGCTCAGCGAGTCGCCGACTGCGGTCGCCGACAGCACCCGGCCGCCGGACGAGCGAAGAATGCCGTCACCGTCCCGACGCGTTCCGGCATGGATCACTCCGGGTTGATCCCCGCCCCGGATGGCGTCATCCAGACGCGGGGCCGCCGGATAGTTGGCGGCGGCCAGCACGACAGTGACCGCTGCCCCCGAACGCCATCGCAGTGGCGCGAGCTGGGCCAGGGTGCCGTTCGCCGCGGCCCGAAGTACTCCGGCCAGCGGAGTCTCCAGCAGCGCCAGCACGACCTGGGTCTCCGGATCGCCGAAACGAGCGTTGAACTCGATCACCCGAGGCCCATCAGGCGTCATAGCCAGGCCGATATACAGCAGTCCGGAAAAGGGGATTCCGCGTCGGCGCAGCTCCTCGACGGTGGGTTGGGCGACTGTGCGCACGACGTCGTCGACCGTTCCGGCCGGCAACCAGTCAAGCGGCGCGTAAGCACCCATGCCCCCGGTGTTCGGTCCGGCATCATTGTCGAACACCCGCTTGAAGTCCTGGGCCGGAAGCAGTGGGACGACCGTGCTGCCATCGGTGATGCAGAACAGCGAAACCTCCGGCCCGGAAAGGTATTCCTCGATCACCACCGGGCTGCTGGCCGCCGCGTGGGCCAGCGCCTCGGTTCGGTCGCCCGTTACGACCACGCCCTTGCCGGCGGCCAAGCCGTCGGATTTGACCACGTAAGGCGGGCCAAACTCGTCCAGGGCCTTGGCCGCTTCTTCGCTCGACTCGCATACGAACGATCGGGCCGTCGCCACCCCGGCCGCGGCCATGACCGACTTGGCGAATGCCTTGCTGCCTTCGAGCTGGGCCGCCGCCGCAGACGGGCCGAAACAGTCGATGCCCGCGGCCCGCACGGCGTCGGCCACGCCCGCGACCAAGGGCACTTCGGGTCCGATCACCACCAAGTCGGCTTGGACGCTGCGGGCCAACGCCGCAACCTCCGCCGGATCCTCCGCCTTGACTGGACGCTGTTCGGCGATCGCCGCCGTACCGGCATTGCCCGGCGCACAGACCAACGCCGTGACCGCGGGATCGGCGGCCAGTGCGAGACACAAGGCGTGCTCGCGAGCACCGGAACCGATCACCAGGATGCGCATGTGGCCAGGCTATCGAGCCGTCTCGACGATGGTCAGGCCGGTCAAGGTTGGGACGAACACTTGGCTGCCCGAGATCGCCGGCGTGGCAAAGCGGCTGGTCTCACCGACCGTGACCTGTTCGCGCGGACGTCCCGACGCCGGGTCGAGGGCGTGCAGAACTCCGGCGGACTGGTCGAGGGCATAGACCCGCCCGCCGCCGACGACCGGAGATCCGGCGATGTTGCTACCCGCATGCCAGCGGATCGTCATCGTGCCGGTCGCCGAAATGGACACCGCCCGCAGCCCATCGGTGCACGGCACGTACACGGTGTCGCCGAGGACCGCGGTGCCGCCGAAGGACCGGCACACTTTGCTCTGGCTGACCTCACCGCCGATCTGGCCAAGCGCGCCGATCTTGAGGACGTAGGCGGTCCCGGACTTGCCGGCGATGAAGATCCACCTGCCCGACACCACAGCCGGACCCTGCGAGCCGAGATCCAGGTCCGCCTTGTTGTCGGAGGCCCAGCTCGAGGGCGAGAAGGAATCCACCAGCCGATCGCCGGCCAGCTCCAGGACCGAATCGCTGAAGTCATACGTACCACCGACCGATTCGCCGTTGCCCACCGCGACAAACATTCGTCCGTTGAAGACGGTCGGGCCCGGAGGCGTCCAGATCCCCGCCTCCCGGGTCGTGGGAACCGTGTACTCGATCGGCGGGCCATTGCTCAGCGGCACTCCGACCACCCGGCCCTTGTACGCGCCGCAATCGCCGGCCAGCCCACCGAAGGGCACCCACACCCGCCCGTCCACGATCGTCAGTGCTCCCCGTTGCTGCATGGCCTGCGGGTCGGTGCCGGCTAGATCGACCGATCGCCGCCACTTGACGGCACCGTTCGTCGGGTCCAGAGCGACCAGATCGTGGCGGACCTTGTTGCCGATCGACGCCACCACGAACAGGGTCGACGTCGCGGCGTCATAAATCGGCGTGCCGGTGATTCCCAGTGGATCGATGTTGCCGCACGGCAGCGACGAGCGACGCGTGGCCACCCCCAGGTTGACCGACCACTTGGTAGTACCCGACGGCGAGATCGCGTAGACGCTGTTGCGTTCGGTCGCCACGAACACGGTCGAACCAACCACGATCGGGGATGCGTACACCTGGGCATCGAGCTTGATCTGCTCGGCGGTCAAGCGTCCCGAGGCGGCCGGCATGCTTGTGCTTACGCCGGTCCGCAGCAGATCGCCGTGATAGGTGGGCCAATCCGCGGCGGCCGGGGCGGCCGCCGATGACGGCGCACCCGATGACGGGGCACCCGATGACGAGCTGGCCGAAGCTCCCGAGGTCGCCGTTGACGAGGACGGGACGGACGACCGAGCTGGGGCGGACGGGACGGCCGCCGGGTCCGAGCCACCGGAGGTACACGCGGCAAGCACCACGACAACAGTGCAGCTGAGCCCGACCAGAGCCGTTGGCATACCTTCACCGTACGGACGAAGCGATGTTCGCGCCGAACGAGCGGGTCAGTCCAGCATGTCGTGGATGACGATCGACTCGTCGCGCCCTGGCCCTACCCCGACGACCGAGATGCGAGCACCGGACATCTTTTCCAATGCCGCCACGTAAGCCTGGCAGGTCGGCGGAAGGTCATCCATCGAGCGGGCCGATGAAATGTCCTCGGTCCAGCCGGGGTACTCCTCATAGATCGGCTTGGCGGCCGCGAAGTCCCGCTGGGTCATCGGGATGTCGTCGACCTGGACGCCGTCGATCTCGTAGGCGACGCAGACGGGGATCCGTTCGATCCCGGTCAGGACATCCAGCTTGGTGAGCACGAAGTCGGTCACTCCGTTGATCCGAGCCGCGTAGCGAGCGACCGGGGCATCGAACCAGCCAGTCCGGCGTGGACGTCCGGTGGTCGTTCCGAACTCGTTGCCCACGTCGCGGAGCCGGTCACCCCACTCATCGTGCAGCTCGGTCGGGAAGGGGCCCTCACCCACGCGAGACGAGTACGCCTTGACTACCGCGATCACCGAAGTGACCCGGGTCGGCGGGATTCCGCTGCCCGTGCAGGCTCCCCCGGCCGTGGCATTGGAGGACGTCACGTACGGGTAGTTACCGTGATCGACATCGAGCATCGTCGCCTGGCCGGCCTCCAGCAGCACCGTCTTGCCGTCGTCCAGCGCCTCGTGCAGGACCAGAGCCGTGTTGGCCACCATCGGGCGCAGCCGATCGGCGTAGGACAGCAACTCGCCCAGCACGGCGTCGACATCCAGGGCTCGGCGGTTGTAGATCTTGGACAGGATCTGATTCTTCAGGTTCAGGGCCGCGGTCACCTTGCCGCGCAGGATGTCCTCGTCGAACAGGTCCTGGACCCGGATACCGATCCGGTTCATCTTGTCGGCATAGGTCGGGCCGATGCCGCGGCCGGTGGTGCCGATCTTGCGGCTGCCGGCGAAACGCTCGGTGACCTTGTCGATGGTGGCGTTGTACGGCGCGATCACGTGCGCATCGGAACTGATCAGCAGCCGGTCGGCCGAACGTCCGCGCGCTTTGAGTCCTTCGATCTCTCCGAACTACACCTCGAGGTCGATCACCACGCCGTTGCCGATCACCGGGATGCAGTTCTCGCTGAGGATCCCTGACGGCAACAGGTGCAGGGCAAACCGCTCGCCATTGATGACGATGGTGTGCCCGGCATTGTTGCCGCCGTTGAACTTGACCACGTAGTCGACTCGGTTGCCGAGCAAGTCGGTGGCCTTGCCTTTGCCTTCGTCGCCCCATTGAGCGCCGACCAGAACGATCGCTGGCATGTAGCAGACTCCTGACTCTGGCGGGTCGCGGTTGGAACGAGCTGTCGGGTCTTACTGGCGGGTATTAGCACAGAAAGGGTATCCATTGTGCCTGTGCTCGTCGTCAGCGTCCGTCCCGAAGGTCCGTCCCGGGCTGAGTGGGCCGCCCAGATCGCTGATCTGGCCGGCCTGGAGACAACGGGGGTCTCACTGGTCTCGGTGCCGCCCGATGCCGCGGCCGTGGACGCTGTGCTGGCCGATCGAGGCGAGCGTCGACTGGTGCTCGACGCCGATCTGGCCGGCATCAACCTCGTCCTGGCCCGACTGATGCGTCGAGGGGAGCTCGATTCGGCCGAGACGGCCGTCCTGCCGCGATCACCGCTGCGATACCTCACCGACCTGGGACTGCCGTCGGATCTGAGGGGTCGACTAGAGGTCGCGGCCCGGGCTCCGGCGCGGTTAATCGGAGTGATCAAGGACGATTCCGGCGGCGTCTGCGTCGACAGCGCCGAGCTCACGCCGTGGCAGCCGGCTCACCGGTGGTGGGTTCGAGCCGTGGTCGATGATCAGCGGCTGGTGGACGGCCACGCGTACCGGCTGAGCGTGCAACGGCTCGGCCCGTCCACCCTGCAGGCACGCGTCGAGCTGGGACGGTGGCGGAGCCGGACGTATCGCGGGCGATCGCTGCAGCTGGCGTGCGACGAGGCCCAAATCCGCACCGACGGAATCGAACGAGAACGCCCTCGGTCCAAGCGCACGTTCTGGTCGGAACCCAGCTTATGGCGCCTGGCCCTGCCGGAGTCGCATCGATCGGGTTCCACGGACTAACCGCTGCTGGAAATGACGCCGACAGGCAATAGGGTTGGGCAATGATCGAGCGGCCGCCCGTCCTGACGCACCAACCGTGGCAACGTCGGCAGCGTCGCTCGACCGGCGCGCCCATCGCCGTACTGGTGATTCTGGGCATCCTGGCCGCTGGGTTCGCTCTGATCGCCGGAGTCGAGGATCCGAAGGGCCTGCTGATCGCGGCCCCGCTGTGCGCCATCTCCCTGGGCATCGTCCTGTGGTGCTATCTGTGGCTGGATCGGTGGGAACCCGAACCGACCCGCCTTCTGCTACTGGCTTTCCTCTGGGGCGCGACCGTAGCCGTCGTGGTCAGCCTGATCCTCGAACTGGCCACCAGCGAAGTCCTCGGGCACGGACTGGTGCTCACGGTCGCGGCTCCGATCATCGAAGAGGCGGCGAAGGGCGCGTTCTTGCTCGTCATGCTGACCGGCGTCCGGCGACGCGAGTTCGATGGCGTGATCGACGGACTCGTGTACGCCGGCCTGACCGCGATCGGATTCGCGTTCATCGAGGACATCGGCTACATCGCACAAAGTTTCGGTGAGGGCACCGACGTTGGGGTGAGCACCGTGGTACTGCGCCTGGTCGTAGCCCCGTTCGCCCATCCCCTGTTCACGTCGATGACCGGGATCGGAATCGGCCTGGCCGTGAGCCGGGTCCGTGATCCATGGCGGCTTCTGTACCCGGTCGTCGGCTTTCTCGCTGCCGTCGGACTGCATGCGCTGTGGAACTGGTCGCTGACCTTCGGGTTCGGCAGCTACGTGCTGGTCTATCTGTTGGTGATGGTGCCGGTTTTCATCGGTGCGGTCGCGGTGGCGGTTCACCAGCGCCGGCGCGAGAGCGCCATCGTCAATCACCAGCTGCCGGCGATGGTCTATTACCGCTGGGTCACCCCGGCCGAGGCCGGGTGGCTGGCTAACATCGCGGCCCGCCGGACCTGGCTGCGAGCGGTGGCCAAACGGCAGGGCCGGTCGGCGGCCGACGCGCTGCGGGGATTCCAGATCGCGGCGACCGAACTGGCCTTCCTGCGGGACAAGGTCGAGCGTGGTCATGCACCGTCGGACGCCTACGCACTACACGCGGAATTGGTGGACGCGCTGCTCGTCAACCGAGCGGTGGCTGTTGCCCCCTTGCGAGCCAACCCGCCCCCGTCCACGACGATTGCCGCGGTGCGTCCGGACAATCTTCCGCCCCGCTGAGCCGGTCATGAGTCGGCTTTTTGTTGCCGTCGTACCACCGTCGCAGGTCGTCGACGACGTGGACGCTTTCACTGAGCCTCGCCGACTGACCGACAGTCCGTTGCGCTGGACGCCGCCACACAGTTGGCACTTGACACTGGCCTTCATGGCCTCCGTCCTCGACTATCAAATGGATGAGTTGAGCGAACGATTGGAACATGCGGCCGCGCGGCAACATCCGTTCGAAGTGCGCGTCGAACGGGCCGGCGCCTTTCCGAATCCCGCCGAGGCCCGAGTTCTGTGGGTAGGGATCGGTGGCAACACCGAGCCGCTTGTTCATCTCTCGGCCGCGGCTCGATCAGCCGCGGTGAAGGCCGGCATCGAAGTGGACGGGGCGCGGTTTCGGCCCCATCTGACCCTGGCCCGTATCAATCCGCCGACGAATGCAACTCGATGGCTGCGGGTCTTCGATGGGTATCGAAGCCCGAGCTGGCGCGTAGATGAGTTGGCCTTGATCGAGTCGCACCGCCACGGTGGCGGCGGACCGCGGTACGAAATATTATCCACGTTCCCGCTGGGCTGATTTGTCACAGTCAGCACCTTCTGACGATGCCAACCGGTGCAACATTCCACCGCATCGGATGTCCTTCCGAAATAGTGGTCATCGACTGCGTTATCTGGCACTTGAGTGCGCGTATTAGCGCAGTGAATACCGCATGAATCGCGATTGATCTGTATTCCTGAGCCGAATATCGTGGCGATGCTCGCGGAATTCGACGGGCACATTCCGGACCGAGCAGTTTCACGTTTACAGAAACCGTCGTCCGATCGACAAAGGAGTCTCAATGGCCCAGCCGGATGGAAACGATCTCCGCTACCCGATGGAGGACCTCAGCACTGCGTCCCAGCGCTCGCTCGAAATCAAGGCACTTCAGGCAATGATAGGGCTAGGCCGGGATAGCGAGGTCGCAGTACGAATACGAAGGTTGAGCGAAGACGACGCAGTGCATCTGATAGCAGAATCGGCACAGTTCCCCGAAGTGCGGACCCGCTTGATGGCGGGCGTGGCCGCAAATAATGTCGCCGAGGGAAAAGTAGTTGTCCCCTACGACGAGAAGCTCCAAAACTTCGCGGGGTTTCTTTCCAATGACCTCACTAAGCATCTGGTCGCTGAGCACTACACGGCCGAGGAGATCCGCGGGTTTTCCGTCGCCCTGACTACGCATGGGAATATGGATCTTGCTAGAGAAGCTCACGAATTGGCGGACAGGCTGGACGGCTTCATTCCCGTCCAGCCCGACGATCAGCCCGCCGATGCCGCCGCGGACCACGACTACATCGACGTCGACACCTAATTCGATGACGCGGACACCGACGCGGACACCGACGCAGATACCGACGAGCGCCGCAAACGGCGACGGCTCGAATAACCCAGACCCGATGGCCGCACCCGGCCAGCCCTGAACCTAGGTCGGACCAAAAATAGGACCTCGGCTGATTCCAGTTGATCTTGCAGTTGCCCGCGTAACCGCAGTGAGCCACGCGTCCGGCCACAGCGACCGGTCTCAATCAGCAACAAATAAGGAACGAATGATGTCGCAGCCCAGCAACGACGTGCCTGAAGACGACTCCAGCGACGATCTTGCCGTCGATGGGGCCGGCGATGTAACCGAGGAAGGTGCGTACGGCGTACTTGACGCCGCGAACGATGTCGAGGTCGCCGTCGGCCCCATGAGCGAGGGATCGACCGCTGAAGAACGAATGGCCATGATAGAGCAGCTCAGCAAAGAGCTCGCCCGTCGCCAGGAAACGCAGAGGCCGGTCAACTGGAACCTCGATGAAGACCTCATGGAGACCCTCTTCGATGAGGCGCAAGGATTTCCCGACGTCCGGGAGCATCTCAGGCGTGAGATGGATGCCCTTCGCAGAACTCTGGCGGGGGAACACGTTGAGGACGAGGAAGACCTAATCGAGTTCGCCGGGTCCGAGCCCTCACCTGAGGACGCACGATGGAACCAATTCGGCTACGAGGCATTGGTCATCGCCGAGGGCCAGTTCGTCAGAGCGAACCAAATAGCCCTAGCACGACTGATTCGCACGGTACTGAATCGTCGGCGAGGCCTCTCCTACGACGCTAATCCGTTGGACCCAAGCTGGTTCGCAAATTTTGACGGGGTACCTCCAGAAATAGCGGAATTGCTGAGGAACAATGAGGACGGTCAGAATTCTGAAGCACTGCGCGAAATGATCGCTGAGTACCTTCGAAACCGCTATGGCTCCTCCGATGACGATGAGAATTCTGAGGATCAAGGACTGGTCCCTGGATACAACTACGCTGACGCCGCCGACGGAGATCCAGGCGACAGCGACGCCGAGGACGGTGCCGACCTAAGCGACCGGAGCGGCGCGCGCTAATCAGTTGCGGCTTCGGCGTTCGCGCAACCGCAGACCCACTCGCGGCATGGGCCAGCCTGGACCTAGGTCGGACGAAAAATAGGGCCTAGACCGATTCCATTTGGTCTCGCGGTTGCCGATAGTAGGTATGTGACCAGAACCACATCCTGCCGACACTTACCTCGTTGTCCTGCCGCAGACCGCCCAGACCACTCAGCCGCCGTTGTCGTGTCCGCTCACCCGGATCAGGGTTGGAACCTGCTCTGCAACGGGGTCGTCGTATTCGAGGACTGTGGCGAGATCTTTCCCGACGGCCACTGCACCCGCTCGCGTCGGGCTGCCCTCACGGCCGTCGCGTTGCACCGAGTCGCGTAGGCGCACCCAGCCGCGCAGCCGGGCTGCCACCGAGTCGCGCAGCCGGCTATCCACTCGTGATCATCTGTAGGTTTTGGGGGTCAGAGCAACCAAAACTTACAGATGATCAAGGGCGGCGGGCGCGGCCGGATCGCAATCAACGATGAGAGCCCG
>Ga0070668_100004181_pt1 | contig 10696 bp, 8 predicted proteins | sample KBSS43metaG_FD_64661 | JGI IMG/M metagenome (GOLD analysis project Ga0070668, IMG submission 64661) | Switchgrass rhizosphere microbial communities from Kellogg Biological Station, Michigan, USA - KBS S4-3 metaG | ecosystem: Host-associated > Plants > Roots > Rhizosphere > Soil ... | reverse complement strand
GTGGATGGAAGTCGCCGCCGAACGTGGTTACCCACTGTTCGTGGACCTGCGCAACGAGTACTGGGCCACCCTGCCGCTGGAACAGCACGACGCCGCGCGGGCGCAGGCAAGCGCGCTGCGCGCCGAGTATGGCGACGAGGTCGCGCGCCCGCGCATGGCCGAAGTGCTGAGGAAGGGACGACGCGAGATGACCGGCAGCCGCGTAGGCTCGATGTCCAACAATGTGGACATCGTGTACATGGACGGCGGCATATCCCGCACGATCAAGGCCGACCGCCTGTATGACCCCAAGTACTGGGATCCGAAGCAGTACGAGCGCTGGCAGGACGAGACCTGGATGAAGATTCGCCGTGGCACGGTGGAAGTGGGCGTGCCTACGCAATCGCACGCCACCGACGCCAAGCCCTGAATCAAGGGTGCCGGCGCTTGGCCGGCACCGCTCTGCTTCAGTACAGCGTGCGCTCCGGCGCGCCAGCCGGTGGCGGGGTGTACTGGTACAGCCAGGTTTCGGTGAGGGTCTTGCCGCCACTGCGCAGGTACAGACGGATGTCGATCTGCTCGGTGCTGCCCTCCGGCGGCACCAGGTCGAACATCGCGCGGTAGCCCTTGATCTCGCGCAGCGGCCGCGCCGAGACGATCTCCACCCGGCCACGGCTGGTTTCGACAACGGCTTCGACGTCGGCCTTGTCGATCAGGCTGGCCAGTTCGCCGCCTTCGAAGTCGACCGCAAAGCGCCACGAGAAATACTCGCGCTTCTTGCCGATCACCCCGCCCAGGCCGGTGCGGCTGGCCACGCAATGGGCCAGCGGCGTATGCGCCGGCGGCTGTGCGCCCCAGTACAGCCGGTAGCCGACCAGCAGTTCCTGGCCCGGCTGCGGCTTTTCCTTCGGGTTCCAGAAGGCCACGATGTTGTCGAAGGTTTCATCGACGGTGGGAATCTCCACCAGTTGCACCGAGCCCTCGCCCCAATCGCCCTTCGGCTCCACCCACAGGCATGGACGCTTCTCGTAGAACACGCCGTCGTCCTGGTAATGGTCGAAGTTGCGGTCACGCTGCAGCAGGCCGAAGCCACGTGGATTGCGGTCGACGAACATGTTGAAGCGCAGGTTGCGCGGGTTCACCAGCGGCCGCCAGATCCATTCGCCAGCACCGGTCCACAGCGACAGGCCATCGGTATCGTGGATTTCCGGGCGCCAGTCCCAACCCATGCGGCGGTCGTTCTCGCCTACCTGGTACATGCTGGTGCAGGGAGCGATGCCCAGCCGCTCGATGGTCTTGCGCGGGTACAACGCGCTGTCGATGTCCATCAGCAGCACGTCGCCGTTGGTGACGGCGAAGCGGTAGGCACCGGCCACGCTGGGCGAATCCAGCAGCGCATAGACGATGATGGTGTCCGAGTCGGCTGCAGGCTGTTCCAGGTAATAGGCGATGAAGTCGGGGAATTCCTCCGGCTTGCCCATGCCGGTGTCGATGGCCAGGCCACGCGCGGACTGGCCGTACTGGCCTTCCTTGCCCACTGCGCGGAAGTAGCTGGCACCCAGGAACGCGGCGAAATCGCGGTCGGTGTCCTTGCGCGTGTTCAGTCGGAACCCGGCAAAGCCGAGGTCGGCCGGCAGCTCACCATTCTTCAACCCGCTCTTGCCGTAGTTGAACGCGGCGCCGTCATAGGCCAGTTCCTGCGCCTTGCCGTCGACCACGTCGTACATGCGCACGGGCGAATGGAAGTACAGACCCAGGTGGAAGAACTTGGCCTGGAACTTACCCGGCTGGTCGGCCCACAGGGCGTGGTCCTGGCGATAGCCGATCGACTGGTACTGATCCCAGTCCAGCGCCTCCAGCTTGCCCGGCAGCACCCGCTTGTGGCTCTGGTAGGGCGCCTGTGCCAGCGCGCGCGCCTGACCCTTCAGGGTGGCGAAATCGAACGGCTGCGGCTGGCCAAGCCGGCGCAGCCCAAGCTGGCCACTCTTGCTGGCCGCACAGGCCGGCAGTGACGGCAGACCGAAGGCGGCCAGGGCCAGGGAGGCATTGCGGATGAAGTCGCGTCGTTGCATGCAGGCGCGGGAGCAAAGGGAAGGTCGGCCATCATAGGCAGACAAACGTTAACGGGCAGCGGTGGAATCGATGCGCTGTTCAGCCTGCGCCAATGCCGCGAGGCGCGCATTGAGCTCCTGCAGGGCCGGTGCCTGCGGACCGCGCTGGGCCAGCAGCAGCTGCCGTGCCTCGGCCAGCACGATGCGGGCCTGCGCGATCTGGCCGGCCTCCTGCAGGGCCTGCCCCTGTGCAAGCAGCGCCTGCGGCAGCAGGGCGACGTGATCCGGTTGGCGCCAGATCGCCACCGCACGGGCATAGTGCGCTGCCGCCGCCGAGGGGTCGCCGCTGGCGCTGGCCCATTTCCCCAGCGCGAACTCGCCGTAGCCGATCTCGCGATGATCCGGGCCCAGGGCACCGAGCAGCTGTGCCTGTACCTGCCGCAGTTCCTGCCCGGCCAGCGCGTGCTGGCCACGCTGCAGGGCCAGCAGCGCGCGTGCGCGGCGTACCACCAGCGCCTCCGGGTGGCGCGGCCCCCATGCCTCCTGTGCTGCCTGCCAGGCCAGCTCCAGCTCGGCCGCTGCCGCCTGCGTGTCGCCCTGGCGGGCCAGCACATCGCCCAGCTGGCGATGCAGGCTGATCACCTGCGGGCTGCTGGCGTCGGCGCGTTGGCCGAGCAGGGCCAGCGCCTGCCGGTACCCCGCCAGCGCCGCCGGCAGGCGTCCGGCGGCGGCGTCCAGAGCGGCCAGATCAGCCAGTGATTCAGCACGCCCGAAGCGCTCGACAAGCCCTTGGTGGCGCAGCGCCAGCGCCTGCTGGAACGACCGTCGCGCCGCATCGGCGTCACCCAGCTGGGCCTGGCAACGCCCAAGCTGGCTGTGGAACTCGGCCACGGCCGCCGGCAATACCGCCGCCTTGCTGGCCGCCAGCGGTTGCAGTGGCTGCAGGTGCGCGAGGCACTCGCGCCCTCGGCCGAGCATGCGCAGTGCGCGCCCGCGCTGGGTAACCGCCTCGATCTGCAGCGCCGGCGGCACCTCGCCCACCTCCTGCAGCAGCCGGCGCTGCTGGTCCAGGGTCTGCAGCGCCAGCTGGTAGTCGCCCAGGCCGATGCGCAGGCGGCCGATCACCCCTTGCAGCTCGGCCAGCGCCAGCGGCTGGTCAGCCAGTTCGGCTTCGCCCCGTTGCTGGCCGGTGGCCAGCAACTGCGGCACGTCGAAATGGCCGTGGCGCTGGCTGGCCGCCTTGTCGAACAGGCCAACAGTGAAATCCTGCATGGCCTGCGCACGCGCCATTTCCGCCCGCGCCTGGCGCAACTGCCACAGGGCGAAGGACGTGGTCCCCAACAGGGCCAGCGCGGCCAGCCCGGCCAGCGCCACGCCCCAGCGATGGCGGCCCACGTACTTTCGCACCCGGTAACCCACGCCCGGCGGACGCGCCTGGATCGGCTGCCCCTGCAGGTAGCGGCGCAGGTCGCCGGCCAGTGCTTCGGCCGAGCTGTAGCGCTGCTGCGGGTCTTTCTGCAGGGCCTTTTCCAGCAGCACGTCCAGATCGCCACGCAGTCGCTTGGCCTGCCGCAGCAGCGCCCGTCTCGGTGCTCCCGGCTCGGCGGCCAGCCGTTGCAGCAGCGCCGAGGCACGCGGTGCCTGCACATCCAGGATCGAGCGCTCCCATTCCGCGTCACTGTGCCGGCGCAACCGATACGGCTTGTGCCCGGTGACCACCTCGAACAGCACCACGCCCAGCGAATAGACGTCGGTCAGGGTCGTCACCGCCTCGCCACGCACCTGCTCCGGCGCGGCGTAGTGCAGGGTAAACGCGCGGATTTCGGTAGCCGGATGGGCCGCGTTCGGATCGTCGTGGTCGAGCAGCTTGGCGATGCCGAAGTCGAGCAGTTTCACCGTGCCATCGGCGCGTACCAGGATGTTGGAGGGCTTCAGGTCGCGGTGCACCACCAGGTTCGCATGCGCATGGCTGACCACCGCGCAGACCTGCAGCATCAGCTGCAGCCGCGTTTCCAGCGGCGGTTGCAGGCGCCGGCAGTAGTCGCTGATCGGCTCGCCTTCCACGTAATCCAGCGCCAGGTAGGGCTGCCCGTGCTGGTCCACCCCGGCGTCCAGCAGTTGTGCCAGGTGCGGGTGCTGCAGGCGGGCCAGGATCTGCCGCTCGCGGCCGAAGCGCTGGCGCAGGCCCGGATCGGCGACGCCACTGCGCAGCAGCTTCAGCGCGACCTGGCGCTGGTACAGGCCATCGCAGCGCTCGGCCAGCCAGACCTCGCCCATGCCGCCTTCGCCGAGCGGATGCAGCAGCCGATACGGCCCGACCTCGCTTCCGGCGCGGCCTGGCGGTGTAGCGGTCCACAAGGGCTGGGCCATGAACTCGTGGCTGTCGGCCTCCTGCTGCAGCAGGTGTTCCAGCTCGCGGCCCAGCGTCGGGTCCTGCGCGCTCACGCGCTGCAGGCGCAGCTGGCGGGCGGCAGGTGCCAGCTCCAGCAGCTGGTCCAGCCAGGATGACAATTGCTGCCAGCGGGCGGTATCCATGGTGTGGGTGGCGGCGACTCAGTCGCTGCGCATCGCGGCCAGCAGGAACAGCCGCGCTTTCTGCCAGTCGCGGCGGATGCTGCGCTCCGAGCGCTGGCTCAATTCGGCGATCTCCAGTTCGGACAAGCCGGCGAAGTAGCGCAGCTCCACCACCTTGGCCAGGTGCGCATCGACGGCCTGCAGGCGTTCCAATGCAACATCGAGGGCCAGCAGATCCTCGTCCAGGCGCACGCCGCTGCTGCTGTTCTCGGGAATCTCGGCCACCCGCTTGAGGTCGCCACCGCGCTTGCGCGCCAGCCGGTTGCGCGCGTAATCGACGACCACGCTGCGCATCGCCGACGCCGCATAGGCGAAGAAGTGCGCACGGTCCTCGAAGCGCGCCGCACCGCGGCTGCCCAGCAGTTTCAGGTAGGACTCGTGGACCAGCGAGGTCGCATCCAGGGTGCGTCCCTGCTGCCCGGCCAGCTGCCGCCGGGCCATGCTGTGCAGTTCCTGGTACAGGGTGGTCAGCACACGGTCGAGCGCGGCGCGGTCGCCACCGCGCGCAGCATCCAGCCATACGGTGATATCCGGGCCTTCGTCCATCGCCAACGCTCCCCCGCAGCGGATGTCGGCTGGACTATAGCGCTGCACGTGTGCAGCGCATGAAGACGTTCAGCGCTGGCAGCGACTGCACCACACGCTTGCGCGCTGGCCGATCATCGCGTGCTTGAGCGGGCGGCCGCAGCTGGGGCACGGCAGTCCATCGCGGCCGTACACCAGCAGCTCCTGCTCGAAGTAGCCGGGCGCCCCATCGGGGCTGATGAAATCGCGCAGGGTGGTGCCACCGCGGGTGATGGCGTAGTCCAGCGTTTCCTTCACCGCCGTGGCCAGCCGCCGGTAGCGCTCGCGGGTGACCTTGCCCGCTTCGCGCAGCGGGCTGATGCCGGCCTTGAACAGGCTTTCGGCCGCGTAGATGTTGCCCACGCCGACCACGACTGCCTGGTCCATCAGGAAGGTCTTCACCGGCGCGCTGCGGCCGCGGCTGCGGGCAAACAGGTAGTCGCCATCGAAGGCGTCATCCAGCGGCTCCGGGCCCAGCCCCTGCAGCAGCGGGTGGATCTCGCCGGCCGGCTGCCAGAGCAGGCTGCCGAAGCGGCGCGGGTCGTTGAAACGCAGCAGGCGGCAGTTGTCCAGGCTGATGTCCACATGGTCATGCGCGCGCAACGGGGTATCGCCGGGCAGCACGCGCAGGCTGCCGGACATGCCCAGGTGCAGCACGGCGCTGCCGATGGCGGTATCCAGCAGCAGGTACTTGGCACGGCGGCGCACGTCTTCGATGCGCTGGCCGGGCAGCAGCTCGGCCACTTCCGGCGGGATCGGCCAACGCAGGTCGGCGCGGCGCAGGATCACCCCATGCACACGGCGCCCCTGCAGGTGTGGCGCCAGGCCACGGCGGGTGGTTTCTACTTCGGGTAGTTCAGGCATGGGACGATTCTATGCCCTCCTGCCCTGCGGGCTGCGCGGCCATCACCGTCTGGGTGCAACGCACCCCGGCGGCGTGCCGCCATCAGGCGTCCTGGCCCACTTCGGCCGAGGCCGCGTCGGTGGCCTCTGGCGGCGGCGCCACGGTCGCCGCCGGGGTGCCGTCCGGGAACAGGGTCGGCAGTGTGGCGGCGAAGCTGGCCACGCACGCTTCGGCGTAGCGCTCGGCAGTCTGCCGCGCCAACGCGTAGTCATCGGCCTGCCACGCTTCCAGCGACGCCGAGACCGGTTCGGCAATGCGGCAATGCGCGCCTTCGCCACCGGTCAGGCGCATGGTCGGCAGCTTGCGTCGGTATGGAAAGCCCAGGTCCACGTTCTGGCGCAGTTCGTATTCGGTCCCGGCATTGCCGAGCTCCTTGTAGATCAGGGTGAAGTCCCCCACGGTGACCTGCACCGGCCGCGACTGCTCGGGGATGGCGCCGGGATGGGCGCTGAAGTAGGCCGCCAAGGCCGCGCGTGCCTGCTGCTCCATCGAACTGAAGGCCGGGTTCGGCACGGTGTCCACACGGGTACCTTTCAGCTGGTCCTTCCTGAAACCGCTGCCGCCTATGACACCGGCGAACAGCGATACGGCAGCCTGTGCTGCGATGACCTTGCCGGTGGTGGAACGCTGCACCAGACGCAGCGTCCGGTCGCCGATCGGCTGGCCATCGGCATTGGTCTCCAGTTTGGTACTGGTCGGAACCCGATGTTCCCAGGCAGGTGCTGCCGGTGCGGTATCCGAGGCCTGCTGCGGTTCGGCGTCGGCCGCCACGGCTATAGCCGGCTCGTCGGCCAGTGCCGGTGCAGACCAGGCGACGCCGCCAAGCAGAATGGCGGTGAGAAGGGTAGGTTTGGCATTCATTGGGGGGGTCTTGGGCATCGGTCAGGTCAGTGCGGGCGATCCCAACGCGCAGCGATCATCGCAACGGCACTGCTCCAACCTCCATGTCCCCACAACCGCATTCCATCACGGTCGACATGCCAAGCCCGCACTGTCTCTGCTGATCGACCGGTACGCCGGGTTCGAGTCGTAGAGACCATCGGCAGCGCGCCGACGAACTTTAGCCGGGCACGCTACGACTGGCGCCGCTCAGCGCGGCGGTGCAGCCAGTTCCCGTGCATCCAGGAATCCGTCACCGTTGGCGTCCTGCTTGTGGAAGCGCTGCACGATCACCTGCCGCTGCTGTTCGCGGGTGATGGCCCTGCCCTTGCCACCGGGCAGCTCGTCGGCGGTCAGCACGCCATCGCCGTTGCGGTCCATGCGATCGAAGGCGTACAGCATCCACTGCAGGTACTCGGCTTCACTGACTTTGCCGTCGCCATCGCTGTCCATGCGCTGCAGGTAGCTGGCAGTGTCGCTGACCTGGGCCTGCACGGCAGGTGCGCACACGGCGGCCAGCAGCAATGCCGTCAGCGCAGCCCTCATCCGCCCACCAGGGTGTAGCCCTTCAGTCGCGCGGCATAGGCCTGCAGCGCGGCAATGCCGCTTTCCTCCGCCTCGCGGCACCAGGCCTGCAGTTGACGCAGGCGCTCGGCGGCATCGTGGCCGCGTGCTTCCAGCAGCGTTGCCAGGCGCGCGCGATATTCCACCAGGGTGCGGATGCGCGGGCGCTGGGCGACCCATTCGCTGAGCTGCGCGCGGCTGTCCGGCTTCAACCAGCGGCCGTCGTTGACCAGGCCGCGACGCAGCCGGCGCGGCAGCAACCGGCGCAGCTTGGCACCCGCGTGTCGTGCTTCCTCGCGCAATGCCGGCATGAACACGTTGCGCTGGTAGTCGGTCATCGCCTGGAAGCGATGCGACAGCAGTGCCTTCAGGGTATCGGCGTCGGGCACGGCGATGTTCGGGCGCACATCCATGGCCGGCGCGACACGCAGGACCTTGGCCAGGCGCAATGCCTGCAGCAGGCGGATCGCACTCCAGCCGATGTCGAATTCCCAGCGCCGCATCGCAAAGCGCGCCGAACTGGGGAACGCATGGTGGTTGTTGTGCAGTTCCTCGCCACCAATCCAGAACGCCCACGGCGTCAGGTTGGTGGAGGTGTCGGCCGACTCGTAGTTGCGATAGCCCCACCAGTGGCCCAGGCCATTGACCACGCCGGCGGCCCAGAACGGGATCCACGCCATCTGGATCGCCCACAGGGCGACGCCCGGCAGGCCGAACAGCACCGTGTTGATGGCAAACAGCAGCACCGGGCCGAGGGTTGCATACGGGGTGTACAGGCGGCGCTCGATCGCGTCGTCCGGAGTGCCGCGACCGTACTGTTCGATGTCCTCACGCATGCCGCGTGCTTGGCGGTAAAGCTCCACGCCGCGCCAGAACACCTGGCCGATGCCACGGGTAACCGGGCTGTGCGGGTCGTCCTCGGTTTCCACCTTGGCGTGGTGCTTGCGATGGATCGCCACCCACTCCTTGGTGATCATCGAGGTGGTCAGCCAGGTCCAGAAGCGGAAGAAGTGCGCGACCACCGGGTGGAAGTCCACGCCCCGGTGCGCCTGGCTGCGGTGCAGGTAGAGGGTGACCGAGAAGATCGTGAGCTGGGTGAAGACCAGCAGCACCAGGGCCAGCTGCCACCAGCCCAGGCCCAGCACGCCACCGGTCAGCAGGGACATCAGGGCATCAGGCATGGCGGCTCTCCAGAGCGACACAGGTATGGAAGACATCATGGGCGCTTGCGTTGCAAACTGCACCTTGCACCGCTGGATTGGCAGCGCCATTCCGTGGCTTCGTTCACAGTTGGGGACCCGTGTTGTCGAGCCTTGATCCGCGCATCCGCGCCGTAGACCCTGCCCCACCCGCCGGGGACCTGCCGCCCTTGATCGAACTGGACCGCGCCAGCGTGATGCGCGGCCAGGTGAAGGTCCTGCACGGGCTGAGCCTGCGCATCGCGCAGGGCCAGCACACCGCCCTGCTCGGCCCCAATGGCTGTGGCAAGTCCACCTTCATCAAGCTGATCACCCGCGAGCTGTACCCGCTGGCGCAGGCCGACGGCACGGTGGCGGTGAAGGTGCTGGGGCAGAACCGCTGGCAGGTCGACCGCCTGCGTTCGCAGCTGGGCATCGTCACTGGCGACCTCAGCAGCAACCTGGCCGACATGCCGGGGCTGACGGTGGAACAGGCAGTGCTGTCGGGGTTCTTCGCCAGCTACATGGTGCCGGCCTTCCGCGAGGTCACCGCCGACATGCGCGGGCGGGTGGGCGAGACCCTGGCGATGACCGGTGCGTCGGGCCTGCGTGAGCGTGCCTACGCCGAACTGTCGGCCGGCGAGACCCGCCGCGTGCTGATCGCCCGTGCGCTGGTCAACCGGCCGCAGGCGCTGCTGCTGGATGAACCCTCCACCGGGCTGGACCTGGTGGCCCGCCAGCAGTTGATCGCCACCATGCGCGTGCTGGCCCAGCAGGGCATCACCCTGGTGCTGGTCACCCACCACATCGAGGAAGTGATTCCCGAGATCGAGCGGGTGGTGCTGCTGCGCGACGGCCGTGTGCTGGCCGATGGCGCGCGCGCCGAGCTGCTGCGCGACGAACCGCTGTCGGCCGTGTTCGGCGGTGCGATCACGGTGGTGGAACAGGAAGGACGGCTGACCGCGTACGCGGGGTGACACCGCGTCTGTGGCGGGCCGGACGTCCGGCCCGCCACGCCCTGCTTCAGAACCGCAACGCCAGCGCGCGCGACTCGATCGGTGCCATCCGGCTCTGGTCCTGCAGCTGCAGGTCGCGCAGTTCATAGGGCGCACCGAAGCCGGCAGGCAACGCGGCCTGGTCGAAGGGCAGTACCAGCGCGCCGCGGCCCGGGCCATCGAACCACGCTGCGGCATGCGCCTGCGCCACCGGCTGCAACTGGCCGTTGGCTGCGGTGGCATACAGGGTGCCGCGCGCCTCGTAGCGGCCGGCGGCGGCCACCTGCAACGGCAGACTGACCTGGCGGCTGGCCGGGTCGGGGGCGGCCTGGCCGGTGAAGCGTGCGGTTGGCCGCGCCACGGCGAAGGCGACCTTGCCATCGCGCAGCACGCCGTCGGCCTGGGCGAACACCTGCAGTTCCCACAGGCCCTGTGCGTTGCTGGCCTCGGCCGGAATCCTTACCTGTGCACGCAGGCTGCCATCGGTGGTGCGCAGCAACCGCTGCGGCCAGCTGCGGCCATCGGGTGCGACCAGCAGCGCTTCGCCGCCGAGGCTGTCACGCCGTGTGCGCAACGCCGACGCGCTGGCACCGTCTTCCAGCAGACGCGCCTGCAGCTGCACGTTGCCTCCGGCCAGCACCTGCGTCTGGCTGGCCTGCACTTCCAACCGCAGCGGGCTGTTGGGCTCCAGCACCTGCACCACATAGCGGCCCTGCGCCTGCGCACTCTGCAGGCGGTAAGCGCCGGCCGCGCTGGTGGTGCCGGTGCGCAGCATGCTGCTGCCATCGCCGACCGGCATGCCCGCATCCTGCAGCTGGCGTGCGTCGACGCTGCGCGCGACGCTGCTGCGCCCCGCCGGATCACGTACCTGCAGCGCGCTGGCCGGCAGCGCGCGCGCGCCCGGCGCCGGGCTGAGCTGGATCACCGCATCCGGTGCGCTCAGTGGCAGTTCCAGGCCGCGCTGCAGTTCGGCAGCGTCGACCTGCTGCCAGTAGCTGCGGCTGATGG
>Ga0070668_100004179_pt1 | contig 10705 bp, 7 predicted proteins | sample KBSS43metaG_FD_64661 | JGI IMG/M metagenome (GOLD analysis project Ga0070668, IMG submission 64661) | Switchgrass rhizosphere microbial communities from Kellogg Biological Station, Michigan, USA - KBS S4-3 metaG | ecosystem: Host-associated > Plants > Roots > Rhizosphere > Soil ... | reverse complement strand
GTCCGGTTATCGATGAAAAATGGTATCTAAAAACATATCCCGAAGCAAAAAAGGATATAGATCGTGGTGATTTCATAAATTGCGAAGAACACTTCGTGAAATCGGGATATGTTAGGGGATATTTTCCCCATAGACCGGCGATGAAATAGAGTTTGGGGTGGGGAGTTGCTGAATTTACCTTGGGCGGTTGCAGCCCGCTGGGCGCGAAAGGCGGATGCCGCCCGCGATCGGGGTGAGTGGCGGCTCGCAGTCGCAAATTACCGGGCATACTTGGCGTTGCGGCCGAGGGATCATGATCGCCGCATCCAATACGGTCACGCTCTGAAAGAGAGCGGCAAGCTGACCGAGGCGAAGGCCGCATACTTGCGCGCCCTTGAGGCCAAACGTGGTTCAGCGGACCTCAACCTTCAACTTGGCCACCTCCACAAGCTCATGAACGACTTCACTGTCGCGCGCAGATATTACGAGCGCGCGCGCCAGCTTGAGCCTTCTTCACACGATGCGTTGCGCGAGCTCGAAAGTTTGCCGCCGCCGGTTTCAGCTGCGCCGAGTGACGATCTCAGCGCCGTGGAGACGGCGGATGCCGCCCGCGATCGGGGTGAGTGGGCGGCCGCTGCCGAGAGCTACACGCTTCATCTTGAGGCCCATCCCCAGGATGGTCCGATTTGGGAACAGCTTGGACATGCTTTGCGTGAGCAGGGCGATCTGAGCGGCGCGCTCGAGGCTTATCAGCACGCGATGGAAGTGCAGGCGGAAACGATCGGACCCCGCCGTCACTTCGCTCACGTCGCCAAGGCGTTGGGCCTTCATGAGAAAGCTGTCGCGAGCTTTATTGCATGTCTGATCGCTGAGCCGAGCGACGAGGAAAGCTATCGCGAACTCGAGGCGCTTGGGGAGCGAGAGCGTGCCTTAGAGGCGTTACGCAAATGCGCGCCGGAACCACGCCGCAAACCCTCCTCGGCGCCTGGCCGGAAAATCGCAATCTTCACCATCGCCTCGAACAACTACCTTCCTATGGCGGAGGTGCTGTTGGAGAGTGCGGCCGGTGCCTATCCCGAAGCCGATCTTTTTCTCTGCCTCGCAGACCGACGAACCGATCCTGACCTGAATGTGCCTGAAACGGCAGAATTGCTGCTTGCCGCCGAAGTCGGAATCCCCGGTTTCGACGCCTTCGCTTTCCGTTACGGACCCACGGAGTTCCACACGGCGCTCAAGCCCTTTGTGTTTGAGTACTTATTGAGGGACCGATGCTATGAGCGGGTCATCTATTTTGACCCAGATATCAAGATATTCCGGCGCTCGGGTCAGATTCTTCAAGACCTCGATCGGGGTGCGCCTTTCGTATTGACGCCGCACTTCCGTGAGGCCCTGCCATTCCGCCGTTTACCGGATACGCAGACCATCCTGAGGGCGGGCGTCTTCAATCTCGGATTTATGGCGGCGAACTCGACGGCGGAGGCGCTTCGCCTCCTACGGTGGTGGGGGACTCGTCTGCTGTACGATTGTCGCGCCGAACCTGAGCGCGGGTGGTTTGTGGACCAGCGCTTCGTCGACCTATTTCCAGCGTTCACTCGGGACCTCGCCATCTATCGTACCTTCGGCGCCAACTTGGCCTATTGGAATCTCGACGAAGGCGAGTTGTCGAAAACGGAGGAGGGCTTCTTTTTCCGCAATGAGCCCCTGGAATTCTTCCATTTCAGCGGCTTTGATCCCCGCCGGCCTGATCGGATTTCTAAATACCTCGTGGACAACCGCGTCGAGCCTGAAAGTGCGCTGGGCCAACTTCTGAGCCAGTATGCCGAGACTTTGATGGCGAAGGGCTTCGCCGCCGCTGTCGGCTCGCCGCTCACGTTCGACTATTTCCCCGACGGCCGACCAGTCCCTCCGCTCTTACGGCGGCTTTTCCGCGAGAGGCATCCCGGGTGGTCATCGAGCCCGTTTGTCACTTTTGAGGCGGCTGCCGTCGCTCTTGAGCCGCTGGAGGGAACGTCTGTCGCGGCGCCGAGGGTGATTGCGCACATCTGGCGACAATCCGATGTTCGCCCCACTTTGCCAGAAGAACCCGCGGACCAATCTCGCGCTCTGGCGGAATGGGTGAGGCGTTACCCCGCCGCTGACTTAGCTGATCGCGCTTTGCTGAACTCCCTTGCTTTGCAAGTGAGCGCGCGGCCCTAGCTTGACGGCGCCTCCCTCTCAGGAATTGCATTCATGTTGTTCGAAGATCCTATATCTGTCCAAGAAATACCTAGATTTTCTGCCGAGGAGACTTCCCTTGCGCGGAATTTCTTAGACAAGAACGGGTTTGTCGTCTTTTCGAGTGCATTTGACCTCGATGCCGGGCTCAAGTTCTGGAGCGACGTAGAGACAGGTATCGCCAGCGGCGCGCCACTTACCTTCTCACAGTTCGGCAAGCTTTATACCAATCCCAATGTGCCGGAGCATGTGCGCGGCCTGCCCCGCATCATCGACGTGGAAGACCACGTCCCCGCGGTCTACGATCTGATGCTCTGCAGCACGGTTCGCGACTTTCTGGCGGAGGTCTACGGTGAGGCTCCGACCTGCCTGCAGACGCTCACATACAAGTATTCAAGTGAACAAGGCGCTCACTCTGATAAGACGCTCGTGTCTCCGCCGTCCGCCATAAATTATGATCGTGAAAGCCTGACCGCAGCTTGGTTTGCCTTGGAACGATCCGACCAGAAGAATGGGGCGCTGATCGTCTATCCCGGCTCTCATCGCCTGCCGAAGCGCGGCTTCACCGAGGGATTTAGCGAGTACGGCGCCTATATGTCCTACTTGGATGGACTTTGCCGCGCCCATGGATCCATGCCCACCGTGTTCATGGCTGAGCCGGGGGAAATCCTGATTTGGGCGTCTGATTTTGTACACGCCGGGGGACCGATCGCCAGCGATTCCGCAAAGACGCCGACCCGCAAGAGCTTAGTCTGCCACTACGCCCGTATCCCATCGTGGCAACGGAGTCTCGATCCGGCGTATGAACGTGTTCCATTCGCGGGCGCCAGTTTCTACCGTAAGGTGAAGCGTGACGACGCATGAACATGCCGCGGCTCTTTTTCACAATATGTTCGGCGAATTATCTTCCCTATGCGTACACACTCGAGGAATCCCTCAAAAGAGTGCTCCCTGGCGCGCGGTTTATTACCATCCTTTCGGACGAAGCGCCGGGTGGAATCGAGCTAAAGCCTGGCACGATATTGGGATCATGCCTGGAAATACCAAACTATTTCGATATGGCTATGAGATATGATATCGTTGAATTCAATACATCAATAAAGCCATTTGTGATATCATATCTGTTCAAACACTTCCCGGAAATTGAAGAGGTATACTACCTAGATCCGGATTTATATTTTTTTTCCGAGCCTAAAGAAATCTTTGAGGCGTTCCAGTGCGGAGCTGAGGCGGTCTTCACTCCGCACATTACAGAGCCGGTGGAGGACGGTCTTTCTCCCGACGACTTCAGCCATATGCGGTCGGGAGTGTACAACCTTGGCTTTGGCGCCTTTCGCCGATGCGCCCCGGTCATGGACTTTCTTGGCTGGTGGTCTCGTCGGCTGACGGCGGATTGTCGGATCGACCTTGAGAACGGCATCTTCGTCGATCAGAAATACATGGATTTCGCGCCCTCCTTTCTGGACAAGGCGGTCGTGCTGCGCGCTCCCGGCCTGAATGTCGCTTATTGGAATCTCCCTCATCGCAAGGTCGTTAGAGCCGAAGACGGGCAATATACCGTCAACGGAGAAGCCTTGCGGTTCTTCCATTTCAGTGGTGTGGATCCATTGCGGCCCACGCTTCTTTCCAAGCACCAAGAGCGCTATCCGAGTGCGGCCGACGCCGGCCCTGCCGTTGCTGAACTCGTCGAGATGTACGCGGGTGCTCTGCTCCGACACGGCTATCAGGACTTACGGAAGGCACCCTACGCTTACGCGCGTCTGTCTGACGGCACCCCAATCACGCGTGAGATGCGCCGTATTTATGGGCGAATGCGGAGGCCAGACGCGCGGACGCGCGAGGAAGCATTCGCCCCTGATTTGACGCCATATAACAGGGCTGCCGCGGACGTGGAGTTTCGTCTGGATGTTCCGGTGACGGAACTGATGCACGAGATCTGGCGCAGCCGGCAAGATTTGCAGCACGCATTTCCGCTTTCTACGCCCGAAGGACGTCGCGGTTATTATTTCTGGTTCAAAGGCACCGCCGCGAAAGAACACGGGGTTCCCGAGCCGTTGCTCGAGCCGCTCAAATTGGCGGAACACGCTTCTCCTGACGGAGCCTCAGAAAATCGACGGGCGGTCAAAGGCACGCGCAAGCCGTCGTACGGCGCGACGCTTTTCGGATTTTTACGTGCGGAGACGGGTGTCGGAGAGGTCGGCAGGCGGACTTTGCGGGCGCTTGAGGCAACGGCCATGCCTATTACGGCCCGGAATTTTTCTTCGCCCGTATTTGAAGAACCGGACAAGTCCGCGGAGCCCTATTTATCGCACCGCCTCCCGTATTTGTACCACCTTTATCAGATCAACGCCGATAATACTGCGCGACTCCCTTTCATGACCTCGTATGGCGATTGGTTCGGTCGCTACAATATCGGCATGTGGGCGTGGGAGTTGCCGCGGTTTCCATCGGCTTTCCGTGCAGCTTTCGACTATGTGGACGAGGTCTGGACGCCCAGCGAATTCGTTCGGGACTCGGTGAGGCAGGCTACCGACAAGCCCGTCGTCACAATACCGCATGCCGTGCCGATCGAAGAGCCTGATCCACGCTATGACCGATCCTATTTTGGTCTGGCTGAGGACGGCCTTGTGGTGCTCGCCACCCTGGACTTCAACTCGTTCAGCACACGAAAGAACCCGTTCGGGGCGATAGATGCGTTCCGCCTGGCGTTCAATGGGCGCGAAAGCGGCGTTCAACTTGCTCTGAAGGTCCATGGGCGTAGCGCGTCGGATGATCGCGTCGCCTTGTCCGAGCGGATCTGTGGTGCTGATAATATCACCCTCATCGACAGAGTGCTTTCCAGAGCGGAGATGACAGGGCTGCAAGCGGCCTGCGACGTCTTTCTGTCGCTCCACCGATCCGAGGGATTTGGGTTGAACATCGCTGAGTGCATGGGCCAGGGGAAACTCGTCATCGCCACGAATTTTTCGGGCAACCGGGATTTCTTGGATGCGAGTTGCGGGGCCCCCGTCGACTTCTCGCTCGTCCCTGTTCGTGCGGGGGAATACCCCCATGGCGAAGGCCAGTGGTGGGCGGACCCGGATGTCGATCAAGCGGCGGAGTTGTTGCGTCGTTCGGCCGACGACAAGGCTTGGCGGCTTAACTTGGCAGCATCGGCGCGCCGTCGGGTCGCTACGCGGCTGAGCTTGAGGGCCGTAGGTTACGCAATGCGCGGGCGCATCGACGACCTTGAGTTCGAGAAAACTTAGTTAAGCGGATAAAATCCCCCATCAACGTACTCTTTCATATATGAATTGAGCGCCTAAATGTCCATCGTGCGTAGTGGGAAGCACCACTACCGGATGGCCAGCGTGCTCGGAAACGTACGCCATCAACAGGTTAAGGTCATAGTCGTACATCGTAATTGAACCAGTCTGCCTATGGTCACTGGACTCAATTAGATCAATAATGCGCGACCCTTCCCGACGATAATAGCGCGCGGCCCCCTCCTCATGTCTGAAAAATCGACGTTCCTTAGCATATGTAACATGCAGACTTGCGATGCCGCCTAATTTTGTCGACTCCTGAAGGCGACGGAAGATCTGCCCGCCCCGTTCGGGCGGGATGTGCTGAAGTACAATATACGTATTCACGAAATCAAACTTATCAGTAACACCCGAAAGGGTATCATCGCTCTGGATTAGCTCAATGTTTTCTATTCCATATTCCTTTGCATTTTGCCTGCAAAGGCGCAGCATTTCAGGTGCAATGTCCACTCCGACGGCACGCTCCGAATGCTGCGCTATCGGAAGTAAGAGGCGCCCAACGCCGCATCCGAAATCTAGTGAGTTCTGAGGACGGAAGTCGGGTCTGATATATTTTCTTATAAAACCAAAAAGATTAGAAATGTACTCGTCACCGGAAAGAAAGAAGGACGTTTTCCCCTGGGTCGAAAGGCTTTGGCCTCGGAATTCATCGGAACTCAGAACGCTCCAGTACGGCTCGGTCTGCGCCAGTATTTCCCAGTCCTTGTCTGTATTTCTCTGTGCCATATAGAAATCCTCAGATCATTATATTTTGGCTATGGTGTAGCTTACGCGGTCCGGGCCCAATCTATTTTGGATTCTCTCCAAAAGAATATCTGAAGAATACCCCATCTCTGATAGATAATGGCCTTCGTGAATCTCGATGGCGAGATGCTTAATACGCTCAAAGGGAAAATCATCTACTAATATCTCGTGCTCAAATCCCTCGCAATCTATTTTTAATAAATCAACCATATCAATGTTATTGTCATTCAATGCGTCAATGAATCTACTTGTGTTTCCTGATATCGCGCGGACGCTATCAAGAACTTCGCTCCAACTACTGGTCCCGCCACTATTCTCATTTAATCTAGAATAGAGCTCTATCCGCCTTCCATCCGAAGATATGCCTAAATTGTGGGCTTCGATATTCGCGCAATCGTTAATGCGGATGTTTTCCGTTAGTAGTCTATAGGTCGCAGGAAAAGGTTCAAAGCTCACGATGCGAGCTTTCGGCCATCGAGTACGGGCTGCCAACGAGAAAAGTCCTACATGCGCGCCCACATCCACGATCGTTGGTGAATTTTTCAGCACCACGCTGAAGAGGCCATACTCATCCCGATTGAGTTCCTCGCATATCCATTTGAGGGATTGGTACGGCGGAAAATCATAAACGTAATATAAATGGCCTAACACTACTACGGGAATTGGGTATAATTCCGCCTGAAGGGCGCATGGAGGCGCATTTGTCTCTTTATATGCGCGCTCCGAGGCATCGAGCAGCGCCCTGGATATGAATGGAGCACTAAGAAATTTTTGACGGAACTCGTCGCAGGATATAATTGCGCGGAGTGTGCCGGCGCGGCCGTGTTCGGCTAGCAGCGCATGGAAATACGGCATTTCATCTTTCCGTATGGCTCGTGAAAGTAGAGCTTCACTTGCTGCGGCTAAGAATAGATCATCGTCCAGCGCGGGATAGATACTGTCAATATTTGATGCCATGCCAAAAGCTCGCAGACATGAGTCGCCGCGCGGGTATTCGGCGGCCCGGGAACATAGCGACAGGACGCGGCCTTGACTTCAATCAGTGGCGCTAGCGTCACTTCGCGTTAGTAGCCCAGGCTCCTTCCAATGTCAGCAAGCTATTCCTTCGCTCTTTCGGTGCCGGTCCAGTTGCCATGGACGGGAGCCGGGCCGCCGCGGCTGGCATAAGCTCCGCCTATTCGGTCTGATGCCGAGGCTTCGAAAGGTTTTCTCCCATTTTCTTGATCTCACTAATTTCGCCTAAAAGGCGTAATATATACAATTCCCTCTGGGAAATAATACCATTTAGGGTCTGTATCTCAGCATCTTTGCGCTTGACCGCTAGCAGAAGTGATTCGCAATACCTTAAGCGCTCCGCTGCATCTACTTCGAGATTGCTTAAGTGAGTCAATACGTGCTCAGGGATTATAGATCTTTGATCGATCCATTCCACTAGGTGCTGAGCAAAAAATATATTTTGTTGCGGCCCCGCCAGCCAAGTCAATGATGTCATACAAAATAAAGATTGAAAATCAATCGCGGAAATACCTTCCCGTGCTCTATGGCATATTTCGCTCGTTGCAATTGCAATTCGTACAAGCCCTTCTTTCGCGGGCATTTTAGAGCAAAAGACGATAACAATTGCGTCGCTTCCCCGACGAACTATGCGAATGGGATGAGACTCATTCCCAATCTCGACTTTCAAACGATCGAGTTCCACGTCCTTGGTGACGTCGACGAGCGAGAGAAGAAGAGTGCAGGGGGAAACGCAGGGCCAATCGACATATATTGTGCTCGGTCCTGGGAACGCTGCGATTCGCCCGTCCGCGCGATGATCTCGGGCCAGCCACCCCGCCCCGAGCAGGGGGGCGGCGCCCAGGGAATATTTGGCTGCGCCCTTGGACCGCTTGGGGCGGAACCTTTCCAGGGCTGTAGGCTCTGCTGCTGCCTGACAGGGTGCTTTGCTCCGCATGTCCTCATCGAGGCGCTGGTTGGCGGCGCGCCAAAGAGTCAGGTCGTCTGCGTTGAGTTGCAAGATGCGCTCAATGAGAGTCGGGTCGACATCTTCTTCCCGCCAGCGGATTGAGGTGACATTCTCCTCGGGGAGCGGCGCCCCTGCCGGCAGGCCAAAGCAGCGGCGGAACTGCTCGACGCTCTCCTCCATGCGCTCCGCAACGCCAACGAAATCCATCTCCTTCAACCGCGTTAAGGCGAGCGCGGTGTGCTCTGGGCGCCAAACACCATCGAAAGGTTCATCCGACAGTTGTCCGAGCGACGCGCACGCGACGTTCGAAATGAAGGGTCGAACAACGCGGTCTTCCAAAAAGTCCGCAAGGGACATTTTCTTCACCCTGCGAAGCATGCGTGCGACCCCACGCTTCTTCTTGTCGACGTCCACCGTTTGCCAATAGAAATAGGTGGACAGGACGCGGCCCACCGGGTGTCGAAGTATGCAGATCGTCCACGGTTCTTGCGAAAAATATTTCGCAAACCCGTAACCGAAGTGTCCGCTAACAAAGCTAGTTTCAGCGCCGATTGGTTGTTTTTCGAGACGTTTCTGCTCCGTCTCAAGATCCATGATCCTGAGGATTTCCGAAGGACGATAGAGAGACTCCACATAGTGGCGGAATGCAGTCCCTCCGGTCTTTGGGATGTGTATGAAGCACACTGGCCGTTGAAAGATACGCATAGCCTGTATGACGGGCGGCGAAACGCCGGCGCGTCCGCCAGGCGGACGATCCCTGACAACCCTCTCTACGGAAATGATGTTGGGAAAAGCTTCCGCCACGAAACAAACCTAAACCTAAAGGTGCGTGGGCAAATGCCCATCTCCGATCTGCAGCGTCAACCACGCCTGGCCGTGCAGAGACGGCTTTCGTTCGATCTTCCCCAATTTGCGTAAAGTTCGAAAGCGCAACCATGAGCGATTGGCGCTGAGCCGACCATTCGCCGCAGCCTGCTAAGAACATTGGTCAGGAGCCCAACGCCCCCGCCATCGCCGCGCGGTAGGCCTCCTCGAACCAGCCGATCCGTTCCTCCAGCGCGCCCAGCATCGGCGCCGCCTGCGCCTGGGAAGCCGCCGTCTGGACGCGCTCGCAGGCGGCGTTGTCTTCGTGGCCGATCTGGTGGGCGGCGCGCAGCACCAGGTGGTGGCGCAGGGGGGTGATGGCGGGTTCGGTCCAGCGGTAGTGGGCGGGGCGCGGGCGGGCCGGCTTGAAGGGCGCGGCGGCGAGCCATCCGCGCAGTTGGGTGCGGTCGGGCGCCAGGGGGTCGAACTGCTCGATCGCCACGTACCAGTGCTGGTCGTAGCCGTGGAAGTGGGCGACCACCAGGTTGGGGAAGATCTGGAAGACGCGGTAGTGCTCGGAGCGCCAGGTTCCGGCTTCGCAGGCCCGCGCCATCTGCGAGAAGGCGTCCGCCGCGGTCGGCCCGATCCTGGCGCTGTGGGCGCCCCCCGCACCGAAGCGGAAATAGCCCATGTCGCCACGGTTCTGGTAGCCGTCGCGGCCGAAGGTCCGCGGGTGCACGGCGACGATGTGGTAGTCCTCCAGCGAGACATGCATCCGCAGCCGCCAGTTGGCCGCGATGGCCATCCCGTAGGGCTTCCACCCGCCGTTCGGCCCGGGCCCCCCGGCGCCCGGCCGGGACATGGCCTGAAGGATCGGGAAGCCCTCGCCCAGCCAGTCCTCCAGGCTGACCCGGCCGCCCGCAAACCGACCGAAGACGAAGTCGCCGCAGGTGGCGATCTCGATCGGGTTCAGGCGCACGCCCAGCGCGCCCGCCGGCGCGCCGAACATCTGCTCGCACTTGGGCGCGCCCGCCAGCCGGCCCTGCGCGTCGTAGCGCCAGTGATGGAAGCCGCAGACGATGGGGCCGTGGCCGCGGACCGCCGTGCGCAGGGGATGGAAGCGGTGCAGGCAGAGGTTCTCGAACCCGCGCAACACCTCCCCGTCGCGCTGGACGAAGACCGAGCGGGTCGCCAGCCGGGCGCGGAACCAGTCGCCGTCGTCGGCCGCCTCGCTGGCAAATCCCAGGAAGGTCCAGACCTGGGCGAGGCGCGACTGTTCCTCGGCGAAGGCGGCGGGGTCGACCATGGGCTTCGCCCAATCCGCGGGCATGCCGATGGTGCCGGCCGCGCTCGCGGAGGTCGTGCCCGGCGAGAGCGATGCGGACCCCAGGTTCATGCCCGCAAGTCTATCGCCCGGCGGTGAATGGACAAGCTTGGCCGCGCGGCTCCGATCGGAGAAGAACATCTTGCGAACTCGGAACAAAGGGGGTACGACCGAGTCCTGGTCGCGGAGCGCGGCGTCGGGGGGACCGGTTCTTCGCGGCGGGTGACGGAATCGCGGGTATAGAGGGGCTCTGGACATGACTCAGTCGGCGTTGAGGCTCGTGGGCAAGGAAGACGGTGACAAGCAGCGGGCGCTCGAGGCGGCGCTGGCGCAGATCGATCGGGCCTTCGGCAAGGGCTCGGTGATGAAGCT
>Ga0070668_100004178_pt1 | contig 10706 bp, 7 predicted proteins | sample KBSS43metaG_FD_64661 | JGI IMG/M metagenome (GOLD analysis project Ga0070668, IMG submission 64661) | Switchgrass rhizosphere microbial communities from Kellogg Biological Station, Michigan, USA - KBS S4-3 metaG | ecosystem: Host-associated > Plants > Roots > Rhizosphere > Soil ... | reverse complement strand
GCGGTGCTCTCGTATTGCTGGGTCGCGCTCTTCCGCTCGTTCGGGCTCTACGACGCGCGGCGCATCATGAGCTGGGAAGAGGAGACGCTGCGCGTCATCGGCGCCTGCCTCCTGGGCGCGCTCGTCGCGCTCATCTTCCCCGTCACGAGCGTGAGCCGCGCCTTCCGCTTCGACACCACCGCGCTCTTCTTCGTCGCTGTCGTCGGGACCACGCTCATCGCGCGCCGCATCGGGCACATGCTCACCGAGCGCGGGATGACGGGCGGCGTCCGCAACCTCGTAATCGTGGGAAGCGGCCCGCGCGCGCGCCGCGCCTACCGCGAGATGTGCCTGGGCGACCAGCCGCAGTACGTCTGCCTTGGCTTCGTGGACTCGGAGCCCGTGCCGATGAACGGCACGCCCATCCGCATGCTCGGTGGCATCGCGGAGCTGGAGAGCCTGCTCGTGCAGGAGCCGATCGACGAGGTGCTGATCGCGCTCCCGATCAAGTCGCAGTACGCCGGCGTGCAGCGCGCGCTGCGCATCTGCGAGCGCATGGGCGTGCAGGCGACGTATCTCGCCGACGTCTTCGAGCACGGGCTCGCCCGGCCGCGCTTCGAGCAGGCGGAGTCGCTCGCGGTCGTCACGCTCCCCACGCGTGCGGATGACTCGCGGCTGATGGTGAAGCGCGGTATCGACATCATCGGCGCGACGTGCGCGGTGGTGCTGCTGTCGCCGGTGCTGCTCATCACGGCGCTCGCGGTGAAGATGACGAGCCCCGGCCCGGTGTTCTTCATCCAGCCGCGCTACGGCTTCAATCGCCGCCGCTTCCCGATGATCAAGTTCCGCACGATGGTGGTGGATGCGGAGCAGCGCATGAAGGACATCGAGCATCTCAACGAGGCTGCGGGGCCGATCTTCAAGATCAAGAAGGATCCGCGTCTCACGAAGATCGGGAGCTTCCTGCGCGAAGCTTCCGTGGACGAGCTGCCGCAGCTCTTCAACGTGCTGCTCGGCCACATGTCGCTGGTGGGCCCGCGTCCGATGTCGGTGCGCGACGTGAGCCGCTTCTCCGAGGCGACGCTGATGCGCCGCTTCAGCGTGCTCCCCGGCATGACGGGACTCTGGCAGGTGAGCGGACGCAGCTCGCTCACGTTCACGGACTGGATTGCGCTCGATCTCAAGTACATCGACAACTGGTCGTTGATGGAGGACCTGCGCATTCTCCTCATCACGGTGCCCGTCGTGGTCCGCGGTCGAGGGGCAATGTGATCTCCGCAGGCGGGCTCCGGAGTCCGGAGCTTGCCGCCGAGGCCTCGCACACTCATGAATGATCCACAACCCGCCCTTGGCGATGGCCTGACAGGGGCCGAGCTGGAGGACGCAGAGCACGCGGACCTCCTGAAGCGGAGCATCCGCGGCGCGAACGTCCTGCTCGTGCGTGGGCTCCTCCTTCGCGTGATCAGCGCCAGCACCAACTTCGCGCTCATCGCGCTCGTACTCCCCGCCGAGCTGGGCATCTTCGCCGTCGTGCGCGGTGCGCTGGCGACGGTGCAGTTCACCACCGAGCTCGGATTCGAGCTGGCGATGATCCGCCGGCGCGAGAACCCCACCCCCGAGATGCTCGCGGCGGTGGCGGGGCTGCGCACCATTCTGCTCATCACCATCCTCGTGCTCGCGATGGTGATCCCGCACGCATCGGATCTCTTCGGCGTGCTGCCCAAGGAGTGGAGCAACTGGCTGCTCGTCGCCGTCGCGGCGATGCTCGTCACGCCGATCCAGACTTCGTGCAAGGTGGCGCTCGAGCGCGACCTGCGCTTCGCCGAGCTCTCGCTGCTCGAGGTGAAGGGGATCTTCTTCCAGAACGTCCTTCTCGTCGCCTTCGCCTTCGCGCACCGCTTCGTCGAAGGCGTGTTCATCACGCAGATCGCGCTCTGCTTCTACTACACGATCGCGCTCTACCGGCTCGTGCCGATCCGGCGCATCTCGTTCAACCTGCGCCCGGTGCGCGCGCTCGCGGGCGATAGCATCGGCTTCTCGACCTCGACCCTCGTCACCGTCGCGCGCGATTCGCTCACGCCGATTCTCATCGCGCGCTTCTTCGGCCTCGAGGTGGCGGGACTCTGGAACTTCGCGTGGCGGATCGGGCAGTTCCTCTCGCTCACCTTCGAGGGGTATCTGCGCGCGGGCGTCGCCGCCTCGTCGCGTCTCGCGGCGCGCATGGAGAGCCTCCGCGAGCTCGCGCAAAGCACGCTCAAGGGCGCGGCGCAGATCGCCTTCCCGATCGTGGCGCTGGCCTACGCGTTCCTTCCGCTCCTCTCGCGCATGCTGCCGCAGTGGAGCGGCGCGGTGGTGATGGCGCAGATCTACGTGCTCACGCTCGGCGTCGCCGGCGTCTACACGGCGGCGCTGTCGCCGGTGGCGCTCGCGCTGCGCGGCCCGCGCGCGGCGATGGCCGAGCAGATGACCGCGACGTTCATGATCTGGGGCTCGCTCGTGATTCTGAGCCTGCTCAAGATCGATCAGGTGGCGTGGGCGTACGCGGCGGGGCTCATCGCCGCGGCGTGCGTGGTGTTCGGGCTCACGCGCACGATTCACGTGCCGGTGGTGAAGGCGCTCGCGAAGCCTCTCGGGCTGCTCTCGTTCTCGCTCGCGATCTCGTTCGTCGGCTATGAGACGCACGTGTCGCCGTGGATCGTGGCTCCGCTGGCGGCCATCGTCCCCACGTTCGTGCTGGCGGAGCGCGCATGGGCGGGACGCTCGACGATTCCGGCGGCGCTCAGAGAGCTGCGCGGCCGGGATCGTGCGCCGGCGACGTCGGGAGCATCATGAAGGGAAATCATATTCGCATGAACGATCGCCGGGACACCATGCGTCCGAACATGAATGGCGCGCCGAACGGCGCACCGGGCGTTCGCAGGTCACCGGAGCTCGTGGTGCCGCCCGCAGCCGCAGGTGAGCCGCTCCGCATCGTGCACCTGCTGAACGAGCTCGCGCAGCTCGGCAACGGGATCGTCAACGTCGCGATGGATCTGGCGCTGGAGCACGCGCGGGCGGGGCACCACGTGACCGTCGCGGCACCGGATGGCGCGTACGCGGAGCTCCTGCGCGCGAATGGCGTGTGGCACTACCTGCTCGAGCCCTCGGGCGGCGTGCGCCCGCTCACGGCAATGGTCAAGCTGCGCGGCTTCATCAAGCGGAACTCCACGCAGATCGTGCACGCGCACATGATGAAGGGCGCGGTGATCGGGCGGCTTGCCTGCGTCGGAACGAAGGCGCGCCTCGTCACCACGGTGCACAACTCCTGGCAGCGCCACGCCGTGCTGATGCGGCTCGGCCATCGCGTCATCGCGGTGAGCGATGCCGTGCGCGATGACATGATCCAGCGCGGCGTACCCGCGAACCGCATCGAGACGGTGCTCAACGGCACTATCGGCACGCTGCGCGTGCCCGCGGGCGTGGCCCCCGAGCCGCTCACCCTGAATCATCCGAACGTCGTGACTGTCGCCGGGATGTACGTGCGGAAGGGAATCGCCGACCTCATCGAGGCGACGGCGATGGTGCGGGAGCGCGTCCCGACCGTCACCACATACATCCTGGGCGACGGCCCGGACCGTGCACAGTTCGAACAGCTTGCGCGCGACCGCGGGATCGGCGGCTCGGTGGTGTTCCTCGGCTTCAGGGCCGATGCGGAACTCGTGATGAAGCAGGCGGACGTGTTCGTGCTCGCCTCGCACGCAGATCCGAACCCCCTCGTGATCCCCGAGGCGCGGGCGGCGGGGTTGCCGATTGTCGCCACACGCGTGGATGGTATACCGGAGTCATTGGACGGCGGGGACGCGGGGCTCCTGGTGCCCCCGCACGCGCCCGACGCGCTGGCGAACGCCATCGCGGGGTTGCTACTGGATCCGGAGCAGCGGAGCCGGCTGCGCGCGGCGGCATCGCGGAATCTCGAACGACTGACCGTCCGGCGCATGGCCGCCGAGACACTCGACGTATACCGGCGTGCAGCCGCAGGAGTAGCAAGGTGATGGCGGAGACGGAACACGAGAACGTAGCGCAGGCGCACGAACAGCAGGAGACTGCGCGCTACTACGACGAGTACTGGTCGGGGAGCACGGGGTGGAGCCCGCCTCCCGGGCTCGACGACGATCTGCGCTCGTGGCTCGATCCGCTCATGGTGCGCGGGCGCAAGGCGCTCGACGTGGGATGCGGCGACGGCGCGCGCTACGGCGCGCGGGTGCGCGCGAGCGGCGTCGACGTCCACGGCGTTGACATCTCCGAGGTGGCGGTGGAGTCCGCACGGGCGCGCGGCATCGATGCGCGCGTCGCCTCGCTCGCCGATCCGCTCCCGTACCCCGACGCGACCTTCGACGTCATCATCTGCCTCGAGGTGCTCGAGCACCTCGTGAATCCGGTGCTGGTCACGCACGAGATCGCGCGCGTGCTCAAGCCGGGCGGCTTCGCCCTGCTCAGCGTGCCGAACTCCGCATTCTGGACCACGCGCGTGGAGCTCATGTTCACCGGACACTTCAATCCGCGCGGCAGTCCGGTGACGCAGCGCGCCTTTCCGTGGCGCGATCCGCACCTCCGCTTCTTCAACCTCCGGTCGATGGAAGCGATGCTGCACGAGAGCGGGCTGCGCACGGTGAGAGCCGGTGGGCTCGAGTGCCAGTTCCTGCGCATCCACGGCGCGGATCGCGTGCTCGGCCGCAAGTCGTGGCTCGATGCGCCGCTCACGGCCATCGGACGCCGCTGGCCGGGGCTGCTCGCGCGCCGGTGCATCGTGCTCGCCACGCCGCAGGAGCGGTAAAGGGTGAGGCTTGCCGTGGTCGCCAATCGCGTCTGCAGACTCGGCGGGATGGAGCGTGCGAGCGCGGAAGTGTTCAGCCGCGTCGCCACGGGCATCGACACGACGATCATCGCCACCGAGTGCGAGATCGCGGGCGCGAGCGTCACCTGGCTTCCTGTGCACGCGGTGAAGCGTCCCGCGGTGCTCAATCACGCGTCGTTCGCGCGCGCCGCCGAAAAGCTCGAACACGCCGGGAACTTCGATCTCGTCGTCTCCGTGGACAGCGCGGCCACGAGCGCCGATGTGGTGATCGCGCACTTTTGCCTCGGCGCCTTCTCCTCGCGTTTCGCGGGGCTGCGCGGCGGGGCGAATCCGCTGCGCCGGCTCTACCAGCGCGCGGCCGAGGGTTCGCTGTCGCGGCACGAGCGCCGGCTATACGAGTCGAAGCGGCTGCGCGGCGTGATCGCGGTATCCGAGGGGCTCAAGCGCGAGCTGATCGAGCAGTACGGGCTCGCGCCGTCGATCATTCGGGTGATCCCGAACGGCGTCGATCGCTCGGTGTTCCATCCGGCGGCGTCGCGCGAGGCGAAGGAAGCGCTGCGCCGCGAGCTCGGGCTCCCAGAAAAGACGTTCATCGCCGTGTTCATGGGCGGCGACTGGGACAGGAAGGGGCTCGCCGACGTCATCAAGGCCGTGGCGCAGCTCCCCGACGCGCGGCTCGTCATCGTGGGGCGTGGAAACGTGGCGGCGTTCGAGCAGGTCGCGGCCGACGCCAAGGTCTCCGACCGCGTGCAGTTCGTGGGGCTGCAGGCGAATCCCGAGCGCTATCTCGCCGCGGGCGACGCGTTCGTGTGCCCGTCGCGCTACGAGACCTTCTCGATGAGCGGGCTCGAGGCGGCGGCGTGCGGGCTGCCCATGATCGTGGTGCGCACGAACGGGCTCGAGGATTTCGTCGAGCACGGCGTGAATGGATATTTCGTCGAGCCCAACGCCGAGTCGGTGCGCGAGCATCTCGCGCGGGTGATCGCGGATCCCGAGCTCCGATGCTCGATGTCGCGCGCCGCGGTGAAGACGGCCGAGCGCTTCGACTGGAATGCGATCGCATCGGAGACGCGCGAGGTGCTGGAGCAGGTCGCGCGGGAGCGTGCGCAATGACGGCATCGCGATACAACCAGCCGCAGTGGAATCAACCGCCGAGGGGACAGCCCGAGCAGCAGCTCGGGCGCTGGGCGGATGAGATCCCACGGTCGCGACTGAGCGAGGCCGAGGAGGGCGAGACGCTTTGGTCGACGCGCCAGGGGCGGCGACTGGTGACGGCAACCATTTTCGGCGGAATGCTCTTTCTCGCCGCCTGGATGAAGTCGGCGCACCTGCTCGCGATCGGCTTCGTCCCGGTGGCGACGATGGTCGCGATCTATCTCTACCGCTATCACCCCACGCTGTATCTCGGCTTCAACTGGTGGGTGTGGATTCTCACGCCGTTCGCGCGGCGGTTCATCGAGATCAAGAGCGGATACGTCTCGACGAGCCCGATTCTGCTCGCGCCGTATCTCGTGACGCTCCCCTGCCTGTATACGCTGTTGCTGCACGCGCCGAAGCTAATGCGCAGGAATCTTTTTCCCTTTGCGCTCTGTCTGGCATCGCTCTGCTACGCGTACATTATCGGCATCGTCTCCACGGGAATCGCGGCGGCGAGCTACGGCCTGCTCGTGTGGTTCGTCCCGCTGCTGCTCGGATTCCACTTCGCGATGCAGTGGGACATCTACCCGGCCATGCGCAACGTGATGCGGAAGACGATCGTCATCACGGTGCTGTTCATGGGCGTGTACGGCGTGTACCAGTTTCTTCGGCCGCTGCCGTGGGATCTGTTCTGGATCTACGCGGCGCACATGACGGTGTTGGGAAATCCGCAGCCGATGCAGTTCCGCGTGTTCAGCACGCTGAACTCGCCGGCGCCGTTCGCGGTCATCATGATGGCGTCGCTGCTCGTGGTGGTGAGCCAGCGGTCGAAGCTGTCCTGGCTGGCGATGGGTGCGGGGGCGACGGCGCTCCTGCTGACGACGGTACGGACGGCGTGGCTGGCGTGGGCGCTCGGCTTTCTGATCTTCGCGTGGTACGTTCCCTTCCGCTCGGTCTCGCGAATCGTCCTTCCGCTGATTTCGCTGGGGGTGGTCGTGGGCGTGGTGACGGCGTTCACGCCGCTGGGCGATGTGATCGTGGCTCGTTTCGCGAGCTTTGGTACGCTGAACAGCGATTTCAGTCTTCACGAGCGGGCGAATTTGTACGCGGCGATCACGGATCGAGTGCTGAATACGCCGCTGGGCGAGGGGATGGGCGGTACTGGGCCGGCGGCGACGATGAGCCAGGGCGCCGCGTTGCAGAACATGGATTCGGGGCTGCTGGACATCGTGTTCTCGCTCGGATGGTTTGGCGGGTTGGTGTACGTGATCGGGCTGATCGCTCTCGTGATGTTCGCGCTGCAGGTTCGCGAGGTGCGAGGTGACTATTTCGACCTGTCGTTACGAGCCGCGGCGCTAGCTACGCTTTCGATTTTGCCGTCCTTCAATCCGCTGGTGGGAGTGGACGGGATCGTGTTCTGGGGCTTTTTGGGGCTCTGCATTGCGCGGAAATTCTGGGTGAAGAACTACGAGGAGGAACAGGACAATCGAGTGCGACTCATGGCACTCGAGGCGGCGGCGGCACAGCAGGCCGGCGCGGCGTGATGACGCACCGCGCGGGTTGCGGCGGGGTCTTCGCGCTCGGCACGTGACGGCGCCACGGGTTCTCTTTCTCGATCATACGGCGGTGTTGGGCGGCGCGGAGTTGTGCCTGCTCGACGTGGCAGCACATTTGCGCGACAGGTGTACGGTCGCGCTCATGGCAGAGGGGCCCTTCCGCGCGCGGCTGGAGGCGCGCGGCGTACGAACGGTGGTGCTGGAGGAAGCCGCCTCGCTGCAGCAGGTGAAGCGGGAAAGTCGCGTGCCTGGCCCGGGCGCCGTCGGTGCCGTATTCGGTTCGGCACGCGCGGTGGCCAGGCTCGCACGCGACTATGATGTGGTGTACGCAAACTCGCAGAAGGCGTTCATCGTCGCCTGCGTGGCTGCGGCATTTGCGCGAAAGCCGGTGCTCTGGCACCTGCACGACATTCTCGATCCGAACGTCTTCAGCCGCATCAACATTGGAGTCGATGTCCTTCTCGCCAACTACGTGGCCTCGCGCGTGATCGCGAACAGCCAGGCCACAGCGAGTGCGTTGGTCGCGCGCGGCGGTAGTCGCGCGCGCGTGGACGTGGTGTACAACGGTCTCGATCCGGCGATCGCCGACGCGGTCACCGATGCCGAGGCGGCGGCGCTGCGCGCGTCGCTCGGACTGGGGAAGCCGCTGCTCGGGCTGTTCGGACGCATCGCGCCGTGGAAGGGGCAGGACGTGGCGATTGGAGCGATGGCGCTGCTCGCGGACCGCCCCGACGTGCAGCTCGTGATCGTCGGCGACGCGCTCTTCGGCGAGGAGTCGTACGCCGCGGAGATGCGCGCGCTCGTCGCGCAGTGTGGCCTCGCCGCGCGCGTGCACTTCCTCGGATTCCGCAGCGATGTGCCCGTGCTCATGCGCATGGTGGACGTGCTGGTGCACACGTCCACGTCGCCCGAGCCGTTCGGGCGCGTGATCGCCGAGGGGATGCTGGCGGAGCGGCCGGTGATCGCGACGGCAGGGGGCGGCGCATCGGAGATCGTGAAGGCGGGCGTCACCGCGTGGCAGGTTCCGCCGAAGGATCCCGCGGCGCTGGCAGCGGCCATACGTGACGTGCTCGCGAGTCCCGATCGTGCGCGGGAAGTTGCGCGCGCGGGGCGCGCCGACGCGCTCGCGCGCTTCACACTCGCCGTCACGCTGCCGCAAACCGAGCGCGCGATCGCGCAGGCGGCTGGGGTGCGCGCGTGAAGATCGCCATCGTCCACGACTATCTGAATCAGGCCGGCGGCGCGGAGCGCGTGGTCGGCACGCTGCACACGATGTTCCCCGGCGCGCCGATCTTCACGACGATCCTCGATCGCAGCTCGCTCTGGGAAGTGCTTCGCGATGCGGACATTCGCACGTCGTGGATGCAGAAGCTCCCGCTGCTCAAGCGGCACTTCAAGGCGTATCTGCTCTTCTATCCGGGCGCCATCGAGCGCTTCGACCTGCGCGAGTACGACCTCGTCATCAGCAGCAGCTCGGCGTTCGGGAAGGCGGCGATCACGCGCCCGGGCGCGCTCCACATCTGCTACTGCCACACGCCGATGCGCTTCGTGTGGGATTACGAGCGCTACATGGAGCGCGAGCAGTACGGCTCGCCGGTGCGCGCGGTGCTCGTGCCCGTGCTGCGCCGCTTTCGCACGTGGGACGTGAAGACCGCGTCGCGGCCGAATCTCTACGTCGCGAACTCCACCGTCGTCGCCGATCGCATCAAGCGCTTCTACGGCCGGGACAGCATCATCGTGCCGCCCCCCGTCGCCGTGCAGCGCTTCACGCCGGTGGACAAGGCCGAGGACTTCTACCTGATCGTATCGCGGCTCAACCCGTACAAGCGCGTCGATCTCGTGGTGAAGGCGTTCAACGATCTCGGTCGCAAGCTCGTGATCATCGGCGACGGTCCCGATCGCACCGTGCTCGAGAAGATGGCGAAGCCCAACATCACCTTCCTCGGCCGCCTTCCAGATCCCGAGGTCGCCGACTACTACGCGCGGTGCAAGGCGCTGCTCTTTCCGGGCGACGAGGACTTCGGGATCGTGCCGCTGGAGGCGAATGCCGCGGGGCGTCCGGTGATTGCGTTCAAGGCAGGCGGCGCGCTCGACACGGTGATCGACGGCGAGACCGGGATCTTCTTCAGCGAGCTGACCCCCGAATCGCTGAGCGCCGCCGTGCTGCGCGCGGAGAAGACGACGTGGGACAGTGTCGCCATCCGCAAGCACGCGGAGGATTACGCGGAGCCGCGCTTCCGCGAGCGCTTCATGCGGCTCGTGGAGGATGTGGTGGAGAAGAAGCACGGCGCCGCCGGCATCAAGGCGCTCCGCGAAGCGCTCGGCGCGGTGCCCGCTACGGCGTGATCTCGACGACCACCGGGTTGTCGGGCACGGGCACGAGGAGCGTCGACTTGGCGCTATCGACACTGATTGGTACGGCACCACGCAATGGTGCGTAGAGCGTCACCGTGCGCGCCTTTCTCGCGAGCGTGAGGGTGACTGGCACCGGTGAGTTGAACACGTCACGCACATCCTTGTCCACTCCGGCGACGCGCTCCCAGTACTTGCGCACGCGCCCCTCCCATCCGCTCACGGCCTTTGGCCGATACACCGGCACATCGTTCCAGAGCACGAGATAGAAGCGGCCGTCGCGCTTCTGGAAAAGGCTCTGGCGTATCGTGCTCGTCGCGCCGGTGAGGGTGTAGTCGAGTGATGAGGGCGTGAATGGCGCGCCGCGATCGGAGAGCAGCCCAAGGAGATTCTTGAGCGCGCCGTACGCCTTCTTCGGCTCGCCGTCGTAGTACATGAGCCCATAGTTCGCTTCGGCGTTCGTCTTGTCGTCGTGCTCGTCGATCAGCTCGTAGACCGACGTGTAGGGAATGCCCGCGGCGAAGTAGTCGAGGTAGAGCCGCGGCACGTACTTCGACTGCGCGATGTCGCTCACGCCCGGCTGGTAGAGCGACTCGGTGGCATTGGGCGAGGTGTGGTAGCCAGTCTCGGTCACCCACCACGGCTTTTTCGCCGCATTGATGCCGGCGAAGTCGCTCTGCATGCGCCCGAGGTGCGCGGTGGGGATGTCGCCATCGGGGTAGGGATGCAGCGTGCCCGCATCGCTCATGGCGCTGACGTCGCCCACGGCGTGCGCGCCGTCGGCGCTCGTGACGGTGGGCGAGAGCACGGTGATCGAGGGCGCGATCTGCTTTGCATGCGCGTACATC
>Ga0070668_100004175_pt1 | contig 10707 bp, 9 predicted proteins | sample KBSS43metaG_FD_64661 | JGI IMG/M metagenome (GOLD analysis project Ga0070668, IMG submission 64661) | Switchgrass rhizosphere microbial communities from Kellogg Biological Station, Michigan, USA - KBS S4-3 metaG | ecosystem: Host-associated > Plants > Roots > Rhizosphere > Soil ... | reverse complement strand
GCGGCTGACGGTGACGGACGCATACGGTCGGCGTTCGACGACCCGCCTGCTGCGGCCGGGCGCGCGGATCGTCGAGACCGTCGAGACGCGGCGGAGCGGCAACTGGTACGACGTCTCGGTTGTTTCGGACCACGACCCGCGGTTCCTGCGCCGTCTCGCGGGCCACGTCGAGACCGGCCGCCCGAGCACCAGCGACCCGGCGACGCTGGTGGACTGAGACTTAGCCGGGCGCTGTCACGAACTCGAGTGCCGTTCGTCCCTCGGAAACCGGGGTCGTGTCGCGGAGGACGAGGCCGCAGCCGGTGGCGAGCCCGATGAGTTCGGCGGCCGTGCGTTCCCGGCCGCCGAAGCACATCAGCATGAACAGGTCGATCCCGGTGTCGGCGCCCTGGCCCCGCACCGGCTCGATCACCACCACCGTGCCGTGCGGCGCCGCGGCCCGGCGGCAGCCGGCCAGGATGCGGCGGGCGTGGTCGTCGTCCCAGTCGTGCAGGATGTCGGACAGCACGTAGCAGTCGGCGCCGGTGGGCAGGGGGTCGAAGAAACTGCCCGCCACCGTCCCGGCCCGCTCGCCGAACCCGGCGGCCGCGAACCGGGCGGCCGCGGCGGCGGCCGACGGCGCCAGGTCCAGCACCTGGCCGCGAACCTCGGGGTGAGCGTGCAGAATCGCCTCGAGCAAGGTCCCGTTACCCCCGCCGACGTCGAGGACGCGGGGGAACCGGCGCCAGCCGAAGCGTTCGGCGATCTGCGGCGCCTGCACCCGGAACCGCCAGGTCATCTGGGCGTCGAACGAGCGCCGCAACTCCGGCTCGGCGTCGAGATCCGCCCAGAAACCCCGCCCGTACCGGTGCTCGTAAGCGGGAGCGCCGGTGGTGATGGTGCCGAGCAGGTCGGCGAAGGCGAGTTCGGCGCGCCCGCCCGCGCGGTGGATGTCGAGCACGAGCTTGACCCCTTCGGGGGCGTCTTCACGCAGCTGGGCGCCGAGGTCCGTGGGCCGGTAGCGGCCGGACTCCGGGTCGTGGGCGAAGACGCCGATCGCCACCAGGTGGTCGAGCAGGCACTCCAGCGCCGGCGCGGAGGTGCCGGTCTCGGCGGCGAGCCGCTCCGCTGTCGCGCCCGCACCCTCCGCGTGTTCGACCAGGCTGAGCGTCGCGGCCACCCGGATGGCCATGGGCGTGGCCAGACCGGCCATCGCGAGGATCGAGCGATTCACCAACCAAGACTAGAGCCGCGGCCGCGAGGGTTCACCCCGTTTCCTCGGCGGTGACGGCCCCGGCTCATGCGCCGACCGGACGTCCACGGTCCGGCAGATCGGCATGGCATCATGGCGCTGGCCCGATCGGCAAACCGAACGGAGGGCCGGACGAATGGACGCTTTACCGAACGGCGGGACGAAGGTGGCGGAAGACGGCGGGCCGTCGATCCGGGACATGCTCGCGGTGAACCTGCGGGCGGCGCGCGCGGCACGGGAGCTGTCGCTTTCGGAGCTGTCGCGCCGCTCTGGGATCGGCAAGGCGACGCTGTCGCAGCTGGAGGCCGGCACCGGCAACCCGACCATCGAGACCGTGTTCAGCCTGTCCAGGGCCCTCGAGGTGGCGATCTCCGACCTGCTCGACCACCGGCCGCGCGGCGGCCTGACCGTGGTGCGGGCGGCCGAGGTCGAGGTGCTCCGCGGCGAGGGCGTCGACCTGCGCCCGCTGCGCCGGATCGAGGCCGAGAACAGCGTCTTCGAACTCTACGACCAGGTCGTCCGCGGGGACGCGCCGCAGCGCTCGCAAGGGCACGTCGGCGTCGAGCACACCGTCGTGCAGGCCGGGGAGCTGCGGGTCGAGGTCGCCGGCCGGACAGTGGACCTCGGGCCCGGCGACTACGTCGCGTTCGACGCCCGTGAGCCGCACAGCTACACCGCGCTGGCCGCGCCGGTGCATTCGGTGCTGCTGCTGCAGTACCGCGCGGACGAGCGGCTCGACGGGCGGCCGCATCCCGCGATTGACACCGTCCCCGGGGCGATCTAGCCTCCGATCGTTCGCTATACCGAACGCTGGAGGCTCGATGAACCGAACGCGGGTGGTGGTGATCGGCGCCGGGATCGTCGGCGCGGCGTGCGCGCGCGAGCTGAGCCTGGCCGGCTTCGACGTCCTGGTCGTCGACCGCGGCCGTCCCGCGGGCGGCACCACCTCGCACGGCGAAGGCAACGTCCTCGTTTCGGACAAGGAGCCGGGCGCGGAGCTCGCGCTCGCACAGCTCTCGGCCCGGTTGTGGCCGGAGGTCGCGGCCGAGCTCGGCGACGCCTGCGAGTTCGACCCGAAGGGCGGCATCGTCGTCGCCACCACCGAAGCCGGCGCCGGCGCGCTGACCGCGTTCGCCGCGGCGCAGGCGGCGGCCGGGGTGCGGACCGAGCCGTTGTCCGCCGCGGAGGTCGCGGCGGCCGAACCCGCGCTGACGCGGGACGTCGCCGCCGCCGTCCGCTACCCGGAGGACGCGCAGGTCCAGCCGGCCGGCGCGACGCTGGCCCTGCTGGGCTCGGCCCTCGCCAACGGCGCCCGGCTGCGGGTGGACACCGAGGTGACCGGCGCGGTCGTAAGAAGCGGCCGGATCACCGGAATCCGCGTGCCGGGCGAGGTGCTCGAGGCGGACGTCGTGGTGAACGCGGCGGGCCCGTGGGCCGGGCTCGTCTCGGCCCGCCTGGGCGCCCCGATCGCCGTCCGGCCCCGGCGCGGCGAGGTCCTGGTCACGACCCCGATGCCCGGCGTGGTCCGGCACAAGGTCTACGACGCGGACTACGTCGGCGCGGTCGGCGCGGACTCCGGGGCGCTGCAGACGTCCGCGGTCGTGGAATCGACCCGCGGTGGCACCGTGCTCATCGGCTCGTCCCGCCGCCGGGTCGGCTTCGACGACACGATCCGCCCGGACGTGCTGGGCGCCATCGCGGCCAAGGCGCTGCGGCTGTTCCCGGCGCTGGCCGACGCGGCGGTGATGCGGGCCTACGGCGGCTTCCGGCCCTACGTGGACGATCATCTCCCGGTCCTGGGCGAAGATCCGCGGCTCGGGGATCTGTGGCACGTCACCGGGCACGAAGGCGCGGGCATCGGCTTGAGCGTCGGCAGTGCCCGGCTCCTGCGCGAACTGCTGACCGGCGCGGAGCCGTCGATGCCGGCCGAAGAGTTCACTGTGGACCGTCCGGCGGTGCTGGCGTGAGCGGGTGGGCGGACCGGCCGATCGCGATCACCGTCGACGGCGAGCCGGTCGCGGGTATCGCGGGGCAGACCGTGGCGGCGGTGCTGCTGGCGTCCGGGCGGATGTCGTGGCGCACCACGAGGTCCGGGGCGCCGCGCGGCGTGTTCTGCGGGATCGGCGCCTGTTTCGACTGCCTGCTGACGGTGAACGGCGTGCCGGACGTCCGTGCCTGCCGCCGTCGCGCCGCCGACGGTGACGAGATCCGGACCCAGTCCCGGCGGGAGGGCGCGTGACGCGGGTGGTCGTCGTCGGTGCCGGGCCCGCCGGGCTCGCGGCCGCCGAGCACGCGCTGGGTGCCGGGGCCGAAGTCACCGTCCTGGACCAGGCGGACGCGCCGGGCGGGCAGTACCACCGGACGTGGCCACCGGGCCGGCACGGCTTCGAGCGGGTGCTGAGCCGGTGCACGTGGTGGCCGGACAGCACGGTTTGGGCGCTCGAAGGCAAGCGGGTCCACGTCCTGCGCGGCCCGGCCGACGGCACCGGGCGGCAACGGCACACCCTCGAACCGGACGCGCTGATCCTGGCCACCGGCGCGCACGACCGGACGCTGCCGTTCCCCGGCTGGCAGCTGCCCGGCGTCTTCACCGCGGGCGCCGCGCAGGCGCTGGCCAAGGGGGAGCGGGTCGCCATCGGACGGCGTGTGCTCGTCGCCGGGGCCGGGCCGTTCCTGCTGCCGGTCGCCGAGTCCCTGCTGGGCGTCGGCGCGGACGTCGTCGCCGTCCTGGAAGCGAACCCGGCCACGACCGTCCGAAAAGGATGGTCGTGGGGAGCGGCCGCGCACCTCGGCAAGATGAACGAACTGGTTCGTTATGCCGTCGCCCTGGCCCGTCACCGCGTCCCGTACCTCCTGGGCCGCGTGGTCGTCGAAGCCCGCGGAGACGACCGGGTCCGCGAAGTCGTCACCGCCCGGGTCCACGCCGACTGGTCGGTCGTGGCCGGCACCGAACGGACCTACGAGGTCGACGCCGTCTGCGTCAGTCACGGCTTCGTGCCGCAACCCGAACTGGCCGTCGCGGCCGGCTGCGTCCTCGACGGCGGGTTCGTCCGGGTCGGGGACGACCAGGGCACCAGCGTCGCGGGTGTGTTCGCCGCCGGGGAGATCACCGGGATCGGCGGCGCGGGCACCGCGGCGGCGGAAGGCGCGGTCGCCGGGTGCGCCGCCGCCGGCGGGACACCGAGCCGCGCGCTGCTCGAAAAGCGCGACCGCGCCCGGGCCTTCGCCCGCCGGCTGGCCGCCGCCCACCCGATCGGCGCGGCCTGGCCCGGCTGGCTGCGCGCGGACACGATCGTCTGCCGCTGCGAGGAAACCACCTACGGCGACTTGAAAAGCGCCGCCGCCGACCCGGCCGCGCCGGGCCCGCACGCGCTCAAACTCGGCACCCGCGCCGGGCTCGGCCCGTGCCAGGGCCGGATGTGCGGCCCGGCCGTCGCCGAACTGTGTGGAGGCACTGAACGCCACCACCGTCCGATCGCCCAGCCGATCCGCCTGGGCGAGCTCGCCGACCCGAAGGAGACCGAAGCATGAGTACCCGCGACCTCGGTGGCGTGGTCGTCGCCGCCGCTCTGCCCTACCGGGCCGACGACGCCGCCCCGGCCGGGCTGGCCGTCGACTACGACGCCTACGCCGAACACTGCCGGTGGCTGGTGGCCAACGGCTGCCGCGGGGTCGGCCCGAACGGGTCCCTCGGCGAGTACTCCTCGCTCACCGACGACGAACGGCGCCGCGTCGCCCGCACCGCGATCGAGGCGGTCGGGAACGACGGGATCGTCGTCGTCGGCGTCCACGGCCCCGGCGCGCACCAGGCCCGGTACTGGGCCGAGGCGGCGGCCGAGGACGGCGCGCACGGCGTGCTCTGCCTGCCGCCGACGCTGTACCGCGCCAACCACGGCGAGGTGCTCGCCCACTTCGAGGCGGTGGCGTCGGCCGGGCTGCCGGTGATGGTCTACAACAACCCGTTCGACACCAAGGTCGACCTCACGCCCGGCCTGCTGGCCGAGATCGCGCAGATCGACAACGTGGTGGCCGTCAAGGAGTTCTCCGGCGACGTCCGGCGCGTGCTGGAGATCCGCGAACGGGCGCCGGAACTGGCCGTGATCAGCGGCGCCGACGACGTCGTCCTGGAAAGCCTGCTGATGGGCGCGACCGGCTGGTTCGCCGGGTTCCCCAACGTGTTCCCGGCGGAATCGGCGCGGCTGTTCGAGCTGGCCACCGCGGGCAAGCTCGACGAGGCGCGGGCGTTGTACGAGCCGCTGGTGGCCGCGTTCCGGTGGGACTCGCGCACCGAGTTCGTCCAGGCCATCAAGCTCGGCATGGACATGGTCGGCCGGTACGGCGGCCCGTGCCGGCCACCGCGCGGCCCGCTGTCGGACGTCCACCGCGAGCAGGTCCGCGCCGACATGGGCCGCGCGCTGGCCGCGCTGGGGGTGGCGTAGATGCGGTCATCGCGCGCGATCACGGCGGTCGACTCGCACACCGAGGGCATGCCGACCCGGGTGGTGACCGGCGGCGTCGGCCCGATCCCCGGCGAGACGATGGCCGAGCGCCGCCGGTACTTCATGGAGCACCTGGACCACATCCGGCAGTTCCTGATCCACGAGCCACGCGGTCATTCCGCGATGAGCGGCGCGATCCTGCAGCCGCCCAGCCGGGACGACGCCGACTGGGGTGTGGTGTACATCGAGGTCTCCGGGTGCCTGCCGATGTGCGGCCACGGCACCATCGGCGTGGCCACGGTGCTGGTGGAGACGGGCATGGTCGAGGTGACCGAGCCGACGACGGTGGTGCGCCTGGACACCCCGGCCGGGCTGGTGCACGCGGAGGTTTCGGTGCGCGACGGCCGAGCTGAACGGGTCAAGCTGCGCAACGTGCCGTCGTTCCTCGCCGAGCGCGACGCCGTGGTTTCCGTGCCCGGCCTGGGCTCGGTCCGGTACGACCTCGCTTACGGTGGCAACTTCTACGCGATCCTGGAGCTGTCCCAAGTGGACATCCCGTTCGAAAGGTCCGAAAAGGACCGGATCCTCTCGGCGGGGCTGGCGATCATGGGCGCGATCAACGAGCAGCGCCCGCCGAAGCACCCGGTCGACCCGCTGATCGGCGGCTGCAAGCACGTCCAGTTCGTCGCCCCGGGCTCGGACGCCCGGGCGTCCCGGCACGCGATGGCCATCCACCCGGGCTGGTTCGACCGGTCGCCGTGCGGCACCGGCACGTCCGCCCGGATGGCCCAGCTGCACGCCCGCGGCGAACTCCCGCTGCACACGCCGTTTTCGAACAGTTCGTTCATCGGCACGACGTTCACCGGCGAGCTGGTGGGGGAGACGGAGGTGGGCGGCGTGCCGGCGGTGATCCCCGAGTTTTCGGGCCGGGCGTGGATCACCGGCACGGCCACCTACCTCCTCGACCCGGACGACCCCTTCCCGACCGGCTTCGTCCTCTGACCCACGTGCCTGGAGAGTCGACACGCGTGATCCGAGGGTCGACACGCGTGATCCGGAGGTCGACACGGCGACATTCCCGGCCTGTCGTCGTGTCGACGCTTCAATCACGCGTGTCGACTTCTCGATCACGCGTGTCGACCGTTCCGTCACGCGTACGCGCCGGCTTCGATGTCCTCGACCAGCGTCGGCCCGGACGGTGTCCAGCCGAGCAGCTCGCGGGTGACCGCGCTCGACGCGGCCATGTCCGTCGTGACGAACCGGCCGACGAACCCGAAATGCTCCACCGCCTTCGCCGGCTCGATCGAGACCACCGGAACGTCGAGCACGCGCCCGACCGCTTCCGCGATTTCCCGCGTCGTCACGGCTTCTTCGGCGACGGCGTGCAGCCGCGATCCCGCCGGCGCGCTCTCCAGGCCGAGCCGGACGAGCCGCGCCGCCGCCGGGCGGTGCACCGCCGACCACGCCGTGGTGCCGTCGCCGGGGTAGGCGGACGCGCCGTGCCTGCGGGCCGCCGCCGTGATGGCCGCCAGGAACCCGTGGTCGCCGACGCCGTGCACCGACGGCGCGAAGCGGACGCTGACCGCCCGGACGCCCTTGCCGGCGTATTCGAGCGCGAGGTTCTCGGCGCCGCCGCGGTGCGAATCCGGGCCGACCGCGGGGGAGACGTCGGTTTCGACCGCCGGCCGGCCCCGGACCAAGCCCGAGAGCCCGGCGGCGAGCACGAACGGCCGGTCGGTGCCGGCGAGCGCGTCCGCGATGGTCTCGACCGCCGCCCGCTCGGCCCGGTTGCTCTCGGCCGGGTTCGCCCAGTCGTGCTTGTTGGCGAGGTGGACGACGCCCTGGGCGTCGAGGGCGCCGTCGCGGAGACCGTCGAGGTCGTCGAGGTCGCCGCGCCGGACGCGGGCGCCCTTCTTGCCCAGGGCGAGGGCGGCGGCGTCGGAGCGGGCGAGGCCGGTGACCTCGTGTCCGGCGCCGAGCAGTTCGTCGACCACGGCCGTGCCGATCCACCCCGTCGCTCCGGTGACGAACACGTGCATGTCTTGCTCCTTCTTCGGGGAACTCGGGACGAGTCCGAAGTTAGGAGCGACGACGCCGTCCGCGCCACGCAACTTTGGCAATCGAGAGTTGCGTCAAGCGCAAGTCGCGGTCGTCCCGCTGCCGGTTCCGGTGCCCTGGTAGCCGAACTCCGTCGACTGGGCGGGGCCGAGAGCGCCGTTGAAGCCGACGTTCGTGAACCGCACCGTGCCGGTGTCGCCGCTGCGCCCGGCGTTCCACGCGGACGTGATCGTGGCGCCCGCCGGGAGGGCCGCGGTGACCGTCCAGCCGGTGATCGCGGCGGCGCCGGCGGTGACGCGGATCGTCGTGACGAACCCGCCCGTCCACTGGTTCACCGACACCGAAGCCGTGCAGGTGCCGCCCGGGGACGGAGTGGTGGGCGTGGTCGGCGTTGTGGGAGTCGTGGTGCTGGTGGCCGGGCCGTCGGTGAGCACCGGCGTCGACCAGTCCCGCCACTCGGCCAGGTTCCCGGCCTTCTTGGCCGAGATCCGGAACGTCCCGGCCGCGCTGCCGGTCTTCAGCAGGAACTTCTGGATGTTCTGCTGCAGCGGCGTCCGCCATTCGGGCCGCGACGCGCAGTGCGTGCCGTCCTGGACGTCGGACCAGTAGGTGATGTTGTCGCCCGCGCCGAGCGCCTTGTAGACCTCGGCGCCGGCCAGGGCCGCGACGCTGCCGGACCGGGCGCCCAGCCAGTCGATGTGCGGGTTCTCCATGACGAACAGCCCGCGCGGCGCGACCATGGCGACCAGTTCGTGCGTGTCCACCGGCAGCGCGCCCGGATTGCCGGTGTAGGCGCTGAACGCGTCACCGAACCACGGCTGCTCCCCGTAGGCGTTGCTCAGCGGTTGCGAGCCGCTCTCGCCGGGGATCCCGCGCAGGATCGGGACACCCGCGGTGCCCGACTCGATCGGCATGGTCAGGGCGACGCGCTGGTCGAGCACGCCGATCGCGAAGGCGCTCTTGCCGTACCGCGAACACCCCGTGACGCCCAGCGCGTCCGGCTTGAGGATCCGGCCGCCCGACTGCTCGACGACATCGATGATCCGGCTCACGCCCCACGCCCAGGCCGCGAGCAGCCCAGTGGTGCTGGAGGAGCCGTAAATGCTGTAGAAAGCGCCCTGCTTGTTGTTCCGAGGGGTGCCTTCCTTGCCGACTGCGAGTGGATCGTAAGTGATGACGGCAGCGCCGGCGGCCTTGATGGTGGCGGTGTCCGCGCCGAATCCGCCGACCACGACGACGGCCGGGAACGGGCCGGACCCGCTCGGCAGTTCGACGCCCGCGGAGAATGTGGCGCTCCGGCTGTTTTCGGTGACGTTCACGGTGATTCCGGTGTTCGAGACCGTGCCGGTGACGGTGGCCGGTTTCGCGGGCTTCTCGCCGTAGATCGTCCGTTCCGCGAGCTTCTTGATCTCTGCCCGGCGGCACCGCCAGTCGGACTTGGCGGTGATGCGGGTGCCGTCGATCTTCTTGAAGGGATCGGGAAGTTTTGCGGTGGCGGGCCATGAGCCGGGCAGGGAGACCGGGCAGTCGGCCCCCTCGTCCTCGACCGCGGCGGCGCCGGCGGCGACCGTGATCACGCCGGCGATGGCGAGCAGGGTGGCGACCAGCAGGACGATGGCGGAACGGCGCACGGAGTTCTCCCTTCCGGGAAGGAGGAGAATCTCGAATTGATCCGGAAAAACGGTAGATCCGTTCTGTGGTGGTCGTCAATAAGGCAGGGGAGTCCGATACTTTCGCCTGGCCGCGGATTTCGAAAGTTTCGGATTTCCCGGTCAGATCACTTCGAGGTTGGCCATCATGCCCATGTCCTCGTGTTCGGCGTTGTGGCAGTGGAAGAGGAACCGGCCGCGGTAGCCGTCGAACCGGGTGATGATCTCCGCCGCCTCGCCCGGCCGCAGCGAGACGGTGTCCTTGAGCCCCGCGTCGTGCGGCAGCGGCGGCCGGCCGCCGCGGGACAGCACCCGGAAGCCGGCCAGGTGCAGGTGGACCGGGTGGTGGACGTCCGCGACCAGCCGCCACACCTCGACGTCGCCGAGCCGGACGGTGACGTCTGAGCGGGCCGGGTCGAACGGCAGCCCGCCGACGAGCCAGCCGTGCCCGCCGCCCGGCAGCCGGCCGGCGCGGAAGGAGAACTCCCGCACGCGCACGGGGTGGTCCCACGACGGCAGGTCCGTGGACAGGACCGGCGGGACCCGGCTGTCGTCGCGGGCGGTGCGGGCGATCCGGAACGCCATCACCTCGCCGGTGCGCCCGGAGCCGAGCCGGTTGACGAGCCGGACGCGGCTGCCGACCGGGAGACCCGCGAAGTCGACGACCACGTCGTAGCGCTCGGCCGGGGCGATGGGCAAGGACCGGTGGGAGACCGGCGCGGCGAGGAGGCCTTGGTCGGCACCGATCTGGACGAGGTCGAGCCGGCGGCCGTCGTCGGTGACCGCTTCGAGTTCGTAGTGCCGGGCGTTCGACGCGTTGAGGATGCGCAGCCGGTACCGGGCCGCGTCGGCCTCGTGCACCGGCCACGGGGCGCCGTTGACCAGGATGACGTCGCCGAGGACGCCGCCCAGGAAGCTGTCGCGCACGCCCGGCCGTTCGCGCAGGGTGCCGTCCAGCGACGGGTAGTCGAGACTGCCGTCGGCGGCGAAGGCCCGGTCCGCGATCATCAGCGGCAGCTCCCGCGGCCCGGACGGCAGGCCGAGCGCGTCCTCGGCGTCGTCGCGCACGACGTGCAGCCCGGCCAGGCCGCGCCAGATCGCCGGAGCCGTGAAGTCCATCCGGTGGTCGTGGTACCAGAGCAACGCCGGCCGCTGGTCCAGCGGGAACGTGTAGTCGCGGGTCCGGTGCGTCCGCACGGCCCGCGGGTCGGGCATGGCGTGGTGGTCCGCCCAGTCGCCGGGCAGCACCAGGTCGGTGGGGTAGCCGTCGGAGTCCGCCGGCGTCCGCCCGCCGTGCAGGTGCACCACGGTCGGCACGGGCAGCTCGTTG
>Ga0070668_100004174_pt1 | contig 10710 bp, 7 predicted proteins | sample KBSS43metaG_FD_64661 | JGI IMG/M metagenome (GOLD analysis project Ga0070668, IMG submission 64661) | Switchgrass rhizosphere microbial communities from Kellogg Biological Station, Michigan, USA - KBS S4-3 metaG | ecosystem: Host-associated > Plants > Roots > Rhizosphere > Soil ... | reverse complement strand
TTCTTCATGACGCGGGCACTCTTCACCACCTGCGGCAGGAACATCTTGCCGGCGCCGAACAGGTCGCCCACGGTGTTCATGCCGTTCATGAGCGGCCCCTCGATCACCTCGATGGGCCGGGCCACAGTGAGGCGTGCCTCCTCCGTGTCCTCGACGATGTAGTCGGCGTTGCCTTCCACCAGCGCGTGCGCCAGCCGCTCGCCCACCGGCAGGCTCCGCCAGGCGAGGTCGTCCAGCCGTGCCGCCACCTGGCCCTTCACCGAGTCGGCGATGGCGAGGAGGCGCTCGGTGCCGTCGGCGCGGCGGTTGAGCACGACATCCTCCACCCGCTCGAGCACGTCCGCCGGGATGTCACTGTAAATCGGCAGCGCACCGGCATTCACGATGCCCATGTCCATGCCCGCGCTGATGGCGTGGTACAGGAACACGGTGTGGATCGCCTCGCGCAGCGGGTTGTTGCCGCGGAACGAGAACGAGACGTTGCTGAGCCCGCCGCTGATGCTGACCGCCGGAAGCGCCGCCTTGATGCGCCGAGTCGCCTCGAAGTAGTCCACCGCGTAATTGTCGTGCTGCTCGATTCCGGTGGCGATCGCGAAGATGTTCGGGTCGATCACGATGTCCTCGGGCGCGAATCCCACCCGGTCCACCAGCAGGCGCACGGCGCGCTCCGCAATCGCCACCCGGCGCTCGACCGTGTCGGCCTGGCCCTGCTCGTCGAAGGCCATCACGATCACCGCCGCGCCGTAGTGCCGCACCAGCGTCGCCTGCCGCAGGAACTCGGCCTCGCCCTCCTTGAGGCTCACCGAGTTGACGATGCCCTTCCCCTGGATGCACTTGAGCCCGGCCTCGATGACCGACCATTTCGACGAGTCGATCATGATCGGGACGCGACTGATCGCCGGCTCCGATGCACAGAGGTTGAGGAAGGTGGTCATGGCGTGCTTCGAGTCGAGCATCGCCTCGTCCATGTTCACGTCGAGCATCTGGGCGCCATTCTCGACCTGCTGGCGTGCCACCTCGAGCGCCGCCTCGTAGTCGCCGTTCAGCACCAGCTTCGAGAACTTCGCCGATCCCGTGACATTGCACCGTTCACCCACGTTGACGAAGCCGGTTTCCGCACCGCAGGTGAGCGGCTCGAGTCCGCTCAACCGGAGGCGGGGCGCGATTGTCGGCAGCGCGCGGGGAGCGACACCCTGGACCGCCTCCGCGATGGCGCGGATGTGGGCCGGCGTGGTGCCGCAGCAGCCACCGGCGAAATTGAGCAGCCCTGCCCGCGCGAACTCGCCCAGCATCCCGGCCATGTACTCCGGCCCCTCGACGTACGCCCCGAATTCGTCAGGCAGGCCCGCGTTGGGATGCGTGCTGACGAAGACCGGGGCGATGCGGGACAGTTCCTGCACGTAGGGACGGAGGTCCTTCGCACCGAGCGCGCAGTTGAGACCGATGGACAAGGGGCGCGCGTGTGCCATCGAGTTCCAGAATGCCTCGGTGGTCTGGCCCGAGAGGGTCCGACCGCTCTGGTCGGTGATCGTGCCGGAAATCATCACGGGCAGGCGCTCACCGAGCCGATCGAATACACCCTCGATGGCGAAGATGGCCGCCTTCGCATTGAGCGTGTCGAAGATCGTCTCGATCATGAGCAGGTCGGCGCCGCCCTCGATGAGGGCCTCGGCGGCCTCGGTGTAGGCGGCGACCAGCTCATCGAACGTGATGGCCCGGTAGCCCGGGTCATTCACGTCGGGCGACATCGAGGCGGCGCGGTTGGTCGGCCCGATCACTCCGGCGACATAGCGCGGCCGGTCGGGACGCGCCGACTCGAAGGCGTCTGCGACCGACCGGGCGATGCGTGCCGCGGCCACGTTCTGTTCACGGGCGAGCGACTCCATGCCGTAGTCCGCCATCGCGATGGCGTTCGTCGTGAAGGTGTTCGTCTCCAGGATGTCGGCGCCTGCCTCGAGGTAGGCGGCGTGCAGGTCCTGGATGATGTCCGGGCGCGTGAGCGCGAGGACGTCGTTGTTCCCGCGCAGGTCCTTGTGCCAGTCCCCGAAGCGCTCACCGCGGAAGTCGGCTTCCTTGAGCAGGTACGCCTGGATCATGGTGCCCATGGCACCGTCGAGCACGAGGATCCGCTGGCGGAGAAGCTTCTCGAGGGCCGCGAGGCGGCTGGCGCGCGTCCAGGGCGTGGGAATGCGTCCCGGGTCCGGAACCCAGGACGGCACCGGACGGGCGCCCACGTGCGTGTGCGTGCTGCAGACGGCGCTCACGCCGGTGCCGCCACCGGATGCGCCCGGAGACCGAGCAGGTGACAGATCGCGAACGTGAGGTCGGCGCGGTTGAGCGTGTAGAAGTGGAACTCGCGCACGCCCTGCGCGGCGAGGCCCTGGACCTGCTCCGCCACCACCGTGGCCGCGATGAGCTTCCGCGTCTCGACATCGTCGTCCAGGCCCTCGAACCGGGTGGCCATCCATCGGGGGACGCTCGCGCCCGCGGTGGCCGCGAAGCCGGTCATCTGCCTGAAGTTGGTGACCGGCATGATGCCGGGCACGATCTCGCAGGTGATGCCGGCCTTGTGACATCGCTCGAGATAGCGGAAGTAGATGTCGTTCTCGAAGAAGAACTGCGTGATCGCGCGCGATGCGCCCGCGTCGATCTTCCGCTTCAGGTTGTCGAGGTCGTCATAGATGGACGTCGACTCGGGATGGCCCTCGGGAAAGGCGGCGACCGTCACCTCGAAATCGGCGATGCGCTTGAGCCCGCCGACGAGATCAGCGGCATAGGCGTAGCCGTCGGCCGTCGGCACATGCCGCCCGGTCTCCTTCGGCGGGTCACCCCGGAGCGCCACGATCTGGCGTACGCCGGCGTCCCAGTAGTCCCGCGCGACCTCGTCGACCTCGGTGCGACTCGCCGCCACGCAGGTGAGGTGGGCCGCCGGCAGCAGCGCCGTCTCGCCGAGGATCCGCTTGACCGTGCGGTGCGTACGCTCGCGGGTGCTCCCGCCGGCCCCATAGGTCACCGATACGAAGCGCGGAGCCAATGGCTCCAGTCGCTTGATCGCGCGCCAGAGGCTCTCCTCCATCTCGGGAGTCCGGGGCGGAAAGAACTCGAACGACACCTGCAGCGTCATGCCATCCCCACTAACGAAAAACCGGTGAGCCTGAACGGCCCCCGGGGGGTGCCGTTTTAGCGATTGTTTTACGTGGCCGCAATAGGCACAAATTGCCACGGACTTCAATTGATACCGCTGAAAGCAAAGATCGGGCCTTCAGGGCTTCCTGTAAAGTGTTACCCCCCAACGCCAAGCCGATGCGCCGCCTGTTCCGGGGTGATGCCTCGGGCCGACACAACCTTGCTCCGGCCACCTGCTCCCGTCAGGAGGGTGAGGTCCGACCGCGACAACCCAAGGGCCGAGGCAAGGAACTGGAGGAGGGCGTCGTTCGCGGCTCCATCGACTGGCGGTGCGGTGATCCGGACCCGAAGCTCGGCACCATGGAGGCCAACGACTTCATTACGGGAGGCCCGAGGCTGCACCCGAACGGCGATGCTCGTGCCGGTGCCGTTCTCGCGGAAGGGCGTCAGTAGGGAAGGACCTGAAACACGGCCCAGCGCGCCACCAACAGCACGAGATAGGCGACCAGGGGGCTCAGGTCGAACATGCCGAATGGGGGCATGTGGCGCTGGATCGGGATCACGAGCCAGTCGGTGAGCGCATAGACCGGACGGAGCCACTTCGAGTAGCGAGATCCGCCAAGCCACGACGCGATGACCCGGATGAATATCGCGATGGTGAGGATCTGGAAGGTCCAGCTCACGACCTGCCGCAGGATGGCGGCGGGCCCCGCCTGACCGAGGTACGAGAGGTTGAGGATCGTGCCCACCAGCCAGCGGGTCAGTTCGAGCACGGCGAGGCCCCCCAGGAGGACGATGGCGAAGAGCCACCACGGCGCACTCTGGGGGTTTCCACCGGCGCCGAGAAGACGGCGCTCGATCGGCCGAAGCACCGGATCGCTCGCGCCCCGGATGAAGCGGGGCCACGCGCCGAACGGCTGCAGGTGCCCGTGAATGACCGCCCAGTTGGTGAGTGCGACGATGCCGCTGGCGGCGGCGGCAGCGAAGACCACAATGCGCAGCACGCCGAATAAGGTCGCGATCACTTCACCACCTCGAACCCCTCCGGGCCGGACGGCGTGTCGCACGAAACGGCGAACCGCCCCTCATTGAGTGCCGCCTGCTCGAGCGCGTCCTCACCGGCGCTGCAGTTCTGGACCGCTCGGCCTTCCGGACGCCGGTACACGACGGTCACGGTGAAGGTGCGTCCCTGGATGGCGAGGCGGCGAACGGTGCTGGCGGTGAGGCTGTCGACCCCGAGCTGGCGCAGGCTCTTGGGTGGCCGACCTTCATGCGAGGAGCGATAGTCGGCGATGCGGTCGATGAGCTCGAACATCTCGCTGCCCAGCTGCTGGGCATCGGCCGGGGCGCCGCTGACCGGCACCCCTTCGCTGACGGGGGGCTTTGGCTCTTCCTTCTTGCCGCAGCCTCCCGCGATCGCGATCACGAGGAGGCTGGCGAACCACCGCGGGTTCACGGCAGCGAGAACTCGCGATTGAAGGCGACGTCGAAGCTGAAGGTCTTTGCCCGGCTCCGGGTCTCGACCAGGTCGGCGAGCCGCCGCAGGCGATCGGGGATGAGCATGATGCTCTCCTGCGCCTTGCGCCCCATGTCGTTCAGGCCGGTGAGGCTCTCGATCCTCCAGTAGCGGATCTGCTCCTGGACGATGCGCAGGTAGTCGCGCGGGCCATAGATGCCGGTGCGGCGGATGACATCGGCGAAGTCACGGAAGCCCGGCATTGACGCCCCGGGCATCTCGATGCCCGGCAGGATGTGCGATGCCGACTCGAGCGCCTGGTTGGGGTCGCGCTTGAGGATCTCCTCGAACACCGACCGATAGAACACGAAATGCCTCGCCTCGTCCTGCGCCACTTCGGCGAGGATCGCAGCCAGGCCGGGCTCGTACTCCTCGGCGACGCGGCCGGTCTCGGCGTGCGAGTGCTGGGTGGCGCGCTCCTGCACGGTGGTGTAGGCGAACACGCGGTACGGATCGCGATCCCATGAGGGATGGAACCCCGCGCGGATGTACTCGAACTGCATCTCCTCGAACTTCCGCTGGTCGAAGAGTTGGGTGTCCCGGGTGTAGTCGTGCAGTACCTGGCCGTGCCGGTCTTCCTCGGCGGTCCACAGGTTGTTCCAGAGGCGCCAGTAGCTGTCGTCGTCGAGGTACACGGCGAGGAGCCGATGGAAATGCGGCAGCCCCTCCTCCGTGAGGGTGTTGACCGCGAGCGCCGCACGCACGTTGAACGGGATGTCCTGCGCGCGCGCGCGCAGGTTCCGCAGGTGGGTCTCGCTGCAGTCGCCCTCGGCGAGGCCGAGAAGGTCGGACGGCATCCACAACACGCGCTTGCGCTCGTGCGTGGCCATCATTTCACGTACGATGGACTCGAGATCCTTCAGTACTTCGACCTTCGAAAGGAGTTCCCGCGCCTGGTCGGTGAGACTCATGTCACCTTCGAATAAGTATTGATACGGAGGTCACATCCGAGCGCAGAAATATAGCGATTCAATCCGGCAGGCGCTTCTCCAGCAGAGTCCATGAGCCTTCATTCATGTAGCGCGTGCGGCGCACCACAACAGTCCAGCCGAGCGCCGCGAGAAGTCCCTCGGCGCGCTCGTCGTCCGTCCAGAACTCAGCGAGGTGCGCTCCCTCGAGTGCGGCGCGCTCCTGGAACGCCCCCAGCAGCCGGTGCGCGTGACCCTGCTTCCGGTAGGCCTCGGCCACCACGAGATCGAGGAGGTGGGCCACACCGCCGCGCACGTAGTACCGCAGCCCGCCGATCCAGTCGCCGATGGCGTCCGTCAGGCCGATATATCGATCATCGAATCCGGTGGGCAGGCCGGCTTCTTCCGCCTCGCGCTCAAGCAGTTCCGTGAGCCACGCGGCAAAGTCCTCGTCCTGGTCCATCGTGCTGATCCTGACCTCGGGCATTGTGTTCCTCCCTCGGGGCGGCCTCCACGCCGGGCCGGTCTACTCTGAGGCAGCAACTCGGGTGCCATCTGTGTCCGGGCGGACGGAACAGCCGCCTGCCCTACCTAAATACCGGTCTGTCCGATGGTTGGTGCCGGGAGTGTCCTGCGGCCGCGCGCCGAATGATACCCGGAAAGGACGCCGTCGTGTCACGGTGTGGCAATCCGGCGGCTGCCTGCGCCAATCGCAAGTGGCAGCCATGTCCGGATGCACCCGTATATTCCGGCAGTTACACCGCCGGTGCAACATCCTGTTTCAGCATGAGGCGCCATGACATTCGCCACCCGGTATGACGCCGTTATCGTGGGCAGCGGGCACAACGGCCTCGTGGCTGCCGCCTACCTGGCCAACGCAGGCCAGTCGGTGCTGGTGCTCGAGCGGAACGACTGGATCGGCGGGGCCACGGCGTCCCAGCGGGTCTTTCCCGACTACGACGCCTACCTGTCGCGGTACGCCTACCTCATCAGCATGCTTCCCGGGGTCATCCTCGACGAGCTCGGCGTTGCGTTCGAGACGCGGCGGCGCTCGATCGCGTCGTTCACCGCCTATGAACGTGACGGCGCCGCCCGCGGGCTGGTCATATCGAACATCGACGAGGCACGCTCGAAGGCCTCAGTGCGCGAGCTGACCGGCGGCGACCGGGAATGGGACGGGTACCAGGCGCTGCTGCGCCTCGAGAGTGCGCTCGCGGCGGAGGCGTGGCCCAGCCTGCTGCAGCCGATTCGCTCCCGGGCGTACTGGGCCGACCGCTTCACGGCGAGCCCCCTGCTGCGGGAAGCGTGGCAGAGCTTCATCGAGCGCCCGCTTGGCGAGGCGATCGAGCGACACGTGCAGGACGATGTGTTGCGCGGGCTCCTCCTCACCGATGGCAAGATCGGGGTGTTTGCGAACGCCCACGATCCCTCACTGATACAGAACCGCTGCTTCCTGTATCACGTCATCGGCCAGGGGACGGGCGAGTGGCGCGTGCCGGTGGGCGGGATGCGCACCCTTGTCGACGGTCTCGTCCGCCGCGCCACGGATGGGCACGCCCGCATCGATGCTGGCAGCCCGGTGACCGCCGTGCACGACCTCGGCAAGCGGTACGCGGTGGTCTTCGAGCACGGAGGGCGTGAAACGACGGTGGACGCCGACCGGGTGCTCGTGAATGCCGGCCCCCGGACATTCGCCCGGTTGTTTGAGCGGCCCTACAGCCCCATCGCCACGGACGAGGGCTCGGTGATGAAGGTGAACATGCTGCTTCGCCGGCTCCCCCGGTTGAGGGCTCCCGATGTCACGCCGGCGGAGGCCTTTGCGGGGTCCTTCCACGTGGACGAGGGGTATGCGGCGATGGAAGGAACATTCGCGGAAGCCGCCGCGTGCCGGCTTCCCGAGCGCCCGCCGTTCGAGACGTACTGTCACACCCTGACCGATGACTCCATCCTGTCCCCGGCGCTGCGGGCCGATGGCTACCAGACCCTGACGCTCTTCGGCCTCGACGCCCCGCACCGGCTCTTCGCAAAGGATGGCGAGGAACGGAAGGCGGAGATGCAGCGCCGCTACCTCGAGGCGATAAACCGGATCACGGCGGAGCCGTTCGAGGACTGCCTCGCGCGCGACAGCAAGGGCGGGCTCTGCATCGAGATCAAGTCTCCCCAGGACCTCGAGAAGGAGCTCGACCTCGATCTCGGCAACATCTTCCACAACTCGCTGAGCTGGTTCTTCACCGACGACCCCGAGGAGAACGGCACATGGGGCGTGGAGACGGACATGCGCGGGGTGTACCGGTGCGGCTCCTCGGCACTGCGAGGAGGCGCGGTGAGTGGGGTGCCGGGATTCCTGGTGGCGCGGAAGATCTTCGAGGAAGAACGCGTGCTGGTGCCGGGGTGACGCCGGTCAGGCGATGGTCGGCTTGAACTGGGGTGGGCGCCTCGCGTAGTTGGTGGCGCGCTCGAAGGCAAAAGCGTAGCGCAGCAGCCGGCCCTCACTCCAGGCCGGCCCCATGAAGGACAACCCCACCGGCAATCCGTCCACGAACCCCGCTGGCACCGTGATATGTGGATAGCCCGCTACCGCGGCGGGCGTCGAACTGTCACCCGCCGTGTTCCAGTGGTCCCCGTTCACCAGGTCAGTCGTCCAGGCCGGTCCGCCGGTGGGACAGACGATGGCATCGAGTCGATGGCGTCGGAGCGTTGCATCCATCCCTTCGGCCCGGGCGAGGCGCCGGCAGTCGGCAAGAGCGCGCCGGTACCCCGGCTCGCTGAGCGGCCCCTTCTTCTCCGCAAGCTCGAAGGTTTCCTGCCCGAACCACGGCATCTCCCTGTCCGCGTTGGCGGTGTTGAACGCGATCAGGTCGGCGAGCGTCCGGTATTTCGTGGTGGCGCCCCGGCCGGTGAGGTACCTATTGATGCCGTCCTTGAACTCGTACAGGAGGACCTCGAACTCGGGTGCGCCGAGCCTTGGCACCGTCACGATGTCCACCGGATCCACCAGCACGGCGCCCGCATCGCGCAGCACGGCGAGTGAGGCCTCCATCAATTGATCGAGCGCCGGGAGGCTACCGAAGTAGCGTCGCATCACGCCCAGGCGAGCTCCGCCCAAGCCACCGGACGACAGGAAGGTGGTGAAGTCGGCCGCACCGCCGTCGGGCACCGATGCGGTGGCCGGGTCGGCGGGGTCGATGCCGATCATGGCATTGAGCAGCATGGCGGCATCCTGCACGGTGCGCGTCATCGGCCCGGCGGTATCCTGGCTCGCCGAGATCGGGATGATGCCGGCGCGACTCACCAGGCCCACAGTCGGCTTGAGCCCGACGAGGCCGTTGGCGGTGCTGGGGCACACCACCGAGCCATCCGTCTCCGTGCCAACCCCCACCATCGCGAAGTTGGCGCTGATGGCTGCCCCGGTGCCCGAGCTGGAACCGCACGGGTTGCGGTTGAGCGCGTAGGGATTGCGCGTCTGCCCGCCGCGACCGCTCCAGCCACTGGTCGAGTGCGAGGAGCGGAAATTGGCCCACTCACTGCAGTTCGTCTTGCCGAGAATGATCGCGCCTGCGGCACGGAGGCGCCGCACCACGAACGCGTCGGCGGGCGCCGGCATGTCGGAAAGTGCCAGCGAGCCGGCGCTGGTACGCATCCGGTCGCCGGTGTCGATGTTGTCCTTGATGAGGATGGGCACGCCGTGGAGCGGGCCGCGCGACTTGCCGGCCTTCCGCTCCTCGTCGAGGCGCTCCGCATGGGCAAGGGCCTCGGGATTCACCTCGATGACCGCGTTGACCGAGGGACCCGAGTGATCGATGGCGGCGATGCGGTCGAGGTACTGCCGGGTGATCGACGCCGAGGTGACGCCCGACGCCATGTTTTCCTGCAACTGGGCGATGGTCGCTTCCTCGAGATCGAACATCGGCCTGGTCGCAGGAGCCTGGGACGGGGCGTCCGGCCTGCAAGCGCCGAGCTGGGATGCAACGGCGGCCGCGGCCGTACCACTCGCGAGAAACTGCCTCCGGTCCATTGGCCGTCCCACGCTCAGTGCCACCCGATCGCAATGCCGACTACCAGCGCGACGCAGCCGAAGGCTGCCAGGATCAGGCAGCGCGGCAGCGCCCACTTGAACCAGTCGTCGAAACGCACGCCTGACACGGCGAGCAGTGCGAGAAGGGGGCCATTGGTGGGGAAGAGCAGGTCGAACGTGCCGTTGCCGAGCTGGTACGCGAGTACGGTGACCTGGCGGGAGAGGCCGATCAAATCGGAAACCGGGGCCAGGATCGGCATGGTCAGCACGGCCTGTCCGCTGGTGCTCGGCACGGGCACGTGAATGAGGGCCTGGGCGAAGAACATGCCGAGGGCCGCCGCCGTCGTCGGCAGCCCCTCGAGTGGTGCGACCAGCGCGTGCACGAGCGAGTCGACGATGTGTCCCTCGTCGAGCACGACGAAGATGCCGCGCGCCAGGCCCACGATCAGTGCACTGAAGGTCATGTCGCGGGCGCCAGCCACGAGTGCATCCGCGGTTCCGGAGACACCCAGCCCCCCGATGATTCCCGACACCAGACCCATGATGAGAAAGAGCGTCGCGAGCTTGTCGAAATCCCATCCCCACTGCTGCGCGCCCACCGCGAAGAACAGGAAGGTGAGCGCTACGATGCCGATCACCAGCAGGTGACGCACGGTGAGCCGGTTCTCGCGCTCATCAACCGCCAAGTCCAGACCGGCGGGGGGATTGGCATGACGCGCCGCGTACCGGGTGATGCTCCAGAGCCAGTAGGCCATGGCGATGGCGAGCAGAACCGTCCGGAACTCCCAGCCCGATCCGACCGGAAGCCCGGCCACCTTCTGTGCGATGGCCACCATGAACGGATCGACGGGAGAGAACGCGGCGGCGATGGATGCGGTGCCAAGGCTTACGGCGACCGCCATCAACGGTGGAAGCCCCAGTGAGGCGCAGATAAGAAGCAGGAGGGGGGCGAACGCCACCAGTTCCTCCTGCATCTGCATCAGTGCCCCGCCGGCCGCGAAGGCGAGGCCGACAACGGGAATAACGAGTACGCCGCGATCCTCGAGCCGGCGCGCGAGTACGTCCACGAGGCGCCGGAGTGCACCAGTGCGATCGACGACCGTGAAGGCGCCGCCGGAGAGAAAGATCAGGAAGATGACGCTCGC
>Ga0070668_100004172_pt1 | contig 10711 bp, 7 predicted proteins | sample KBSS43metaG_FD_64661 | JGI IMG/M metagenome (GOLD analysis project Ga0070668, IMG submission 64661) | Switchgrass rhizosphere microbial communities from Kellogg Biological Station, Michigan, USA - KBS S4-3 metaG | ecosystem: Host-associated > Plants > Roots > Rhizosphere > Soil ... | reverse complement strand
AGAACGACTTGCGGTCGTCTGATCGCTAGGTAACGCGAAAGGAAGTTCGCGTAGGGGTTGCCCGACGCGTCCTTTCCCAGCAAAGACAACGGACCGCGTCCCCTGGACTCCGTGCCAAGGGCGGTGACGTCGTACGTGACGAGATCCAGATTGCGTCCCTGCTCAAAGCCTCGCTTCGCGAACGCTTGCAGCAGATCGTTTCGCTCATCGCTCGCGAATGCGGAGGGACAGTCGCACACGTGGATCATGCGCTGCGTGACTACAGGAGGCCGATTGCCTTCAGCCGCGCGCGCCGGGGTGAGTCCGACCGCTCCGGCCAGCGCTGCCATCAAGAACCAGGAAGTCCAGAAAATGACGTTGACGTGCATGGACATACGGCAAATAGGCTAGCACGTTATAGCTTGCCCGGACCGACCAAGTTCACTGAACGGGAAGAGACCTTCAGTGATGTCGGGTCGCGGCGAGAAGCGGACGTTTGCATAACGCGCGGAAACCGGTCACCCGCATCCGTCGAGGACTGCAAACGTTCTGTCATTGCGCTGCTCAGCGGGCCCTGGTCTTCTTTTCGGGTGAACGATTCGCTGATTTCGCACGGTCGACCCATACTCGTCATTCACGCTTACCATCACTGACGGCGTAAACGTCGATAGCGGACCGCCTATGAGCAGCGACTTGCCGGCCAACATCAGTTGCTCAACCAGGCGCTGAAGGGGTTCATTAGCCCGCTCGCCTCATCGAGACGACCAGCAGCCGACTTCTGTTGGTATTCTCAAGTTCGTGCCGACCGAACAGCAACAACTTGAAGCGAGTCTTGCCGCGCTCGAAGCTCAGCGAACTCTGCTAGGCGACGCGGTAGTCGATGCTGCTCTCGGCGCGATCCGGGCGCGCCTGTACGCGCTGCAGCACACGGCGGGGGAATCCAGCCAGTCCCTCAAGCAAGTTAGCATCCTCTTCGTCGACGTGGTCGGCTCGACGACGCTAGCCCAGCGTCTTGATCCTGAGGAAGTCAGCGCTGTGATGGACGGCGCCTTGGTGCGCGGCACAGCCGTCGTTGAGGCCCACGGCGGCCGCGCGTTGCAGTATGCGGGCGACAACATTCTCGCCGCCTTCGGGGCCAACGAAGCGTCTGAAGACGATACCGAACGGTGCGTACGTTGCGGCCTGGCACTTCTAGACCTCGGCCAGACGCTAAGCATGGAAGTGCTCCGTTGTTACGGCTACACAGGCTTCAACTTCCGCGTAGGAATACACACCGGAGACGTGCTACTAGGCGGCGGCCTTGATGACGATGGCAGCATCCGAGGCCAGGCTGTCAACATCGCGGCCCGGATGGAGCAGACGGCGCCCGCCGGCGGCCTGAGAATCAGCCACCACACGTACGATCAAGTCCGTGGCCTATTCGAGGTTTCCGCTCCTGAGCCACTGAGCGTGAAGGGGCTCGACCAGCCGATCGTCAGCTATCTCGTCGTTAAGGCGAAGCCCCGGTCGTTTCGCGTCGCGCGCCGCGGGATTGAAGGCGTGACCACCCCGATGATCGGTCGAGAAGCCGAGTTCGAGATCCTGAAGGCGGCGTTCGAGCATGTCGTCGCCTTTCGCGAACTTCTCGCCGTTAGCGTAGTGGCCGAGGCCGGTATCGGTAAGAGCCGCCTGCTCGACGAGTTCCAAGTCTGGACCGAACACCGCCCAGAACAACTCCATCTGTTCCGAGGCCGCGCGACACCCCGCACGCAGGGCCAGCCGTTCGGCCTGCTGCGCGACATCGTCGCATGGCATATGCAGTTCAGCGATGACGACACGCTTGATGACGCTAAATCAAAGATGCAAGCCGGTCTGATGCCCCTCTTCGCGGAAGAGCCCGAATTCGCCGAAGCCCATGCCCACCTGCTCGGCCACCTCATTGGCTTGGACTGGAAGGAAAGCCCCCACCTTCGTGGCATCCTCGACGACCCCACGCAGATCCGCAACCGCGCACAGCACGCTGCAGCACAGATGTTCCGCCGCGTGAGCGCAGCGAGCCGCGCCCAATGCGGCGCCCCCGTGATCTTGCAGCTTGAAGATCTGCACTGGGCCGACGACGAGACCCTCGACTTCCTGGACTATCTGGCAGAGGTCAACTGCGACGTGCCGTTATTGCTGCTCGCCTTCACGCGACCCACGCTGTTCGAGCGGCGGGCCTACTGGCGCAGCACGAAAGTTCCGCGCGAACGTATCGATCTGCACCCGCTCGATGGGACTGCAAGTCGCATTTTGGCCGACGAGTTGCTTAAGAAGCTGCCCGAGGTGCCCGATGCGCTGAGGGACCTCATCACCAGTGGCGCCGAGGGCAATCCCTATTACATGGAAGAATTGGTGCGCAGGCTCATCGACGAGGGGGCGATAGACGCGTCAGGCGACCCTTGGCGCGTAAACCGCGACCGGCTTCTGACGACGACAGTACCGTCCACGCTGACAGGCGTTCTGCAGGCCAGGCTGGATGGGCTCCCTCCGAACGAACGGTCGACCTTACAAACGGCCAGCGTCATCGGGCAAGTGTTTTGGGATGGGGCGCTCGTCGCACTGGATACACAGACCGAGTTGACGTTGCCGCGCCTCGTTGAGCGAGAGCTGGCCGTGCCGCGGCATGGCGGTGAGGTCAACGGCTTGCGCGAATACGCGTTCAGGCACGCCATCCTTCATCAAGTGACCTACGGTACGGTGCTCAAACGCCGGCGCAAGGCGCTGCACGCCAAGGTCGCCGACTGGCTGGCCGCCCAAAGCGAGAGTGACAACGCGCGCGCCGGCGATTTTCTAGGACTGACCGCCGAGCACTACACGGAGGCCGGCGACGAGGCGAACGCCGCCGAATTCCACGCCCGCGCCGCTGAGCACGCGGTCGCGCGACTGGCTCATGCCGCGGCGCTGGCGCACGTGCAGCAGGCGCTCGCGCTTCAGGACCGGATAGGGGACAGCCCCGGCCAAGCCGACCTGCGCTGGCGTCTACTTCATGCGAGGGAGCGGACACTGCAGATACAGGGTGACCGCGAGGGCCAGGCGAAGGACCTCGATGCAATGGAACACGTTGCCCAGACTCTGCGCGACGGCGCGCGGCAGGCCTATGTCGCGCATCGGCGCGCCATCCGGGCGATGCGCATGGCGCAGTATTCCATGTGTGAGCAGTTTGCACGTCGCGCGGCGTCGTTGGCGGACGCGGAGTTGGCACGCAGGGCACACAGTTCAACGCCAAGGGAGGCAGACGACGCACTTTACGAGTTGCGGCTTCTGAGCATGCGACAGGTGGGCCTGGCAATGACCGACGTAGGCCGGTGGGACGACGCGCAATCATTGCTGCAAAAGACCTTGGAGGAGGCGAGAGCGCATGGGCTTCTTAAGGCGCAGGGCTTGTGCCTGAACAGCCTTGCGGTGTTGGCCGACCGTCGGGGACATCGGGCGAGAGGACTCGAACTGCATCGCAAGAGCTTGGATCTGTGGCGTCAGATAGGCGGCCGCAATGTAGCGACCGCGCTGGTAAACGTCGGAGCCAAATTGCTCGGGCTGGGAGACCTTGTCGGGGCACGCCGTGACCTAGAAGAGGGGCTGCAGCGGACTCGGCACAATGGCGATCGGGCCGTGGAGTGCGCGGCTGCATGCAACTTGTCGAATTTGTCGCTGTTGCAAGGCAACCCCGCGGGTGCGCTGGCCTTAGCACGCGGCGCGCTGGATACTGCAATGGCGACGCAGGCGCGCGACTTGGAGGTTGCCGCCTCCCTCGCGCTTGGCAGTGCTGAGGAGTCGTTCGGTCGACCGGATGCAGCAGTGAAGGCGTATACGCACGCGTATCGCGTCGCTGCGGAAATCGGCGCGTCAGTGGTTGACGCGAGCGCCTGCCTGGCGAGATTGGCGTTGGCGCAGGGTGACATCCAGGGTGGGCTTGATGCGGTGCGTCCGGTCCTGTCACCGACCAAGTCAATCACGCAGCCTAACGCGGATGGAGTCGCCAACGCCTGTGAACCCGCCCCCGATGATGGCCCGGCCGGCAATGTCGACCAAGGTCTACCGCCCGAGCTGCAACTCACCGTCTACCGTCTGCTTAGCGCCTCGTGCGACCCAGAGGCCGCCGCTTGGTTGCAAAGCGCCTACCGTGCGCTGATGACCGAGGCCGACGCCATTACCGATGCCGCCCTTCGAGAGATGTTTTTAACGAACATCCCAGCCCATCGCGAGATCGTGTCGCTATGGTCTTCGGCCTCGGCGCACGTTCCCGGAGGTCGCTGAGCGGCCACAAGAAGTCGGTTAGCAAGAGTGCCAAGAGCAGACGTTAGCGAGCGTCCCGATGATAAGCGCGGTGTCCGTCGCGGAACTGCCGAAGGTTGCCGAGTTGATTCGGACAGCCGTATTGCAATCTATCGACGCCACTGATCTCCCCATGCCTGACCCTATGCTTAACCGGACTGGCCGGCCCCGGGCTTCGTCTCGGTCCGCATCGGCGCGGCGCCGGTTAGCAAGACCGTTACACCGCACGTCCCACACCGGTGACATACGAGGAAACCATGTCCATTCCGCTTGATCCGCTCGCTCCTCAAGACTTCGACTTCTTCATAGGCGCTTGGAGTGTCAGTCATCGACGCCTGAAGGCGCGACTGGTGGGCTCCAAGGATTGGGAAGAGTTTGCGGGCATTTGTGTAACTAAGAAGATTCTCGGCGGGTTCGGTAACATCGACGACAACGTACTGGAACTTCCTTCTGGTGCATACCGAGCAGTCACAATCCGTTCCTACGATGCCAAGCGAAAGACCTGGTCGATTTGGTGGCTCGACGGACGTAGCCCTGGAAGCCTAGACGTACCAGTTGTCGGGAGCTTCGAAAGTGGAGTCGGAACCTTCCTCGCTGAGGACAGCTTGAACGGAAAGCCGATCCAAGTCCGATTCCTGTGGTCCATTCCCACATCGGATGCACCGCGCTGGGAGCAAGCCTTCTCCCCAGATGCGGGCAAGTCATGGGAAACGAACTGGGTCATGGATTTCAGACGGTGTACGTGAAGACACGTCCCTCCTCGGGTGCGGCTTAGCCCCTCGCTCGCCTCATTCCAACGGCCGTCTCTCTCTTGATTCGAACGGCGCGCGCCGTCGATTCGCCGCCGGGCGAAAGCTGCTACCGGGTCTTGTCCGAACTGCTCGCTGCGACTTCCCCGCGACGGCCGCCGCAAACGCGAATGGCCGACCGACGAACACCAAACGTGCTCCCAGGGCGAGGGCTTTCAGTACGTCGGTTCCTCGTCGGACTCCGCTGTCGAGCATTATTTCGATATCCGGGCAGGCGTGTACCACGTCGGGAAGCACATCCAGCGGCGATACGGTGCCATCGAGCTGGCGTCCCCCGTGATTGGAAACGATGATCCCGTCAGCGCCGGTATCTCGTGCGGTGCGTGCATCGGCCGCGTTGACTATGCCTTTCACTACCAGCGTGCCGCTCCATTGACGACGGATCTGCGCGAAGTGCTTCCAGTTGAGGTGGCCCCGGTCGGAAAAGTCGCGCTCCACGTTCGCCGCTACCGGCGTATCGACAGTGATGACCAGCGTACCGAACCCTGCGGTCGCTACACGCGCAATCAACGCAATGGTCGTGGAAGATGCGCTCGCGCAGCGGGCTCGAAGTCCTCCAACGACAGAATATCTTCAAGCATGATGACAGGCCGCGATTTCGTGCGGTCAGGGCCGCGGATTCAGCGCCTCCTCAAAACTCTTCGTGGCGTGTCAGTTCTGTCGCATGAGCGTGCGTGCGTGGCGCGCCTGCTTCCTTGATGCGCTTGAGCAGCATCCGAAGTGTTAGAGGATCGACTCGCTTGCCGAGATCACGCCAGCGGCGCGGAGCGCGTCATCCAACCATGGCGAGATCAGGGAACCTTCGGCGATCTCCTTCAAGCGCTGCTGCTCGTCTGCCAGCTTCTTGGCGGCCGCCACGAGTACCGCCTCGACATCGTTACGAGGAATGACTACGACGCCATCGGCATCACCGACGACGAGGTCGCCGGGATTGACGGGAGCGCCGGCAACGCAGATCGGAAGACTGAGCCGGCCCGGGATGCCCTTGGTCGGACCTGCAGGGTTGCGACCCGCCGCAAAGATCGGATAGCCGCGCTCGATCAACTCGTTCGTGTCACGCACCGCGCCGTCGACAACCAGGCCGGCCAGTCCCGCTGCCTGAGCTTGCGTGACCATGAGGTCGCCGAACAACGCGCTTCCCAGGTCACCCTTGCCGTCGACCACCAGCACGTCGCCAGGCCTGGCGACCGCTAGCGCGAGATGGAAACCGAGATTGTCGCCGGGACGAGCCTCGACTGTGAATGCCGGCCCCGCGACCTTCATGCTCGGCGCCAACGGTTGAACGCGGCCATGAAGCGAGCCGCGCCGCCCGGCGACGTCGCACAGGATGGTGCTGGCGTACGCCTTGGCTCGTTCGACGAGCGCGGGACTCACACGTGCGAACTCGGCCAGCTTTTGAAGACGTTGCACTGCCATGATGATTCCTAAAATAGTGGTGGGTGGTTGACGCGCGTTACTTATCCGTCCAGGGAATCACCTTCCACAGCGCGTTGAACTCGGCTTCCGTTTTCTTGAGTTCGTTCGCGTACTGATCCGGCGGCAGAAACCTAAGCGGTGCATAGATGCCTGCGGCCTTCGATTTGAATTCGGGGTCGTTCGTCGCTTGCGCGACGGCCTTGACCAAGGCGTCGCGCACATCCGGGGGAAGCCCCTTCGGCGCAGCAAGTCCACGCAGGGATGCAAGCTCGATGTCGTAGCCCTGTTCCTTGAATGTCGGAAGGTCTGGCGCCATCGAGCTGCGCGTCGCACTCATGGAGCCCAGGTTACGCATAGGCGTCCCGCCCTTGATCGCCTGCATCGCCTCGCCAATGTTGATGGCGGCGACTTTGATCTGCTTGCCCGCCAGCGCTGTGCGCACGTCCGCTGCTCCTTTAAACGGGATGTGATTCAACTTCACGTCAGCCGCACGTTCGAATTGCAGCATGGCCAAGTGATCGTCCGACCCGGCTCCTGTGGTTCCTACCGTAACATCGCCCGGATGTGCCTTCGCGTACGCAGCAAGATCCTTCAGGTTCTTGATGGGATCGTCGGTATGCACCGAAAAGCCATCCGGATCGTCGACCAGATTGCCGAGAAGGTCATAGCGTTGCCAGTGGAAGTCCGACTTGCGTTCGATCGGTATCGTCAGCACGTTCGGCGTATTGATCATGCCGATCGTATAGCCATCGGCAGGCGAGGCCGCGAGCTGTGCGAAACCGATAGCGCCGCCGGCGCCGGACTTGTTCAGGATGATGATCCTCGCGTTGTTGCCGAGATATTTCTCGATGTACGGCGCTATGGCGCGAGCCGTGAGGTCGGTGCCGCCGCCCGGCGCATATGACACGATCATGGTGATCGGCTTGTCCGGGTACGCCGCGTAGGCACTCAAGCCCAGACTCAAGCCGACGACGCCGGCGAGGGCGCGCGACAATTTCGCTAATTTCGACATTGGTTCCTCCAGTGAGAGATAGTTATTCAAGCGTGTCTTGCTGATGGTGAACGGGGAATCCGAGGATGTGCTCGAAGCGCGCCGCGTACGCCGGCCATACTTCGGGATTGATGAGGCGCTCGGGACGACCGCCCTTCATTGCAGCCACGATTTGCTCGGCTGCGATAGCCGCGACGTTGCGACGCGCCTCGTGGCTCACGCCCGCCGTGTGGAACATTGCCACTACGTTGTCCATGCCGAGCAACGGATGGTCAAGCGGAGGCGGTTCCTGCTCCCAGACATCCAGACCCGCGCCCGACAGGTGACCACTACGTAGCGCATCGCTCAGCGCTGCTTCGTCGTGAATGCCGCCGCGTGCAGTCGAGATGAACAGCGCTCCCCGCTTCATCACCGCGAAAGCACGTGCATCCATGAGCTTCATCGTGCTCTTGTCGCGCGGGCAGTGCAGTGAAACGATGTCGGACTTTCGCAGGACCTCTTCCAGGGTCGCCGGTTGTGCGTCGCGACGCTGAATTTCCTCAGCCGTAAGGTAGGGATCCGTCGCAAGGACGTTCATGCCGAACGCGCGGGCGAGCTTGGCGACGCGCCTTCCGATGTGGCCGATGCCAACAAGACCGACGGTCTTGCCGCGCAGCTCATGGCCCATGACTTCCTCCCGCGAAAAACCGCGTTCGCGACGAAGGCGACGATCCGATTCGCTGATCCTCCGAGACACGTCGATCATGAGTCCAAGGGTCGCCTCGGCAACGGAATCAGCATTTCCGCCAGCCTGGTTCATGACGGCAATGCCCGCTTGCGTGCACGCCGCTACGTCGGTGGTGTCGTACCCGGCGCCTGCGGACGATACGCAGAGCAGGTTAGGGCAATTTGCCAAGAGCTCCTTGTTGACGAAGAGCCAGCCCGGCAGCTCGTCCTTCGCTGGCGAAACATGAAAAACATGGGCGTCGGAGAGCAACTGCCAGCCCTTTTCGGGTTGGCCGGCAACGGCGCCGATTTGCAGATCCAGGTCCGTTTCGCTGCGGACGCGTTGGTCGAACACGGGATCAATCCAGAGATCGAAGCGGACGATTTTCTTTTGTGTGGCAGGCATTGGGAAATCACTCCTCCAGGAAATGCAATCGTATTGCCGGACACTGAAAAAGGAAATCAATATATAATTGTGACGAGTACAAAGGAATTTTGTGAATGATTCGCGAGCTCAAGACGCTCATTGCGGTGGCGAGAGAAGGCACGTTCGCTGCCGCGGGCGATAAGATCGGACTTACGCAGGCCGCCGTAAGCGCCCAGATAAAGCGCCTGGAGTCGGAACTCGGCTTCGCGCTGTTCGAGCGAACCGGTCGATCCGCGCGACTCAATTCAAAGGGCCGCCAGACGCTGACTCAGGCCGAGGAGCTACTTCGTTTGTACCGGCATCTCGGTTCAACCGATCGGCAGGACCAGGCCAAGGCTCTCGTCAACTTCGGCGCCATCGACTCGGTGCAGCGGTCTACGCTGCCCGACGTGCTGGCGAGGTTTCACAAGGAATTTCCCGGCTGCAGGACCCGTGTCGTTCCGGCCTTATCTTCGGAACTCTTCAATTCCGTCGACTCGGGCGAGATCGAATTGGCGGCGGTAATCCGTCCGCCCTTCACTCTGCAAGGGGATCTCCGGTGGACTACGCTCGCTCGAGAGCCATTTCGCCTCATCGTTCCAAGACACATTAAGCAAAGCGACTGGGGTGAGCTGCTGTCGAATCAGCCTTTCGTACGCTATGACCGTTCAGCCTTTGGCGGGCGGCAGGTGGACCGATTCTTGAGGAGCGTGCACATCACGGTCAAGGAACTATCCGAGCTGGTCGAGCTGAATGCGATCGTGCGGCTAGTCGCTCGCGGCGTGGGCGTCTCGTTGGTCCCACAAACCGTAGATCACGTGCGGTGGCCTGCGGGCGTACGAGCGATCGATCTCGGTGATCACACGTTTTACCGCGAGATAGGGCTCATACATCGCGCGCCACACACCTTGAGCGAGCCGGCTCGTGCGCTCGCCCAAATGTTCGGCGAGGCGTACGCAGACGCTCGACCACCTGGCGGTGCTGCGAAGGAACAGGCTCGCCACCGCGCTAACCTGAAGAGGGCGTAGACGCGTACGGCTTTCGGCCACATGGAGACACTCGGCAGGTGAGGCGAAAAGATCCCGGAAGCAGTCACACACCGGTCGGCGTGAAGTCCTCGGCGGGACGCGTAGTACGGTTGGACTTCCGTCGACGATTCGGCGGCTCACGGCCATTCTCGGTCATGGGAAAAACTGCTAGCCTGCACCGATATGCCGATTGGTCCTAGCCTTCGCAGCGCGGGTGATCGTTGCGTCGCTCGAAGATCATTAGCCGCGAACCACCTATTGAGTGATCGACTACCGTCGAAAGCATTATTGGTAGGTCCTTTTCCCAATCGACAGGTCCTATCGTAGGAGACCATCATGCTATGTGTTACAAGGCGCTGGTTAGCACTGTTGCTCTTGTCTGCGTCGTTTGCAGCAACTGCCGCTGAGCAGACGAACTGGGTAACGAGTTGGGCGGCTTCTGTGCAGGGACCCTATCCAGTGGGCAATCCGTCGGCGCAGCCCAATCTCTCACTGGCATTTCCTTCCGCCGAAACGGGGGCGCGCGACCAATCGTTCCGTCTAATCGTCAAGCCCGAGTTCTGGGGCACCAAGTCACGGATGCGCTTTTCCAACGCGCTTGGCACCCAGCCGGTAACCTTCGATGACGCCTTCGTCGGCCTGCAGTGGTCGGGTTCGGCAGTGATGCCAGGCACCAACCGAGCAATCACTTTCGGCGGCAAGAACAGCGTGACCGTGGCGCCCGGTGAATCGGTGTGGAGCGACGCGGTAACGCTTCCCTTCGTGACGAAGGGAAGCGAATTGCGCGGCCGCAAGCTGGCGGTGAGTTTCCATGTTGCCGGATCTAGTGGCCCGATGACCTGGCATGCCAAGGCCATGCAGTCGTCCTACGTCACCGCGCCGGGCGCGGGTTCAAAAGGAGGTGACTTATCTGAGTCCGCATTCCCGTTTGCCTCGGCATCGTGGTATTTCCTCGATGCGGTGGACATGGCTGCGCCTAAAGGTCTGGCCGCCATCGTTGCGTTCGGCGATTCGATTACCGACGGTACTGCCTCGACCATGAACGGAGACGATCGCTGGCCCGACGTGTTGGCGCGGCGCCTCAACG
>Ga0070668_100004165_pt1 | contig 10718 bp, 10 predicted proteins | sample KBSS43metaG_FD_64661 | JGI IMG/M metagenome (GOLD analysis project Ga0070668, IMG submission 64661) | Switchgrass rhizosphere microbial communities from Kellogg Biological Station, Michigan, USA - KBS S4-3 metaG | ecosystem: Host-associated > Plants > Roots > Rhizosphere > Soil ... | reverse complement strand
ACCGCGATGCTCAACCGGCTCGGCGTCGAGGGCGAGTTCAAGGGCGGCCTGCGCGTCACCACCCCGGAGACGATGGACATCGTCCGGATGGTGCTCACCGGGCAGGTCAGCCGGGAGCTGGTCGGGCTGATCAACGCCCACGGGCCGTACGCGGTCGGCATCTCCGGCGAGGACGCCCGGCTGTTCACCGCCGAGCGCAAACAGGCCACTGTGGACGGTGAGCAGATCGACATCGGGCTCGTCGGCGAGGTCGCCGAGGTCAACCCGGACGCGGTGCTCGACATCGTGAACGCCGGGCGCATCCCGGTGGTGTCCACGGTCGCCCCGGACGTCGACGGCGTCGTGCACAACGTCAACGCCGACACGGCTGCCGGCGCGCTGGCGGCCGCCCTCGGCGCCGAAAAGCTCGTCGTGCTCACCGACGTCGAAGGCCTGTACGCGAACTGGCCCGACCGGTCGTCGCTGATCGACCGCATCCGCGTCGACCGCCTCGAGACCATGCTGCCGGGCCTGGCCAGCGGCATGATCCCGAAGATGGAGGCGTGCGTGCGCGCCATCCGCGGCGGCGTGCGCCGGGCGCACGTGATCGACGGCCGTCTCGCCCATTCGGTGCTGCTGGAGGTCTTCACCTCCCGCGGCGTCGGCACCATGGTCTTCCCCGAAACGGAGCTCCCGTGACCGACCTGAAGTCCAATGTGGATGGCCGGCAGCACTGGCAGTCCGCCCTGATGGACAACTACGGCACGCCCCAGCTGACGCTCGTCCGCGGCGACGGCGCGAAGGTGTGGGACGCCGACGGCAAGGAGTACGTCGACCTGGTCGGCGGTATCGCCGTCAACGCGCTCGGCCACGCTCATCCCGCGATCGTCGAAGCCGTCACCGAGCAGATCACGCGGCTGGGCCACACCTCGAACCTGTACGTCAACCCGGTCGCCGTCGAGCTCGCCGAGGCGCTGCTCGACGTCGCCGGCCTCACCGGCAACGGCAAGGTGCTGTTCGTCAACTCCGGCGCCGAGGCCAACGAAGCCGCGCTGAAGATCAGCCGCCTGACCGGGCGCACCAAGGTGGTCGCGGCCGAGGGCGCCTTCCACGGCCGGACCATGGGCGCGCTGACGCTGACCGGCCAGCCCGGCAAGCGCGACCCCTTCAAGCCGCTGGTGCCCGGGGTCGAGCACGTGCCGTTCGGGGACGTCGAGGCGCTCAAGGCCGCCGTCGACACCGAAACCGCGGCCGTCTTCCTGGAGCCGGTGCTCGGGGAGGCCGGGGTGATCCCGGCGCCGGACGGCTACCTGCAGGCCGCGCGCGAGATCACCAAGGCCACCGGGACGCTGCTGGTGCTCGACGAGGTGCAGACCGGCCTCGGCCGGCTCGGCACCTGGTTCGGCTATCAGCAGGCCGGCATCGTGCCGGACGTGATCACCCTGGCCAAGGGCCTCGGCGGCGGGCTGCCGCTGGGCGCGGTGATCGGCGTCGGCGCGGCGGGCGACCTGCTCAAGCCCGGCCAGCACGGCACCACCTTCGGCGGCAACCCGGTGTGCTGCGCAGCCGGCCTGGCCGTGCTGAAGACCATCGCCGCGGACGGCCTCCTGGACCACGTTTCGGCACTCGGCAAGGACATCGCGGCGGGCGTCGAGGCACTCGGCCACCCGCTCGTCGCCGGGGTGCGCGGCGCCGGCCTGCTGCTCGGCATCGCCCTGCGCAAGCCCGTCTCGGCGGCGGTGGCGAAGGCCGCCCAGGACGCCGGCTACCTCGTCAACCCGGTCGCGCCCGACACCGTCCGGCTCGCGCCGCCGCTCGTGCTCGACGGCGACCAGGCCAACGGCTTCCTCGCCGCACTTCCGAACGCGCTCGACTCCACCACGAAGGACTCCGACTGATGCTCCGCCACTTCCTCCGCGACGACGACGTCAGCCCCGCCGAGCAGAAGACCATCCTCGACCTCGCCGACGCGCTGAAGGCCGACCCGCTGGGCAACAAGGTCCTCGCCGGCAAGTCCATCACGGCGATCTTCGAGAAGAACTCGACCCGCACCCGGTTCTCGTTCGAGGTCGGCATCAGCCAGCTCGGCGGGCACCCGGTGATCGTCGACGGCCGGTCCATGCAGCTCGGCCGCGAGGAGACCATCGAAGACACGTCGCGGGTGCTGTCGCGCTACGTCGACGGGATCGTGTGGCGGACCTTCGCGCAGAAGCGCCTCGAAGCGATGGCGTCGGCCGCGTCGATCCCGGTGGTCAACGCGCTCACCGACGAGTTCCACCCGTGCCAGGTGCTCACCGACCTGATGACGATCCGGGAGCGCAAGGGGAAGCTCGAGGGGCTCACCCTCGTCTACCTCGGCGACGGGGCCAACAACATGGCGCACTCGCTGCTGCTCGGCGGCGTCACCGCGGGGATGCACGTCCGGGTCGTCTCGCCGGTCGGTTTCCAGCCCGACCAGGGCGTGATGCTCGACGCGAAGAAGCGGGCGAGCGAAACCGGGGGCAGCACCACCGTGTACACCGACCCGTACGAGGCTGTCGCCGGCGCGGACGTGCTCGTCACCGACACGTGGACGTCGATGGGGCAGGAGAACGACGGGCTCGACCGGGTCGGCCCGTTCCGCGCCCTGCAGGTCAACGCGGAGCTGCTGAAGAAGGCCGCGGACGACGCGATCGTGCTGCACTGCCTGCCGGCCCACCGCGGCTGGGAGATCACCGACGAGGTGCTCGACGGCCCGGCCAGCGCGGTGTGGGACGAGGCCGAGAACCGGCTGCACGCCCAGAAGGCGCTGCTCGTCTGGCTGTTCGAAGAAAGCCGACGATGACCAGCGGCAGGGTGGGCCGCCAGGCGAGGATCACCGAGCTGGTGTCCACCAAGACCATCCGCAGCCAGACCGAGCTGGCCAAGCTGCTGGCCGCCGAAGGCATCGAGGTCACGCAGGCGACGCTGTCGCGGGACCTCGACGAGCTGGGCGCGGTCAAGCTGCGCGGGCCGGACTCCGGCGCGCCGGTCTACGTCATCCCGGAGGACGGCAGCCCGGTCCGCGGGGTGCAGGGCGGCACGTCACGGCTCTCCCGGCTGCTGGCGGAACTGATGGTCTCGGCCGACTCGTCGGGCAACCTGATGGTGCTGCGGACGCCGCCGGGTGCGGCGCAGTTCCTGGCCAGTGCCATCGATCGGGCGGCGCTGGAAGAGGTCGTCGGCTCGATCGCGGGCGACGACACGGTCGCCGTGATCGCGCGGGAACCCTTGTCGGGCAAGGACCTGGCTGAACGTTTCGCCGCGCTGGCGCAGCGTTCGGCCGCGGTGGAGCCGGGAGACGAAGGGTAGCCGTGACCGGACTCATCCGGCAGGGCAGGATCGTGGCCTGAGCCCGACCGGACACCAACCCAACACATCGAGGAGAAGCGAGACAGTGAGCGGGAACGAGCAGCCGGTGCAGCTGTGGGGCGGCCGGTTCGCCAGCGGTCCGGCGGAGGCCATGGCCGCGCTGAGCGCGTCGACACATTTCGACTGGCGCCTGGCGCCCTATGACATCGCCGGGTCGCGCGCGCACGCTCGCGTGCTGCGCAAGGCGGGCCTGCTCACCGACGACGAGCTGACCGGCATGCTGGCCGCGCTGGACACGCTCGCCCAGGACGTCGCGTCGGGGGAGTTCACCCCGACGATCGCCGACGAGGACGTGCACACGGCCCTCGAACGCGGCCTGCTCGAGCGGGCGGGCACCGAGCTCGGCGGCAAGCTGCGGGCCGGCCGCTCGCGCAACGACCAGGTGGCCACGCTGTTCCGGATGTGGCTGCGGGACGCGGCCCGCCGCGTCGTCGCCGGCACCCTGGAGGTCGTCGACGCGCTGGTGTCGCAGGCGAAGCGGCACCCGGACGCCATCCTGCCCGGCCGCACGCACCTGCAGCACGCTCAGCCGGTGCTGCTCGCGCACCACCTGATGGCCCACGGCCAGGCGCTGCTGCGCGACGTCTCGCGGCTGCAGGACTGGGACGCCCGCACGGCCGAGTCGCCGTACGGCTCGGGCGCGCTCGCCGGTTCGTCGCTGGGACTCGACCCCGAGGCCGTCGCCGAGGAGCTGGGCTTCGCGACGAGCGTCGAAAACTCCATCGACGGCACCGCTTCGCGGGACTTCGTCGCCGAGTTCGCCTTCGCCGTCGCGATGCTGGCGGTGAACCTGTCCCGGATCGCCGAAGAGGTGATCATCTGGAACACCGCCGAGTTCGGCTACGTGACGCTGGACGACGCGTGGGCCACCGGCAGCTCGATCATGCCGCAGAAGAAGAACCCGGACGTCGCGGAGCTGACCCGCGGCAAGGCGGGCAGGCTGATCGGCAACCTCACCGGCCTGCTGGCCACCCTGAAGGCGCAGCCGCTGGCCTACAACCGCGACCTCCAGGAGGACAAGGAGCCGGTGTTCGACTCGGTCGAGCAGCTCGAGCTCCTGTTCCCGGCGATCGCCGGCATGCTCGCGACGCTGACCTTCCACACCGACCGGCTCGCCGAGCTGGCCCCGGCCGGGTTCACGCTCGCCACCGACATCGCGGAATGGCTGGTGCGCCAGGGCGTTCCGTTCCGCGTCGCGCACGAAGCGGCGGGGGAAAGCGTCCGCGTCGCCGAGTCCCGCGGCGTCGGCCTGGACGAGCTGACCGACGAAGAGTTCGAGAAGATCAACCCGGCGCTCACCCCCGCCGTGCGGGCCGTCCTCACCGTCGAAGGCTCGGTGAAGTCCCGCGACGCGCGGGGCGGCACGGCGCCGGTCCGCGTGGCCGAGCAGCGTGCGCGGCTCGAGGAGCGGGTCACCGCGGCCCGCCAGTGGTTGAACTGACGTCGAAGGCGGCTATCCGAGGCTTTCGTAGGGGTCGGCCGGGGCCGGTGCGGGCTTGGCCTGGGTGACGTCGATGAACGGAATGACGCCGTTGTTGACGGGGTCCTTGGTCTGCCGGCCGGTGTAGGTGCCGGTGACTTCGAGCCAGGTGTCGGGTTGCAGGACGGGAGGAACCTGCCCGGACAGGCCGATCTTGACGGGCTGGGCGTCGGCGGCGCAGCAGTTGAGGAGCATGCGGAGGAGGTAGACCGAGCCGTTCCGGTCGAAGGCGACGAAGCCGGTGAGGGTGATGGTCCGGGTGCCGAGGGAGCGACCGTGCTCGGAGACGGCGCGATCGGCGTAGTCGGACACGGTGAGCCGGAGCGGGTCGCCGGCGGGGAGAGCGGTGAGCCCGAAGTGCGGGGGCAGGGTCGTGCCGGCGCGCATGCCGCTGTAGGAGTCCAGGGCCGGCGGGCTGACGAGGACGAGCGCGAGCAGGGGCAGGACGAGGAGCCAGGAGATGCGGGGCTCGCGGTGGTCGTGGCCGTCGTGGTCCTCGCGCCGGGTTCGTCGTTCGTACCAGACGGTGGCGATGGCGGCGATGATCAGGACGACGCCGGCGACGAGCAGCAGCGGACGCAACCCGGCTTTGACGTAGCGCAGGTAGAGATCGGTGGTTCCGGCGTGCAGGACGGCGCCGCCCACCAGGAACATCAGCGCCGCTTGGACGTGGCGGTTCACAGCAGGACCGCCCCGGTCAGTACTGCCCCGAGGACGGCCAGTACGAAGGTGACGGGGGCGAACCGCAGGGCGAACCCGCGGCCGAAGGTGGCCGCCTGCATGCCGAACAGTTTCAGGTCGATCATCGGTCCGACGACGAGGAACGCGAGCCGGGCGGTCAGCGAGAACTGGGACAGCGACGCCGCGACGAACGCGTCGGCCTCGGAGCAGATCGACAGCAGCACCGCGAGGACGGCCAGGGTCAGGACCGACACCGCCGGGTTGCCGGCCGCCGTGTACAGCCAGGCCGGCGGGACCACGGCTTTGAGGGTGGCCGCGGCCATCGCGCCGACGACGAGGAAGCCGCCGGCGTGCATGACGTCGTGCCGGACGGCTCCCCAGAACGCCGCGCCTTTGCCGTGGCCGCCGGATGACCGGTGCGCCGACGGTCGCAGCCATTCGGGACGGCCCAGCCGCTGCCAGAGCCAGCCCATCGCGCAGGCCACGAGCAGGCTGGCCACGAACCGGGCGAGGACCATGCGCGGGTCGTGGGGGAACGCGACCGCGGTCGCGGTCAGCACCAGGGGGTTGATCGCCGGGGCGGACAGCAGGAACGCCAGTGCCGCCGCCGGGGTGACTCCGCGCCGGACCAGTGCCCCGGCGACCGGCACGGAGGCGCACTCGCAGCCGGGGAGGACGACACCGGCCAGTCCGGCGGCCGGCACCGCGAGGGCGGGTTTCCTCGGCAGGGCGCGGGCGAAGAACGAGGGCGGGACGAACACCGCGAGCAGCGCCGAAAGCAGGACACCCAGGACGAGGAAGGGCAGGGCCTGCACGACGACCGCGACGAACACGGTCATCCAGTTCTGCATCGCCGGCGCGGCCAGCGCCCGGCGGATCGGTCCCTGGAGGGCGAACACCGGGAGCAGGACCAGCATCAGGACGACGAGCGGGTCCGGTTTCCCACCCCGCGGGCGGTCCGGTTTGTCAGGTTGTGTCGATGCTGGGGCTGTTCGGCTGGCGGTCACGGCATCTCCAAGGGCAGAGGCTGCGCGGATCGGCCCTTCCACCCCTCGCACAGGTTGAGGAAGAACTCTCGCAGCCGCACCGGTAACCACGGACCGCACTGTCGTTCGGTTCACTGTAGGCAGCATGAATCAATCGGCCATTTCATGAAGGTCGCCCATTAACCGGACGAATCCGAAATCTGTGAGGACATATCGGGGGGTTCCGTAACGGCGCCACTTCGACCATGATGTCGCGGGTCTGTGGCGGGGGCCTTGGCGAAGGTGGTGAATGCGCTGGTGTCGATCCGCCACGACGGCGAGAATCCCGCGGAGCCGGTGGCGATGAGCCCGTCGGCCGCGCTGGAAGCCGCGCGGCACGGTGACGACGACGCGTTTCGCGTGCTGTACCGGGCTGTCCAACCGGGATTGCTGCGGTACCTGCGAGTCCTGGTCCGCGACGACGCCGAGGACGTCGCGTCGGAGGCCTGGTTGCAGGTGGCGCGCGACCTGGGCAAGTTCCGCGGCGACCTGGACGGCTTTCGTGGCTGGGCGGCGACCATCGCCCGGCACCGGGCCATCGATCACCTGCGGAACCAGCGCCGGCGCCCGGTCGCCGTGGAGCGGGTCGAGGAGCTCGCTGACGTGCCCGGCCGCGAGGACACCGCCGGGTCGGCGGTCGACGCGATCGGTACCGACGCGGCGCTCGCCCTGATCGCGAAACTCCCTCGTGATCAGGCCGAAGCGGTTCTGCTGCGGGTCGTCATGGGTCTCGACGCCCCCGCCGCGGCCAAGGTGCTGGGCAAACGCCCCGGTGCCGTGCGCACCGCGGCGTACCGGGGACTGCGCACGCTGGCCGAGCACCTGCCACCTCCTGAAGCGTGGCAAAGTCGCAGGTCAGAAGCTGGTGTGACAGAAACGAAGGCGTCGGCGCTGAAGGAGGTGAGATGAGCACACACCGTTCTCGACGACTCGACCGGCAGACCGCCGAGGAAATCCTCGACGGCGCACCGGGCGGGAACGACCACGCGCTGAACGCTTTGCTCGCCGCCGCGGCCGGGGCGGCGAGTGAAGCCGAGTTGCGTGGGGAACACGCCGCGGTGGCGGCGTTCCGGGCGGCTCGTCTCGCCCCTGCCCCTCGACCTCGGAGACGGTTGATGATCAAGACCATGCTGGCGAAACTGCTCACGGCCAAGCTCGCGGTGGCGGCCGCCGCGGCTGCGGCCGTGGCCGCCGGGGGTGTCGCCGCGGTCGCGGCGACCGGCAACCTGCCCGGTTCGCCGGACGAGCACTCCACGAGTACGCCGGCCACGACTGCCGATTCGGCCAAGCCGGGCGGGCCGGCCACGGAAGCGACCGGCTCCTCGCACGGCGAAGCGAAAGAATCCGGCGCCGTGCCCAGTGGGTCCCCATCCCCCTCACTGGTCGGCCTGTGCCACGCCTACACCGCCGGTGCCGGATCGGACCACGGAAAAGCCTTGGAGAGCCCGGCGTTCACCGTCCTGATCACCACCGCGGGCGGCAAGGACAAGGTCGACGCCTACTGCGTGAAGGTCCTCGCCGACGCCGATCACGCGACGAAGACCGCCGTGCCCGGCCCGCCGTCGAACGCGAACGACCACGCCACGCAGCCCCGTCCGACCGAGGGCCAGGGCGATGCCCACCGGGCCGAGCCCACCGTCACCAAACCCACTCACCCCTAGCGCGCCGAGTTCTGCCCCGGGGTTCGCGGGCAGGACTCGGCGGGTGCGGTCGCCTGTCGGGGCACGCCGCACCGTCGTGAGTCGAGGGTGCCGCCATGCTGCGGGGTCCGCACTCTCCACTCACGACCTCGGCGGTGACTTTCCCTTTCCCCCCAAGAGGAAAGTCGCCGCGCGAGAAGCGGATGGCGGTCACCCGTCCTCCCCCCAATGGGAGACCGCCATCCGCGTCGCGGCCCGTGCGCGACCGGTCGTTAGGCTGCTCGTCGCAGGAAGAGGGAGGAGCCCCGCTTGAGCGGCGACGCAGGCCGGTTGTTCACCCGCGCCGAACTGGCGCTGGACCCGGTCGATCTGGCCCAGCTGCTGCTCGGCTCGGTCCTGGAGGCCACCGGTCCCGACGGTACCGTCGGCGTCCGGCTCGTCGAGGTCGAGGCCTACCGCGGCGAAGACGATCCGGCGTCGCACTGCTACCGGGGCCGGACCCCGCGCAACGCGGTCATGTGGGGCCCCGCGGGACACCTCTACGTGTACTTCGTCTACGGGATGCACTTCTGCGCGAACATCGTCGGCTCCCACGACGGCGTGGCCGGCGCGGTCCTGCTCCGGGCGGGCGAGGTCGTCACGGGCCTCGACGTCGTCCGCAAGCGGCGCCCGGCCGCGCGGGGGACCGGCGAGCTGGCGAAGGGGCCCGCCATCCTCACCTCCGTGCTCCGCGTCGACCGCGAGCAGAACGGCGTCGACCTGACCGACCCCGCGTCGCCGGTCCGGCTGCACGTGGGCGAGCGCGTGCCGCCCGAGCGGATCCGCACCGGCCCCCGCGTCGGGGTCGCGATGGCGATGGACACGCCGTGGCGGTTCTGGATCGACGGCTCGCCGGCGGTGTCCACCTACCGCCGCGGCGGGAAGCGCCGGGTCCGACCCGCCGGTTAGTCGGTTGACCAGGTGCGGGAGGATCTACAGGCGTGAGCGAACACATCCTCGACGAGCTGTCCTGGCGCGGCCTGATCGCGCAGTCCACCGACATCGACGCCCTCCGGCGCGAGCTCGACCAGGGTCCCGTGACGCTCTATTGCGGCTTCGACCCGACCGCGCCCAGCCTGCACGCCGGCAACCTCGTCCCGCTGCTCATGCTCAAGCGCTTCCAGCGCGCCGGGCACCGGCCGATCGTGCTGGCCGGCGGCGCGACCGGGATGATCGGCGACCCGCGTGACACCGGCGAGCGGACGCTGAACACCCTCGACGTCGTCGCCGAGTGGGCCGGGCGCATCCGCGGCCAGCTCGAGCGGTTCGTCGACTTCGACGACTCGCCGACCGGGGCGATCGTCGAGAACAACCTCAACTGGACCGGGCAGCAGAGCGCTCTCGAGTTCCTCCGCGACGTGGGCAAGTACTTCTCGATCAACGTCATGCTCAACCGGGAGACGGTGAAGCGACGGCTCGAGGGCGACGGCATGTCCTACACCGAGTTCAGCTACCTGCTGCTGCAGTCGCAGGACTACCAGCAGCTCCACCGCCAGTACGGCTGCAAGCTGCAGGTCGGCGGGTCCGACCAGTGGGGCAACCTCCTCGGCGGGGTCGACCTGATCCGCCGGACCGAGGGGGCGGCGGTGCACGCGCTGACCGCGCCGCTGGTCACCGACGCCGAGGGGCGCAAGTTCGGCAAGTCCACCGGCGGCGGGAACCTCTGGCTCGACCCGGACATGACCTCGCCGTACGCCTGGTACCAGTACTTCGTCAACGTGGGTGACGCCGACGTCATCCGCTACCTGCGGATGTTCACGTTCCTCGACCAAGAGGAGATCGCGGCGCTGGCCGAGGACACCGAACAGCGTCCCCACCTGCGCGCGGGGCAGAAGCGGCTGGCGGAGGAGTTCACCACGCTCGTGCACGGGGAGGAGCAGACCCGCCAGGTGATCAACGCCAGCCAGGCCCTGTTCGGCCGCGGCGAGCTGAGCGATCTCGACGCGCGCACGCTCGACGCGGCCATGGCCGAGGTCCCGAACGGCAAGGTCGACCCGTCCGGCGAGCCGACGATCGTCGACGTCCTGCTGGCCGGCGGCCTGGTGGACAGCAAGGGTGCCGCGCGGCGCACGGTGAAGGAAGGCGGTGCCTACGTGAACAACGTGAAGATCGCCGACGAGGAGTGGAAGCCCGCCCCGGACGACGCGCTGCACGGCAAGTGGCTGGTGGTCCGCCGGGGCCGCCGGAACGTCGCCGGCGTCGCGCTCGGCGGCTGACCGGCCTCCGAAGGCCTGAAACAGGGCCTTGACCTGCGGGAACGTGGTTAAGGTACCCCCCTGTTTCGGGCCCTCTGAGGGGGTGTAAAGTTCTCCAAGTCGCCAGGGAAACCGGGTGGCCGCCGGGACACGAACCAAGCTCTCGCAGAAGCGATTGAGTGGGTGTCCCACCAAAAACTGCTAGGAATGACTCGCTTGAGTAAGGCTGCTTGACGGTGGCGCGACTCGGGTGTGTTGCTTGAGAACTCAACAGTGTGCTAGTGAACTA
>Ga0070668_100004164_pt1 | contig 10718 bp, 9 predicted proteins | sample KBSS43metaG_FD_64661 | JGI IMG/M metagenome (GOLD analysis project Ga0070668, IMG submission 64661) | Switchgrass rhizosphere microbial communities from Kellogg Biological Station, Michigan, USA - KBS S4-3 metaG | ecosystem: Host-associated > Plants > Roots > Rhizosphere > Soil ... | reverse complement strand
ACCGGCTCGGTGGGCAAGACCAGCGTCACCCAGGCGATCCGCGCAGGCCTGATCCGGGCCGGCCGGGCGCATTCGTCGGTGAAATCCTACAACAACCACATCGGGGTGCCGCTGACCCTGGCCCGCATGCCGCGCGACACCGAGCGGGCGGTGTTCGAGATCGGCATGAACCACGAGGGCGAGATCGCGCCGCTGACCCGCATGGTGCGGCCGCACGCGGTGGCGATCACCACCGTGGGCCCGGTGCATGTGGAGAACTTCCCCGACGGCGAGGCGGGCGTCGCCCGCGCCAAGGCGGAGATCTTCGCGGGCCTGCAGCCGGGCGGGATCGCCGTGCTGAACGCCGACAACCGCTGGTACGGCCTCCTGAAGGCTGCGGCCGCGGCGGCTGGCGGCCGCGTGCGGGCCTTCGGCGCCGCCGCCGAGGCCGACGCGCAGCTCACCGGCTTCACGGTGGACGGCGCCCGCGCGATCGTGGGCGCGCGCCTGGATGGCCGGGCGATCCGCTTCCCGATCCTGCAGACCGGCGTCCATTGGGGCCCGAACAGCCTGGCCGTGATCCTGATGTTGCTGGCGCTGGGCGTGTCGCTGGACGACAGCCTGGCCGCGCTGGGGGATTTCGAGCCTCTGGAGGGACGCGGCGCGGAGAAGGCCATCCGGCTTCCCGCCGGCGCCTTCACGCTGATCGACGAGAGCTACAACGCCAACCCGATCTCCATGGCCGCCGCCATCGCCTCCCTGGGCGCACGTCAGGTTGTGGGGCGGCGGATCGTCGCGCTTACCGACATGCTGGAGCTGGGCGACGAGGCGCCGCAGTTCCACGCAGCCCTTGCCGCGCCTCTGGAATCCGCTCGCGTGGACCAGGTGTTCTGCGCCGGGCCGCTGATGAAGTCCCTCTGGGACGCCCTTCCGTCGACTCGTCGCGGCGGCTACGCCGAATCCGCGGCGGAACTTGCGCCGCACGTGGTCCGGGCCGCAGAGCCTGGCGACGTGGTGATGGTGAAGGGCTCCAACGGGTCGAAGGCCGGCGCGATCGCCGCCGCCCTCGCCGCGCTGGACGCCGCGTCGAAGGGGGCCCTCTGATGTTCTACTGGCTGTACGAGCAGGCGTCGGCAGGCGGCCACGTGCCGGTGCTGAACCTGCTGCGCTACCAGACCTTCCGCACCGGCATGGCGATCGTGACCGCCATGGTCGTGGTCGTCGCCCTGGGCTCGCGCTTCATCCGCTTCATGCAGGTCAAGCAGGGCAAGGGCCAGCCGATCCGCAGCGACGGCATCGCGCGCCACGTGGTGGAGAAGGCCGGCACGCCGACCATGGGCGGGGTGATGATCCTGGCGGGCCTGATCGTCGGCACCCTGCTGTGGGCGGATCTGCGCAACGTCTACGTCTGGGCCGTGCTGCTGGTGACCAGCGCCTACGGCGTGCTGGGCTTCCTGGACGACTACGCCAAGGTCACCAAGCAGACGACGGAGGGCGTCTCCGGCAGGCTTCGCCTGGCGCTGGAGATCCTGGTCGCGGTCGCAGCGGTGTGGCTGATGGTCGCCTACGGCGGACGCCCGCCGGAAACGCCGGACCTGCAGACCTCGGTGGCCTTCCCGATCTTCAAGCAGCTGCTGCTGAACCTGGGCTGGTTCTACCTGGCCTTCGGGGCGTTCATCATCTGCGGCGCGGCGAACTCGGTGAACTTCACCGACGGGCTGGACGGCCTGGCCATCGTGCCGGTGATGATCGCCGCCGCCGCCTTCGGCCTGATCGCCTACCTGGTCGGCAACTTCGTGTTCTCGCAATATCTGCAGCTCCACTTCGTGCCTGGGGTGGGCGAGGTGGCGGTGATCTGCGGGGCGATGATCGGCGCCGGCCTGGGCTTCCTCTGGTACAACGCCCCGCCGGCCAAGATCTTCATGGGCGACACCGGCTCGCTGGCGCTGGGCGGCGCCGTCGGCGCCATCGCCGTCGCCACCAAGCACGAGATCGTCCTGGCCGTGATCGGCGGCCTGTTCGTGCTCGAGACCCTCTCGGTGATGATCCAGGTGGTCTCCTTCAAGCTGACCGGCAAGCGCGTGTTCCGCATGGCGCCGATCCACCACCATTTCGAAAAGCTCGGCTGGTCGGAATCCACCGTGGTGATCCGGTTCTGGATCATCGCCGTGGTCCTGGCCCTGATCGGGCTGTCCACCTTGAAGCTGCGTTAGGAGGGCGGTCGCGACACCATGATCCCCGTCCGCGGATTCGAAGGCAGGAAGGTGGCCGTGTTCGGCCTGGCCCGCACAGGGCTGGCCGCCGCGCGGGCGCTGCTGGCCGGCGGCGCGCAGGTGGCGTTGTGGGACGAAAAGCCGGCCGCGCGCGAGGCCGCCGCGGCGGAAGGCCTGCCGCTCGAAGACCTCACGCGGTCGGACTGGTCGCAGTACGCCGCCCTGATGCTCTCCCCCGGCGTGCCGCTCACCCATCCCACCCCGCACTGGACGGTGAACCAGGCCAAGGCCGCCGGCGTGGAGATCCTGGGCGACGTGGAGCTGTTCGCCCGGACCGTGAACGCCGCGCCGGAGCATCGCCAGCCGAAGATCGTCGCGGTCACCGGCACCAACGGCAAGTCCACCACCACCGCCCTGATCGGCCACATCTGCCGCGGGGCCGGCCGCGACACCCGGGTGGGCGGCAACATCGGCTACGGCGTGCTGGGCCTGGACGACATGCACGGCGGCTCGGTCTATGTGCTGGAGCTGAGCTCCTACCAGCTCGACCTGACGTCCAGCCTGAAGGCGGATTCCGCGGTGATCCTCAACATCACCCCGGACCACCTGGACCGCCACGGCGGCATGGAAGGCTATGTGGCCGCCAAGCGGCGCATCCTCCTGAACCAGGGCAAGGGCGATACGGCCGTGATCGGCGTCGACGATCCCTGGGGCCAGCGGATCTGCACCGAGATCACCGCCGCAAACCGCCGCACCATCGTGCCGATCTCCTCCAACAAGGCCATGGGCCGCGGCGTCTACGCCCTGCAGGGGCTGCTCTATGACGCCACCGGGGAACGCGCCGCCGAGATCGCCGACCTGTTGCGCGCCCGCTCGCTGCCCGGCCGCCACAACTGGCAGAACGCGGCGGCGGCCTACGCCGCCGTGCGCGGGATCGGGATCTCCCCCGAGGACGCCGCCGAGGGCCTGATGAGCTTCCCGGGCCTGGCGCATCGCATGGAGACCGTCGGCGTGGCGGGCCGCGTGCGCTTCGTCAACGATTCCAAGGCCACCAACAGCGACGCCGCGCGGCAGGCCCTGTCGAGCTATCCCAAGGTCTATTGGATCGCAGGCGGCCAGCCGAAGTCCGGCGGCATCGAGAGCCTGACGGACCTCTTCCCGCGGGTGGAGAAGGCCTACCTGATCGGCGAGGCGGCCCCGGACTTCGCCCGCACGCTCAGGGGCAAGGCCGAATTCACCGAGTGCGGCGGCATCGACACGGCGGTGGCCCGCGCCTACGCCGACGCGGCCGCGTCCGGCCAGGACGCCATCGTTCTCCTATCCCCCGCCTGCGCCTCCTTCGACCAGTTCGCCGACTTCGAGGAACGCGGCGAAGCGTTCCGCGCCGCCGTCCAGGCGCTCGCCGCCGCCGCACCCGCAGGAGCCCGGGCATGAGCATCTCCCAGGCCCACGCCTTCGCCCGCAGCGACCGGACGCCGATCGGGGTCTGGTGGTGGACAGTCGACCGCTGGCTGCTGGGCGTGGTGGGCGTGCTGATCGCGCTGGGCGTGATGATGTCGTTCGCGGCCAGCCCCGCGGCGGCGGCCCGGATGAACCTCGGCGATCCCTTCCACTTCGCGGTGCGCCAGTGCGTGTTCGCGGCCGGGGCGACGGCGATCCTGCTGTCGGTCTCGATGCTGGAGATCCGCTCCGTGCGCCGGGCCGCCTTCTTCATCTACCTGGCGTCGATCGCCGTGATGATCGCCCTGCCGTTCATCGGCCACAACGCCAAGGGGGCGACCCGCTGGCTGGAGATCGGCGGCTTCACCCTGCAGCCGTCGGAATTCATGAAGCCGGCGCTGGTGATCCTGGTCGCCTGGATGTTCTCCGAGGGTCAGAAGGGCAAGGGCGTGCCGGGCGTGTCCATCGCCTTCGGCCTCTACGTCCTGTCGGTCGGGCTGCTGCTGATCCAGCCGGACGTGGGCCAGACGGTGCTGATCACGGTGGCGTTCGGGGCGGCCTTCTGGATGGCCGGCGTGCCGCTCTCCTGGGTCATGCTGCTGGGGGGCGCGGCCCTGACCGGCCTGTCGTCGACCTATTTCCTGATGCCGCACGTGCATGCCCGGGTGGAGAAGTTCCTGAGCCCCGACAAGGCCGACACCCACCAGGTGGATCGCGCCGCCGAGGCGATCAGCGCCGGCGGCTTCTTCGGCCGCGGCCCCGGCGAGGGCGTGATGAAGCGCCACGTGCCCGACCTGCACACCGACTTCATCTACTCGGTGGGCGCCGAGGAGTACGGCCTGATCTTCTCGCTGCTGCTGATCTCGCTGTTCGCCTTCGTGGTGATCCGCGGGCTCTACAAGTCCATGAAGCTGTCCGACCCCTTCGAGCAGGTGGCGGCGGCCGGGCTGTTCGTGCTGGTCGGCCAGCAGGCGTTCATCAATGTTGCGGTGAACCTCGACCTGATCCCCACCAAGGGCATGACCCTGCCGTTCATCTCCTACGGCGGCTCGTCGATGCTGGCGATGGGCCTGACGCTGGGCATGGCGCTGGCGCTCACCCGGCGCCGGCCCGGGGCCTATGCGCAGGGCGAGGGCCTGACCAACGCCGGCGGCCTGACGTAAGCTCCGCCGCATGGACAAGATCGCCGTCGTCGCCGCCGGGGGCACCGGCGGCCATCTGTTCCCCGCCCAGGCCCTGGCCGAAGCGCTGATCGCGCGCGGCTGGCGCATCGTGCTGGCCTCCGACCAGCGGGTCGCCGGGTTCTCCGGCGACTTCCCCGCCGAACGCCGGATCGGGCTTTCGGCCCGCACCTACCGGCCGGGCGATCCGCTCAGCATGGCCCGGGCCGGTTTCGCCATCGTCGAGGGCGTCATGCAGGCGCGCAAGGCCTTCGCCGAGGTGAACCCCGCGGTGGTGGTGGGTTTCGGCGGCTATCCGTCAGTGCCCGGCCTGCTGGCGGCGATCACCCAGGGCCGGCCCACGGTGGTGCATGAGCAGAACGCGGTGATGGGCCGGGCCAACCGCCGGCTGGTCAGCCATGTGCGCGCCGTCGCCTGCGCCTTCCCGGTGCTGCAGAAGGCCCCGCCGAAGGTCGCCGCGCGGGCCGTCGTGGTCGGCAATCCCGTGCGCCCGGAGATCCGCGCCCTGGCCGATGAGCCCTATGAGGCGCCCCAGGCCGGCGAACGGCTGCGGCTGCTGATCACCGGCGGCAGCCAGGGCGCGCGCCTGCTGTCCGAGCTTGCGCCCGAGGCCGTGGCGCAGCTCCCCGCCGACCTGCGCGCGCGGCTGGCGGTGCAGCAGCAGACCCGCGCGGAATCCATGGACCACGCCCGCGCCTTCTACGACCAGGCGGGCGTCGAGGCCGAGATCGCCCCCTTCTTCCGCGACATGGCCGGGCGCCTGCGCGCCGCGCACCTGGTGGTCGGCCGCTCCGGGGCGGGCACGGTCTGCGAGCTGGCCGTGGCCGGCAAGCCCGCCATCCTGGTGCCCCTGGCCATCGCGCTGGACGACGACCAGGGCCAGAACGCCCGCGTGCTGGCGGAGGCCGGCGGCGCCGAGGTGCTGCGCGAGAGCGTGCTGACCGTCGAGACCCTGCGGGATGCGCTGCAACGCCTGCTGGGCGACCCGGCGCAGCTGGCCCGGATGGCGGCCGCCTCGCGCTCCGTGGCCAAGCCGGACGCCGCGGAAAGACTGGCCGACCTCGTGGAGCAGACGGCGGGTCTCAAGGGCTGAGCCTAGTGGCCCGGCGGCGTGCGCCGACGCGATCCGCGCAGGTCCGCGCCGTAGACCGTCCGCACCCAGGCGGGCAGGGGCGCGGCGACCTGCACGACCCGGCCCGCGCTCAGCGTCAGCACGCGCCGTGGCGGCTCGGCCAGGGCGGAATTGTCGAACACGAAGGCCTGGTCCGCCAGCAGCGCCGCCTGTCGGATCAGCGGCGGGTTGCGGGCGAAGCGCCCGCGCACCCGCGCCTCCGGCGCCGGATGGCCGCCGCGCGCGACCCGGGACTGGACCCGGCCGACCGCCAGATCCGCATCGCGCAGGTGCAGGTGGTAGAGGACGATCCGGTAGCCCGCCGCCTTCGCCGTCTCCACCAGCTCGACCTTGGAGGGATGCGAGAAGGTCGACTCCATGACCAGGTCCAGGCCGGCCTCGATCAGCGCGCCGCGGCGCGCCTCGGCCAGCGCCTGCCCCAGGGCGGACTCCGCCGGCGTGGCGGCGAAATGGCCGAGCTTCGCCAGCACCAGATTGTCGGCGTTCACGAACTCGGCCTGCGTCAGCCGCCGCAACTGCACCTCGTAGAAGGTCGTCTTGCCGGCGCCGTTCGGCCCGGCGATCACATGCAGGGTCGGCCGCCCCGGCGTCGGGCTCAGGAGGCGGGCTCGACGCGGCCGCCGGCCACCGTGACCACCCGCCGGCCGGAGGCGTCGTCGCCGATCAGGCCAGGTTCACGCCGCATCGCCGCGTAGACGGCGTTGACGCTGTCGTCGGGTCGGTCGAACCGGTCGCCCAGGAGCTCGAAGAAGGCGTCCTGTTCCGCCGGCGCGAGGCTCTCCACCTTCAGCCGGCCTTCCAGCGCCTCGCGCACGCGGGCGACGTTGAAGCCGGCCGCGTTCTCGATCGCCCGGCCGAGCTGCGCCCAGTATTCGATCTGGCCGCCCAGCGAGCGGTTGAAGAGCGCGGCCTCCCGGCGCGCCGCATCGGCGAAGTCGGCGGAGACCTTGACGGAGGCGTGTCGAGAGGCGGTCATGATGCAATCCGAGCGGTGGTGGCAAAATGCTACCACATGACGGATATCAGGTGAAGCCGGCGCCAGGGCGCCCTTTCCGTCGCGCTCAGGACACGGCATAGAAAGGCATGAATCGTCGTCCTGTCCCCTTCGACATCGGACCGGTGCACTTCATCGGCATCGGCGGCATCGGCATGAGCGGCATCGCCGAGATCATGCTGCGGATCGGCTACATGGTTCAGGGCTCCGACGCCAAGCCCAGCGCCAATGTGGAGCGGCTGCGCGCCCTGGGCGCCAAGATCTCCATCGGCCATGACGCCGCCAACGTCGAGGGCGCCTCGGCGGTGGTCTATTCCACCGCCGTGAAGCCGGACAATCCGGAGATGGTCGCCGGGCGCGAGCGGCGCCTGCCCCTGGTGCGACGGGCGGAGATGCTGGCCGAGCTGATGCGGCTGCAGTTCTCGGTGGGCGTGGCCGGCACCCACGGCAAGACCACCACCACCTCGATGGTCGCGGCCTTGCTGGACGCCGGCGGCATGGACCCCACGGTGGTCAACGGCGGCATCATCAACGCCTACGGCACCAACGCCAAGGTGGGGGAGGGCGACTGGATCGTCGTCGAGGCCGACGAGAGCGACGGCACCTTCCTGAAACTCCGCTCGACGGTGGCCATCGTCACCAACATCGACCCCGAGCACCTGGACCACTACGGCGACTTCGACGCGGTCAAGCAGGCCTTCGAGGACTTCGTGGAGAACATCCCGTTCTACGGCTTCGCCATGGTCTGCATCGACGACCCGGACGTGCAGACCGTGGCCGCCCGGGTGGAGAACCGCCGGCTGGTGACCTATGGCCTGAGCCCGCAGGCCGAGGTGCGGGCGGAGCGGATCCGCATGGGGCCCGAGGGCGCGCGCTTCGACGTGGCGATCGCCCCGCGCGACGGCGAGGTGGTCCGGATCGAGGACCTGCACCTGCCCATGGCCGGGGACCACAACGTGCAGAACGCCCTGGCGGCGATCGGCGTCGCGCGCGAGCTGGGAGTCTCGGAAGCGCAGATCCGCCAGGGCCTGGCGGGCTTCGGGGGCGTGCGGCGGCGCTTCACCACCACCGGCGTGGCGGACGGGATCCGCATCATCGACGACTACGGCCACCATCCGGTCGAGATCGCCGCCGTCATGAAGGCCGCCCGGGCGGTGACCGGGGGACGCGTCATCGCCGTGGTGCAGCCGCACCGCTACACCCGCCTGCGCGACCTGTTCTCCGAATTCTGCCGCTGCTTCAACGACGCCGACGTGGCGATCGTCGCCGACGTCTACCCCGCCGGCGAGGCGCCGCTGGAAGGCGTCGGCCGCGACGCCCTGGTGGAGGGCCTGCGCCGCTACGGCCACCGGCGCGCGCTGGCGCTGGAGACGCCCGGCGACCTGTCGCGGATGATCCTGGAAGAGGCCAAGCCCGGCGACGTGGTGGTCTGCCTGGGGGCCGGCGACATCACCAACTGGGCCTACGCCCTGCCGGCGGAGCTCGAGGCGCAGCGCGCCGCCGCCCAATGAGCTGGCGCGACCGCCTTCCGCAGGTCGCGGGCCGGCTGATCCAGGGCGAGCCGCTGGCGGCCTTCACCTGGCTCCGGGTGGGCGGGCCGGCCGACGTGATCTTCATGCCGGCGGATGAGGCCGACCTCGCGCGGTTCCTGCAGGCGCTGGATCCTGGCGTGCCGCTGATCACGATCGGCGTCGGCTCCAACCTCTTGGTGCGCGACGGCGGCGTGGAGGGGGTCGTGGTGCGGCTGGGCAAGCCGTTCGCGACAGTCGAGGCGCTGGACGGCGCCCAGGTCACGGCGGGCGCGGCGGCGCTGGACTCCGCGGTGGCGCGGGCGGCCGCCAAGGCCGGCGTGGCGGGCCTGGAGTTCTTCGCCGGCATCCCAGGCGCGATCGGCGGCGCCGTGGCCATGAACGCCGGCTGCTACGGCGCCGAGACCAAGGACGTGCTGCGGCAGGCCCACGGCCTCGACCGGCGCGGCCAGCCCGTGGTCTTCGAAGCCCCCGAGGCCTTCACCTATCGCCACGGCTGGGGCGCGGAGCAGGGGGTGGTGGTCACCCGCGCCCTGTTCCAGGGCCGGCCGGACGACCCCGCCGCGGTGGAAGCGCGGATGGCCGAGATCACCGCCCGCCGCGAGCAGAGCCAGCCGATCCGCGAGAAGACCGGCGGCTCGACCTTCAAGAACCCGCCGGGGGAGTCCGCCTGGAAGCTGGTCGACGCCGCCGGCTGGCGCGGCAAGCCCTACGGCAAGGCGATGTTCTCCCCCCTGCACGCCAACTTCCTGATCAACACCGGCGAGGCGACCGCCGCCGACCTGGAAGGCCTGGGCGACGCAGTGCGGGCGGACGTGGCCGCCAAGTTCGGGATCGACCTGCAATGGGAGATCAAGCGGATCGGGCGGACGTAGGGCTCGCAGGTTTCCCGGGCTCTGCGGCCGTGCCCTATTTTCCGGGCCCGCCGCCTTGCGCAGTGGGGCCAAGGGGGGCCGCGGCCTTCGGTGGGGCGGCTGCCCGGGACTGCGGCCACACCGGCAGCGCGCACAGGGCGAGCATGAAGGTGGCCAGCGGCCGGGTGATCGCCGTGAACGCCACCAGGCCCGCCACACGCCTCAAAGGCCCGCGGCCGCCCAGCATCATCGCCACCGCCGCCGGCTGCACCAGGGCCAGCTCGTACATCAGCGCATAGGGCGTGATCAGGTAGTAGCCCGTGGTCAGCGCCAACAGGCGTTCGGCCGGGTCCAGCGTCTTGCGGAACGTGCGCACCACCAGCCAGACGCCCAGCGCGCCGCCGGCCGCCATCACGGCCAGCTGCGCCGGCCCCTCCAGGCCGATCAGCCGCGTCACCGCTTTTGGCGTGATCCCGATCCAGGTCTTGGCGTCGATGATCTGCGAGAAGCGGTCCAGCATTCCGGGCCATTGCATCCAGACTTCGATCCCGTGCGCCCAGAGCGAGGCGAGGCCGATGGCGCCGCCCGTGACGAGCGCGGCGATGAGCGCCCGGTGGTGGCCGGCCACCAGCAGCGCCAGCGGGACCAGCACCAGCCCTTGCGGCTTGATCGTCGCCAGCACGCCCAGCAACACGCCGGCCAGCAGCGGCCTGGCCGGCAGCCAGACCACCGCCGCCGTCAGGCCCGCCGCGACGAAGAGCGTGACCTGGCCGGTGAGCATCGCCACCATGACGGCTGGGCTGACGAGCGCCAGCGGCCAGACTCGGCCCACGATCATGCGCGCTGCGGCGGCGTAGGCGACCACGCCGACGGCGACCCAGGCCAGGAAAGCCGGCATGAACGGCATCGCGCGTAGCGGCTGAAGAAAGAACAGGAACGTCGGCGGGTAGGTGTAGGGCCTCGGGTCGGCCGGATTGACCACGATCCAGTCCTGAGCCCGGGTCATGGTCTCGATGTCGTAGATCCGGCTGAGCGGGATCCGCGGCGCGGTCCAGAAGACGGCGAAGTCCACCGGAAACTTCGGCCAGTCCGCGGTGACGGTGCGCAGGAAGCCAAGGTCGATCCACACGCTGGCCAGCACTGCGAGGACCACCACCGTGATCCAGGCGACCCACGCGATCCTGACGGGCTTCTTCCCCTGCGAAATGTCCATCAGCGCACCCAACCCATCCCTGGCGCCGAAGGCTTGGCGACACCGCCGCGGGCCGCGTCTGCAATTGGTGCTAGCGGATATGGATGACGTTATCGGCTGCCGCCTTACCAATTCGTTGGTCGGTCGCGGGCGCCCTTGAGTCCCGCGCCGGGATGGGCGAGGAGGGGCCACCTGCCCTCGCCA
>Ga0070668_100004163_pt1 | contig 10722 bp, 11 predicted proteins | sample KBSS43metaG_FD_64661 | JGI IMG/M metagenome (GOLD analysis project Ga0070668, IMG submission 64661) | Switchgrass rhizosphere microbial communities from Kellogg Biological Station, Michigan, USA - KBS S4-3 metaG | ecosystem: Host-associated > Plants > Roots > Rhizosphere > Soil ... | reverse complement strand
GATAGAGCGTCTGCTGGTAGATCCCCGATTCGAGCCACGGGATGTAGCCGAGCGCCAGGTCGGCCTCGCCCGCTTCGAGCGCCTGCGCCGTGTTGCCGTCGATGCGCGCGGCGTCGAGCCGCACGCTGGGCGCCACCGCGCGCAAGTGCGCGAGGAGCTGCGGCAGCAGCGATGTGGCTCGCGTCCGTCATGCAGATGCGGAAGCGGCGCTGCGCGGTCGCCGGCACGAACGTCAGCTCCCAGTCCGACAGGCGCCGAAGCGATTCGAGGATCTCGCGCGCCTGCCCGATCAACGCGTCCGCCTGCGGCGTCGGCTGCATCCCGGCCGGCGTGCGGACGAACAACGGATCACGCAGCTGGCGGCGCAGCTTGCCGAGCCAGATGCTGACCGTGGGCTGGCTCTGCTCGAGCAGATCGGCCGTGCGCGTCACGCTGCGCGTCGTGTAGAGCAGGTCGAAGAGCTGGAGCTGCCTGAAATCGAGCAGCTCGGAGGCGTCGGCGGACGAATCCTTCATTGCACTACGCAATATACACATTTGCTCCATTGCATGTACAGCATGGCCGCTGGCGCCTAGGATGCGACCCGTCACGGCCGTGGAAAGAGCCGGCTGCTACGGAGGATCACGGTGAAGATCTGCATGCTGGGCGCGGGCGCGCTGGGTTCGGCGATCGGCGGCACGCTGGCGGCGGCCGGGACGGACATCTGGCTGGTCGACGTCTACAAGCCGCACGTCGACGCGATGAACGCCCAAGGACTTCGGATGCGCAGCGGCGACGGCGAACGCGTCGTCAAGGTCAAGGCCGCGACCGACTGCCGCGACATCGGCTGCGTCGATCTCGTGATCGTGCTGGTGAAGTCGTTCCACACACGCGAGGCGATAGAGGCCGCGAAGTCGATCGTTGGTGCGAACACCGTCGTGATGTCGCTGCAGAACGGCCTCGGCCACGAGGACATCCTGGCGGACGTCGTGGGGCGCAATCATGTGATCGCCGGCAAGACCTACGTCGGCGGCGTGTTCCTGGCGCCGGGCCACATCATCGCGGGAACGAATGACAAGGAGACGCTGATCGGCGAGCTCGACGGCTCGATCAGCGCGCGCGTGCAGGCGATCGCCGCGGAATTCGAATGCGCGGGCCTTGCGACCGTCGTCAGCGCGAACATCTACGGGACGATGTGGGACAAGCTGCTGATCAACGTCGCCACCGGCGCGCTGTCCGGCATCACCCATCTGACGTACGGCGACCTCTACGACGTGAAGGAAATCGAAGCCTGCGCGATGGCCGCCGTCGCGGAAGCGATGGCTGTCGCCAAGGCCAACGGCGTCGAGCTCTCCATGCGTGAGCCGCGCGAAGCGTGGGTGAAGGCGGCCGAGGGGCTTCCGCCCGACTTCAAGGCGTCGATGCTGCAGAGCCTCGAAAAGGGTTCGATCACCGAGATCGACTTCATCAACGGGTCGGTGGTGCGCTGGGGCGCGCGGCGCAACGTGCCGACGCCGGTGAACCAGACGCTTGTCGCCTGCATGAAGGGCGTCGAGCGCAGCCTCGCGCGGCAGGCCGAAGCGGTTGACGCCTGAAGATGGTCAACGCGCGCAAAGCATATCTCGAGCATGTCGCGATCTTCGTGCGCGACATCCACTTCCACATCCGCTTTTTCGAGGAGGTGCTGGGGATGACGATGCGCGAGGTCGACGGCACGCCGGAGGCGCCGCGCCAGTACTGGACGCTTGGCGGCATGCAGTTCATCGCGATGCCGGATTTCGCGGGACCGGAAGGCCGGCTCGCGCACCTCGGCGTGATGTGCGAGGACCTCGAGGGGGCGCTCGCGGCGGCGCACAGGTTCGACGTAAAGGAAATGCCGCAGGGCCGCAACTGGCTGCGGCTGTCCGACGGCCTCGCCGTCGAATTCATTCAGGCCCGCGGCGACGCCGTCGGCCGTGCGATCGCGATCGATCCGCGAGCCTAAAGGAGACTCAAGATCATGAGCACGACGATTGTCGACCGCTACTGGGACGACGCGAAGGAGGGTGACGAATGCGTCAGCCCGACGTACACGGTCACGGAAGCGCACATCAACACGTATGCCGATCTGACCGGCGATCACACGCCGGTGCACGTCGACGAGGAGTACGCGAAGACGACGCCGTTCGGCACGCGCGTCGCGCACGGCCTTCTCGGCCTGTCGATCGCCGACGGCCTGAAGACGCAAAGCGACTATCGCTTCCTGCCGGGGATGTCGCTCGGCTGGACATGGGATTTCGTCGGCCCGATCAAGATCGGCGACACGGTGCATGTGAAGTTCCGCGTAGCCAGCATGCGGGCGTCGAAGAGCCGCCCGGGCTGGGGCATCGTCGTGCTGCCGTCGGAGCTCATCAACCAGCGCGGCGAAGTGGTGCAGAAGGGTGAGCACCGGCTGATGATCCCGCGTCGTCCCGGCGCTGCGGAATGACGATCATGATCGACCGCTATGCCGTCATTGGAAGTCCGATCGGCCACAGCAAGTCGCCGCTGATTCACGGCACGTTCGCGCAGACGACCGGGCAGGCGCTCGAGTACGTCGCGATCGAAGGCACCGCCGAGGGCTTCAACACGACAGTAAAAGAATTCTGGCGGGGCGGCGGCAGAGGCATGAACGTGACGGCGCCGTTCAAGCTGCAGGCATTTGATCTCGCGACGCACCGGCTTCCGCGCGCGCAGCTCGCGGGCGCGGCGAACGCGCTCAAGTTCGACGGCGACCGCATCTACGCCGACAACTTCGATGGCGTGGGCCTCGTGAACGACATCCAGCGCAACCTCGGCGCGCCGCTCGCGGGCACGCGAGTGCTAATGCTGGGCGCCGGCGGCGCCGCGCGCGGTGCGCTGCTGCCGTTCCTGGCGCAGTCGCCCGCGGAGCTGACGATCGTCAACCGCGACGTCGAGAAGGCGCGCACGCTGGTTCGCGAAGCGGGCTCGCCGGCGAACCTGCACGCTTTCGGTTATCGCGACGTCGCGGATCAGCGTTTCGACGTCGTCGTGAACGCGACGTCGGCGAGCCTTCGCGGCGAATTACCGCCGGTCGCGCCGGGCGTGTTCGGCGACGACGCGCTGGCGTACGAGCTCGTCTACGGCAAGGGCCTGACGCCGTTTCTCCGGCTCGCGCACAACGCCGGCGTGCGCAGGCTCGCCGACGGTGTCGGGATGCTGGTCGAGCAGGCGGCCGAAGCGTTCGCGTGGTGGCGCGGCGTACGGCCCGAAACACGAGCGGTAATCGCCAAACTGACGGTGCCGCTGGTTTAGGACGGAGACTCATTCGCAACACTCGAACGCCGGCCTGCGACACGGCCGCGTCAACCGGTCACCGGCACGAAAAAGAAGCCGGACCAAGGAGGAGGCATCGTGGACGGAGTCATCAACGGCGTCCGTCGCGTGATCGACGGGGTCATTGCCCTGTTGCTCGCGGTGATGGTCGTGCTCGTGTTCGGCAACGTCGTGCTGCGCTACGGCTTCAACTTGGGCATCACCGTGTCCGAAGAGCTGTCGCGCTGGCTGTTCGTATGGTTGACCTTCCTCGGGGCCATCGTCGCGCTCAAGGAGCACGCGCACCTCGGAAGCGACATGCTCGTCTCCCGTCTGCCCAGGACCGGCAAGAAAATCTGCCTCATCGCCGGCCAGCTCCTGATGCTCTACATCACCTGGCTGGTGCTGAAGGGCAGCTACGAGCAGGCCAAGATCAACTGGGACGTGCAGGCGCCGGTCACCGGCGCCTCAGTGGCGATCTTCTATGGCGCGGGGGTGGTGTTCGCGGTGGCGGCCGGTATTCTGCTGTTCCGCGACCTTTGGCGTGCCTCCACAGGGCAATTGAGCGACACCGACCTCGTCATGGTCAAGGAATCGGAGGAAGCCGGCGAGCTCGAAGCATTGCGCGCCGAGCTCGCCCGCGCGGACGCGGACGATGCCGAGAAATCCGGCTCGCAAGGCGGGAGCAAGCCATGACCGTCGCTGTCTTCCTGGGCGCCTTGCTCGGCGCCATGGCGCTCGGCATTCCGATCGCCTATGCGCTGCTGGCGTGCGGCGTCGCGCTGATGTGGCACCTCGACCTGTTCGACGCGCAGATCCTGGCGCAGAACGTCATCACGGGCGCCGACAGTTTCCCGCTGCTGGCCGTGCCGTTCTTCATGCTGGCCGGCGAGATCATGAACGTCGGCGGGCTGTCGCAACGCATCGTCAACTTCACGCTCGCGCTGGTCGGTCACATCAAGGGCGGATTGGGCTACGTGGCGATCGTAGCGGCCTGCCTGCTGTCGGCGCTGTCGGGCTCGGCGGTGGCCGATGCCGCGGCGCTCACCGCGCTCCTGTTGCCGATGATGGTCGCGGCCGGTCACGACAAGCCGCGCTCGGCGGGCCTGATCGCTTCTTGCGGTGTCATTGGTCCGGTCATTCCCCCGAGCATCGGCTTCGTGATATTCGGCGTTGCCGCCAATGTTTCGATCTCCAAGCTGTTCCTGGCCGGCATCTTCCCGGGCATCCTGATCGGCGCGTCGCTCTGGCTTACCTGGATGTTTCTCGTGCGGAGCGAAAAGATCGTCCCGCCGCCGCGCAAGTCGGCCAGTGAAGTCCTGACGTCGCTGCGCGACGCCACGTGGGCGCTGCTGCTGCCCGTGATCATCCTGGTCGGCTTGCGCTTCGGCGTGTTCACGCCGACGGAAGCGGCGGTGGTGGCGGCCGTGTACGCGTTCTTCGTAGCCGCCGTGATCTATCGCGAGCTTAGGCTGAGTCAGCTGTACGCCATTTTCGTCACCGCGGCCAAGACCACCGCGGTGATCATGTTCCTGGTCGCCGCGGCGCTGGTGTCCGCCTGGCTCATCACCGTCGCCGATTTGCCGAACAAGGTGATCGGCCTGCTCCAGCCCTTCATGGGCAGCCCGACGATGCTGATGTTCGCCATCATGATCCTGTGCATGCTCGTCGGCACCGCCATGGACATGACGCCGACGATCCTGATTCTCACGCCGGTCCTCATGCCGGTGGTCAAGGCGGCCGGCATCGATCCCGTGTACTTCGGCGTCCTCTTCATCATCAACAACTCGATCGGGCTGATCACGCCGCCGGTCGGCACGGTGCTCAACACGGTCGCGGGGGTGGGACGCATGAAGATGGACGACGTCACCCTCGGCGTGCTGCCCTTCATGCTGGCCGAGTTCGCCATCATGTTCCTGATGGTTCTGTTCCCGGCGCTTGTCACGGTTCCGGCCAAGTGGCTCACCGGGTAGCGGCGCCGGACGTTTCGGATTTCCGCAGTGCACGTTCATAAACCGAGTAGACAGGAGACAGTCATGAGATTCTCAAGCACGCGCCGCACGCTGATCGCCACAGGCATCGCCATGGCGGTGTTCGGCGGCACAACGGCATTCGCTCAGGACATCAAGGAGCGGACGATCAAGTTCGCGACGCAGAACCCCAAGGGCCATCCGATCGTGATGGGCATGGAAAAATTCACCGAGATCGTCACCACGAAGAGCGGCGGCAAGATCAAGGTCAACCTGTTTCCGGGCGGCGTGCTGGGCGGCGATGCACCGAACATCTCGGCGCTGCAGGGCGGCACGCTCGAAATGGTCTCGATGAACGCAGGCATCCTCGCGTCGCAGCAGAAGGAGTTTGCGGTATTCGATTTTCCGTTCATGTTCGCCACCCCGCAGGAGGCCGACGCCGTGGTCGACGGTCCCTTCGGCAAGATGATGTTCGCCAAGCTCGACGAGAAGGGCATCCACGGCCTGGCCTACTGGGAGCTCGGCTTCCGCAACATCACGAACAGCAAGCGTCCGATCGTCAAGGTCGAAGACATCGCGGGACTCAAGCTCCGCGTGATCCCCAACGCGATCAACGTCGACTGGGTCAGCGCGCTTGGCGCCAATCCGACGCCGATGGCATTCCCGGAGGTCTACGCGGCGATGGAGCAGAAGGCCATCGACGGTCACGAGAACCCGTTCACGGTGATCAATGCCAACAAGCTCTACGAAGTGCAGAAATACCTGGCGGTGACCAACCACCAATATAACCCGCAGGCGGTTATCATCAGCAAGAAGTTCTGGGATACGCTATCGAACGACGAGAAGAAGATCCTGACGGACGCCGCGGTCGAGGCTGCCAAGTACCAGCGGCAGGTCTCGCGCGAGCAGGCCGGTGTCGCGCTCGAAAGCCTCAAGAAGAACGGCATGCAGGTCACCGAGTTCAACGCTGCCGAAATGGCGAAGTTCCGCGACAAGATGAAGCCGGTGATCGACAAGCACTCGGCGATCGTCGGTGCGGAAACCGTCGCAGCGATGCAGGCCGAGCTCGCCAAGCAACGCAAGTAGCGCGACCCACGTTCGAATCGGTACCATCGGCCGCTCGGCCTTCAAAGGGCCGTGCGGCCGACAGGCTTATCGCATGATCGCAACCGGGAACGATTGACGATGAACAAGACCCGAATCGCCGTCGCGGGCGCCGGCTACATCGGCCTCGCCCACATGGGCGTGGCGCAGGCGAGCCCGACCTGCACGCTGTCGGCTGTCGTCGACCCGGCTCCCGCCGCGACGGCGACGGCGGCGAAGGCCGGCGTGCCGCTCTACCGCACGCTGGACGAGCTGATCGCGAAGGACCGTCCCGACGGCGTGATCCTCGCCACGCCCAACCAGCTTCACGTCGAGCACGCGTCGATCTGCATCGACGCCGGGCTGCCGACGCTGCTCGAGAAGCCGATCGCCTCCACGGTCGCGGAGGGCGAGCGGCTGGTGGAGAAGGCCGAGGCGGCGGGCGCCGAGCTGCTGATTGGCCATCACCGCGCACACAGTCCGATCATGGCGAAAGCGAAAGAGGTGGTGGACCGCGGTGTGCTCGGAAAGCTGGTCGCGGTGATCGGCAGCGCGGTGTTCTTCAAGCCGGACGAGTACTTCGCGGGCGCGCCGTGGCGGCGCGAGATCGGCGCGGGCCCGGTCCTTCTCAACATGATCCACGAGGTGCACAACCTGCGGATGCTCTGCGGCGACATCGTCGCGGTACAAGCGATCGCCTCGCACGCGGTCCGCGGCTTTGCGGTCGAGGACACGGTGTCGATCAACCTGCGCTTCGCCAACGGCGCGCTCGGCTCGTTCATGCTGTCCGACACCGCGGCCTCTGCGCGAAGCTGGGAGCAGACCTCGCAAGAGAACAAGGCGTATCCGACCTATCCGGACGAGGATTGCTACGTCGTGATCGGAACGTTCGGCTCGCTGTCGGTGCCGACGATGCGATTGAAGACGTATCCGCGCGCCGAGGACCGGTCGTGGTGGAAACCCTTCGAGGAGGGCGTCGTGGGCATGATCCGCGACGACCCGCTCAAGCATCAGATCGAGCACTTCGGCGCGGTCGTGCGCGGCGAGGCGAAGCCGCTCGTGTCGGCGCGCGACGGGCTCAAGAACCTGCGCGTCACCGAAGCCATCGCCACCGCCGCAAAATCGGGCGCGACGGTCGAGGTGCCAGCAGACTAGCGCATGCGAACCCAATTGGAGGGACGACGAAGATGAACGTGCTCGTGCTTCACGGAATCAATCTCAACATGTTTGGCAAGCGCGATCCGAAGCAGTACGGAACGACGACGCTGGCCCAGATCGACGCGGCGCTGAAGGCGCTCGGCAAGGAGCTCGCCGCGAAGGTCACGACGTTCCAGTCGAACAGCGAAGGCGCGATGGTCGAGCGTATCCACCAGGCGCACGCGGACAAAACGGACGCCGTCGTGATCAATGCCGGCGCGTGGACGCATTACAGCTACGGCATCCGCGACGCGCTCGCGATCCTCGGTGTGCCGATCATCGAGGTCCACATGTCGAACGTTCACGCACGCGAGGCGTTCCGCCATGTATCGGTGTTCTCCGAGGTCGTCCGCGGTCAGATCTGCGGCTTCGGCGTCGACAGCTATCTGCTCGGCCTGCGCGCGGCCGTAGCCGCAGCGCGGCCCGCCAAGGACTGAAGCAGCGCGCACTCGGGCGGCGCGCCGGGGTTCCTCAGCCGCTTGCCGCCGCGACGATCGTCCCCGCGCAGTCGCCGAAGCCGATCCTGCGCCGCCCCGGCGCTTCCGCGTACCCGCGCAGGATCACGGTATCGCCGTCCTGCAGAAAGGCACGCGTTTCGCCGTTCGGTAGGCGCAGCGGATTGCGGCCGCCGTTCGAGAGTTCCAGCAGCGAGCCGCCCTGGTCCGGTCCCGGCCCCGATTGCGTTCCCGTGCCGAGCAGATCACCCGGCTGAAGGTTGCAGCCGGTGGCCGTGTGGTGCGCGACCAGCTGTGCGAGCGTCCAGTAGCTGTCGCGGAAGTTCGAGTGCATCAGCCGCGTCGCGCGCTGCCCTGCTGCGCGCATCGCCGCCGTCTGCAGCCACACTTCGAGCGTGATGTCGAATGCGCCGGACGCGCGATCCTGCGTGTCGTCGAGATATGGCAGTGGCGCCGGATCGCCGTCCGGCCGAGCAAACGGCGCGCGGAACGGCGCGAGCGCGTCCAGCGTGACGATCCACGGCGACACGGTCGACGCGAAATTCTTCGACAGGAACGGACCGAGCGGCTGGTATTCCCACGCCTGCACGTCGCGCGCCGTCCAGTCGTTGAACAGCACGAGGCCGAACACGTGCGACGCGGCGCCGGCGATCGCAATCGGCTCGCCGAGCGCGTTGCCCTGTCCGACGAGCGCGCCGAGCTCGAGCTCGTAGTCGAGGCGGCGGGTCGGACCGAACACGGGCACGGCGGCGTCCGCGTCCTTGTATTGACCGCAGGGACGCCGGATCGGGTGACCGCTCGCGACGATCGACGACGCGCGGCCGTGGTAACCAATCGGCACCCACTTGTAGTTGGGCAACAGCGGATTGTCGGGACGGAACAATTTCCCGACGCTCGTCGCGTGATGGATGCCCGTGTAGAAATCGGTGTAGTCGCCGATGCGGCAGGGCACGCCGAGCTCGACGTCGGCCTGCGCGACGAGATGGCGTCGCAGCTCGGTTGCGCGATCGCTGTCCTTGGAGAGCGCGCTCGACAAGGCGCGCCGCAGCGCCGACCGTGCGGCCGCGCCCGCGGCCATCAATTCATTCATGTCGTCGGATTCGATGAACCCGGCGTCGCGTAGTGCGAGCACCTGATCGCCGATTGCCACGCCGATTCGCCACGCCTCCCGCGCGCCGCGGCGAAAGCGCCCGAGCGGCAGATTCTGCAGCGGGAAGTCGGTCGCGGGATCGTTCGCGGACGCGACAAAGCTCTCGAGTCGCGGATCGTGCGTGTCGTCGACAGCAGCGTTCATCTCGTTCCCGCGCAAAATCAGGCGGCCGCCATGCGCAGCGACGACTGGCGCAGCAGCCACGCGGCGATCCACACGTTGACCAGGTTGAACAGGATGCCGTTGACGAACGCGGCCTTGTACGAGCCCGTCATGTCGAAGATCACGCCGGACATCCATCCGCCGAGCGCCATGCCGAGCAGCGTCGCCGTGATCACGAGGCCGACGCGCGCGCCGGCCTCCGCGGGCGGGAAGTACTCGCGCACGATGATCGCGTACGACGGCACGATGCCACCCTGGAACAGGCCGAACATCGCTGACACCAGGTACAGCGAGACGACGCCATCGAACGGCAGGAACATGAAAAGCGCGACGGACTGCAGGCCCGCGCCGAGCAGCAGCGTGCGGAGGCCGCCGATACGGTCGCAGACGACGCCGAACGTGAGCCGGCTGACGATGCCGCACGCGAGCATCAGCGACAGCATCTGCGCGCCACGCGCGGGACCGTAGCCGAGGTCGCTGCAGTACGCGACGATGTGCACCTGCGGCATCGACATCGCGACGCAGCATGAAACGCCGGCGACGACGAGCAGCGTCTGCAGCGCGCGCGACGACAGGCCGAGCGCGGCCGGCGTCTCCGGGCCGGCGCGACTGTCAGCGGACGCGGACGCGTCGTGCGCGGGCGGCGGTCGCCGTAGCAGCAGCGCAAGGGGCAGCATCGTCAACGCGACGAACGCGCCGAGACCGAAGAACGTGTCGCGCCAGCCTGCCGTCTGGATGAAATGCTGGACCACCGGCGGCCACACGGCACCCGCGAGATAGTTGCCGCTCGCGAAGATGCCGATCGCGAGCCCGCGGCGCCGGTCGAACCACAGCGACGTATGCGCAAGCAGCGGCGCGAACGTCGCCGAGCTGCCGAAGCCGATGAGGCAGTGCGCAGTCGCGTACGCGGCGAGATGCGGCGACAGCGCCGCCGCGGTGTATCCGAGCGCGATCGCGAGGGTCCCGACGACCACCGGCACGACAATGCCGAAGCGGTCGGCGAGCCGACCCATCAGGAGGCTGCCGGCGCCGAAGGCAATCATCGTCATCGTGTAGGGCAGCGACGCGTCGCCGCGCGCGACGCTGAAATCCTGCTGCACCGACGGCAGCGCGACGACGACCGCCCACATGCCGACGCCGCCGATGGTCGACAGCGCGAGGCTGACGACGAGTCGCGTCCAGGCGGCGGGCGATTCGGGTTCGGAACGTGCGGCAGCGGACATGATCGTGTTCGGACGACTGACTGCGCGCGCCGGGCCGCGCGCTAGCGGGTGATGAAGCGCGCGACCTCCGGATCGTGCGACATCCGCTCGAGGTCGTCGGCGGTGGGAAGCTGCGGGCGGTCCCGCACGCCGTTGACCATGCACAGAAAGCCGAGCGGGGCGTCCGCGCCGGCGCGAAACTGGTGCCACGTCAACGGCGGGACATGTAC
>Ga0070668_100004158_pt1 | contig 10723 bp, 9 predicted proteins | sample KBSS43metaG_FD_64661 | JGI IMG/M metagenome (GOLD analysis project Ga0070668, IMG submission 64661) | Switchgrass rhizosphere microbial communities from Kellogg Biological Station, Michigan, USA - KBS S4-3 metaG | ecosystem: Host-associated > Plants > Roots > Rhizosphere > Soil ... | reverse complement strand
CCGAGGCTCATGCTCAGCTCGACGATCTCCTGCTGCGTGTAGTGCGCGGACATCCGCTTCCAGAACTCGTCATCGAGGTTGTGGTGGTCGGTCGCGTACCGCTCGGCGTATTCGGCCGCGAGCCGCGTCCGGTCGTCGAAGCGGTCGGTGGCGCGCCAGTCCAGCACGGCGTCCGCGAACTCCTCCTCGACCTTCTGCCCGTCGCGTTCGGTGCGCCAGTCGAGGCAGAAGACGCAGCCGTTGATCTGCGCGATCCGCAGCCGCGCGGCCTCGAACTCCCGCAGCCCCAACGTCGTGTGCTCGTACACCGCCAGCGAGAACCGCGAGGCGGCGATCCCGATGCCGGGCACCATTTCGCCCCACACGTACCCGATCGGGTCCTTGCCCTCGGGGATGTCGATGTTCACGGACGCCTCCTTCCGAGCTTGCCGGCTGCCGGGCGCAGCGGGACGTCGAGCGCGTCGTACAGGCCGGGTTCCGCGGCGGCCAGCCAGTCGATGGCGCCGACGAGCCGTCCGACGGCGGTGGCGTTGCCGCCCGCCGACCGGTTTTCGCCCTCGTCGCTCGCCTCGACCGTGACCTCGATGCGCGGCCGGCCTTCGATGATCACGCGGTGCGCGCCGTCGCCGCTGGGTGGCGTGGGCCAGTCCGGCGCGCAGGACGGGTGGATGCGCGTCACGTGCTCGATGACGATCCGCGGTTCGCCGTCGACGATGCCCTGTACCTCGAACCGCACCGCGCCCTGCGTGCCCTTCTCGAACTCGCCCATGGTCCGGGTGGTCACGGTTTCTTCGAGGGGCCGCCGGTCCAGGGTTTCGCGGATCTCGTCGAGTTCGACGTCCAGCGCCCGCGCGATCAGCCGGACCTGGCCGCCCCACACCATGGTGGGCACGCCGGTCATGAGCATCGGCGGGTCGTAGTCCATCGGCCGGCCCATCCCGACCAGGTACCGGACGGAGTCGGGCTGCTCGTAGGTCGAGTAGTCGAAGATCTCCTGGCAGCGGATGACGTCGACGGTGGTGCCGAGCCCGCTGAGCAGCACCGGCAGCACGTCGTTGCCCCAGCCGGGGTCGACGCCGGAGACGAACAGCGAGCCGCCGCCGTCCTTGATCGCCGCCAGGACCGGGTCCCGCAGCTCGGGCGGCGCGTTCCGCTGGTCGTAGAGCGGGTAGAGCGCCGGGGTGACGACGACCGCGCCCGTCCCGACCGCCCGCACGATGTCGGCGAGCGCGTCGTCGAACCGGACGTCGCCCGAGGCGGCGTACACGACCGCACGCGGGCTCGTGGCCAGTACGGCGTCGATGTCGTCGGTCGCGGCGACACCGAGCGCGCCGATGCCGGCCAGTTCCCCGGCGTCCTTGCCGACCTTCGCCGGGTCGTGGACGAGCACCGCGGTCAGCTTCAGCGCCGGGTGGGCGTCGACGGCTCGGATCGCGGCCCGGCCGACGTTGCCCGTGCCCCACACCACTGTGGCGATCATGGCCTGAGTTTTCGCCGGTCCGCGCGGGCGCGGGAAGGAATTCGTTCCGGCCAGCGGACCGCCCGTTCGTTGATACGATGCAGAGCGCCCGAACGCCGCATCGGAGGCCCGTGAGATGACGATCGACCCGAAGCCCCGCAGCCGCACGGTGACCGACGGGATCGAGGCCGCGCCCGCCCGCGGCATGCTCCGCGCCGTCGGGATGGGCGACGGCGACTGGCGCAAGCCGATCATCGGCGTCGCCAGTTCGTGGAACGAGATCACGCCGTGCAACCTGTCCCTCGATCGGCTGGCCCAGGCGTCCAAGGAGGGTGTGCACGCGGCCGGCGGCTACCCGCTGCAGTTCGGCACGATCTCGGTGTCCGACGGGATCTCCATGGGCCACGACGGCATGCACTTCTCGCTCGTCTCCCGCGAGGTCATCGCGGACTCGGTCGAGACGGTCATGCAGGCCGAACGGCTCGACGGCTCGATCCTGCTGGCCGGCTGCGACAAGTCGCTGCCGGGCATGCTGATGGCCGCCGCGCGGCTCGACCTGGCGTCGGTGTTCCTCTACGCGGGCACGATCGCCCCCGGCTGGGTGAAACTCACCGACGGCACCGAGAAGGACGTCAGCATCATCGACGCCTTCGAGGCGGTCGGCGCGTGCCGGGCGGGCCGGCTCGGGACGGACGACCTCGACCGGATCGAACGCGCCATCTGCCCGGGTGAAGGTGCCTGCGGCGGCATGTACACCGCGAACACGATGGCGTCGGCGGCCGAGGCGATGGGGATGAGCATGCCCGGGTCGGCCGCGCCGCCGTCGGCGGACCGCCGTCGCGACCACTACGCGCACCTTTCCGGGGAAGCCGTGGTCGGGCTGCTCGAACGCGGCATCACCGCGCGCGACATTCTCACCATCGAGGCCTTCGAGAACGCCATCACCGTCGTGATGGCCCTCGGCGGCTCGACCAACGCCGTGCTGCACCTGCTGGCCATCGCGCACGAGGCGAAGGTCGAGCTGACCCTCGACGACTTCAACCGGATCGGCGACCGCGTGCCGCACCTCGGCGACCTGAAGCCGTTCGGCAAGTACGTCATGAAGGACATCGACCGGCACGGCGGCATCCCGGTGCTGATGAAGGCGCTGCTCGACGAGGGCCTGATCCACGGCGACGCGCTCACGGTGACCGGTCGCACGGTGGCCGAGAACCTGGCTGAACTGGACCCCGGCCCGATCGACGGCGAGGTCCTGCGCCCCTTCGCCAACCCGCTGCACCCGACCGGCGGCATCGCCATCCTGCGCGGATCGCTCGCCCCGGAGGGCGCGGTCGTGAAGTCCGCCGGCTTCGACACCGCCAGCTTCGAGGGTCCGGCGCGGGTGTTCGAACGCGAGCAGGAGGCGATGGCGGCGTTGAACGAAGGCCGCATCGAGGCGGGCGACGTCGTCGTCATCCGCTACGAAGGGCCGAAGGGCGGCCCGGGCATGCGCGAGATGCTGGCGATCACCGCCGCGATCAAGGGCGCCGGGCTGGGCCGCGACGTCCTGCTGATCACCGACGGCCGGTTCTCCGGCGGCACCACCGGCCTCTGCATCGGCCACGTCGCGCCCGAAGCCGTGGACGGCGGGCCGATCGCGTTCATCCGCACCGGCGACCGGATCGCCGTCGACATCAAGGGCCGCAGCATCGACCTGCTCGTCGACGCCGCCGAGCTGGCGAAGCGGCGCGAGGGCTGGGAACCGCTGCCGAACAAGTTCCCGGAAGGCGTGCTCGGCAAGTACCAGAAGCTGGTCCGGTCGTCGTCCTACGGCGCCGTCACGAGCTGAACGCGGCCTTGAGCGCCCGCTTGTCGACCTTCCCGACCCCGGTGAGCGGCAGCGCGTCGACGAAGTCCACGCCCGCCGGGACGTAGTGCTCCTGGCCGAACGCCTCGCGCGCGTGGGCCTTCAGGTCGTCGGCGGTCACCTCGCCGGAGGCGACGACGACGGCGTGCAGCAGTTGCCCGTCGAGGCCAGGGACGCCGAACACGGCCGCGCTCTTGACGGCCGGGTGCGTGGCGATGGCGTGTTCGACGACGGTCGAGGGGACCTTGGTGCCGTGCTCACCGACCACGACGACGTCGTCCGCGCGGTCGAGCAGGTAGAGGTAGCCCTCGTCGTCGAAGCGGCCGAGGTCGCCGGTGCGCAGCCAGCCCGGGCCGATCTCCGGCCCGCCGAGGTAACCGTCCATCATGGACAGTCCGCGGACCTCGACCTCGCCGTCGGCGAGCCGCGCTTCCATCCCCGGCACGATCCGGCCGACGGAGCTTCGGCGGTGCGGGTGCCCGATCAGCTCGGCGGCGGAGATGCTCGCGATCATCGGGGCTTCGGTGAGGCCGTAGCCCTGGCCGACGACCGGGCCGAAGACGTCGAGGGCTTGCGCGAGCCGGTGCGGCGGCAGCGGTGCGGCGCCAAGGGAAAGCGAACGGACGCTGCTGAGGTCGGTCGTGGGCCGCGCCGGGTGGTCGAGGACTGCGGCCAGCCGAGGCGGGGTCAGCGAAAGCGTGTCGATCCGGTGCTCCTGGATCGCTTCGAGGACCGCGCCCGCGTCGAAGCCGTCGTGGAGGATCACCGTGTCGCGCCGCAGCAGCGCGCCGAGCACGGTGGCGTTGCCGGTCATGTGCGTCATCGGCGCGACGAGCAGCGTGCGCCCCGGGCCGTCCGGCGACGGCGCGAAGATGTGCGCCATGCCGTCGTAGATGCCGCTGTGGCGGATGAGCTTCGGGGTGCCGGTGGTGCCGCCGGTGGGGAAGAGCAGGCGCACCGTTTCCGGCGGTTCGAGCGGCTCCGGCTCGCCGTCGAGGTCTTCGAGGATCCGGACGCCGGTGCCGGGCCAGGCGTTCGGACGGTCGGTGACGACGGTGGTGACCCCGGCCGCTTCGGCCGCGGCGAGGCGATCCCGGCTCGGTGCCGAGGCCGCGACCAGCAGCACGGTCGCGCCGCGCAGCAGCGCCGCGAGCTGGACGAGGATCGTTTCCGGCCGGTTGCGCAGGTCGACCGCGACCGTGCCGGTTTCGCCGAGTCCGGCGTGCAGCCGTCGCAGCCGGTCCCGTGCCTGGTGGTAGGTCGTGACGCCGCCGGAGTGGAACAGGGGCCGGTCGCCGCCGTCGTCGAGGGCGGCCAGGACGGTCGTCAGGAAGAAGCTCACCCGCGGGACGGTACTCAGTCCTGGTACGACAGCTTGGCGAGTTCCTCGTCGAAGTCGAACCAGTCGGTCTCGCTCCCGGCCGGGATCACGTCGTAGGTCCGGTCGAGGAACGCCGCGATCTCCTTCGCCGGCGCTTCGAGCACGGCGGCGCCGTCGGGGGAGTTCAGTTCCACGACGATCAGCGCGGGGTCGGCACCGGGCCCGATCCGCACGTCGCCGTCGCCGCAGCGGGCGAGCAGGCCGTCGGCGAGCAGGTCGCGCCCGAACAGCCACCGGACGGCGCTCGCGCCGGCGTGCAGCACGACGGCCACCGCGTAGGGGTCACGGGTGTCGTACTCCAGCTCGGCCGGCACCGGTCGCGGCTGCGCCCCGAAGGTGCGCAGGGCGAAGTCGATACCGGCGCTGGTCACGCTGTGCGGATCGGCCATGGGGGACACCTTCGCGTTCGGCGGATTCTCTTCTTCCAGGGATAACCCATCGTGAAGGCCACGCCCAGCGAACCGAAAAACTTTCACACTCTGGGGTGATCAAGAAGTGGCGGACGTCACCGCCGGCGTGGCCGAACGGGCAATCCGATGACACTCCGTGAGTGACGGTGACAGTTTCGCCGGCGCGCCCGGTCCGAACGTCGCGAATGACTCATTCGGGACCACTGAGGTCCCCAATGAGTCATTCGCGACGGTGAACTGGGGCAGGGCGGGCCCGAGCGGTGGCTGCGGCCGGAAACCGGCGGCTGAATCTCGGCTTTGCCGGAGCCCTGTCGTCCGACGTCATGAACGAGTCGTTCATGACGGTGGATCCGGCGCCGGGACCTCGGCAGCGGGCTTTCGGAACCGCGTCGCCGCCGGATGGGTCTCGCCGCCGGAGTTGGACCGTCCGGGTGGGACGGGCCACCCGGCACCGGTCCGGCCGCGAACCCCCTCCCGGAGACGGAGGACGTGGTGGGTGACGTGGAGGGTGCCGGGCATGGGTGAGCGTGGGTGGTTACGGCTGCAGCCGGACGAGGCACCGGCGCTTGCGCCGAGCGCCGAGGAACTGCTGCGGCGGGTCGCGGCCGGGGACGAGACGGCGTTCGCGTCGCTGTACGACCTCGTCGCCGGTCCGGTGCTGGGGCTGGCGACGCGCGTGCTGCGCAACCACGCCCAAGCCGAGGAAGTGGCGCAGGAGGTCCTGGTGGAGGTGTGGCGCAAGGCCACGAGGTACGTCCCGGAGCGCGGCAGCGCGCTGACGTGGGTGCTGACCATCGCGCACCGCCGGGCCGTGGACCGCGTGCGGTCGCACCAGGCGGTGCTCGACCGCGAGGAGCGGGCCGGCCGGATGGACGTGCGGCGGCCGTTCGACGACGTCACCGAGTCCGCACTGGCCGGTCTGGACCAGCAGCGGGTGCGGCAGTGCCTGTCCGCGCTCACCGACCTGCAGCGCGAGTCGATCGTGCTGGCCTACTACAACGGCTACACGTATCCCGAGGTCGCCGCGGTGCTGAAGGTGGCGCCGGGCACGGTGAAGACCCGGATCCGCGACGGCCTGATCCGCCTGCGCGACTGCCTGGGGGTGGATCGATGACCGCCGAACTGCACATGCTGACGGGGGCGCACGCACTGGACGCGGTGTCCGATGTGGACCGTGCGGAGTTCGAGCGGCATCTCGGGCAGTGCGCCCCCTGCCGGCAGGAGGTGGCGGAGCTGCGGGCGACCGGGGCCCGGCTCGCCGTGGCCGTGGCGGTGGACCCGCCGCCGGACCTGAAGCCGCGCGTACTGGCCGACGTGGCCCGCACGCGCCAGCTGCCGCCGAAGGTGCCGCCGGTGCGCCGGCTCGGCCGGGCCAAGACGTGGCAGCTGCGTGCCGCGCTGTTCGGTGCCGCCGCGGCGGCCGTGGTGGCGGTCATCCTCGGTGTCGCCACGACGCCGGCTCCCGTCGACCCGGTGCTGGGCGCGCCGGACGCCTCCGCGATCCAAGGTGTCGGCCGGGGCCACGCCACTCTCGTCGTCTCGCGCAGCCGGAACCAGGCCGTGCTGCTCGCGTCGGACCTGCCTGTGCTCGACGCCGACCACGTCTACCAGGTCTGGCTCATCGGCACGGGCGGCGCGCGGTCGGCCGGGCTGATGGCGCCGGAGGCATCGCAGCGGATGCTGCTGGCCGAGCTCCCGGCGGACATCGACCGGATCGGAATCACCGTCGAGCCCGCGGGCGGCTCGCCGGGCCCGACGACTCCGGCGGTCAGCATGATTTCCCTTACCTGACGGGAGAGTGTCGTGATCGAACTGCGCCGCCGGGTGGCGGCGGTCGTAGGCGTTCTGGCGCTCGCCGCGGCCTTGGCGGCGGGACACCTCGTTGCCGGGTTCGTCGGCGCCAACGCGTCGCCCTATCTGGCGGTCGGCAATGGCGCCATCGACCTCACCCCCTTGCCGCTCAAGGACTTCGCGGTCCGCACCTTCGGCACGTACGACAAACTCGTGCTGCTGTCCGGGATGGCCGTGGTGCTGGTGCTCGTGGCCGCGGTGGCGGGCCTGCTCTCCCGCCGCACGCCGTGGCCGGGGCTGATCGTGATCACCGGATTCGGCCTCGTCGGTCTCGTCGCGGTGTACGCGCGGCCGGACCTCGACGCGGTTGCGCTGCTCGCCCCGCTGGCGAGCCTGGCCGCCGGCGTCACGGCGTTCGCCGTCCTGCACCGGCTGGCGCGGCGGGACACCACAACGGATTCCTCGCGGCGGACGGTCCTGCTGGCGGGCGCCGGCCTGGTCGTCGGAGCCGGAGCCGGTGGCCAGGTGCTCGCCGGCCGCCGTGACGCGGCTTCGTCGCGGGCCGCGGTCGGGCGGCTGGTCCCGGCCCGCGCCGCGCCGGCGATCCCGGCCGACGCCGGCTTCGCCAAGCTGGGCACGCCGGAGTTCCTGACCCGCAACGCCGACTTCTACCGCGTGGACACCGCGTTGTCGGTACCGCAGGTGCGGACCGAGGACTGGAGCCTGCGGCTGCACGGCATGGTGGACCGCGAGCTGCGCTACGGCTACGGCGACATCCGCGACCGGCCGCTCGTCGAACGCACCATCACCATGACGTGCGTGTCCAACGAGGTCGGCGGCACCTACGTGTCCACCGCGAACTTCGTCGGCGTCGACCTGGCGGACCTCCTCGACGAGGCCGGCGTGCGGCCCGGCGCCGAGCAGCTCTTTTCGTCCAGTGTGGACGGTTGGACGTCGGGCAGCCCGCTCGCCGCGGCGATGGACCGGACGCGCGGCGCGATGCTCGCCATCGGGATGAACGGCGAGCCGCTGCCGATCGAACACGGTTTCCCCGCCCGGCTGGTCATTCCCGGATTGTACGGCTACGTGTCGGCCACGAAATGGGTGACCGATCTCGAGGTCACGACGTGGCAGGCGCGGCAAGCGTATTGGCTGAAACGCGGATGGAGCCGGGAAGCTCCGATCAAGACGCAATCGCGGATCGACACGCCGAAGGGGTTCGAAACGGTTCCGTCCGGCAAGGTCCGTGTCGCGGGGATTTCCTGGGCCCAGCACACCGGGATCGCCGGGGTCGAAGTGCGGATCGACGGCGGACCCTGGCGCGAAGCCATGCTGTCCCAGGAGGTCAGCCCGGAAACGTGGCGCATGTGGTGGATCGAGTTCGACGCCGCGCCCGGCGGTCACCAGGTCGTCTGCCGGGCGACCGACAAAAGTGGATCGACGCAGACCGAAGAACGCGCCGGAACCGTGCCCGACGGCGCGACCGGGTGGCACAGCATCAATTTCACGGCACGCTGACCAATCCGTTTCGTTCGCAGTTCCGAATCACGGGCAAGAAGTAGTTCTCAGTCTCATGATGGAGTGATTTTCGTGACCAAGCTTCGTGTCGCCGGAATCGGGTTCGCCGCCGTGGCCGCGCTGTCGCTGACCGCGTGCAGCGGCAGCGACACCGCTTCCTCGGGGAGTTCCAGCAGTTCCATGGCGCCGACCTCGCCGATGGCGGCGCCCGCCGCCGCGGACGGCGTGACCACGAACGCCGACGTCTTCGGCCCGGCGTGTTCGCAGCTGCCGCAGGGGTCCGAGCCCGGCTCGCTCGACTCGATGGGCCCGCAGCCGGTCGCTTCGGCCGCGTCGACGAACCCGCTGCTGACCAAGCTGGTGGCGGCCGTCAAGGCCACCAACCTGGTCGACACCCTCAACAGCCAGCAGGCCATCACGGTGTTCGCGCCGGCCGACCCGGCGTTCGCGGCGCTCGGTGACGCGAAGTTCGCCGAGCTGGCGGGCAAACCGGCCGAGCTGGCCCCGATCCTGCAGTACCACGTCGTCGGCAAGCGCTACGACGCCGAAGGCCTCGCGGCCGCGGGTTCGCTGGAATCCCTGAACACCGGCGGCGGGCAGCTGAAGATCGAAGGTTCCGGCGAGAACATGACCGTCAACGGCGCGAAGATCCTGTGCGGCAACATCCCCACGAAGAACGCCACGGTCTTCGTCATCGACAAGGTGCTGACGCCGGGCACCAACCAGTAGGTCAGGAACGCCGGCCGAGTGCCGGGCCGAGCCGTTCCGCGATGTCGGTGAGGATCTGCACGTAGTCTTCGTGCTCGAAGGTGAACGGCAGGGCGAAGGCCACCTCGTCGACTTCGCGGAACGCGGCGTGCGCGTGCAGCCGCTCGGCGATCTCCGCCGAGGTGCCGACGAAGTCCGGCGAGAACAGCACCCGGGCCGGCCCCTGCGGTTCCGCGGTGCGCGGCAGCCGTTTCGCGGCGTACTCCTCGTACTTGGCGCGCTGCGCCGGCGTCGCGCTGTCGGTCGGGACGACGACCAGGCCCTGCGAGACGCGGGCGGCCTCGCCGTCCGGGTGGTGCGCGCGGAACGCCCGGATCAGCGACAGCTGGATCTCGGCGAAGTCGGTGCTTTCCGCTTCGGCCCTGACCACGCTGCTGGTCAGGAAGTTCATCTGGTGCTTGCCGGCCCACTCGGCCGAGCGCAGGCTCGCCCCGCCGTACCACAGGCGGCTGCCGAGCCCGGCCGACTGCGGCTGGACCCGGTCGGAGAACACCTCGAAGCCCTCGGTGCCGCTGAAGTCGGTGGCCGGCTCGCCGCGCACGAAGTCCAGCAGCCGGCGGACGCGGTCGTAGCCGAAGTCCTCGACGTCGGCGGTGTCCGGGTAGAGGGCCCGCTTGACGTCGTCGTAGCGCATCGGCGGGCCGACGCTGATCCCGGGATTGAGCCGGCCGCCGGAGAGCAGGTCGACGGTGGCGAGGTCCTCGGCGAGCCGCAGCGGGTTCTCCCAGCCGAGCGGGATGACGGCGGTGCCGAGCTCGATCCGGCTGGTCCGCTGGGACGCGGCGGCCAGCACGGCGACCGGCGACGAGATGCCGTACTGGAGGTGCCGGTGCCGCACCCAGGCGCTGTCGAACCCGAGCCGCTCGCCCAGTTCGATGATCTCCAGGGTCGACTCGTGGCCCCGGCGCGGGTCAGCCGCGTCGAACAGGCCGATGGTCAGGAAGCCGAGCTTCCGCAGTGGTCGGGACACGGTGGAGATTCTGCCCGCGTCCAGGCCGCCGGTCGCGCGAGTTCCACCTGCTGGGCGAGGAGCGTCAGCCTCGCAGGCGATCCAGCCCGTCGAGGATGACGTCGAGGCCGAACTCGAACTCCGCCTGGTCGTCGCACCAGCCCAGCGTCGACTCCGGGTCGTCGTGGGCGATCTCGCCGAGCATGCCCACCAGGTTCGGCAGCTGGGCGGCCAGTTCGGCCGGGACGTCCGCGGACGAGCCGGCGTTCGGGTCGAACAGCTCCTGGGTGAACCCGAGCGCGCGGCTGCCGAGCGCGTGCAGCGCGTGGTGGATCAGGTCGTAGGAGAACCCGCCGTCGCGCATCAGGCCGACCAGCGCGTCGTAGTAGCGCAGGACCGCGAGGCTCGTCGACGACCTCGTCTCGAACAGCGCCGGTGCCCAGCGGTGCCGGAGGAACACCCGGCGCGCCGCGAGGATCCGCTGCCGCACGGCTTGTTTCCAGTCCTCGCCGCGGTCGACCCGCTCGACGGCCTCGTTGATCTCCTGGGCCACGACGTCGACGATGCCGTCGAGGACGTCTTCCTTCTTGGCCACGTGGTA
>Ga0070668_100004156_pt1 | contig 10724 bp, 12 predicted proteins | sample KBSS43metaG_FD_64661 | JGI IMG/M metagenome (GOLD analysis project Ga0070668, IMG submission 64661) | Switchgrass rhizosphere microbial communities from Kellogg Biological Station, Michigan, USA - KBS S4-3 metaG | ecosystem: Host-associated > Plants > Roots > Rhizosphere > Soil ... | reverse complement strand
GCGCTGCATCTCGACGATGCGCACCTTCAGCATCACCTGGTCCTTGCCGGCGATGCTCAGCATATTGAGCACCTGTTCCGGCTTGGTGACGGCGGCGCGGGCCACCTGCACGGCGCGGTCGGCGTCGCTGGCGGTCATCACCTGGCCGGAAAGGATGAGGGTGTCGTTCATCGCCTCGACCCGGACCCGGGCCCCGGGGATCACCCGGTTGATCGTCTGCGACAGGGCGGAGGGGTCCTGGTCGACGCGGATGTCGAGGGAGAGGATCCGCCGGCCCGCGGCGTCGAAGAACACCGCGTCGGTCTGGCCCGACTTCATGCCCATCACGTAGATGCGGCGGGGCGAGCGCAGGATGGCGTCGGCGACGCCGGGGTTGGTCACCAGCACGTCGCGCGCATCGACCGGCAGCTCGACGATCGCCGACTTGCCCTTGGGCAGGGTGAGCGACTGGGAGGCGCCGCCGCCGGCGAGGTCGACCCGCACCACCGAGGCCGCGGACATGGCCTCCGTGGCGATGGCCGAGCCTTGCGCGGCGGTCTGCGCGAGGCCGGGCCCGGCGAGTCCCAGGACGGCGGACGCGAGCGCGGCCGCGAGAGCGAATTTGCGGATCATCGGACCGCCACCTCGGTTGCTGTTCCGGCCCGGACGACGCGGACGGACTGTTCGGATCGAGCCGAGCCGCCACGGCCGGCTGGGCCGCTGATGTCGGCGTAGGAGCGCAGGGCCAGGATCATCTCGCCCTGGGCCTTGCCGCGGGCGAGGACCTCCGCGTCGCCGGCCGGCACCTCGAGGGTGGCGACGGCGCCGACGGCGGTCTTGGCGTCGGAGGCGGGCTCGGTGATCTGGTCGATCGCCAGGACCCGCACGTTGCTCATCAGGAGCTCGCTGGTGAACCCCTTGGCGCCGGCCTCGGTGGCGGCGCGCGCCTGCAGGACGTCGACCCGGTCGCCCGGAAGTATGAAGCCCCCGGCGCCGGTTTCGGCGGTGACGGGGATGGCGACGGCGCGCATGCCCGGCTGCAGGACGACGGCCATGTAGCCGGTCTGGCCGGCGCGGACGACCTTGCGCGCGGTGATCGGCTCGTTGGCGAGGAGAGGCTCCTTGACCAGGGCCCCTTCGAACGCCTGGATCGGCCCGCTCTCGCCCAGCACGACGGTTTCGGCGGCCTTGGCCGCCTTCTTGGCGACCTTCTCGGCGCCCTGCGGCTCGGGCGCCGGCGCGGCGCCGTCGGTTATGAAGTTCGCGTTCAGCGCTTCCACCGGCCAGGGCTGCCAGACGAGGTCGGCGGCGGTGATGCGGCGGCCGATCGGGAGGTCGGTCTTGGCGACGAGCACCTGCGCCATAGGCTTGGCGGGCGCGGCCGCGGCGGCCGGCGGCGGTGCGGTCTTGGGGGACATCATCCCCTGGACCAGGAAGGCGAGCGCGACCGCGGCGACGCCGGCGACCACGATGATGGCTATTCGAACAGCGCCCATGGGCTTCCTGCGGCTCCCGCGCGGCGGGTGGCTAACGGCGGCCTCGGATTCTCCCTGGCGCGACGATTCAGATGCCGGCCTTCTGCGGCCCTGACACCAATGGCCCCGCCATAGTTAACGGCGGCTAAAAGCACGTCAGAAAGGTGCGGCGAGCCGCATGAAGGGGGACGCCGGAAAGGCGGCCAGGGCGCCGAAGGCGATGGCGACGCCATAGGGAACGCCCTCGTCGGGATCGGTCAGGCGGCCGAACCAGCGGGGACCTCCGGCCAGGAAGGGACGCACCCAACCCGAGCGCAGCCCGATCAACGCCAGAGCCAGGCCGCCACCCGCCAGCCCGGTGAACGCGACGTAGCTGACGCACGCCGGCCAGCCGAGCCAGAGGGCCGAGGCGGCGAAGAGCTTGGCGTCGCCGCCGCCGATCCAGCCCAGGGCGAACATGACCATGCCGGCGACGAGCGCGCCCGCGCCCACGCCCACGCACAGCCCGATCTCCGGCATCGGGACGCCCAACGCCAGGGCGGCCGGAACGAACGCGGCCGCGAGCGCCAGCGAGATCCAGTTCGGAATGATGTAGCTCGTCAGGTCGCGCAGCCCGCCCACGGCGACGAGGGCGGGGAAGACCAGGACGAGCGCGTATTGCAGGGCGTGGAGCATTGCGGGCCTCGGATTGGCCGGAGGATCGCCGGAACCGGTGAACAGAGCGTTGTCGCGGCCCGGAACGAAGAAGGGCCGCGGCGCTCTCGCGCCGCGGCCCCCCGTTTCGCCTCAAGCCGTCAGGCTTAGGGCATGTTGCTCGCCACCTTGTTGAAGGTGCCGCCGATCTTCGGGCCCAGGTTCACCAGCGCGGTGACCAGCACCAGAGCGATGAGAGCGGCGATCAGACCATACTCGATGGCCGTGGCGCCCGATTCGTCGTTAGCAAAACGCGAGAGAAACTTGGTCATTTGAAAACCCCTTTCAGTCCTGATCTGAGTTACATTCAACAGCGACACTGACGCCGTCGCAGTTTTGGTTACGGCATGTTGCTGGCGATGCCGTTGAAGGTGCCGCCGATCTTGCCACCGAGAAGCTGAAGAGCGCTCAGCAGCACGACCGCAATCAGAGCGGCGATAAGGCCGTACTCGATGGCCGTCGCGCCTGACTCGTCCCTGACAAACCGCGTCATGAACTTCGTCATTTCTCGGTCTCCGTTAGTTGGACGGCGCCGACGTGGATTGACCGGCCCGCCGGGGTTCCGCCCCCAATCTATGGACGCACTTTCGTCGACCTGACTTAATGGCAAGTAAATCTGATCTTTTTTCTTGGATTTTTCTATGGTATACTGTGATTTACTATTATCATCGGTTAACCATGCCGGTGAATTCGTCGCTTTGACATGATGATTCTCACGCGCGCGCGAGTCCGCCGGGCATTCAGCCTTTCTTGACCATTGCGCCGCACGCTTCCGTCGAACAACCGGAGCGCCTCCATGCGCGGAACAGCCCTTTTCGTCGCCGCCATCCTCGCCGCGGCCTTCCCGGCCGCGGCCGCGGAAACGCTGAGCGTTCGCATGAACCAGAGCGCGCCGGTGCGGCTGAGCGCCCCAGCCCGGGACGTGGTGATCGGCAATCCCGAGATCGCCGACGTCAATGTCCTCGACGGGCGTAACCTGGTGGTGCTCGGCAAGTCCTACGGCGTCACCAACCTGCTGGTGATGGACCAGGCCGGCCGGATGATCCTCAACCGCCAGATCGTCGTCTCCGGCCCGGAGCCGGGGATCAGCTTCTACCGGGGCGGCGAGCTGCGCTCCTATGCATGCGGCGACCGGTGCGAGCTGATCGGCGGGGCCGATACGCAAGCCGCCGCGCCCCAGGACCCGGCGCCGACGCCTTAAGCGGCGATTAGGATTGAGCCGCTAGTCTTTCGGCGACAAGGAGACCGTCGCCATGGCGCGCAGGATCTTGCGCCCCCTCTTCGTCCGCCGGTTCGCCGACGCCCGACGTGGCGCGGTGGCGGTCGAGTTCGCGTTCGTCGCCTTCCCGTTCATCCTGCTGCTGTTCGGCATCCTCGAGCTGGCGCTGGTGTTCATCGTCACGACGACGCTGGAGTCGGCGACGGAATCGGCGGGGCGAAAGATTCGCACCGGCGAGTTCCAGACCGGCGCCTCCCACACCAAGAAGGACTTCCGCGACTCCGTCTGCGCCCGGATGACGTGGCTTTCGACGCCCTGCCAGGACAACCTCTACATCGACGTGCGCACCTTCGCGGCCAACGATTTCGCCGGAATGTCGTCCACGGGCGGCTACAACGCCGCGACCTTCAACGCCAACCAGACCTGCTGGGCGAACAGCGAGCCGTCCGACATCGTGCTGGTGCGGACCTTCTACAAGTGGAACCTGTTCACGCCGTTGCTGAACGGCGCCTTGCAGAACATGGGCGCGGGAACCAGCAAGCGGATGATCTCGTCCGCCGTCGCATTCCGCAACGAGCCCTACAACAACAATTCGCCGGTGGGCGCCCAATGCATCCTGGGAGGGCAGAACGGATGAGCCGTCTCCTGCCCCACCATCGGCGCCGCGCGCGGTTCCTGCGCGATCAGCGCGGGGTTTCGGCGATCGAATTCGCCTTCATCGCCCCGATCATGATCCTGCTCTACATGGGCCTTGCGGAGATCACCCTGACGATGATGGCCGAACGCCGGGCCATGCACGCCGCCTCGGCGGTGGGCGACCTGGTCGCGCAGTCGCCGGCCGCCATGGCCAGCGCCGACATCGACCAGGTGCTCTATATCGGCAAGGCGGTCGTGGCGCCCTACTCCACGTCCGGATTGACGATGCGCGTCACCAGCGTGAAGGCTGACGCCTCCGACACGCCCAGGGTGGTCTGGAGCAAGGTGCAGGGCTCGGCCCTCACCAGGCTGGCGCAGAACTCGATCGTCACCGGCTTCCCGGCGGGGCTGATCGAGTCCGGGGAGAGCGTGATCATGTCGGACGTGGTCTACACCTACGACACGCCGCTGAAGAAGATCATCCCGCGGACGCTGCGGTTCTCGGAGACCTTCTACCTGCGTCCCCGGCGCGCCGCCGAGATCACCTGCGCGGACTGCCCGCCGTAGAGCTCAGGCGACGTCGCGCCGTAGCGCCTCGATCACCTCCGCCGTCGCCAGCGCCCGCCCGTCCAGGCTGGCCGCAGACCGCACGCCGATGAGGCTGTTGGTCAGGAAGACGCCCTGCGCGCCGGCCAGCGCCTCCGGTCCGGCGCGCGCCTCCACCACCTCCAGCCCCCGCCGCGCCGCCGCCGCGATCACCCGGCCGCGCATCACGCCTGCCAGAACGCCGCAATCGAGCGCCGGGGTGTGCAGGCGGCCGCCTGCCACCCAGAAGAGGTTGGCGGCGGTCGCGCAGGCGACCTCTCCCGCGCCATTCAGCATCACCGCCTCGTCGGCGCCGACCGCCCGCGCCGCGTGGCGGGCCAGCACATTGTCGAGGTAGGAGAGCGTCTTCAGCCGCGAGGTCGGCGAGCCGGCGTTGCGGCGAACGGCGCTGACCGCGAGCCGCGCCGGAGCCTCGGGCAGCGGCGCCGGCGCCGCAGCGGCGAAGAGAAGTGGCGCAAGGACGGCGGGACGCTCGAGCCCGCGACCGCCGGAACCGGCGGTCAGCGTCAGGCGCACGGCCGCGCGGCCGGCCTCAAGTCCTGCCGAAGCAAGCGTCTGGCGCATCAGCCGCAGCGCCTCGTCGGGGTCCGGCGCGGGCAGGCCGAGGACTTCGCAGCCCCGGGCCAGGCGCGCCAGGTGCTCGGGGACGGCGTCCAGCACGCCGTCGATCGCCAGCAGGGTTTCGAAAAGCCCGTCGCCCAGGGTCAGGCCGCGGTCGTCGGGACCGACCATGTCAGGCCCCCTCGGCCAGCCTCGCCTCGGCGGCGGCGAGCGCGGCCGCGCCGTCCGCGGCGAAGCCCTGCGCCGCGAGGGCGCCGCAAAGGGCGGTGAGGCAGAGGCGCACATGCCATGCGGTGGCCGAAGCGCCCATCAGGCCGATCCGCCAGACCTTGCCCTTCAGCGGGCCGAGGCCGGCGCCGATCTCCAGGTCCCAGGCCGCCAGGACATGGGCGCGCGCCGCCGCCTCGTCGACGCCCTCCGGAACCTTCACGGCGTTCAGCTGCGGCAGGCGGTGCGGCTCGGCCACCAGGAACTCGAGCCCGATGGCCGACAGGCCCGCCGCCAGGGCCGCGTGCATCCGCGCGTGGCGCACGATCGCCGCCTGCTGACCCTCCTCGAACAGGGCGACCAAGCCTTCGTGCAGGCCGTAGAGAGCGTTGATCGGGGCGGTGTGGTGATAGGTGCGGCCGCCCTCCCCGCCCCAGTAGCTCATCAAAAGCTGGAAATCCAAAAGCCAGTTGCGCGGCTTTTCCGTGCGTGACGTGATCGCCGTCTGGGCGCGCGGGCTCAAGGCGATCGGCGACAGGCCCGGCGGGACCGACAGGCACTTCTGCGTCCCGGCGTAGACCACGTCGGCGTCCCAGCCGGCGGCGTCGACGGGAAGCCCGCCCAGCGAGGTCACGCAATCGACGATGGAAAGCGCTTCGTGGCGGCGGGCGGCGGCGCAGAGCGAGCCCGCGTCGCTGCGCGCGCCGGTCGAGGTTTCCGCATGCACGAAGGCCAGCGCCTTGGCCGGTCGCTCCGCCAGCGCCGTCTCGACCCGGGCGACGTCGACCGGCTGACCCCATTCGTGGTCGACGGTGACGACCTCGGCCCCTGCGCGCCCGGCCATGTCGGCCATGCGGCCGCCGAACGCCCCGTTGACCGCGATCACCACCCGCTCGCCGGGCTGCAGCAGGTTCATGATCGCCGCCTCCATGCCCGCCGTGCCGGGGGCGGGCAGTGGCACGCAGGCGTAGCCCGGCGCGTTCATCAGCCGCGAAAGGCCGGCCTTGATCTCCTCCATCAGATCCTGGAACGCGGGGTCCAGGTGACCGATGGTCGGGCGCGCCAGCGCGGCCAGCACCCGCGGGCTGACATCGGACGGGCCCGGGCCCATGAGGATCCGCCGCGGCGGCTGGAAGCTGTTCATCACCCCTCCGTGTAACACGCTCTGGTGATTAGGCTTTGCGGGCGTGCGGGCGCAAATTTCTCACTAGGCTCTTTGCGGAGAGTCCTGTCCCCTGAAGCGCCCGCCATGGTTCTGGAGGCTGTGGCGGGCGCGCTTCGTTCCGGCGCCCGCTCAGGCCAGGATCCGCTCGTGGATGCGCTCGCGCATCGCCGCATCGACCCCCAGCACATCCTGCAGATAGCCGTCGACCGAGCCGTGCGTGGCCGCCATCGCCTCGAACGCCGCCTCCAGGTAGGCCACGTCCGCCGACACGGCGACCTGCGCGGCCGCCTCATCCGGCGCGCGGCCCGTGTGCTCGGCGATGTAGCGCGTGAGGCTCCGGATCCGGCGGGCCACCCGGTTCGGCTCGTTGGTCAAGAGGTAGTCGGCGATCATGTCCTCGTGGCTGACCCCGGCGACGTGGTGCGTGAGCGCGCAGATCACGCCGGTGCGGTCCTTCCCGGCGGCGCAGTGCACCAGCACCGGTCCCTCGGCGCGGGCCAGCGTCTGGAAGTAGCGGGCGAAGAGTTCGACATAGCGCGGGGCGTGGACCGCATTGCGGTAGAAGGCGATCCCGTCCTCGCGGAACCAGCGGGCGGAAAGGTCGGAGTCCAGCAGGCTGGCGGCCCAGTCGACCTCGTTCCCGTCCAGGTCGTTCTCGATCACCTCGGCGGCGAACTCGGCCCAGCGGCGGGACGGTTCGCGTTCGCGTTCGATCGTGCGGCGCAGGTCGACGATGACCGCGACGCCCATCGCCCTGAGCGCGGCCAGGTCGGCTTCGGTGGCGCGGGCGTGGTTGGCGCTGCGGTAGAGCATGCCGCGCTTCAGCTCCCGCCCGCTGGCGGTGCGGTAGCCGCCGAAGTCGCGGAAGTTGTCGACGCCCTCGAAATCGATGTGCCGGTTCATGCCGCCTCATCTAGAGCGCGATAGCCTTAAGTGGAAGCCGGTTAAGGCGGCCATCGCGCTCTGTGCTTTTCGACGCGCGGCAGAAAAAATCGAGCATGCTTGGCCGCTGCGTCCCGCCGACCCACTATGGCGCCATGACGCCGATCACCCGCCGCTGCGCGCTCGCGGCCCTGGCCGCCCTGCCAGGAGCCTGCGGGTCCGAGGCTCCGGCAGCGCAGCGGTTCAAGGGCTTCGACGCGGCGCGGATGGCCGTGCGAATCGCCGGCGACGGGCGGCCGACGCTGCTGCTGCACGGCTTTGCGAGCAACGGCGAGGCGTGGTTCCGCTGGGGCCTGGCCGGTCGCCTGGTCGCCCAGGGCCGGCGGGTGATCGCGCCCGACTTCCGCGGCCATGGCGGGTCTGACGCGCCGGAGGGTCCGGACGCCTATCCGAAGGACGTCCTGGCCATGGACCAGGAGGCCTTGCTCGCATCGCTCGGCCTCGGCGCCTACGACATCGTCGCCTATTCGATGGGCGCGCTGGTGGCCGTGCGGATGCTGGCGCGCGGCGCGCGGCCCGGCCGCGTGGTCCTCGGCGGCATGGGAGACGCGCGCATCGAGGGCGTCACCGCGCGCGACGAGATGTTCCGCGACGCCGCCGCGCTTGGCGAAGCGGCCGGGACCGAAGGCGCCCGGCGGATCGCGCAGATGCTGGCGAAAGGCGGGCTGAAGGGACCGGCGATCCTGGGCGTGCTGGACTCGCTCGAGCGCACGCCGCCCGTCGAGCTGAAGCGGCTGACGACGCCGATCCTGGTGGTTTGCGGCCAGGAGGACGACGAGAACGGCTCGGCCGAGGGGCTGGCTGCAGCGCTGGGAAACGCCAGGGCGATGCGCGTGCCCGGCGCGCACGGCACGACGCCGCAAACGAACGCCTTCCAGAAGGCCGTGACCGGCTTCCTTGGGCGGCCTTAGCGGAACGGCGGCTCGTCGAAGCTGCGCAGCTTGCGGGAGTGAAGCGCCGGGCCCTCCTTGCGCAGCAGGTCCATGGTGGCGATGCCGATCTGCAGGTGCTGGCCGATCGAACGCTCGTAGAAGGTGTTGGCCTGGCCGGGCAGCTTGATCTCGCCGTGCAGCGGCTTGTCGGAGACGCAGAGCAGCGTCCCGTACGGCACCCGGAAGCGGAAACCCTGGGCGGCGATGGTGGCGCTCTCCATGTCGATCGCCACGGCGCGCGACTGGTTGAAGCGCAGGGCGCTGGAGGAGAAACGCAGCTCCCAGTTCCGGTCGTCGGTGGTCACCACCGTGCCCGTGCGCAGGCGCCGCTTGAGCATCTCGCCGGTCTCGCCGGTGACCTGCTCGGCCGCCCGGCTCATCGCCACCTGCACCTCGGCGATGGGCGGGATCGGCACCTCCGGCGGCAGCACGCCGTCCAGCACGTGGTCGTCGCGCAGGTAGGCGTGGGCCAGGACGTAGTCGCCGATCGTCTGGCTGCCGCGCAAGCCCCCGCAATGGCCGATCATCAGCCAGGCCTGCGGGCGCAGCACCGCCAGGTGGTCGGTGATCGTCTTGGCGTTCGACGGTCCCACGCCGATGTTCACCAGGGTGACGCCGGCCCTTCCCTCGGCCATCAGGTGGTAGGCGGGCATCTGGTGGCGGCGCCACGGCGCCTCGGCCACCGCCTGCACCGGATTCGGCGTCTCCCGCGTTATCAGCACCCGGCCGGCCGCCGACAGGGCTGTGTAAGGCCCGCCTTCCTGCAGTTGGGCGCAGGCCCAGGCGACGAATTCGTCCACGTAGCGATGGTAGTTGGTGAACAGCACATACTGCTGAACGTGCTCGGCAGGCGTGCCCATGTAGTGGGTGAGGCGAGCGAGGGAGAAGTCCGTGCGCAGGCCGTCGAACAGGGCGAGCGGGCGCGCGTCCTCGAGCGCCGCGGCCCACAGCCCGTCGGCGATCTCGTCGCCGATGTGCGCCAGCTCCGTGGTCGGGAAATAGCGCGAGATCTCGCCGGAGCTCACGTCCGCCGCCGGGATGTCGGCCGCGTCGAGCACATAGGGGAACGGCATCTCCTGGTGCGAACGCCCCACCTCCAGCTCCACGCCGAAGTCCTGGATCAGCAAGCTGAGCTGTTCGATCAGGTAGTCGCGGAACAGGTCCGGCCGCGTGACCGTCACCGCATAGTGCCCCGGCTGGGACATGCGGGCATAGGCGCGGCCGATGCGCGGGAACGGCTTTCCGGGCGGCCAGGCCAGGCGCAGCCGCGGATAGGCGAAGGCCCCGGAGGCGCGCAATTCCGACGACGGCGGGGCGCCGCCGGCCAGGAACGTCTTGAGGGCCGAGCGCAGCGCCTCGACGCTGCGGCCGTATTCAAGATCGAGCCGCTCGACGATCGCGGCTGCTTCTTCTTGCGGTGTCATGCGCAAGCTTAGCGGAGGACGGCGGATGTGGCCAACATGCTACTCCGGCGCGATCTCCCGCGGCGGCCCAGCAGCGCCTCGGGACACGACCACGGCCACCACGAGGTCGCCCGTCACGTTCAAGGCCGTGCGGCACATGTCCAGCAGCCGGTCCACCCCGAGGATCAGGCCGATTCCCTCCGGCGGCACCCCCACCATCCCCAGGATCATGGCTACCACCGGCAGGGAGCCGGCCGGCACCCCGGCGGTGCCGATTCCGCCCAGGATGCAGATCACCATGACCACCACCTGCTGCCAGAGGGAAAGGTCGATCCCGAAGAACTGGGCCAGGAACAGGACGGTCACGCCTTCGAACAGCGCCGTGCCGTTCTGGTTGGCCGTCGCGCCCACCGTCAGGACGAAGCGGGAGATGTGCCGCGGCAGGCCGAGCTGGTTCTCGGCGACGCGCAGGGCGGTCGGCAGGGTCGCGTTGCTGGAGGCGGTGGAGAAGGCCATCAGGATGGCCTCCTGCGACGCCCGGAAGAACTTCAGCGGCGACATCCGCCCCAGGGCGAACACGGCGAGCGAATAGACGACGACGAAGTGCAGGCCGAGCGCCAGCAGCACCACGCCGACATATGCGCCCAGCCGGACCAGCAGGTCCCAGCCGAACACGGCCGACAGGTTGAACATCAGGCAGGCGACCGCCAGCGGCGCCAGGCGGATCACCAGACCGATGAGGGTCATCGCGACCTCGAGCAGACCCTCGATGGCGCCCTTCAGGGTCATCGCCGCGGCGCTGCGGTCCTGGACGATGACGAGGCCGATCCCGAACAGCAGGGCGAAGACCATCACCGACAGGATCTGGTTCTCCGCCGCCGCCGCGATGATGTTGCTGGGCACGAT
>Ga0070668_100004153_pt1 | contig 10726 bp, 12 predicted proteins | sample KBSS43metaG_FD_64661 | JGI IMG/M metagenome (GOLD analysis project Ga0070668, IMG submission 64661) | Switchgrass rhizosphere microbial communities from Kellogg Biological Station, Michigan, USA - KBS S4-3 metaG | ecosystem: Host-associated > Plants > Roots > Rhizosphere > Soil ... | reverse complement strand
GACCGCCGTACCCTGCGGCGAGCGAAGGCGCGCCCACACCCGATAGGTCCCCGTGTGGGTCAGCCAGGAGGTCCCACCGATGTTGGTTCCCACGATTCGTCGGGCTCCGCATCGAGAACCCCATCGAGGGCGGCCAGTGCGTGCGGCTAGGGAACGACTACGCCGTCGCCAACAGGGTCGAGGCGACGATCACCCCCGAGGATCCCTCCCTCCCCATCGCGTCGATGATCGTCGAGGTCCGAGCCGGTCGGCCTGTGTGCTCGAGCCTGTCGCTCGAAGCGCGGGACTCTGCGATCTCCGCGGGCTCGTTGCGGAAGCTGCCGGTGCAGCCGTTCATCCGTGAGGTGGTCGCACACGGTGCATTCCGATACACCCGGAACCCCGAGGAAGCGATCGAGGCGCTGCGGCAGCTCGGCGGGACCTGGATCGGCACGGAACCCGAATCCATACGGCCACGAGACCGCGAACTGCCAGACGCGGTTCGGCGACCGCTTCGAATTCTCGTTCGACCAGGGCTCGTAAGCAGCCGAACCCCGAATCGGCTTAGGCTGGGCGTTCGTGCAGCTGGCAGGACGCGATCAGGAGCTGGAGGTGATCGAGGACGCGGTCGCCGCGGTGGCGGCCGGGGAGAGCCGGGCCGTCGGGATCTTCGGCGAAGCGGGGATCGGCAAGAGCGCGCTACTCGAAACCGCCGTGGCGTCAGCCGAATCGGCCGGGCTGCAGGTGTTCGCCGGCCGGGCTGCTGATCACGAGCACGACGTCCCCTTCAGCCTCGTCGTCGACGCTCTCGACGAGCGGGTCGCCGAGATGAACCCCAGCCAGGTCGCGGCGGCGGGTCCCGAGCTCGGCGAGGTGCTGCCATCGGCGGCGCCGGAGCGGGGTACGCCGCTGCCGTCGACGGCCGGGGCGGCCGAGCGCTACCGCTACCACTGGGCGCTGCGGTCGCTGCTCGAGCTGCTGGGCCGCGAGCGGCCCTTCGCGCTCGTTCTCGACGACCTGGACTGGGCGGACGAGGCTTCGGTCGAGCTGGTCCTCCACCTGCTGCGGCGCAGCCTGCGTGCCCCGTATCTGCTGCTCTTCGCGCTGCGGCCGGTGGAGCCGGCGGCGCGGCTGATCGACGCCGCCGGCTCGGCCCCGAGCTGGGTCGAGCTGCGGCCGGCGCCGCTCGCCGAGGAGGACGCGCTGGCGCTGCTGCCGAGCGGCCTCGACCCCGCGCTGCGCGAGCGAATGGCGCGCGAGGCCGGCGGCAACCCACTGTTCCTGCGCGAGCTCGGGCGGCTCGGCACCGAGGCGGCCGCGGAGTTGCCGAGCACGGTGCTCGCCGCGGTCCGCCAGGAGGTGGCCGACCTCCCCGATCCGGCGGCGGCGCTGCTGCGGGGCGCGGCGGTGGCCGGCGATCCCTTCGACCCCGAGCTCGCCGCCCTCGTCGCCGACGCCGACCCGGGCGAGGCGCTCGCCGAGCTCGACGTCCTCGCCACCGCCGGCCTCGTCGACGCGGTCGGCAGCGATCGCAGCTTCGGCTTCCGCCACCCGCTGGTCCGCCGCGCCGTCTACGACGCCGCCCCGCCGGGCTGGCGGCGGGCCGCCCACGAGCGGGCCGCGACGGCGCTCGCCGCGAGGGGGGCGGACCCGGTCCGGCGCGCCTACCACGTCGAGCGCTACGCCCGGCCCGGCGACGAGACGGCGGTCGAGCTGCTCGCCGAATCTGCGGCCAGCGCCGCCGATACGGCGCCGGCGACCGCCGCACGCAGGTACGGGGCGGCGCTCGAGCTGCTGCCCGACGGCGAGGAGGAGCGACGGGCGCGGCTGCTGGCGCCGATGGCGAGAGCGCTCGCCTCGACCGGCCGGCTGGAGGAGAGCCGGGCGGAGCTGAGCGAGGCGATCGCGCTGCTGCCGGCCGAGCTGGTCGCCGAGCGGATCGCACTGCGCAAGCTCTCCGGGCTCGCCGCCTCCTTGCTCGGCGCCTTCGACGACGCCGAACGCGAAATAGACAAGGCGCTCGCCGAGGCGCCGCCCGAGGAGCTGCCGAAGCTGTTCCTCTACCACGCCTCGGTCGCCTTCTTCAAGGGCGACATGGCGGGGCTCGCAACCTGGGTCGAGCGCGCCGCCGATCTCGAGGGCGAGCCCGAGCCGGCGGTCGCGGCGCACCTCAGCGCCCAGGAAGGGCTGGTGCAGATGGTCGCCGGGCTGCCCAGCCGCGAGGCGATGGACGCCTCGGTGGAGCGCTTCCGCACGATCGACGACGCCGAGCTCGCCGCCTACCCCGACGCGGCCTGGAGCGTCGGCGGCAACCTCATCCAGGTCGAGCGCTACGCCGAGGCGGCCCCGATCTTGCACCGCGGCCTCGAGGCGATGCGCTCGACCCGCCAGGGGCACCTGGTGATGCACTTCAACGTCCTCGCCTCGCGTGCGGCGCTGGCCCTGCTCGAGCTCGACGAAGCGCTGGCGCTTATCGAGGCGGCCGAGGAGACGGCCCGGCTCGAGGGGATCCGCGACCAGCTCGCCTTCGCGCTCTGGCAGCGCGGCCAGGTGCTGAGCGCCCGCGGCGAACCGGGCGAAGCCGCGCGCGCCGCCACCGAAAGCGACCGCCTCTATGCCGCCGGCGAGGGGGGCCTCGGCGCCCGCATGGGCCGGCAGTTCAACGCGATCGTCCGCTTCGGCGGCGATCCCGAGCGGGTCTTGACCGAAGTCGCCAGCGCCGGCGGCACCTCGATCGCCGAGATCGACCCGACCCCGTTCAGCGGCCTGCTGCCGCCGCTGGTCCGGGCCGCGGTCGCCGCCGGGAGGATCGAGGTCGCCGAGCGCTGGGTCGCACGGACCGAAGGCCGCGCGTCGCGGGCCGGGCTGCCGGCGTGCGCTGCGCGGGCCGCCCGCGGCCGAATCGAGATCCTGCTGGCGAAAGGCGAAGCCGAGCCGGCGGCCGGGCTCGCGACGGCCGCCGCCGACGCCGCTGCGGCGGCGCTGCTGCGCCAGGAGGAGCAGGAGCTGCGGCTGCTGGCCGGGCGGGCGCTGCTCGCCGGCGACGAGCGCGAGGCGGCGATCGCGGCGCTGCAGGGGGTGGTCGCGACCACCGCGGCAGCCAAGGCCGTGGCGCTCGAAGAGGAAGCGGCGCGCGAGCTGCGGCGCGCCGGCAGCCCGGTCTCGGCGCAGACGCGCCGCGCCGGAGGACCTAGCGGACCGGCACCCTGAACACCGGCAGCCCTTCGGGGATCGGCTCGCAGAGCGCCGCCGGCGTTTCTTCGCGGCCGAGCCGGTGGCGCAACTGCAGGAAGGCGACCGAGCCGAGGATCGCCGGCAGCCCGAGCTGGACGACACGGTAGGCGAGGACCGCCGCGGTCGCCTGGGCGAGCGGGCTGCCGTAGAGGGCGAGGGCACCGATCAGACCGCCTTCGATGCCGCCGATCCCGCCCGGCAGCGGCACCAGGCCGCCAAGCTGGCCGATCACGTAGGCGAAGACGAAGGCGCCAAACGAGGGGCCGAGGCCGAACGCCTCGAAGGAGGCGGCGAGGGCCAGAACGTCAAACCCCATGTAGCCGATCGCGCCGCCGAGGGCGTAGGGCGGGCGCTGGCGGAGCAGCATGCCGGCGTCCCCGACACCGCCGGCGACGGCGCCGGCAGCGCGCCGGGCGAGGCGGCGGACGCGGGTCCAGAGACCGTCCTCACGCAGCGGCCCCTCGCGGTCGGGGCCGACTCGCCGCAACGACCGCGGCAGCGCCACGACCAGGATCATCACCGCCAGCGCGAGGCCGCCGAAGATCGCGGCGACCACCCGCGGCCCGACGGTGGCGATGACGCCACTGCCGATCAGGATCCCGAGCACCGAAGCGCAGAGGAAGTTGGGGATGCTGGTGAGGACGAAGAAGGAGACGCTGCGGCGGGCGATCCGTTCGCTCGACATACCGCTCTGGCGCAGCACCCAGGCGCCGAGCGCCAGGCCCCCCACCCCGCCCGCCGGGACCAGTACGTTGGTCCCCTGCTCGGCCATCCCGACCTCGTAGCTGAAGCGCCATTCGAGCCGGCGGCAGAAGACGCCACGGAAGGCGACGACGTAGGAGAGGCAGGAGCAGAGCTCGAGCACGACCATCACGACCAGCCAGCCGGGGCGGGCGTCGGCGAAGCGTTCGCGGACTTCGCCGATCCCGGGCAGGATCGCGATTAGCAGGGCGACGATCGCGATCAGCAGCAACCCCAACCCGATCCGCCGCGCCAAGCCGGCGGCACCGAGTTCGCGCGGCAGCGCTTCGGGCGTGCGTGGAGGCGAAGCCATCCCTGCCAGCGTAAGGTCTCGGCCATGGAACGCCCCTGGTTTGCCAACCAGCCAGTCGACGCGAGCTTCTTCGAGAGCGCCCCGGTGCGGATGAGGGCCCGCTTCGAGGTGGCGCGGCCGGCGGCCGAGGTCTGGGGCGAGCTGACCGGCGAGCGGCCCCTCTACTGGTGCCGGATCCTGCAGGAGGTGAAGTGGACCTCGCCGCGCCCGTTCGAGGTCGGCACGACCCGCGAAGTGAAGGCGCTCTGGGGCGCCAACAGCCTCCGCGAGTACTACTTCCGCTGGGAGGAGGGGCGCCAGCACTCCTTCTACGTGGTCGAGGCGACGGCGCCGCTGGCCAGCCGCTTCGCCGAGGACTACCTGGTCGAGCCGACCGGCGAGGGCTCCTGCCGCTTCACCTGGACGATCGCCTTCGAGCCGAAGGCGCTGGCGCTCCCTGGTCTGCCGGTCAGCAAGGCGTTGCTGCGGACCCTCTACACCGATACCCGCGACCACTACGACCTGCGGTAGGGCGCCGCCCTGCTCAGCGTCCGATCCGCCCCAGCAGGTGGCGGTAGTAGGGACCGAAGCCGGCCCGCTCGTAGAGCTTGACGGCGCCCGCGTTGGCCTCGACCACGGCGACGCTCCAGAACTCGATCCCCTGCTGGCGGAAACGCTCGCGGGCGGCATCGAGGAGCGCCGTGCCGACGCCCCGGCCGCGCGCCTCAGGGGCGACCGAGAGCGACTCGATCTCCCCCACCCGCTCGCCCAGGTCCCAGGTCGCGCCGACCGGGTTCGCCAGCAGCACCGCGTAGCCGAGCGGGGCGCCGTCCGGATCCCCGGCCGGGAGCGCGGCGAGCATCGCCCCCTCGCCCGAGGAGAGCCAGTCGACGTACTCGGCGCGGCGCAGCTCCCAGGCGCCCTGCTCGTCGCGGACCGGCCAGGCCTCACCGACGACCGAGCGGTGGTGGGCGACCATCGCCTTCCAGAGAGGTTCGACCCGGTCGACCTCGGCCAGGGTCAGCTCGGCGATCTCGAACTGCGCCGCCGCCGTCAGTCTTCCTTGGCAGGATCCTCGCCGGGCCAGCTGCCGGTGGCGCCAGCGAAGGCGCGGCGGGCGCCGTAGTCGGTCAGCCCTTTGGCCAGCCGGAAGATCGCCCCCTCGATCGCCAGCGCGGCGACGAGTTTGGCCGTTGGCGCGCCGCGCTGATCGGGCTCCGGCGGGTCCTGGTCGTCGATCACCGCCCAGAGCTTTTCGAAGGCCTTTTTTCCGAGCATCCCGGCGACGAGGCCGGCGCCGATCCCGATCGGGGCGAAGAGGAACTTCATGGCCGCAGCCTACCCGGTTCGTGAGTATCCATAATCGACGTGTTACGATATATCGCGTTAGTTAGCGATAGAAAGGTTCTTCAGATGCACCATCGACACCAACACCGAGACCCGCGGGTCGGCCGCGAGCTCCACTACAGCCGCCGCGCCGAGTTCGGCCGCGGGCGCGGCTTCGGCCGCGGGCGCGGGCCGCGGGCCCGCCGCGGCGACGTGCGAGCCGCGATCCTCGCCCTCCTCGACGAGCGGCCGATGCACGGCTACGAGATGATCAAGGAGCTCGAGGAGCGGACCCAGGGGGCCTGGACCCCGAGCGCCGGCTCGATCTATCCGACGCTGCAGATGCTCGAGGACGAGGGATTGATCCGCGGCGAGGACTCCGAGGGCAAACGCCGCTTCGCGCTGACCGACGCCGGCCGCGAGGAGCGGCAGGAGAAGGCCGGCGAGGAGGCACCGTGGGAGAAGGTCCTCGAGGGCGAGGCCCCCGAGCACCGCGCCCTGGCGAACTCGCTGCGCAAACTCCTCCACTCCGTGCGCCAGGTCTTCGACGCCGACGCGGAGCAGCAGAAACAGGTCCGCGAGCTGCTCGACGAGACCCGTCGCAAGGTCTACGCGATCCTCGCTGCGGCCGAGTAACCGTTTACGGGCGCGCCTCGCGGCCCGCTCCGCCTAGGCGGGGGGCCGCGAGAGGTCCGTTCCCCATACGGACCCACATACCGAGATACGCATCTCTCCTCCCTGTGGTGATTCCCCCAGAAGCGCGGTCCAAGGCCCTTCGCTTCTCCTGTTCACCGGAGAGACAGCGGCAGGCTAGCCGATTGCGCGAATTGAGGCAATCCCGAAAATCGACTAGAGCTGAGAGACTGGGTCTCAGCCCAGAACCGGCTGCTGGAAGGGCTGCGCGGCGAGCACCCGCTCGGCGACCGCCTCGCCCGTAAGGCCTGCCTCGGCCCGCAGCAGAGCCGGCTTGCCGTGGGTGACGAAGCGGTCCGGGAGGCCGACCCGCAGGATCCGCGCCCGCTCGGCCGGGCCCTCGGCGAAAGCGTCCTCGAGGTGCTCGAGCACCGCCGAGCCGAAGCCGCCGGCGAGCACGTTCTCCTCGATCGTCACCACCAGGTCGTGCTCGCGCGCCAGGCGCTGACACAGCGGTCCGTCGAGCGGCTTGGCGAAGCGGGCGTCGGCGACGGTCGCCTGCAGGCCGTGGTCGGCGAGGATCGCCGCCGCCTCGAGCGCCACCGGGACCCCGTAGCCGTAGCCGAGCAGCGCCACCCGCTTGCCCTCGGCCAGCACCTCGCCCTCGCCGATCGGGATCAGCTCCGGCGCCGCCGGCAGCTCAACCCCCTCGGCCGCGCCGCGTGGATAGCGCAGCGCCGCCGGGCCGTCGTGGGCGATCGCGGTGTGGAGCATGTGGACCAGCATCGCCTCGTCGCGCGGCGCCATCACCACCACGTTCGGCACCGCCCGGAAGTAGGAGACGTCGAAGGCGCCGTGGTGGGTCGGGCCGTCGTCGCCGACGAGACCGGCGCGGTCCATCGCGAAGGTGACGTCGAGCTGCTGCAGGCAGACGTCGTGGATGATCTGGTCATAGGCGCGCTGGAGGAAGGTCGAGTAGATCGCGCAGACCGGCTTCGACCCCTGCAGCGCCAGCCCGCAGGCCAACAGGACCGCGTTCTGCTCGGCGATCCCGACGTCGTAGTACTGCTCCGGGCGCTCGTCGGCGAGCGCCTGCAGGCCGGTCCCCCCCGCCATCGCCGCGGTGATCCCGATCACCCGCTCGTCGCGCTCGGCCTCGGCGACCATCGCCTCGCCGAAGACCTTCGTGTACTGCGGCGGCGCGCCGGCCGGCTGCGGCTTCTCGAGCCGCTCGATCCCCTCCGGCGAGTCTGTTTCGGTGACCGGCACCGGCTTCGGCGCGGCGGCCGGCTTGCCGTCGACGATCGAGTGCGGCTTCGCCGCGTGCCACTCCTCCATCGAGGAGAGGCCCCCCTCTTCGGCCGGCGCGAAGCCCTTGCCCTTGACCGTGTGGATGTGGACGACGACCGGGCGTTCGGCCTCGAAGGCCTCGGTCAGCGCCCGCCGCAGGGCGGGCACGTCGTGGCCGTCGATCACGCCCATGTAGGCGAGGTCGAGCTCCTCGAAGAAGAGACCGGGCGCCCAGTAGGCCTTGATCGCCGCCTTGATCTCGGGACCGAGCCGCTCGATCCGCCGGCCCATCCCCAGCGGCAGTTTGGTCAGCCGGTCCTCGACCCCCTCGCGGGCGTGGTAGAGGCGCGGGTTGAGGCGGATCCGGTTGAAGTAGCGCGAGAGGGCGCCGACGTTGGGCGAGATCGACATCCCGTTGTCGTTGAGGACGATCACCACCGGCGTCTGCAGGCCGCCGGCGGCGTGCAGCGCCTCGTAGGCGACGCCGCCGGTCAGTGCACCGTCGCCGATCACGGCGGCGACCTTGCCGTCCTCGCCGATTCCCTTGCGCATCGCCTCCTTCAGCCCGACCGCGTAGCCGATCGAGGTTGAGGCGTGGCCGGCGCCCATGATGTCGTGCTCGGACTCGGGGATCGAGCAGAACGGGGCGAGGCCGCCGTACTGGCGGATCGTCGACAGCCGCTCGCGGCGGCCGGTGAGGATCTTGTGCGGGTAGGCCTGGTGGCCGACGTCCCAGAGGACCTTGTCGCGCGGCGAATCCATCAGGCTGTGCAGCGCGACGGCCAGCTCGCAGGTGCCGAGGTTGGCGCCGAAGTGGCCGCCGATCTCGCCGATCGTGTCGATCACGTAGGTCCGCATCTCGTCGGCCACCTGCTGCAGCTCGGCATCGTCGAGCTCGTGCAGGTCCTGTGGGCCTTCGATGCGGCTCAGGAGTGACTCCGTATTTACCTCGTCCTCACGCTCTTGCTTGGGGGGCTCTTCGCTCATGAGTTCCTCGTGAAGATGTAGTCGGCGACGCGCCTCAGGTCTCCGGTCTCCCCTCTGGCCTCGGCCAGCGCCGCGGTTGCCTTCTCGTGCGACTCGGCGGCCAACTCGCGTGCCCGGTCGAGCCCGAAGAGGCTGACGTAGGTGAGTTTGCCGTGTCGCTCGTCGCTTCCATGTGGCTTGCCGAGCCGCTCGTCGCTCTCGGTGACGTCGAGAATGTCGTCGACGATCTGGAACAGGACACCGAGCTCCTCTGCGAAGCGCCGGTAGGGGATTGTCTCAGGTTCGGGCGATCCCTCGAGTATGGGTACGACGTTGACGCTGGCGGCGATCAATCGGCCGGTCTTCAGCGCGTGCAGCGCCCGCAGGCCCTCGGCGTCGTGCTCGGAGCCGATCACGTCGACGTACTGGCCGCCGACCATGCCGTCGACCCCGGTCGCGCCGGCCAGCTCTCCCAGCGCCGCCAGCACCCGCTCCGGCGGCCCGGGCTGGGTCGCGAAGAGCCGGACCGCCTCGGCGAAGAGGCCGTCGCCGGCGAGGATCGCCACGTCCTCGCCGTACTTGACGTGTGCGGTCGGCTTGCCGCGGCGCAGCGCGTCGTCGTCCATCGCCGGCAGGTCGTCGTGGATCAGCGAGTAGGTGTGGATCAGCTCGATCGCGCAGGCGACCGGCAGGAAGCGCTCGGGCTCGGCGCCGAGGGCGCGAGCGGTGGCGAGGGCGAGGACCGGCCGCACGCGCTTGCCGCCGGCCAACAGCGAGTAGCGCATCGCGTCCTCGAGGCCGGCGGTGTTGGGGGCGGCGGCGAAGCGCAGCCGCTCGAGCTCGTCCTCGACCAGTGACCGGAGGTCGTCCGGATAGCTGGACAAGGCGCTACCCGGAGCTCGCCGCTTCGCGCGCCTCGCGATTGGCCTCCTCGACCGCCTCGCCGGCGAGCTCCGCCGCTTCCGCCGCGAGCTCGGCGGCGCGGGCGTCGGCGAGCTCCTCGGAGCCCTCGAGCTCGGCCGAGATCTCGCGCAGCCGGGCGGCAATCTCGCGCAACCGATCGGTCACGCCGTCTCCCGCTCGCGGGCGATCGCGCCGAGGATGCCGTTGACGAAGCCGGGAGCGTCGGCGCCGCAGTACTCCTTGGCCAGCTCGACCGCCTCGGAGATCGCCACCTCGACCGGGGTCCCGGCGTACTCGATCTCGTAGAGGGCGACGCGCATAACGTTGAGGTCGAGCGGCGCGATCCGGTCGACCGACCAGCCCTTGGCGTGGGCTTCGATCTCGTCGTCGAGCTCTTCGCGGTGCTCGTCGACGCCCTCGGCCAGCTCACGGGTCAGCGGCCGCGCGTCGGCGATCAGCTCGTCGAGCGGGCGGCCGGTGACGTCGCGCTGGTAGGAGGCGAAGACGGCGTCGCGGCGTTGGTCGGATCGGCGCATCGGGGGCATTCTCGCAAGCGGGCCGGCTCCGGGCGCGGCGGGACGCCGGCGGGCGCAGGGACTCAGCGCAGGATCTCGACCAGCAGCACCCAGGCGCCGGCGATCGCGGCGATCGTCGCCAGGGCGATGCCGGCCGCCACCCAGTAGAGGCCACCGCCGGATTCGGCCAGGAGGGTGGCTCCGGCAACGGCGATCGCGACCAGACCGGCGAGGCGAATGGACCAGCGGCTCACCTTCCAGCTCAGCGGTTCGCGCCCCGTCTCGTCGGTGACCACGACCGGCTGTCGCACCACGATCACGGCGATGATCGCGACGATCAGCAGCAGCTCGAGGCCGAGGGCGACGTGGCTCTGGCCGGGGACGAGGCCGGCGAGCGAGACGAGCAGCACGCAGGTCAGCTGCATCAGCGCTTCCAGCGCCCGGCCCGGCAGGCCCTCGAACTTGAGGATCCGCTCGAGATTGATCGAGACGGCGACGAAGAGCAGGCCGAGCAGCGCCGCCGAGGCGCCGGCCGCGGCGACGAATAAGTCGTGCCACTCGCTCGGGTCGTAGGCGATCACGCCGCAATCCTGGCGGCGAGCCCGGATGCCCTACTCCCTCCTAGGCGCGCGACATGTACTCGCCGGAGCGGGTGTCGACCCGGATCGTCTCCCCCTCCTCGATGAACAGCGGCACCTGGACGACTGCGCCTGACTCGAGCGTCGCCGGCTTGCTGCCGCCGCCGGAGGCGGTGTCGCCTTTGAGGCCGGGGTCGGTCTGCGCCACCTTCATCTCGATCGCGCTTGGAACCTGGACGTCGCTGGGCTGTTCGTCGACGAACAGCACC
>Ga0070668_100004152_pt1 | contig 10730 bp, 9 predicted proteins | sample KBSS43metaG_FD_64661 | JGI IMG/M metagenome (GOLD analysis project Ga0070668, IMG submission 64661) | Switchgrass rhizosphere microbial communities from Kellogg Biological Station, Michigan, USA - KBS S4-3 metaG | ecosystem: Host-associated > Plants > Roots > Rhizosphere > Soil ... | reverse complement strand
CTTGGGTATCTGCTGCTTGGCCATCATTCAGCTCCGCTCCGGATCACGCCGGAGGTGCTCATGCGTTTCCGGCGAAAGGCGAAGGGCCGCCCCAAGCCTTTCGCGAAGCATTTCCGGACGAAAGTAGGGGGTCCACTTTCGTCCGTTAGATCACTCATCCCCGGCCAGCGCCGCGAGCTGCTCGGCAACGTGCTCCTGCGCCAGCGCGTCGGTGAGCTCGGTCAAATCGCCGTCCATGATCTGCTCGATCTTGTACAAGGTCAGGTTGATCCGGTGATCGGTGACACGCCCCTGTGGAAAGTTGTAGGTGCGGATGCGCTCGCTGCGGTCGCCGCTGCCGATCAGGCTCTTGCGGTGCGCGGCTTCCTTCTCCTGCCGCTCGCGACGTTGCTTGTCGAGCAGCCGCGACGCCAGCACGCTCATCGCGCGATCGCGGTTGCGGTGCTGCGAACGGTCGTCCTGGCATTCGACGACAAGTCCGGTTGGCAGGTGTGTGATCCGCACCGCCGAATCGGTCTTGTTCACGTGCTGGCCGCCGGCGCCCGACGCGCGGAACGTGTCGATGCGCAGATCGGCCGGATTGATGGTGATGTCGGCAATCGGGTCGGCCTCGGGGATCACGGCGACCGTGCATGCCGACGTGTGTATCCGTCCCTGTGCCTCGGTCGCAGGGACGCGCTGCACGCGGTGGCCGCCCGATTCGAACTTGAGCTTCGAATAGGCGCCGGTACCGATGATGCGCGCGATCACCTCCTTGTACCCGCCCATGTCGCCCTGCGATTCGGAAACCAGCTCCACCTTCCAGCGCTGCCGCTCGGCAAAGCGCATGTACATCCGGATCAAGTCGCCGGCGAACAGGCCCGATTCGTCGCCGCCGGTGCCGGCGCGGACTTCGATGAACACGTTGCGCTCGTCGTTGGCATCCTTCGGCAGCAAGGCCGCCTGCAGGTCGGCCGCCAGCGCGTCCATTCGTACGCGCGCCGCGGCGCGCTCGTCGTCGGCAAAGGCCTTCATCGCCGCGTCGCCGGCGAGCTCGTCCGCAGCGGCGAGATCGCCTTCGGCCGCCCGGTAGTCGCGATACAGATCGACCACCGGCTCGATCTCCGCGCGCTCGCGAGAGAGCGCGCGATAGCGATCCATGTCGGTGGCGGCGTCGGGCGCCGCGAGCAGCGCATCGACCTCGCCAATCCGCGTGGTCAACTGCTCGAGTTTGGTGCGTAACGACGACTTCATTGTGAGTCCCGGATTCTGGTGCCGGCGACAGGCCGGCGATATCGGCGCGTGCGGCCGACGGAAGCGGACGAGGGGGTCCGGCGCTGCGAGGCCGGACGGGCGCGAGCGCCGCTAAGGACCCGAGGGCGGGTCGGGCAGCTTGTAGATCCGCTGGAACAGCGCGATCAGTTCGGCGCGCTCGGCGTCGCCGGCCTGGTTCAGCGCCGCCAGCGGCGCGTGCAGGAACTTGTTGGTGAGCCCGCGCGCCAGCGCGTCGAGCACCTGCTCGGGTGTCGCGCCGGCCGCGAGCATTCGCCGGGCGCGCTCGAGCTCGGCGGCGCGCAGCTCGTCGTGATGGCCATGCAGCGCGGCGATCGTCGGGACCACGGCGCGGCCTTCTAGCCACTGCAGGAAATGTCCGGTCTGCTCGGCGATCATTGCCTCGGCCTGCACGACCGCTTCGCGGCGGATCTGCAGGTTGTCCTTCACGATCTCGGACAGGTCGTCGACGCTGTACAGGAACACGTCGTCGAGCGCAGCGGCCTCGGGCTCGACGTCGCGCGGAACCGCGAGGTCGACGATGAACACCGGCGCGTGCCGCCGCTGACGGACGACGCGCTCGAGCAAGCCCTTGCCCAGGATCGGCAGCGTGCTCGCCGTGCACGTGACGATGATGTCGAACTGGGCAAGCCGGTCCGGCAACTCGTTCAGCGTGATCGCGTCTGCGCCGAAGCGGTCGGCGAGCTGCTCGCCACGCTCCATCGTGCGGTTGGCGACGGTGATCGATTTCGGCCGCATCGCGGCGAAATGGTTGGCCGCCAGTTCGATCATCTCGCCGGCGCCGATCAACAGCAGCCGCTGCTCGGAAAGCGCCGGAAAGATGCGCTCGGCCAGCTTGACGGCCGCCGCTGCCATCGAGATCGACGCACTGCCGATGTCGGTCTGTGTGCGTACGTCCTTGGCGACGGCAAACGTCCGCTGGAACAAACGATTCAGCACCAGGCCAAGCGAGCCAGCCGCCTCGGCCGAACGCACCGCGTGCTTCATCTGGCCCAGGATCTGCGGTTCGCCGAGGATCATCGAGTCGAGCCCGGCGGCGACGCGGAACGCGTGTGTCACCGCCTTGTCGTGCGGCAGCGTGTACAGGTGCGGCCGCAACGAATCGGCGGCGAGCCCCTGCGCGTGCTCGAGCCAGTGCGCGACGCGCGCCGGGTCGCCGTCGCGGAAATACACTTCGGTGCGGTTGCAGGTCGACAGGATCGCCGCCTCCTTGACCGCACGCGCCCCGGTCAGGTCGCGCAGCGCATCGCCGAGCGCATCGGGCGCGAACACCACCCGCTCGCGCACGTCGAGCGGCGCGGTCGTGTGGTTGAGTCCGATGGTGTAGAGCGACATGGGGCGGCCAAGTGGTTGATATTCTAGCAAACCCGGCCACCGCCACCCGCTCGAGACCCTAACCGGGCAGGGGGTCGGCGGGCGATGATCACGCCTTGTGGCAACCGGGCTGGCGTGCCAACATGCCCCGAGAAGGTCCGCGGGGAGATCATCATGACGATCGATGTCCGACGCACAGTCATGGGCGCGTTCATTGCGCTGATGGTCGGTGCCGACGCGCTGGCCGCCGCGCCCGTGATGAACCTGAGCCGCACGCGTGTCACGTTCGGCTACATCCCGCCGGCGGTGCCGACCGCCCCGTCGCCGGTCTTCGTGACCAACACCGGCGACGCCGCGCTAGACCTGTCCGCGCTGGAGATCAGCGGCGCATACGCGGCCGAGTTCGCCGCCTCCGGGACGTGCACACCGCCGCGCACGCTGCAGCCCGGCGAGCGCTGCCGGATCGATCTCACCGCGGCGCCCGCGTCGCGATCGCCGTCCACGCGCCAGGCACTGCTCACCGTGCACTCCAACGCCACGATGGGCGTGGCTCAAGTCACGTTGCACGCGATGGCCGATCCGATACTGAACACGCCGGCGTTCAGCGTGACGCCGCTGTACGTCGATTTCGGGGCCCAGCCCGTCGGCGCCGCCGCGCCACCAGCGACGCTGACCATCACCAATGCCTCGGGATTCACGTTTTTCATCGACCGGTTCACGCTGCTCGGTGGTGACGCTGGCGATTTCACGACGGCCTCGAACTGCGCGGTCAGCCAGACCTTCCGGCCCGGCGACACGTGCATGACGACGATCGGATTCACGCCACAGGCAGTCGGGCCGCGCGCGACCGAGTTTGCGGCAGACATGGTTTATCTCGGCGTCACGGGGTCGTTCCGATATTCGATTACCGGGGTGGGGGGCAGCGGTGGTGCGCAACAGGTGACGGTCGTCGAGTATCACAACCAGAGCCTCGATCACTACTTCATCACGTGGGTCGCCGGCGAGCAGGCGAACCTCGACGCCGGCAACACACCGACGCGCTGGGAACGCACCGGACAGACGTTCCATGCCTACACGAGCGCACAGGCCGGGACGTCGCCGGTCTGCCGCTACTACATCCCGCCCGCGAAGGGCGATTCGCACTTCTTCGGACGCGGTACCGCCGAATGCGACGCCACCGGCCAGAACAATCCAACGTTCGTGCTCGAGGAACCGGCGTTCATGCACCTGTTCCTGCCGGTCGCCGGCGCGTGCCCGGCCGGAACGACGCCGATCTACCGCGTGTTCAGCAACCGCGCCGACGCCAACCACCGTTACATGACCGAGCGCGCGGTGCGCGACTACATGGTCGGCGTCGGCTGGCTCGCAGAAGGCGACGGCGCCGACCTGATCGTGATGTGCGCGCCGTAGCACGCGGATCGCGCGGTCCGCGCGAACGCGGCGCCGCGGGCGCGGAGACGGCTCCCGCTATGCGCGAATGAATTCTGCGCGACCGCCGAGCCAGCGCTCGAGGTGCGCCTGCGCGGCCGCGGGATCCTTCTGCAGCAACTCCTCGGCCGCGTCGCGCGCCTGCTCGATCAGCGCGACGTCGCGCTCGAGGTCGGCGAAGCGCAGCAGCGGCACGCCGGATTGCCGCGCGCCTAGGAATTCGCCGGGCCCGCGGATGACCAGGTCCTGCCGCGCGATCTCGAACCCGTCGCTGTTCTCGTAGATCACCTTCAGCCGCTGCTTGGCGATGTCGCCGACCGGCTCCTCGAACAGCAGGATGCACTGGCTCTCGGCCGCGCCGCGGCCGACGCGGCCGCGCAACTGGTGCAGCTGCGCGAGACCGAAGCGCTCGGCGTGCTCGATCACCATCGTCGAGGCGTTCGGCACGTCGACGCCAACCTCGATCACCGTCGTCGCCACCAGCACGTGGATTTCACCACGGACGAACGCGTCCATCGTCTTCGCCTTCTCTGCGGGCTTCATCCGGCCGTGCAGCAGTCCGACGGTGAGGCCCGCCGACTCGTATGCGGCGCTCAACTCGGCGTGCAGCGCAACCGCCGTCTGCAGCTCGAGCTTTTCCGATTCCTCGATCAACGGGCACACCCAGTACGCCTGCCCGCCGGCTGCGCAGCGCCGCGCGACGTGCGCGATGATTTCCGCGCGCCGCTTCTGGCTGGCGAGCCGCGTTTCGACCGGTGTCCTGCCCGGCGGCATTTCGTCGAGCACCGACACGTCGAGATCGGCATAGAACGTCATCGCCAGTGTGCGCGGGATCGGCGTCGCGCTCATCATCAGCTGATGCGCATCGGCGAGGCCCTTGCCCCGCAGCGCCAGCCGCTGTGCGACGCCGAAGCGGTGCTGTTCGTCCACGATCGCGAGACCGAGCGCCGGCATGTCGACGCCTTCCTGGAACAGCGCGTGCGTGCCGACGGCGAACTGCGCGGCACCGGACTTGATCGCCTCCAACGCCGCGCGCCGTTCTTTCGCCGGCAGCGAGCCGGATAACCACGCGATCTTCACCGGCAGGCCGTCGAGCCACGCGGCGAGCTTGCGGTAATGCTGCTCGGCCAGGATCTCGGTCGGCGCCATGAACGCAACCGGTCGCCCGCTCTCGATCGCCTGCAGCGCGGCGAGCGCCGCGACGATCGTCTTGCCCGAACCGACATCGCCCTGCAGCAGCCGCTGCATCGGCGTCGCGCGCTTGAGATCGCGGCTGATCTCGTGCCACACCTTCTGCTGCGCGCGCGTCAGTTCGAACGGCACGCGGGCGAGCAGCTCCTTGGTCAGCGCGCCGCTTCCGGTCAGCACCGGCGCACGGCGAGCCGCGCGCGCCTTGCGGTGCGCCTTCATCGACAGCTGCTGCGCGAGCAGCTCGTCGAACTTGAGCCGCGTCCAGGCCGGATGCGTGCGCGCGTCGAGCGCGCGCTGCGTCTGCTCCGACAGGCGTGGCGGCGGTGCGTGCAGGAACTTCACCGCATCGCCGAATTTCCACAGGCTTCGCCGGCGGACGAAATCGTCGGACAGCGTTTCCGCCGTGCGCCCCGGGTCCGCTGTCAGCGCGCGCGCGGCCAGCTTGCGCAGCGTTTCCTGGCCGAGACCCGCAGTCGTCGGATAGACAGGCGTCAGCCGGTCGGGCAACGGAGCGTCATCGATCACGACCTGGAATTGCGGATGCACGACCTCGAGTCCGAAGTGCCCGTCGCGTACATCGCCGAACACGCGGACGCGATGGCCGACGGCCAGCGCCTTCTGCTGGTTCGGATAGAACGTGAAAAAGCGCAGAACGAGTTGCGCATGGTCGTCGCGCAGAAGGCACACGAGTTGCCGTCGTGGCCGATACTGGATGTCGGCGTTGACGATCTGTCCTTCCGTCTGCGCGGTCATTCCCGCCCGCAGCGCAGCCAGCGCAACGAGGCGCGTGTGATCCTCGTAGCGCAACGGCAGATGGAGGACCAGGTCCTCGTCGCGCGCGATGCCGAGGCGCGCCAGCTTGTCGGCGAGCGAATTGCCGCGTCGCGCGGCGTCCTTCGCCGCCTTGCTGGACTTCCGGCCCTTCGTTGCCACGTCCGATGCCGGCGTTCTACTGCCCCTTGTCGGACAGCACCAGCGTACCCTCGACCTCGACGCGACCACCCCTCGGCAGCGCGACGACCTGGTACGTCGCGCGCGCCGGATACGGCGCCTTGAAGTACTGCTCCTGGATTGCGTTCACTTTCGCGAAGTCCGCGAGGTCGACGAGCAGGATCGTGACCTTGACGATGCCGTCGAGGTCACCGCCCGCCGCGCGCGCGACGGCGCGCAGATTCTTGAACACCTGGTGCGCTTGCGCCTCGACGCCGTCGACCATCTGCATCGTGCCCGGGTCGAGGCCGATCTGACCGGAGAGGTAGACGACGTTGCCAACGCGGATGGCCTGCGAATACGGGCCGATCGCGGCAGGGGCTTCAGGAGATTGAATTGCGTCCTTGGACATGGTTCCGGACCCGTGCGGTTGACGAGTCCGGAACTGTAGCACCCTGCTGAGTGCGGGCTGGCGTCGCGCTCCTCACTCTTACGCGCTCGGGCAAGCCTTCGCGCAGGCGGCACAAACGAGATGGGCGAGTCGCTCAGGTGGTGTGCACCGGAGTTCGATGCGCCGGGCCGCGCGGCGGTGCGATCATTCCGGCCAGCGGATGCCTGTGACACCGCGCGACCAGCGCACCGAACAGGAAGATGCAGACGATGTAGTAGATCCAGAGCATCAGCACGACGACCGATCCCGCCGCACCGTACACCTTGACCGCCGCCGCGCCGCTGACATACCAGCCGATCGCGAATCGGCCGACAGCGACCAGCACCGCGGCAACGATTGCGCCCCGAAGCGCGGAGTTGCGATCCGGCGGTCGGCCGGGGAGGAAACGCAGCAGCGCGGCGAACACCACGCAAACGAGCATCGCCGACAACAACTCATTGACGGCGATCGCGACCCACGCAAATCGAGGCTCGGCGAGACCCGAGCGCGTGAGCAGGTAGCCGGCGGTCGTGCTCAGGACCAGCGAGACAACGAGCAGGATTCCGGCGCCCATCGCGAGGGCGACACCCTGCAGGCGAACGCGGAGCAACCCTCGGATCGAGTCGTCCTGCGTCTGCACGCCGAACACGTCGTCGAGCGCTTGCTGCAACTCGGTAATCGCTGCCGTCGCCGCGATCAGCGTCGCCGCGAGCGCAAGCACTGCCGCCAGCCCGGCCGATTCGGTGTCGTGCGCGTGCGTCACGATCGACACGACCAGCGCCGCGCCATCGGCGCCGATGAACCGTTCGAGCTGCGCTTGCAATTGCTGGAGTGCTGCGCCGGCATCGACCAGCAGGTCGGCGAGACCCAGCGCCAGCACTAGGAACGGCGCGATCGACAGGATTGTGTAAAACGCCACGCCCGCGGCGCGGCTCGCGCATCCTTCGCGCAACCATGCCTTTGCCGCGTGCCACAACTCGCCCATGGCCCACCTCGATTGCTCGACCTGTGGACGATGGTGGAGGCTCCGACGACCATTCGTCTGTCAGCGCAAGCAAACGGCGGACGTCAGTCGAGTCTGACGATCTTGGCGCCGTGCGATCGATCAGAGACAATTCGACGACGATCCGCCATCACAAGGAGCCGCCGGCCGTGGGGAGATCTGCACGATGACGACGAAACTCGACGGCCCGCTGAAGCGGGAATTGGAGATTGGGCGTGAGTCCTACACGCTGACCCTTACACCCGAGGGACTCAACCTGGCGCTGAAAGGTCGGCGCAAAGGTTTCGAGCTTCGCTGGACCGATCTCGTCAGTGGCGATGCGGCACTGGCGACGGCGCTCAATGCGTCGCTGACAGCCCCGCTGGCCCGGCCTACTGGCAAGCCGCCGGCGCCGCCTGCTGCGAACCGGCCTGCGACGCACGCTGCGAAACAACTCGCGACGCGTGCTGCCAAACCGCCGGCGCGCCGGAAGGCAAAAAAGTAATCAGAACGAGCGCAGCGCCGGCGGCGAGTGCGGCCGGCGAGATCCGTTAGCTTGTCTTTCCATCGCAAGGATCGGCACCGGTCACCACGCGGTGCAGTTCATGCGCCGCTTCCGTGCGTTCCTCGACTTCGGCGACCACTTTCGCACGCACGTCCATCGTGTGCCCGCAACTGCACGTCACCTTCCCTTGCGCGGCATCACCAGCTCGGTAGCGGTGGACTTCGTTGCACCGGTCGCAGCGGACCATCGCCCAGCCTTCTCCCTCGCTATCCACCCGAAGGTGCACGGTCGTCATGAAACAGCTCCTCGAATGCTAGGTGCGGTAGCGCACAGATGAACGGAGGTTTACCTCCTATTCTACCGGTATCCCGTCGCCGGGCTTCCGGCACCGGCCCCCGGCCGTGGCGATCGCCCCGCGCTGGCCCTTGCGGCCGACCCAATGCCATGACGCTCGCCGAGTTCATCAAGGAAAACATCGATTCGATCCTGAAGGACTGGGAGGCCTTTGCGCTCACGTTGCAGCCAGCGGCCGAGACGATGACGGCACTGGCGCTGCGCAATCACGCGAAGGAAATACTGCTGGCGATCGTGCGCGACATCGAGGCGGCGCAGACCGACGCGCAGCAGGTCGACAAATCGAAAGGCTGGGCGCCGGTGCTGGACGGCAAGGAAACATCGGCCGCCACGCACGGTGCGCTCAGGCATCTTTCGGGCTTCGATCTCCGTCAGCTGGCAGCGGAGTACCGCGCGCTGCGCGCCAGTGTGCTCAAGCTGTGGCGCGAACACTTATTGGCGCAGGAGGACCCGCTGCTGACCGAGATCACGCGTTTCAACGAAGCGGTCGACCAGGCATTGGCGGAATCGGTTGCGCGCTATTCAGATGAGGTTTCGCGTTCTCGCGACACGTTCCTGGCCATCCTCGGCCACGACTTGCGCAGTCCGCTGAGCGCGGTATCGATGTCCGCGCATTACCTGGCGATTCCCGGCAAGGTGGGATCGGAGGAGCTGCGCGCCGTCGTCCGCATCCGGCACAGCGTACTGACGATGAACCTGATGATCAGGGACCTGCTCGAGTACACGCGCACACGTCTCGGCAAGAGCATTCCGGTGTTGCCGGTGCGTTGCGACATCGGGCACGTATGCGAAGCCGCTCACGACGAGGTGCAGGCGGCGAATCCTGACTGCGTCTTCGACCTGGAGATGATCGGCGACCTGCGCGGCATGGTCGATCCTCCGCGCTTCGCACAAGTCCTGTCGAACCTGCTCAACAACGCCATTCAGTACGGAACGGAGGGACAACCGATCACACTGTTGGCGCGTGGGGATAAGGACACCATCGTGATCCAGGTGATGAACCGCGGGCCGGCAATTTCGGCGGACGCGTTGCAGGTTATATTCAATCCGCTGGTGCAATTGCGCGCCGAAGACTCGTCGGCAGCCGACCCGCTGTCGACCAGTCTCGGTCTGGGCCTGTACATCGCGAAGGAAATCGTCACTGCGCACGGTGGCCTGCTGCACGTCGAATCGACGGACCGTGAGGGAACGGTGTTCACCGTCGAGCTGCCGCGCGAGTTCAAGGGCCGGACGAAAATGCCGCGCACGCACTAGCAGTCGCGTTGTCGAGTCGATCAGCGCGGAACCGGACGGGTCGATCACATGCGTTCGCTCGTCCGCCGGCTGTACACACCCGGTTGCCCGCCCGAGGCCCCATCGGCTATAATTGTGCCCCTCGTGGGGACGTAGCTCAGCTGGGAGAGCGCCGCGTTCGCAATGCGGAGGTCGGGAGTTCGATCCTCCTCGTCTCCACCACGATCACAACCCGCCAGGACTCCGGCGGGTTTTTTGTTGCCTTTTTCTGCTAACCCGCGGGCACGGCAAGCGAGGCCGCATGCGCGATCGTCTGGCGGCCGGCCGCGACACCTGCCCGCTCGCCAGCTTCCATCGCAACTCGCTACCGAATCATTGGCCCCAAGGGGTCTGGTCGGCCTCGAACTGATTCAAGTTGTTGTTGCGGACTTTCCAGAGCTGGTTGGAAGTGCCGCTGCAGTCGCCCTGAACCAGCTGGCCCGCTGTACCGTCGGCGGCCTTTCCCTCGGCGAGGCAGCCGCGGTTGGCCGCGCCGACCCCTTGATTGCGGAACTGATAGAACCCCACCCCGCTCACTTGCTGCTCGCGCGTCCCGTCCCAAATCTGGCGTGGGTCGTTGGAGTTGCAGGGTGCCAGTTCGACCACAGCGCCATTCGTGTCGTTCGGCGAGCGCAGGCAGGAGCACGGGAACAGCCTCGATTGGATCGTCCCTGGCACGCTGAGAATACCGGCCCCTTTCGGAGACAGAGTCCACTTCGTCTCGGTCCCCGCGTCGGAGGCGAGTGCCACTGTTCGCGGACCGGTGCTCGACCAACCCAGGTTATCTGCTTGGGCGAATAGCGTCTTGTTGGTAAGACCACTTCCGCCCGCGACGCAGAATGTCTTGGTGTCACTGGCCCGGTACTGCTGCCCTGTGCAGTAGGAGCAGTACGCGTCGGCACTCGCGACGATGGTGTGCATTCCCGCCCCAAGCGCCAGATCGCCGACATAGTCGCCCGAGCCTGGGGCATAGGCAACTTGGTTGCTGACGTCATTGCCGTCGACGGCAACCGCGACGTTCGAGATGCTTCGGCTGCTGGTTATCACGACGT
>Ga0070668_100004150_pt1 | contig 10731 bp, 7 predicted proteins | sample KBSS43metaG_FD_64661 | JGI IMG/M metagenome (GOLD analysis project Ga0070668, IMG submission 64661) | Switchgrass rhizosphere microbial communities from Kellogg Biological Station, Michigan, USA - KBS S4-3 metaG | ecosystem: Host-associated > Plants > Roots > Rhizosphere > Soil ... | reverse complement strand
AGCTTTGTCCCTTGAGAAGGATCTTCCGGTGAGCGCCCTCCCCGGAAAGCGCGGCCTGCGCTGGCTTCTCCTCGTGTCGGCATCGCTGTCGGCGATCGCGGTGTTCCTGCTCGCCACCGCGTCCGAGAACACCCAGCTCTTTGCGACGGGCTACGACAACCTGCTGCTCGCCAACGCCGTGCTCATCGGCCTCCTGATGCTGGTGGTCGGGTGGCAGCTCTGGCAGCTTCGCCGCAATCTGAAAGCCGGCGTCTTCGGCTCGCGCCTCGCGGTGCGGCTCGTGTTGCTGTTCGCGATGGTGGCCGTGCTTCCGGGTGCGCTCGTGTACGCGGTGTCCGTGCAATTCATCGGTCGCAGCATCGAGAGCTGGTTCGACGTGCGCGTCGATCGCGCGCTCGAGGGCGGGCTTGCGCTCGGCCAGAAAACGCTCGATTACCTCCTCAAGGACACGGTGAACAAGGCGACACAGATGTCGGTGTCGCTGGCCGAGAGTCCCGGCAACCTCGCGGGCGCGCTGAGCCGCGCCGCCGAGCAGATGAACGTGTCCGAGGCCGCCGTGTTCTCGCCTTCGGGCGCGCTGCTCGCCGTCGCGGGCACCAGCGGGACACGCACCACACCGGAGGCGCCGCCGCTCGCGGCGTTGCGGCTCGCGCGACTGCAGCAGCCGTATTCGAAGGTCGAGCAGACGACGGACGGCGGCCTGATCCTGCGCGTCATCGTGCCGGTGAACACGGAGGAGTCGCTCAATCCGCTCAAGCTCATGCAGATTATCGAGCCGGTGCCCAAGGCGCTCGCGCAGGACGCGGAACGCGTGCAGGCCGGCGTGCGCGACTATCAGGAGCTTTCGTTCTCGCGCACGGCGCTGAAGCGCTTGTACGCGCTCACACTCACCTTGACGCTGCTCCTGGCGCTCACCTCGGCGCTGGGGCTTGCGGTCGTTCTCTCGGAGCGCTTCGCTTCTCCGCTCGGCCTGCTTGCCGAAGGCACGCGCGCGGTTGCGCAAGGCGACTTCACGCGCAGGCAGCCGGTGGTCTCGCGCGACGAGCTCGGTGTCCTCACCGAATCGTTCAACACCATGACGGCGCAGCTCGCCGAAGCCCAGGGGCGTGAGCAGGAAAGCCGGCGCGCGATCGAGACCACGCGCGCCTATCTCGAGAGCATTCTCGGCAACCTGTCGGCGGGTGTACTCGTGTTCGACGATCGCCACCGGCTGCGCACGGTCAACCCGAGCGCCGCCGTGATCCTCCAACAGCCTCTGGCCGATCTGCTCGGCATGTCGCTCGCCGATTGGGGAAAGCGCCTGCCCGCGCTCGCGCCGTTTGCGGAGCTGGTCTCCGAAGGCTTTCGCGGCAGCCGCGAGGGACAGTGGCAGAAGGAAGCCGACCTGACCGTGGCCAAGCTGTCGCGCACGCTGCTGATGCGCGGAACCCGCCTGCCCGGGACGACCAGCGGCTACGTCGTCGTGTTCGACGACGTGTCCGAGCTGGTACAGGCGCAGCGCGATGCCGCGTGGGCCGAAGTCGCGCGCCGCCTCGCCCACGAGATCAAGAACCCGCTGACGCCGATCCAATTGTCCGCCGAGCGGCTCGCGGTCAAGCTTTCCGGGCGCCTCGAGGGCGCCGACGCCGAGGTGCTTCGCCGGGGCACCCAGACCATCGTGTCGCAGGTCGCCGCGATGAAACACATGGTCGACGACTTCGCCATCTACGCGCGCTCGCCCCGTCCTGGACAGATGCAGCACGTCGACCTGACGGGGCTTTTACTGGACGTACTTGCCCTGTACGACAACCTCGGGCCCCACGTTGCGTTATCCTTGCCGGACGCGCCCCTCTATATCCAGGGCGAGCCCACCCGCCTGCGCCAGGTGTTCCACAACCTCATTTCCAATGCGGTCGATGCCCAGGCCGACGTAGCCGACCCGCGTTTTGCGATCACGCTCGCGGCCCGCGACGGAGAAGCCACGCTCGCGTTCGAGGACGGCGGCGCCGGCTTTGCCGAGGACGTGCTCGCCCGGGCGTTCGAACCTTATGTCACCACCAAAGCGAAGGGCACCGGATTGGGCCTTGCCATCGTAAAGAAAATCGTCGACGAGCACGGCGGCCGCGTCCTGCTCGCCAATGTCCCTGGCGGGGGCGCGCAAGTGACCCTCGTGTTTCCTTCCGGCGCGACGGGCACCAGGCCCGCTGCCGCCGCAGCGTAAGGCGATATGGCGCACGCAAAGGAACTGCTCATCGTCGACGACGAAGTCGGCATCCGCGAGCTTCTGTCGGAGATCCTGCAGGACGAGGGTTATCGCGTAGCGCTCGCCGAGAATGCGAGCGAGGCGCGCGCGTACCGCCAGCGGCAGCAGCCGGCGCTCGTGCTCCTCGACATCTGGATGCCGGATACCGACGGCGTCACGCTGTTGCGCGAGTGGGCGGCCAACGGGCAGCTCACGATGCCGGTGGTCATGATGTCCGGCCACGGCACGATCGAGACCGCGGTGGACGCCACCAAGATCGGCGCCTTCGATTTCCTCGAAAAGCCGATCGGGCTGCAAAAGCTCCTCACCACGATCGCGCGTGCGCTCAAGAACGCGGCGGTGCAGGAGCCGCGGCGCGTTTCGCTTGCGGCTCTGGGCAGCAGCACGCCGATCCGCGAGACCGAGCGCGCGCTCGAGCACCTCATCGCGAGCCGCAGGCCCGTCCTCATCCTGGGCGAGCCAGGCACCGGTCACGACCTCGCCGCGCGCGCGCTGTCGACTCCGGATGCGCCCTGGGTGGCGCTCGCCAACGGGTCGCGGCTTACGTCGAACCCGCTTGCCCTCATCGAGGAAGCGCGCGAAGGCGCGCTGTACTGCGCGGAGATCGGCCAATACTCGAAGGTCGAGCAGAAGGGCCTCGCGTTCCTCCTGCCCAAGCTCGACAAGCAGAACGTGACCCTCGTGTGCACGAGCAGCGATGCGCTCGGCAATCTTGCCGCGGAAGGCAAGTTCGACGCGGCGCTGCTCGCGCTCCTCACGTCGGGCACGGTGCTGCTGCCACCGCTGCGCAAGCGGCGCGAGGACATTCCGCTCCTGATCGAGCGCTACTGGCGCGAGCAGAACAAGGACGATGCCCCGGCGCCGCTGCTCGCCGTGCTGCCGCCCGCCGCGCTCACCGCGCTCTCCAATGCATATTGGCCGGGCAACCTCGACCATCTCGCGGGCTTCATCCAGAACCTCGGGCTGGTCCGCGGCGAGATCACCACGGAGCACGTGAAGCGCGTGCTGGGCGAGGCGGCCTCACCCAATCCCTCCCCCGCGCCGGAGATCACGTCGCGCTTTTTCGAGCTGCCGCTGCGCGAGGCGCGAGAGGCCTTCGAGCGCATCTACTTCGAGCAGCTCCTGGGCCGCGAGCAAAGCAACATGAGCAAGGTTGCGGAGCGGGCGGGGCTCGAGCGCACCCACCTGTACCGCAAGCTGAAGCAGCTCAACATCCGGTTCTCGCGCCGCGTCGACGACGCCGCGTAGTTCGCTCGTGAGCACCGCGCCGCCCGACAACAAGCGCACGATGGCGCTGATCGTCGGCGCGATCGGGGTCGTGTACGGCGACATCGGCACGAGCCCGCTCTACATGCTGAAGACGGCATTCACCGGCGACACCGCGCTCGCCGTGACGCCGGACAACGTCTACGGCGTGCTGTCGGTGGTGTTCTGGGTGCTGATCGTCGTGGTGACGCTGAAGTACATCACGCTCATCCTGCGCGCCGACAACAACGGCGAGGGCGGAATCCTCGCGCTCACCGCGCTCGTGTCGCGCGGGCTCGCACGGCAGGAGCGGCGTCGATGGTGGCTCGTCGGCTTCGGCATCTTCGGGGCAGCGATGTTCTACGGCGACGGCATGATCACGCCCGCAATCTCGGTGCTGTCCGCGGTGGAAGGGCTCGAGGTGGTTGCGCCCGCGCTGCATCCTTTCATCGTCCCGGTGACGCTTGCGATCATCGTCGTGCTGTTCGGCGTGCAGAAGCACGGCACCGCCAGAGTGGGCATGCTGTTCGGGCCGGTGATGTGCGTGTACTTCGTGGCGATCGCGGTGCTCGGTGCGGTCGAGATCGCGAGGCAGCCCGCGATCCTCGCGGCGCTCAACCCGGCCTATGCGGTTGGGTTCTTCGTCAACACGCCGATCGCCGCGTTCCTGGCACTCGGCGCGGTCGTGCTGGCGGTCACCGGCACCGAGGCGCTGTACGCCGACATGGGGCACTTCGGCCGCTCGCCGATCCGGCGCGCGTGGATCGTGTTCGTGCTGCCCGCGCTGGTGCTCAACTACTTCGGGCAGGGCGCGCTGATCCTGGTCGATCCCGCCGCAGTCAAGAATCCGTTCTATCTCCTTGCCCCGACGTGGGCGGGCATTCCCCTGGTCGTCCTCGCGACCTGCGCGGCGGTGATCGCATCGCAAGCGGTGATCTCCGGCACGTTCTCGCTGTCCCGGGCCGCGATCCAGATGGGCTACTGTCCGCGGCTGCAGATCGAGCACACGTCCGAGCGCCAGATCGGCCAGATCTACGTGCCGTTCATCAACTGGTCGCTGTTCGTCGCGGTGGTCCTGCTGGTGGTCGCCTTTCGCAAGTCCGACAACCTCGCGGGCGCCTATGGCATCGCGGTGACGCTCGCGATGCTGATCGACTCGATCCTGATCTTCGTCGTGATGCGGCGGCTGTGGAACTTCCCCATGTGGCTCGCGGTAGCGATCGCGGCGCCGCTGGTGTTCATCGACCTTTCGTTCCTCGCGTCGAACTCGCTCAAGATCGACGACGGCGGCTGGTTCCCGCTGGTGGTCGGCGCGGTGGTCTTCACCCTGCTCACGACGTGGAAGCGCGGGCGAGCGCTCCTCGCCGACAAGCTGTCCACCGAGGCGCTGCCGCTCGACGCCTTCCTTTCGAGCATCGAGGTGTCCCCGCCCTTGCGCGTCGAAGGCACGGCGGTGTTCATGACCTCGACCCCGGACCGCGTGCCGCATGCGCTCCTGCACAACCTGAAGCACAACAAGGTGCTGCACGAGCGGGTCGTGTTCCTCACCGTCGTGATCCGCGACATTCCGTACGTCGAGGCGGACGAGCGGATCGAGGTGAAATCGCTCGGATGCGACTTCTACCAGTTCCTCGCCTACTACGGCTTCAAGGAAGACCCCGACGTGCCGGAGCTGCTCGAGGAGTCGGGACGGCGCGGGTTCGCCTTCGAGATGATGGAGACGAGCTTCTTCGTGTCGCGCGAGACGCTCATACCCATCGTCGGCCCGGGCATGGCCATGTGGCGCGAGCGCCTGTTCGCCTCCATGTCCAAGAACGCGGTGAAGGCCTCCGAGTTCTTCCAGATCCCGACCAACCGTGTCGTGGAGCTGGGGACTCAGGTCGAACTGTAGGGCGGCCCCTCACCCGCCCTTCGGGCACCCTCTCCCCGTGTACGGGGAGAGGGCTGGGGTGAGGGGAAAGCAAAACGCCGGCGCGAGGCCGGCGTTTTGCGTGAGGCATGTTGCGGAAGTTACATTGCTTGGGCCATCTGGCTGCGCATCGTCTTCATCGCCTTGCTCTCGATCTGGCGAATCCGTTCGGCCGACACGCCGTACTCGTTGGCCAAATCCTGCAGCGTCGCGCTCGAATCGTCCTCGCGCAGCCAGCGCGCCTCGATGATGCGGCGGCTGCGGTCGTCGAGCTTGGCCAGCGCGGACTGCAGGCCCTTCGTCCGGTTCTGCGCCGTTTCCTCGCGAATCAGGATCTGCGCGGGCTCGTCCTCGGTGTTCGTGAGGTAGGCGATCGGCGAGACGAAGTTGTCTTCCTCGCCCGGCGCCGGGTCGAGCGCCACGTCGTGGCCGCCCAGACGCGTTTCCATCTCGACCACTTCCTCCGGCTTCACACCCAGGTCCTTCGCGATCCTCTTGGCTTCGTCCACCGACAACGCGGCAGAGCTCGCCTTCAGGCTGCGCAGGTTGAAGAACAGCTTGCGCTGCGCCTTCGTGGTCGCGACCTTCACCAGCCGCCAGTTGCGCAGGATGTACTCGTGCATCTCGGCGCGGATCCAGTGCAGCGCGAACGAGACGAGTCGCACGCCGCGCTCGGGATCGAAGCGGCGCACGGCCTTCATCAGGCCGACGTTGCCCTCCTGGATCAGGTCCGCCTGCGGCAGGCCGTAGCCCATGTAGTTGCGCGAAACGGCCACGACGAGACGCAGGTGCGAGAGCACGAGCTGGCGCGCGGAGTCGATGTCGCCCGACTTCGCGAGCTCGCGGCCGAGCGCCGTCTCCTGCTCCTGAGTGAGCAGCGGGAACCGGTTCACGGCCTGGATGTAATGATCGAGGCTTCCCAGCGATGCGGGGGTGGGAAAGGCCAGGGTCGTACTCGTCATGCCAAGTTCTCCTTGTTGAGGGCATCGCGCGGACGGAGCTTTGTTAAAAGGCACCCCGCCGGCACCCGACGCCAGTTTAGCACTCGGATACTTGGAGTGCTAAGGCCCCGTTTGGTTCCCGAGGAAATCAGTCGGGTATATGGGAGCGGATCGGCGTTCGGACAAGGAGCCTAGCCAAGGCGGCGATCGGGGAAAAGCCGCTTGCGACGCACTGCGGCAACGAGGGACCGAACGCCGCCCTGATACGACGGTTGGACCGGTCAGGTCAGCCGAGCGTTCCTGAGTTAGCGCACACTCTCGTATAGAGCCATCTCAGGCCTCGGCAGGCAGGAGAGCGTCGACGAATTCCCGGGCAGCGAACGGGCGGAGATCGTCGACTCCCTCCCCGATGCCGATGAACTTGAGCGGCACCGGATGCTGCTTTGCGATAGCGGCGACGACCCCGCCCTTGGCGCTGCCGTCGAGCTTGGTGACGATGAGCCCGGTGAGCCCCACCGCCGCGTCGAAGGCCTTGACCTGGGCGAGCCCGTTCTGCCCGGTGTTGGCGTCGAGGACCAGGAGCACCTCGTGCGGCGCGCCCTCCTGCGCTCTGCCCAGCACCCGCTTGACCTTGCGCAGCTCCTCCATGAGATGGGCCTGCGTCGGAAGCCGCCCCGCGGTATCGGCCAGGACGACATCGATCCCGCGCGCCTTGGCGGCGCCGACCGCGTCGAACATGACCGACGCGGCGTCCCCGCTCGCCTGCTGGATGACCGCGACGTTGTTGCGCTCGCCCCACGCGGCGAGTTGTTCTCGGGCGGCGGCGCGGAAGGTGTCGCCCGCCGCCAGCAGGACGGACAGGTTCTGCTGCTGCAGCCACTTGGCGAGCTTGCCGATCGACGTGGTCTTGCCCGCGCCGTTGACGCCGGTCAGCATGACGACGAAGGGACGCTCGGGGCCGATCACGAGCGGCTGCTCGAGCGGGCCGATGAGGTCCACGAACGCGTCCGCGAGCTCGGAACGGGGATCGGCGTCGTCGCCGGCGCGCCGCCAGCGCGTCTTCAGGTCCGCGATCAGATGCGCCGCGGCGTCGACCCCGACGTCACCTGCGATGAGCGCGTCCTCGAGCTCCTCGAGCGCGGCGTCGTCGAGCTTGCGCCGGACGAACACGCCGGTCAGCGCCCCCGCGAGCTTCGCGCGCGACAGGCCAAGCCCGGACTTGAGGCGCTCGGTCCAGGATTTTGGCGGCTCGGCCGCCTCCTTTTGAGCTTCCTCGGGGGGCTTCTTCTTGAAAAGGTCGAACACCGCGGGCTTTGGACACGGACCGCTTGTCGCGGCGAAGCTAGAATTCTACCGGTTCCCCGCCGCCCACCCTTTCGTGCCCCCCTCGTCCACCCACCGCGTCCGCATCATCGGCGGGCGCTTTCGCAGCCGGGTGATCCGCTTTCCCGGCATCCCCGGCGTGCGGCCTACCCCCGACCGGGTGCGCGAGACCCTGTTCAACTGGCTGGGGCAGGATCTCGAAGGCCTCGCCACCCTCGACCTGTACGCCGGCAGCGGCGCCCTGAGCCTCGAAGCCTTGTCGCGGGGCGCGGCCCAGGCGGTCGCGGTAGACCGGGATCCCAAGCTGGTGGCGGCGATCGCGGCGACGGCACAGGACTTCGGCGCGACGGGACTCGAGACGCACGTTGCGGACGCGCGCACGTGGCTCACGCGGGAAAGCCGCCGCTTCCACGTGATCTTCCTCGATCCGCCGTTCGGCGACGACCCCTGGGCGTGGCTGCTGCCCGGGTGTGCGGCGCGCCTCGCGCCGTCGGGATACATGTATGCGGAGGCGCCGCGCGAGCTCGAGCCGCCCCCGCCGCTCTTCGTCCACCGGCACGCGAGGGCGGGGCAGGTGCATTATCATCTGCTGCGCCACAACACGGCACCGCCATGATCAAGGTCGTCTATCCCGGTACGTTCGATCCCCTGACGCGAGGTCACGAGGACCTCGTGCGCCGCGCCGCGGGGGTGTTCGATCGCGTCGTGGTCGCGGTGGCCGACAGCAAGTCCAAGCAGCCGTTCTTCTCGGCGGCGGAGCGCATCGCCATGACCCGGGAAGTGCTTTCGCCGTTCCCCAACGTCGAGGTCACGGGCTTCTCGTCACTGCTCATGGAATTCGTGCGCGCCCAGGGCGCGAAGATCGTCCTGCGCGGGCTGCGCGCGGTGTCCGACTTCGAGTACGAGTTCCAGATGGCCGGCATGAACCGCCGGCTCTACCCCGATGTCGAAACGTTGTTCCTCACGCCCTCGGAGCAGTACACGTTCATCTCCGCGACCATCGTGCGCGAGATCGCAAAATTCGGCGGTGACGTCTCCCACTTCGTCCATCCCGTGGTCGCGGCGCGGATTCGCGAGCGGGTCGCCGAGCTCGGGGATAGTGCGGGGTGAATCCATGGCCCTGATGATCACCGACGAGTGCATCAACTGCGACGTGTGCGAGCCCGAGTGCCCGAACGCCGCGATCTCGCAAGGCACCGAGATCTACGTGATCGATCCGGCGAAGTGCACCGAATGCGTCGGCCACTTCGACGTGCCGCAATGCCGCGAGGTGTGTCCCGTCGACTGCATTCCGGTCAACCCTGAGTACATCGAGACCAGAACGGCCCTCGTACTAAAGTACGAGGGCCTGATGGCTCGCAAAACACCGTCGTAGCAGAATAAAAAATGGGCGCCCTCGGCGCCCATTTTCCAAGAGAAGTTTTCTAATGCGGCCAGTTCGTGCTGGTCGACGCCCCGCAATTCCCCTGCCCGCAGCCGTCGTTCTTGAAGTTGATGTAATACGTCCGGCCCGGCACGAGCGCGAACGGCGGCGCGCCCACGTTCCAGGTGATCAACGGCGCCGTGCCGTAGACCAGTTCGAGCGGACCATTCTTGCCGGTCGGATCCGGATTGCGGAAGTCGCACTTGCTTTCCGAGATCGACATGTAGCGAAGGTTCGGCGGCCCTTGATACTCCGCCAGGCTGGAGTTGCCCGCGGTTCCGTAGCTTGCGGGCGATGCCGGCACGGTGAATTCCATCGCAATCACCGTCTCGGCCGTGAACTGCCCGATGACCTTGCGGCCGTAGTCCCCCCAGGCGATCGGCATTTCGACGAGGGTCTGTCCGGGTCCGCAGAGGTTCGCGCCACCGCCGCCGCCACCGCCGCCTGAAGCCGTCCAGGCCACGATCGCGCCCGCTGGCAATCCTGTACCGAACTGGTTCACACCCGAGACGTAGTACGTCACGGCCCCCGGTGCGGACGCCGTGGCGGTACACGTGCTCGTGGTGCTGGTGCAGCCGGCCCACACGTAGGACGTCGGCGCGCCGTTGCACGACGCGGTCAACGTGACGTTTTGGCCCACGGTCTGCTGGCTCGCGCTGGCAGAGACCGAGCAAACGGGAGGCGTGGTCGGGACCGCGACCCAGGTGACCGACGTCGTCGCGCTCGGGCTGTTGCCATTCGCATTGGTAGCCACCAGGCCGTACGTCTTCGGTCCGAGCGCGGAAACGGAGTCCGTGCACGAAGCGGTCGTCGACGCGCAGCCCGTCCAGGTGTAGGTCGTCGGAGCGTTGCTGCACGTGGCCGTGATGGTGATCGTCGAGCCGACCTGCGGCGAAGCGTTGCTCGGCGACAGCGTGCAAGCCGGCACCGGGTTCGGCGTCGAGCCGCCCCAATTCACCGTCACGTAGGCGACGCCGCCCGTTCCGCTGGCGTTGCTGCCGGACACCGAGTACGTGAGCTGTCCCGGTTGCGACGAGCTCGCCTGGCACTGCACCTGCGAGCAGGTCACGCCACTCCAGAAGAACGACGTGGGATTGCCCGAGCAGTTCGCCGACAGGACGATGTTGCTGCCGACCAGCGGATTGAGGTTGCTGGCAAGAAGCGAGCACACCGGAATCGGGTCCGGGCCGCCTCCAACGCCACCACCGCCGCCGCCGCCGCCACCACCACCACCGCCGGCACCCGTGCCGCCCCAATAGACGTCCGCGGCGGGTGAAGCGTTCAGGCCCTTGCCTGCCCCGTTCGTACCGCTCACGGTGTAGCGCGCGTAGCCCGGGATGGTCGTGGTGACCTTGCACGTCGTGGTGCTCGTCGCGCACGAGGGAATTGCATTGCAGATCGACTGCACGAGGTAATTGCACTCGACCCAGTTGTACGCGGTGGGCGCCTGGCTGCAGTTCGCAGTCAGCGTCAGCGTCTGGCCCGTGGCCGGCGAGATCGTGTCGGCCGCGACCGAGCAGATCGGGAGCGCACCGCCGCCGCCGCCACCGCCGCCGCCCGCAGCAGCCCAGGTGACGCTGATCGTGACCGCGTCGCCGGGACCTTGCGCGTTGGCCGAGTACAGCGTGTAACTGGCCGCCCCTGCGGT
>Ga0070668_100004135_pt1 | contig 10747 bp, 10 predicted proteins | sample KBSS43metaG_FD_64661 | JGI IMG/M metagenome (GOLD analysis project Ga0070668, IMG submission 64661) | Switchgrass rhizosphere microbial communities from Kellogg Biological Station, Michigan, USA - KBS S4-3 metaG | ecosystem: Host-associated > Plants > Roots > Rhizosphere > Soil ... | reverse complement strand
ATTACCACATTGTCTGCTGGCGTTGTGATTAACGGCGGCTCTTTTGTCGTTCCCACCGCACTCGGCGATAAAGTCTTTCATCCATACAGCGATTTCCTGTTGCATGATGTCGGAACCGGTGACGGTATTCCAATTCAACCCCTACCCGAATACGCCGACACGGCCAACAAGATCAAGACGCCGCCACTGTGGGGCCTGCGGACGCGAAATCGTTTAATGCACGACGGTCTATCTTGCACGCTCAACGATGCAATCCAGCGACATCAGGGACAGGCTGCGACTTCCGTGGCCGCATTTAACCTACTGCCGGACGCCGATAAAGCGCGAGTGCTGGCCTTTCTGCAATCTCTCTAAACTGCTACCTCCGCCAGTAAGCGAATTGCTATAAGTCATAAGCGAGCTATCGAGATTATCGAAGTTCTGAGCACCGAAGAATCTCGAGCGCGAAGTCAGCGCGCGCGCGAAATGCGCACCTCGGGCCGGTAAACAATTCGGACCAGTAAGTCTCCTCTTCCGCCGTGGCTTTTTGGTAACCCTTCGCCTGCAATTCGAAGAACTTCGCCACGACGAATACGTGCCGGAATTCTCATGGTCCGAACGCCGCCCGTAACCACAGGGATCGTTTCATTTCCACCCTTGGCGGCGCGCTCGGCGCTAATGCGCAAATCCGTCCGCAGATTCGATCCACTCACCTTGAACCGAAAACCTGGCAAAGCTCGCACCCTGATCGCTACAAGCCCGCCTTCGAACGGCGCATCTCTCGGGAACCGGAACTTGGCCCCCGGAGCAGTCATCGGCGGGACTGTTACTCGATAATTTTCCGTTCCGCCCGGATTGGCCGGATCTTTGACGGTCACGTCAAGCGTAGTGCCGCGCAGAAAGTCCTCGATCCGCAAATACGCATCCTGAGAAATGTTACACTGCCCCCGACCCGCCGTCCGCGACGGGTACGCGGAATTCCGCTCGCGATCATAAGCACACCGCCTCGTCGGATCGCCCAGAATTTCATAGGCAGCATTGAGTTGCTGAATTCGCGCTTCTTCCGCGGTGGGATTGACGTCAGGATGATTTTGTTTCGCGCAAGTGCGATAGGCCGCTCGGATCTGCGCGGTCGTGGCCTTCGGATCGAGCCCGAGAATGGCATAGAAGTCAGGTGGTTCAGGTTGCAATGCGCGAGGGTAGCTTGAAATTGCCGGCGCGTCAGCTTCGCGCTTGCGCTGTCAGGGTGGACGGGCGCACGATAGGAACATGTTCAAAAGACGTCGCGTGATCCCGGGCGAATCGCCCGGCCTGCTCAAGCTAGCGCAGGATTCTCCCCAGGATGCTCCGATCATCACCTTGATTGAGTACGGCCCAGACTACCTAGACGAACGAAAGGACGTCGATTGCGGCGAACTCCTTGGGCACCTCGATAATGAGCTTGTCACCTGGATTAACATCGATGGTCTGGGTGACCTGAGCGTCCTGCGTATTTTGGGAGAGCGTTTTAATCTCCACCCGCTGGCCTTGGAAGATGTAGTCGACACCAGTCAGCGCCCAAAGGTCGAACAATACGACGACTACCTTTTCATCGTCGCCAAGATGATTTATCTCACCAATGAGAAAGAGCTAGCCGGCGAACAGGTCAGCATGTTCCTCGGCAAAGCCTTTCTCATTACGCTTCAGGAGGAAGCCGACTTCGATGTCTTCGAGCCGGTGCGCGCGCGCATTCGGAGTGGCAAAGGCCGGATTCGACAAGCCGGCGCTGACTATCTTGCCTATGCGCTGCTCGATTCTCTTATCGATCACTATTATCCAGTGCTCGAATCCATCGGGAGTGAGATTGACATCATCGAGGACGAGTTGGTCGACAATCCTCTTCTGCGGCCGGTTGGGAGCCTGCATGAACACAAAAGAACGCTCACTCAAATTCGCCGAATGGTCTGGCCCTTGCGTGATGTGACCAATCTCCTTCTGCACGAAGATCCGGGTTTTATTCGACCTGAAACCAAGGTTTTTCTGAGGGATTGTTACGATCACAGCATCCAGTTGATGGACGTTGTCGAGAGCTACCGCGACGTGCTCTCAGGCTTAACCGAAATTCATATTTCGAGCATTGGACTACGGACCAACGAAATCATGAGAGTTTTGACCGTAATGTCATCTATCTTCATACCCCTTACCTTCATCGCCGGGGTTTACGGCATGAATTTTAGTCATATGCCGGAATTGTCCAAGCCGTGGGGTTACGCTGCCTGTCTTACCTTAATGGCAATCGTGGGAATAGGGCAGTGGATTTACTTCAAGAAGCGCCACTGGATCTGATAACTCCACAACTGTGTCTGGCCCTTATCATACATGTCCAAGTATCTAGTGATCAGCTGTAGTGGGAATCCGTCGAGCAAAAGCCGGAGAATGGGTCGATTTGCCTTCGACCATCTGCAAAAATCGAAGGCGGACTGCACTTGGCTCGACCTTGCCGAAATGGATCTTCCATTGTGCGATGCAAACGCTTGTTATGCGCACCCCTCCGCCAGGAAGCTGTGCACTTCCATCGAAATGGCAGACGGCGTGATCGTGGCGGCTCCCGTTTATAACTATGATGTGAGTGCCTCGGCTAAGAACATGATCGAGCTGACCGGCCGCGCTTGGGAGGACAAGATTGTGGGTTTTCTGTGTGCCGCTGGGGGCATGAGCAGTTATATGTCGGTCATGGCCTACGCAAACAGCCTTATGCTTGATTTCCGCTGCGTCGTTATCCCCCGGTTTGTCTACGCGACCGGCGACGTTTTTGATGACGACAAACTACTGGACTCCAAAGTCGCGGGAAGAATTGAAAAGGTAGCGCTGGAACTGATCCGGTTTACGGAAGCCCTGCGCGGGAGAAGTCAGAGCTAGCGCTGAAATTACCTGGAACGCTGCGCCCCAAGCCAGACTTCGGAACCTTCACGCGCAGCATCCACTTCCATTGGTTTGCCGCTTTCAAGCACCAACATGCGCGCAGACTCTACCATCTCGTCCACTCCTTTATCGTCCCGATTTGGATCGTGATGAAACAGGAAGAGTTTCCGGGCGCCAGCATCAAGGGCGAGGGATACCACGCTGCTCAGGGAGCCGTGTCCCCATCCAATTTTGTGCAGATATTCATCATCTGTGTACTGCGCGTCGATAATCAGGATATCGACTCCGCTAAGAAACTCCACCAGGCCCGCACGCGCCGTCGCGGCATAAGCTCGTGCTTTGTTTAGGTCAGACTTCTCGCGGTCGGCCTGTGTGACTTTCAGAACTTCGAAAGGCTCATTGTCAGGCAGATACGCGATTGATCCCTGGGAGGTGGAAAGCCGGTAACCGACGCAGATACCCGGGTGATTTACAAAGCGCGTCTGGATGCGCACTTTGCCGACCGAAAAATCCATCTCCTTCAACTCTTCAATCGAAATGGTACCCGGCATATCGCGCAATGAAACCGGAAAAACCGAGGTCTCCATTTGGTTGGCGAGGATGGTAGCCAACCCTTCCCGCGCTCCTTCGTATCCGAGAAGGCGAAGCGAGTTCTTGCTGTTGTAGGCCGGAAGAAAAAAGGGCAGCCCCTGAATGTGGTCCCAGTGCGTATGCGAAATCAGAATCGTTAGCTTGATTGGATTCGCTTTGAATTCGTCTTCCAAAGCAATGCCCAGCGATCGCATCCCCGAGCCAGCGTCCAGGATGATAATTTCGCCGTCGGCGCGAACTTCGATGCAACTCGTGTTCCCGCCGTAGCCGACCGTCGAAGAACCCGGCACAGGAATCGAGCCGCGCACGCCCCAGAATTTCAGGCGCGTGGAAGGCGGCGTGAACTCCGGTAAAGGGCCGGTCAGGATGGCCGCTTTGTCTCCATTCGGCATGACACGCTCAATCACCTCGTGCAGATGCTCCCAAAGGATTGGCTTCACGAGATATTCGTCGGCGCCGGCCTCAATCGCGCTCGTCCGATCGACCCCATAATCGCGACCCGAAATGATGATAATCTTGGTCCGCTGCAAGCTGTGGCGGAGGTTACGGCAAACCTGAAATCCGTTCGCCCGCGGCATCAGTAAATCGCACAGAATCAGCTCTGGCCGATGCTCCAAAGCCAAGTCGATTCCAGCCTCGCCATCGCCCGCTTCGAGAATTTTCCAGTCTTCTCGGGCGAACAGGCCCGCTGTTGCTCGCCGGCTTTCGGCGTCATCCTCGATTAACAAGACGGTGGGCATTGGCGGACTAGTCGAGTTCTTTCAGACCGCGCACCAATTTACAAGCTCAATTGCTTGTCGTTCTGCACGATCGACGTTCCCGCTAGGGACGAGTCGCGCTCTTCCAGCGCAACTCTGGACGTAGGTTGACCTCCGACGGCGGAACGTCGAATCCAGCTGCGCGCAAGAGATAGGAAACTCCAGCGGGGCTTTCCATTGTCTCCTTCAGGCTGCGGGCGAAAACCTCGATGTATTCCTTGTAAGACTCGAGCGCTAACTTGCCGTCGGCGTAATGGGCAGCGAGCGATTCATCGTGATTGTCAATCAGCTCGATCAAAGCGTGCCGCAGTCGCGCCCGCATTTGCGGATCGACCACGATTCTGAAAGGACTCGCCCCCGCGTCTGGTAGCGCTGGAGTTTCGCGGGAAGGCGTCGGAACCAGTTGGAAGTCAGGCAAGTCCATCGATCGCTTTAGGCAGGAAGAAACGCTAGAAGAAAATCGGAATAATCAGGATGGCAACGATGTTTACCACCTTGATCATCGGATTAATCGCCGGACCGGCTGTATCCTTGTAGGGATCACCAACAGTATCACCGGTAACTGAAGCTGCGTGGGCCGCAGAACCTTTGCCGCCAAGATTGCCTTCTTCGATGAATTTTTTCGCGTTATCCCAGGCGCCGCCGCTCGAAGTCATGGCGATTGCGACAAATAAGCCGGTCACAATCGTCCCGACAAGCAATCCGCCCAGAACGACGGGCCCCAGAGGCTTGATGACCGCGACCGCAACGACAAACGCCACCGGCAATAGCGCCGGAACGATCATCTCGCGCAAGGCCGCTTTGGTCACAATATCGACGCACGTGCCGTAATCCGGTTTGTCTTCACCACGCAAGATACCTGGCTTCGCTGTCAGCTGGCGACGGACTTCAAGCACGACTGCACCCGCGGCTTTTCCGACCGCGTCCATGCTGAAAGCGGTGAAAATGAAAGGCAGTAAACCGCCGATGAAGAGACCGATGATCACTTTTGGCTCGGTGAGTGAAAATGCAAAAGCAAAGGTGTGCCCCGAAGCAGTCACGTGCGCACGGAGTTCTTCCACGTACGAACCGAAAAGAACGAGGGCTGCGAGGCCGGCGGACGCGATCGCGTATCCTTTCGTGACCGCCTTCATCGTGTTCCCAACGGCGTCGAGCTCATCGGTCACACCGCGGACTTCTTTGGGAAGATTGCTCATCACCGCGATACCACCGGCGTTATCCGTGATCGGACCGAAGGCGTCGAGTGAGATGATAATTCCCGCCATCGAAAGCATGCTCATGACTGCGATGGCGATGCCGTAGAGTCCGGCAAAATGGAAACTGAACAGAATCGCGAGACCAATGAACCCGACGGGCAGGGCGGTCGCATGCTGGCCGATGGCAAGGCCGGCGATGATATTGGTGGCGTGGCCGGTCTCCGACGCCTTCGCGATACCGCGAACCGGCCCGTAGCTCATCGACGTATAGTAGTTCGTTATTACAACCACGATTCCGGTCATGAGCAGGCCAATCAGTGAAGCAAAATACAGATCGTTCGCTGTGCGCGGAACACCGGCGATCGTGACGCCATCCGGGAAAAGAGAATGCGTTGCCGGCCAGAAGAGAATGGCCGAAACCACCGCGCTCGCCATTACGCCGCCCATCAAAGTCGTGCCAGGCTTGGCGCCGCTCAGGTTAACGAAAATGATCCCGCAAATCGCACCAAGGACGGATATGCCGCCGAGGACAAATGGATACACGATCGCGGCCGGCGTTGCCGCCAACGTCAATGCGCCCACCAGAATCGCACCAATCAGACTGACCGCGTAGGTTTCGAAAACGTCCGCGGCCATACCTGCGCAATCACCCACGTTATCGCCAACGTTGTCGGCGATGGTTGCTGGATTGCGTGGATCGTCTTCATCGAGAGTATTTTCAATCTTACCCACCAGATCGGCGCCCACGTCGGCCGCCTTGGTGTAGATGCCACCGCCAAGTCGCGCGAAAACGCTGATCAAACTGGCGCCCAGAGCGAGGCCAATCAGACTCTTCACCGCAGCGTCCGCACCGATCATGTTGCTGGCAACGCGGTAAAAAATGCCGACTGACAAAAGCGCCAATCCGACGACCAAGAGACCGGTCACAGCGCCGCCATTAAACGCGATACGCAGGGCCGCTCCGGTCGATTTCGTCGCGGCCTGGGTTGTTCGCGTGTTAGCCAGCACCGCGATTCGCATCCCGATGAACCCGGCAGAAAGCGAACAGGCGGCCCCAACAACGAATCCAACCGCGCTGGCGTGATCCTTAAAGAAAAAGAGCAGGAGAAAAATAACCACCGCGATCGAGCTGATCGTGACCACCTGGCGATTGAGATAAGCCTTCGCGCCTTCCTGGATGGCGTTGGCAATTTCCTGCATCCGGGCATTACCGGGCGAAGATCTGACAACGGAAAAAATAAGGATAAAGGCGAAGACCAAACCAACCGCGGCGCAAAGCAACGAAAGCGAGACACCGGAAGTCAGCATGGATAGGGCAATTAAGGTCATAAATAGGGCCGAAATAAGAAAGGCAGGACATTAGAGGGATTCGCCTTTCTGGCAACCGGTTTGTCATCGCCGAGCGAAGGAGCAGCCTCGGCCCGGCTGGTGCTTTTGCCACGAGCAGAGAACAATCGGTCCAATGCCAACGGACCAGCCGCTTTACAATTCGAAAACCGAACGAAGCCGGCTCAAAAATGTCGCACTGTATTCCTGCGCCTTGGAAGCTTCGGTGTCGTCTTGCTCGAGATTCTTGAGCAGCCCTTCTGTTTCCATTTTGCGGGTCGCAAGCAATTCGCTCAGTTGCGTCACGCATTCCGGCGCGTCGCGCAGGACTGCCGCCATCGAGGTCTTGAATATTTCCATCACTTCACAATCGGCGTTGGCCCGGACCGTAGCAGTGCGTCGTTCTCCGGTAAGAAGCGACATTTCGCCGAAGCAATCGCCTTCAGAGAGACTCGCGACATCGATGCTCGTCCCATTCTTTGAGACGGAAACACTGGCGTCTCCACGCAGGAGGATAAACATCGAGTCGCCCTCGTCGCCTTCCACGATGACGTTTTCGCCCCGCCCGAAGTGATTGACGCGCGCCTCTTTGACGAGGCTTTCCAAGTGCTCGTCGGAAAGGCATCCGAAGATCCGATCCTCGCGCAGAATTTGCCGGGCTCCTTCCTGCCCTCCTTCCCCTGATTTGGTTGGGCGGCGCGGGATTTGCAGAGTGCGAATCGGGAACGGGATGTTGATTCGCTGCCGTTTCAATTCGTACCAAACATTGGTTCGTACCGAATCATTCGTCTCGTTAAACCGCGCGTGGTTCCCCATGTAATACTTGATCTCGTAGGTGACGGCGGACTCTGCGAAATCGACCAGGAAAACCTTCACCGGTGGATCACGCAAAACGTTCTTCGCGCTTTGGACCGCTCGAGTCAGAGCATCCTTCACCTGGTTGGGTGGAACGTTGTAGTCGATACCCAGCCGGAAACGCATGGCGTGAACCTCGGTCGGGTAATGAAGATTGATGATCGTGGTGCGAACGATCTCGTTGTTAGGAATATCGAGATTGATGTCATCGTTTGTGCGCAGACGAGTGGAACGCCAGTTGATCTCCATGACCTCGGCAAAGTGGTCGCCGACGTGGAGCCAATCCCCGACCTTGTAAGGTTTGTTGATCTGTACGGCCATACCGGCGATGACCCCCCCCAGTAAATTCTGGGTCGCGAAGGCGAGCACGATGGCGGCGGCGCCAGAGGTGGCGAGGAGACCGCGCAATTCCCGTTCAGCGTGGTAGCCGATGCTGAGCACGAGGAGAAGAGCGACGAGAAAAATAAGGAGCGCGACAATCTCGCGCAGAAACTTGGGAATCGCGATCTGACGGCGCTTTTCGAAATAAAGATCCCAGAGGTAGCGATCCATCAGCGCGATCACGACCGCAGTACTGAGAAGAACGACGGCCGCCCCCACGTGATTGCGCCAGCGAAAATCCATCCCGTAGATCCACGCCGAGGCATAAGTCGCGACGGCGAGGGCAAAGAGTTGGAAGAAAATCCCGAAGGGAACTCCGGCGCGCCGCTTGAGCAGTCGCCCGACCGAAAGGGTCACGAGGAAGACGACGATGAAGGCCGCGAAAGTTTCGACGCTTCGCTCGGTGTTGATCAGACCAAACATATCCGAGGAGATAGCCTAACAACCAGAAAGCCGTGCGACAAGCGGGGTTAACGCGGTGGCCAGATCGCCAGACATGCCCAGCCCGCCAGAAAGCAGAGCCCGCCCAGCGGTGTAATTGCACCGAGCCATTTGATATTCGACCAGGCGAGCAGGTAAAGGCTGCCGCTAAACAGAACAATGCCAGCGACAAAGAGCGCCGCTGCGGCGCGACTCGCGGAAGGGATCACCGCCAGCACGGCCAACGCAATGGCGTGTATGAAGTGATACAAAACGGCTTTGTTCCAAACCTCCGACATCGCGTTGGCCTGCAGGGTGTTTTTAAGGGCATGAGCTCCGAAGGCTCCTAACGCGACGGCCAAAAAACAGAGCGCAGCCGCGGTTCGGAACAGCATGGAATTCATCCCGCGAAGCTGACGCGCAATCCGGAAAGCCGCAACCCCGGGCATCGCGCTCCGATCCGAAATGCGTTCTTCAATTTCTGGCTATTACGGCTGCTCGTTCGACCGCCGGGCCTGCTGCACCTGATCCATCACCTCGTGAGTACGATCGAGTGAATGTTTCGCCCAATTGTGCTCCGAAACGGGACCGGGAGTTACAGCCGCCGTAGTTACTTTTTCCGTCGTCGGTTTGGGTTGAGCCGCGGTTTCCTGATTGCCGTTTCGTTGCCAGAGAAAAAGCGCCGTGAGGCTCAAGACCAGGACAAGAAACGTTTTCATTTCCATCTCAAGGAGCATGGCGCGGGCCAAGGCGAGTGCCCGAAAATTTCTCTGCATCCATCACGCGGAGCGGAACCGATACCCTATTAACGCATTCTTAAGAAAATAGAAAACAAGACAACAAAATATGAAAAAATTAGTAGCTGGAACACTGACCGCCGCGCTCGCGGCGCTGCTTTCATACGCCAGCCCGATGTTTGCCGGTAGTTTCACGGTTGCAACGGGTCCGACTTTTACTCCGGATACGGCGTTTACCAACAATACGATCGCAATCGATGCCACTACCGGCGCCGAATTGATTCGAGTAAACGGAGGGGCGACTATCACGCCGGACGCAACCAATCAGGCTATGATTAGTCTGGATGGCGGTTATTCGGCGGACGCCGGCGACATCTTTTCGGCAGCATATAGTTTCGTCGTCGATATGAACGCGCTCACGTCGGTCACTTACACCATCTCAGGTACTGCTGTAGTCTTCGGTATTACGGTACCGTTTAGCGCCACTGGGACACTAGATCCCGGATTGCACAAATACGAGGGAACGATCAGTGTGCCAGACGCGACGTTCCCAACCGCCACCTCCGGAACCTGGACAGCCGCTCTAACCCTGGACTTCGGCGGTGGTTCTCCGAATTCTGCTGCCCCTGGCACCCTGGATCTCCAGATTCAACAGATTGATGTCCAGCTTGCTCCTGAGGCCGCCATGCTGGAAGCACCCGCGCAACAGCAGAACGTCTCGACGCGTGGTAATGTCGGCACAGGCGACGATGTTCTCATCGGCGGCTTCATTATAACGGGCACGGATGCGAAACAGGTTGTTATTCGTGCTGTCGGACCTTCCATCGTGGGTGTGACTGGATTGTTGGCGGATCCGTTCCTAGAACTCCATGATTCGACGGGTGCACTAATAACCAGCAATGACAACTGGGGCGATCTCAGCACGGACGATCAAACCGTTTTGACCGATAACGATCTTGCGCCATTGGATCCGGCTGAGTCTGCCCTAGTTATGACTCTCGATCCGGGCAACTATACGGCAATCGTTCGCGGAGTGGGTGATACCACTGGTATCGCGCTGGTAGAAATTTACGACCTCGATACCGTCTCGGGCACCACGACTGACTCGAAGCTCGCTAATCTCAGCACACGCGGCAACGTCGGCGTGGACCCAAACATCTTGGACCTTGGCGTCATCGTTGGGGGCACGGGCACCGGGTTCTCCACGATCATCATTCGCGGCCTCGGTCCTTCTCTTACCGATCAGGGCGTGTCAAACGTTCTGGCTGATCCAACACTCGACCTTCTCAATGAAAATGCCGATGTGATCGCGTCGAACGATAACTGGGAGGCTGACCCGGCAAACATGCAATCAGTGATGGATGCCGGTCTGGCGCCGACAGATTCGAACGAAGCAGCAATCTACGAGGTTCTGCCGCCGGGCAAATATACCGCAGTGCTAAGCGGTGCCGGTGGCACCACCGGCGTCGGCTTGGTTGAGACGTATAACATCGACGATTGAGGTTAGAATAAAAGACCGCCCGGTCAGGATTTTCCTGGCCGGGCGTTTCTCTTTCTGGCGGCGCGGGGCCTGGTGGAAGCCCACCACGTTTTTTCCGCAACC
>Ga0070668_100004133_pt1 | contig 10751 bp, 10 predicted proteins | sample KBSS43metaG_FD_64661 | JGI IMG/M metagenome (GOLD analysis project Ga0070668, IMG submission 64661) | Switchgrass rhizosphere microbial communities from Kellogg Biological Station, Michigan, USA - KBS S4-3 metaG | ecosystem: Host-associated > Plants > Roots > Rhizosphere > Soil ... | reverse complement strand
GCAGGGCCTGCCGCTGCCGGCCTATGAGACGGCGCTGGCGGCCGGCATGGACCTGCGCGCCGCCGTCCCCGAGGCCGAGCCGCTGACCCTGCGCCCCGGCGACCGGTTCCCCGTCCCTACCGGCCTGGCCATGGCCCTGCCGCCAGGCTTCGAGGCCCAGGTGCGGCCCCGCTCGGGCCTGGCCGCCAAGTCCGGGATCACCTGCCTCAACAGCCCGGGCACCATCGACGCCGACTATCGGGGCGAAGTGAAAGTGATCCTGGTCAACCTGGGCGAGGCGGCGGTGGTGATCCGCCGCGGCGACCGCATCGCCCAGATGGTCATCGCTCCCGTGGTGCAGGCGTCCTGGTCCGAGGTGCAGGAGCTCGACGAGACGGCGCGGGGCGAAGGCGGATTCGGCTCGACGGGGGGAGCCTAAGCCTCCGGCGGCGCCTCGAAACCGCGGACGTTCTCGTCGATCGCCTGCGCCACCGCCAGCGTCCGGGCGTCGCCGGCCTGGGGTCCGATCAACTGCACCCCCACCGGCAGGCCGCCCGGGGTGCGGCCGGCGGGGATGGCCGTCGCCGGCAGCCCGCAGGCGGTGGCGAGCGCGATCCAGGCCAGCATCGACATGTAGGGGATGGCGGAGCCGTCGGAGAGCGCGAGCTTTCGCGCGTTGACGCTGCGCCGGTCGTGCGGGAAGGCCGCTGTCGGCGCGATGGGCGCCAGCACTACGTCGAACCGCTCGAACACCCCGCGCATCTCGTGGCGCAGCCGCATGCGCACGGCGTCGGCCGCCATCCATTCGCGGTGCGTGGCCGTGTAGGCGCGGATCAGGTTCGGGGTGCTGAGCGGACCGCCCGCGGCGCGCATCAGGCCGGCCGGCCCGCGCATCAGCTCGAACTGGCGGATCTGCGATTCCGGAAAGTCCTCGCCGACGGTGGCGCAGAGCAAGGTGACATAGGCCTCCAGCAGGGCCTCGGAGTCCACCGGGCTGGCGATCGGCTCGACGGTGGCGCCGGCGGCGGCGAGATCCTTGGCGAAGGCCTCGGCCACGCCCCGGACCTCGCCGTCCAGTGGGAACTGCGGCGCGTCCAGCCACAGGGCGACCCGGGTGTTCGCCAGGTCGGCGGGCGGGGCCCTGGCCGCCAGCGGCCCGTCCTCGATGATCGAGAGCAGCAGGCGCAGGTCGCGCGCCGAGCGGGCCATGGGGCCGACGACGTTCAGGTCGCGCTCCACCCAGGAGCCGGGGGCGGGCGGGACGTGGCCGTGCTGGGTGACCATCCCCCAGGTGGGCTTGTGGGCGAAGACGCCGCAGAAGCTGGCCGGCACGCGCAGGGAGCCGCCGATGTCCGAGCCGATCTCCAGCGCCGTGACGCCGGCCGCCAGCGCCGCCGCCGCCCCGCCGGACGAGCCGCCGGGGGTGCGCGCGAGGTCCCAGGGGTTGTTGGTGACGCCGTAGAGGCTGTTGTAGCTCTGCCAGTCGCCGGCCATGACGGACGTGTTGGTCTTGCCCCAGATCACCGCCCCGGCCCGGCGGGCGTGGCCGACAGCGGTGGCGTCGGGCGCCGCCCGCTGGCGCAGGGACGCCAGGCCGGAGGAGGCCGGCATCCCGGCGACGTCGAGGCTGTCCTTGATGGTCATCGGCAGCCCGGCGAGGGGCCCCATGGGCCCGCCCTTGATCCGCTGCTCGTCGATCGCCCTGGCCCGCTCCAGCGCCCGGGGCAGGTCGGCGGCCACCACGGCGTTCAGCGCCCCGTGGGTCTGTTCGTGACGGGCCAGGGTCGCCTTCAGGAGCTCCACCGCGCCCACCTGCTTGAGCGCCAGCGCCGAGAGCTGCGCCGTCGCGTCGAGGTCGAGGACGTCGCGCCGGGGCATCAGCGCGCGTCCCGGAAGCCCAGCACGTCCTGCATGTCGTAGGCGCCGGGCGCGCGGCCGGCGAGCCACAGGGCCGCCTCCACCGCGCCGCGGGCGAACAGGCCCCGGTCGCGGGCGGAATGGGAGAGGGTGAGAATCTCCTCATCCGCCGCGAACACCACGCTGTGTTCCCCGATGATCCCGCCGCCGCGCATCACCGAAAAGCCGATTGCGCCCGCCGGCCGCTCGCCGGTGATCCCGTCCCGCGCCCGGGCCGCCACGGCGGTGAGCGCCACGCCCCGCCCCTCGGCGGCGGCCTCGCCCAGCATCAGGGCGGTGCCGGAGGGCGCATCGATCTTGCGGCGGTGATGGGCCTCGAAGACCTCGATGTCGTAGGCGTGCGCCGGCAGGGCCCGGGCGGCCTGGGCCACCAGGCCCATCAGCATGTTGACGCCCAGCGAGAAGTTGCCCGCCCGCAGGATCGGTACCTGCCCGGCGGCGGCGGTCACCACGGCGAGCTGCACAGCGTCGAATCCGGTCGATCCGATCACCAGCGCCGGGCCGCCGCGCGCGGCGCAGCGCTCCGCCAGGGCGGCGGAGGCCGCGCCGCTGGTGAAATCGATGACCACGTCAGCGACGGCCAGGGCCGTCTCGACGTCAACCAGCGCGGGGTCCGGCTCGTCCGGCCGGTCGAAGCGCGCGGCGAGGCTCGCGCCCTCGCGGCTCTCCACCAGGGCGGAGACTGTGCGGCCCATGCGACCGAGTGCGCCGGCGACGGCGATCTTGACAGGGGAGGCGGGCAGGGCGGTCGCTCCGGGCTGGGTTCGAGGCGTAAGTCTCCCGGGCGGGGGCTCCGGGTCAACCCGGCGCGACGGCGGCTACAGCGGGTAGTCGGCTTCCAGGCGGTAGGCGGAGCCCTCGGCGGTGCGCCAGCTGGAGTAGAGGCCGAAGCGGGTGACGGCGAAGGCTTCGCGGAACAGGTTGTTGGCCTGGATCCAGGCGGCGACCTTTTGCGGGTCCGGACGGCGTGTGTAGGCGAGGGTGATGTGCGGTCGGTAAGCTTGGCGTACGGTCTTCAGCCCGGCCCGACGGGCGGCCGTGGCGCAGGCGGCGGCCAGGCGCTCCAGCGCCGGGTCCGGGCTGACGGCGGCCCAGACCGCATGGATGTCCGGGCCTTCCCCGAAGGCCCCGACGCCCCGGAGCGAAAGGTTCAGCGGCCGACCGCCGACCACCGCCAGCGCCGAATCCAGGTCGCGCGCCACGTCCTCGCGCACCTCGCCATAGAATCTCAGGGTCACGTGCAGGGCCTCGAGCGGCCGCCAGCGTACGCCGGGAAGCCCCTGCTGGAGCTCGATGAGCCGCGCGCCCACATCCGCGGGCACGGCCAGGGCGGTGAACAATCGGATCATGCCGCACCTCTTAACCGCGCAGGCCCCGGATTGCACCCGGTAGCGCGGCGCCGGGCGAGTATTCGGCTAACGCAACCGTAATCGACGGCGCCTTGCGCTACCGGCCCAAGGCCACGATATTGAGCAGGCGTCCATTCAGGGCGCTTTAGACAAGGGCTAAGCCTCCCATGAGCGACCTCAACCGCGGCTATGCGCGCACGATCCCGGTGGATCGCGCCGACATGTCGGTGGACACAGGCCTGCGCACTTTCATGCTCGGCGTCTACAACAAGCTGGCGCTCGGCCTGGTGCTCTCCGCCGCCCTCGCCTGGCTGACCGCCGATTTCGAGCCGGTCCGGCAGATGCTGTACATCACGTCTCCAGACGGAAGGTTGATGGGCTTCACGCTGCTGGGCACCATTCTGCGGTTCGCCCCGCTGGCGATCCTGCTGGGCGCGATGTTCATCAAGAACCCCAGCCCAGCGATGTCCGGCGCCCTCTACTGGGGCGTGGTGTCAGCGATCGGCGCAGGCCTGGGCGTGTGGCTGCTGGCCTACACCGGCGCCTCCGTGGCCTCGACCTTCCTGATCACCGCCACGACCTTCGGTGCGCTGAGCCTGTTCGGCTACACCACGAAGAAGGACCTGACGGCCTTCGGCAGCTTCCTGATCATGGGCGTGTTCGGCCTGGTGATCGCCAGCCTGGTCAACCTGTTCCTGCACAGCTCGGCGATGAGCTTCATCGTCAGCGTCCTGGGTGTGCTGATCTTCGCGGGCCTCACCGCCTACGACACGCAGCGGCTCAAGATGAGCTACTACGAGATGGGCGGCGACCAGGCGGCGATGAGCGTGGCGACCAACTACGGCGCGCTGAGCCTGTACATCAACTTCATCAACCTGTTCCAATTCCTGCTCAGCCTGTTCGGCTCGCGCCGATAAGCTCTTCAGGCGACGCGATCTGGCCCCGGCGGGCGACCGCCGGGGCTTTTTCGTGGCTAATCGATCACCCTGAAGCGGGCGCGGTCGAAGACCTTCAACACCTGCTCCAACTCGTGGCCCCGGCGCAGTACGACGCCGCCCCGGCCGACCACGGCCCAGGCGCCTTGCGCGCGGGCCAGCGCCGGGTGCTTCTCGATGCGGTAGACGGGGGCTTCGGAGGCGCGCTGGAACACCGAGAACACCGCCATGTCCTTGAGCCCGTCGATGGCGTAGTCGCGCCATTCGCCGGCCGCGACCATGCGGCCATAGAGGTTCAGGAGGCGGTCCAGTTCGCGCCGCTCGAAGAAGATGAAACTCGTTCGCGGCGACGCGGGGGGCGGGTCGAAGGCCATCAGCCACGCAGACTAATGCAAAAAGGACCGGCATGGCGAGCCCGACGCGCAGGCGCAACAAGTGCGCCTGAGGGCTTTCGCCGTGAAAAGACCTTATTTCGGTCCCGGGACAGCCCCCTTGCGCCCCGATAAGACGAAGGTCGGTTGGTCGGAACCTTGCTGGTCCTGGATCCTGAACAGCCCCCCCAGCCCCCCTGGATCGCGGGCTTCGGTCAACCGGCACATAACTTCAAAGCGCGCCAGCTCGTACGCTTACCGAAGTTACACAATTCGAAAGACGCCTTCCCAAGCGTTTCGCCCGCGCGGACCTCTCCAGCCGCGCGGGCATTCGCTTTTTTGGGGCCCAGATCAAGAAATTCGAGCGCGAGGGAAGCCGAATCCGGCGTCCGCCTTCGCCTTTCCCGCTCTGGCTATGTGGGGGGCTGCCCCGCGGCCACCATCCGGCCACCGGCGACCTGGACCAGCACCACCGTCGAAAGGCCTTCCTCCGTGGCTGGCGGCAGGCGGTATGCGGTCGGCTTTCCCTTCCACAGGCCCAGGCGGGCGATCTGCCGGACCACGTTCTTGTGCGCGATGGTCTGGCCCCGGTTGTCGCCGCGCTTGACCTCCACGTCACGCTCACGCGGGTCGTAGCGGACCAGCCAGACCTCCGCCCCGCCGCGGGGCGCGCGGCCGTAGCCCACATCCACCCGCCGCGCGCCGACGAACTGCATGTCCGGCGGATCGCGCGGCGTGTTGGCGGCGTCGCGGAGCAGCTTCTCGATCTTGTCGGACTGCAGGCCCGCGGCCTGGGCGCGGCCATCCACCACGACCTGCGGCGTGTAGGGCTCCGACACCGCCAGATTGGCCACATAGGCCTTCTGGCGCTTGGCGAACTCCGGCTTGGCGAAGGTGTCCGGCCAGCCCAGGTAGTCCCAGTAGTCGACGGGGAAGGTGAGCGGCAGCACGCCCGGCCGCTCGGCCAGCTTGCCGATGAAGGCGTTCGCCTCGCCGCAGGAGGCGCAGCCCTGGGCGGTGTAAAGCTCGACGACCACGGGGGGCCTGGGCGCCGCGGCGGCCGGCGCCGCCAGCAGGACCAGGAATATGAGCGCCACCCGTCGCATTCGGCGCCACTTAATCGGAGTTCCCGCGGGTTCGCGTCTCAACAAGGTGTGAGCGTGGCGGGCGACCAAGGCCGCCCGCCGCCGGCCTTAGGCCGCCGCCCGCGCCAGGTTGCGCAGGACGTAGTTCAGGACGCCGCCGTTCTTGAAGTATTCGAGCTCGGTCGGGGTGTCGATCCGGCAGCGCACCGGGAAGCGGGCGATGCGGCCGTCCGAGGGCCGGTACATCTCGACGATGAGCTGCTTGCGGGGCGCCAGCTCGGTCAGGCCGCGGATGGTGACGATCTCCTCGCCGGTGAGGCCCAGCTTGTGCCAGCCCTCCTGCAGGAACTGCAGCGGCAGCACGCCCATGCCCACCAGGTTCGAGCGGTGGATCCGCTCGTAGCTCTCGGCGATCACCGCGCGCACGCCCAGGAGCTTGGTGCCCTTGGCCGCCCAGTCGCGGGACGAGCCGGTGCCGTACTCCTTGCCGGCGAACACCACCAGCGGGCGGCCCTCGCCCTGGTAGCGCATGGCCGCGTCGTAGATCGACATCTGGTCGCCGGAGGGGAAGTGCTTGGTGACGCCGCCCTCGACGTCGGGGGTGATCTTGTTGCGGATGCGGATGTTGGCGAAGGTGCCACGCATCATCACTTCATGGTTGCCCCGGCGCGCGCCGTAGGAGTTGAACTCCGACTGCGGCACCTGGTGCTCGCGCAGGTATGACCCCGCCGGCGAGGTCAGCTTGATCGAGCCGGCTGGAGAGATGTGGTCGGTGGTGATCGAATCCCCGAACACGCCCAGGACGCGGGCCTCGACGATGTCGGTGACCGGCGTCGGCTCCATCTTCATGTCCTGGAAGTAGGGCGGGTTCTGCACGTAGGTGGAGCTCATGTCCCAGGCGTAGGTCTGTCCCCCGGCGACCTTGATGCCCTGCCAGTTCTTGTCGCCCTTGAAGACGTCGCCGTAGCGGGAGGCGAACATCTTGCTGGTGACGTGCTTGCGCTGCAGCGCCGCGATCTCGGCGGTCGTGGGCCAGATGTCGCGCAGGTAGACCGGCTCGCCATCCTTACCCGTCCCGAGCGGATCCCTGGCCAGGTCGATCTTCATGCTGCCGGCCAGGGCGTAGGCCACCACAAGCGGCGGCGAGGCCAGGTAGTTGGCGCGCACGTCCGGGTTCACCCGGCCTTCGAAGTTGCGGTTGCCGGAGAGCACGCTCACCGCCACCAGGTCACCCTTCTGCACCGCTTCGGAGATCGGCTCGGGCAGCGGGCCGGAGTTGCCGATGCAGGTGGTGCAGCCGTAGCCGACCAGGTTGAATCCCAGGGCGTCCAGCGACTTGGTCAGGCCGGCGCTCTTCAGGTAGTCGGTCACCACCTGCGATCCGGGGGCCAGCGAGGTCTTCACCCAGGGCTTTACGGTCAGGCCCTTCTCGATCGCCTTCTTGGCCAGGAGGCCGGCGGCGATCAGCACGCTGGGGTTGGAGGTGTTGGTGCAGGAGGTGATGGCGGCGATCACCACGTCGCCGTCGCCCACGTCGTAGCTCTCGCCCTCCACGCCGATGCGCGGCGCGTCGACGACGCGGCCGAAGTCCTTTTCCAGCGCGCCGGCGAACTCCGGCGCCGCCTCGGTCAGCAGCACCCGGTCCTGCGGCCGCTTCGGGCCGGCGAGGGAGGGCTGCACGGCGGCCAGGTCCAGGTCGAGCGTGTCGCTGAAGATCGGATCCGCGTCGCCCGGCTCGTGCCACAGGCCCTGCTCACGGGCGTAGGCCTCCACCAGCGCCACGCGGTCGGGTTCGCGGTTGGTGGCGATGAGATAATCGATGGTCGCGCGCGTGACCGGGAAGAAGCCGCAGGTGGCGCCGTACTCGGGGGCCATGTTGGCGATGGTCGCCTGATCCTCGAGGGTCAGGTTGGCCAGGCCGGGGCCGTAGAACTCCACGAACTTGCCCACCACGCCCTTCTTGCGCAGCATCTGGGTGACGGTGAGCACCAGGTCGGTGGCCGTGGCGCCCTCGGGCAGGGCCCCGGAAAGGTGGAAGCCGATGACCTCGGGGATCAGCATCGGGATCGGCTGGCCCAGCATGGCCGCCTCGGCCTCGATGCCGCCGACGCCCCAGCCCAGCACCGACAGGCCGTTGATCATCGTGGTGTGGGAGTCGGTGCCCACCACCGTGTCGGGATAGGCGGTGACCACGCCGGCCTCGTCGTTGGTCCAGACGGTCTGGGCCAGGTACTCCAGGTTCACCTGGTGGCAGATGCCGGTGCCGGGCGGCACGACGCGGAAATTGTTGAACGCCGAGGAGCCCCAGCGCAGGAAGCGGTAGCGCTCGATGTTGCGCTCATACTCGCGCTCGACGTTCTCGCCGAAGGACTTGGCGGTGCCGAAATAGTCGACCATCACCGAGTGGTCGATGACCAGGTCGACGGGGGTCAGCGGATTGATCTTCTCGGGATTGGCGCCCAGGTGGGTCATGGCGTCGCGCATGGCGGCCAGGTCCACCACCGCCGGCACGCCGGTGAAGTCCTGCATCAGGACCCGGGCCGGGCGGAAGCTGATCTCGTGCTGGGTGGCGCCCCGGTTGTCGAGCCAGGCGGCGATGGCCTTGAGGTCGTCCTGGCCGACGGACACGCCGTCCTCGTTGCGCAGCAGGTTCTCCAGCAGGACCTTCATGGAGGCCGGGAGGCGCGAGACCCCCGAAAGGCCGGCGGCTTCCGCCGCGCGCAAGCTGTAGTAGACATAGGTCTTGTCGCCCACCACGAGCTCGCGGCGGGTTTGCAGGCTGTCGATCGACGCCATATGGGATCCTCTCTCTGCTTATGGCCGCCCGAACACCGCCCCAAGGATCGCGCGCTTTAAGAACCGGACACACAGCGTCCGCTTCCGCGCTGCGTACGCCCCCCGAGGCGGCGACGGCCGCGCGCTTCATAGACCCGACGTTGCAGCGCGTCCATGCGACGTTGCTCGCCGCGCCCGGCGGCGCGTCCACGGGGGCTCAAGCCGGGTGATCACGCAACTTTCCCTGGGCGGCCTGGCGCTGCGCCGCGGCGGGCGCCTGCTTTTTTCGCACCTCGACCTCACGCTCGGCGCCGGCGAGGCGGCCGCCCTCACCGGACCGAACGGGGCGGGCAAGACCAGCCTGCTGCGCGCGGTCGCAGGCTTGGTGGGGATCGAGGCCGGAACCATCGGCTTCGGTGGCCTCGACCCCGCTGCGGCCCGCGCCGAAGCGATCCATCTGGTGGGCCACCAGGACGCTCTGAAGCCCGGCCGCGCCGCCGGCGAGGAGCTGGCCTTCTGGTCGGCCTGGTGCGGCGGGACGGCCGCGTCGGCGCAGGCCGCGGCCGAGCGCCTGGGCCTGTCGCGCCTGCTGAGCCTCGAAGTCCGCCGGCTGTCGGCCGGCCAGCGGCGGCGGCTGGCGCTGGCGCGGCTGCTGGCCGCGCCCCGGGCGCTCTGGCTGCTGGACGAGCCGATGAGCCCGCTGGACGCCGCCTGGCGGCAGGCTTTCGGCGCGATGATGGCCGAGCACCTGGCCGCCGGCGGGCTGATCCTGGCGGCGGCGCACGATCCGCTGCCGATCCCGGCGCGCGACGTGGAGATCCGCGGATGAGCCGGCTCTACCGACTGGTCGCCCGCGAGACGGCGCTCGCCTGGGGCCGCGGCGGCGGGCCGCTGGTGGCGGTGGGCTTCTACGCGGGGACGGCGACCCTGCTGCCGCTGGCGATCGGGCCGGAGGCCTCGCGGCTGGCCGCCGTCGCGCCGGGCGCAGCGTGGGTCGCCCTGGCGCTCGCTTCGCTGCTCTGCCTCGACCGCCTGTTCGAGCGCGACTACGAGGACGGCGCCCTCGACCTCCTGCTGCTCTCGCCCACGCCGCTGGAGCTCACCTGCGCGGTCAAGTGCCTCGGCCAGTGGCTGGCGGCCGGCGCGCCGCTGGCGCTTGCGGCCCCTGTCGCCGCCATAGCCCTGGGGGGGGAGCTGCGCTTGGCGCCGCTGATCCTCGCCTGCGCGCTGATCGGCGGCCTGGCCTTCGCCTTCGTCGGCGGGATCGGCGCGGCGCTCAGCCTGGGCGCGCGGCGCGGGGGCCTGCTCACCGCGGTGATCGTGCTGCCGCTGTTCGTCCCGCCGGTGATCTTCGGGGGCGGGGCGATCGACGCCTTCGCCGGGGGCCTGCCCTGGACCGGCGGCTTCGCCCTGCTGGCCGCCTACGCCGCCGCCGCGGTCGCCCTGGGCCCGGTGGCCATGGCCGCCGCGTGCCGCAACGCGCTTTCGTAAGGGTCGCGCGACGGAACGGCCCGGATGTCGCGTTGAAGCCCTCGAAGGGACGAACACGGAGCCCCCATTCGATGAAACTCACCCTCCTTCGCGGCGTCGCGCTGGCCAGCGCCCTGGCCGTGACCGGCGTCGCCGCCACCAGCGCCGCCCAGCCCGCGAGCCCGCCGCCTGCCGACCGCCCGGGCCCCGGCTGGGACCACCCGCGCATGGACCCAGCCGAGATGGCCCAGAAGCGCGCCCAGCATCTGCGCGACGTCCTGCAGCTACGGCCGAACCAGGAGCCGGCGCTCACCGAGCTGATCGCCGCCCTGAAGCCGCCGGAAGGCCTGCGTGAACGCATGCGCGAAGAGCGTCAGGCCATGCAGAACCTGACCACGCCGGAGCGCCTGGACCGCCAGCGCGACCGGCTGGTCAAGCGCCAGGCGGAGTTCGACCGCCGCGCCATGGCGATCAAGCGCTTCTACGCCCAGCTCACGCCGGCGCAGCAGAAGGCCTTCGACGCCCTGCGCCCGATGGGCGGCAAGATGGGTGGCCATCGCGGCGGCCGCATGGGCGGCGGCCACATGCGCGGCCACGGCGGCCCGGCGGCCTGAGGCGCATTCGAAGCCTCTCCCCCTCGATGGGGGAGAGGTTGGAGTGGGGGCGTTCGCGGGGCGTTGACGGCGGCCCGCCGTCGGCGCCGACCGCATCCCGGCAGTCGCCTCAGCGGCCACACCCCCAACCCTACCCTTCCCCCATCGAGGGGGAAGGGGTCCTTGCCCATGCAATCGGCCGGGTTTAATGCGCAGCCCATGGCCTGGGCGCCCGCCTTCCTGTCGAATCCGGAGCGCTTCATGGCGTTCTCGCGCT
>Ga0070668_100004123_pt1 | contig 10763 bp, 5 predicted proteins | sample KBSS43metaG_FD_64661 | JGI IMG/M metagenome (GOLD analysis project Ga0070668, IMG submission 64661) | Switchgrass rhizosphere microbial communities from Kellogg Biological Station, Michigan, USA - KBS S4-3 metaG | ecosystem: Host-associated > Plants > Roots > Rhizosphere > Soil ... | reverse complement strand
ATATTTCTTCAACAATCTGATCGAGCTGAAATTCTGTTCCGAACAAAATGCCAGAATCGATTTTAAATGCATTTGTTCAAAACCAAATCTGACTATTCGCGGAAGGACTTCGCTCATGATTCCCCGGCCCCTGAAATCCGCCAGCAATTCATATCCGATTTCTGCGGTTTCGCCAGCAGGATCAAAATTCCAGCAGCCGATTGTACCGATCAGGTCAGAAGTATCTTCAAAACAAATAACCCAATAGATGCATTCGTTTCGTCCGATGCCGCTTTTTATGCGGTCTATAAATGCGAGTGCATCCTCAATTCCCTTTGAAAGCTCCCGGCCGATCAAGGCACTGGTAACCTCGTCCGCGCGCAGTTCATGTATGAGAGGAGCATCGGCTACATCTAATTCTCTCAATACAAGTTGCCTGGTAGTGAGCCGGGGAAAGGGCGAAAAATCAGCGATCATATATTAATGGCATAAAAGGTGGACGGCAGTCGTTGTCTAATTAAAATAACAGTTACTTCCCTGAAGACTAAGTTACCAATTTACAGTCCGATTTTAAGGACATAAATAATTTGTTGGCTGCATAATTCCAGGCAATCCGATCATATCCCGCGGGTTTAATACATTATTTGAAGATCTCTACTTTATTCACTTTGCCCTTTAGCACAATTTCATCTGACGCGGCAGTAAGTGCTTCACCGTTCATCTTATACTTATTACCTGCAAGCCCTTTAATTTTTAATGTGTATTTCCAATCAGCATCCTCTGATGTGAGCGAATAGGCAGTAACCCTGCCATTCTTTTTTATGGCAAGTGAAATTGCATTAGTGCCAACCGGCAGATTATAAACAGTGACTTCATTCCAATCTGTTGGAAGATGAGGCGAAATCATCATGGATTTTTTGTATGCATCCGGATGGATGCCAAACACATAGGTTATCAATGGTGTAGCCAGCCCATAGATTGTCCAGGCCTGAACAGGACAACCATAATCAGGCATCATTTCGGAGATAGAACCTGGCAGCGCCCTGTTGAATGTCTGAACGATTTTATCTACATACCACATTGCTTCATCTGTCCGGCCGTATGCACATTCTGCCATTGCCTGCACGCTGGTTGATATGGTCATCATATAACGCCGTTCAACGGCTGAAAGATAAGGTCCGTATTCACCGCAATCCTCGTTGCGCACCTTATTCAGAACACGAATCGCCTTTTCCCGCGGTGCAATCTGTGTTTCTACCGGAGTGCTGATTACCCAGTTCTTATTGGTGAACCAGCCCTTTTCGGTTCCCGGGGGAAGCGCAGAAAATTCGCCGGCAAGTCTCTCATAGTACTTCTGATTTTCCAGCATGTGAGCTGAATCATTTGTATTTGACAACCCCGACTGCAGTTGTTCAACAGCTCCCTTTAACACAGAAAGAGCCTGTTCCTTTGTTCCATAAAAATCGCAATAGCTTCCTTCGGCATCGTCCCAAAACCGGGTATTGATTTTCTCTTTAAGAATGACCGCTTTTTGTGCATACTCGCGCTGCAAATCCGTTTCGTTGAAGACCGCCGCCATTTTCGAAGCCACCTCCAGGGCCTGCTGGGTGTAAACGGCTACATCAATTAATTCCACATTCAGTCCTCTTACTTCCATGATACCATTACCTTCAGGAAACCAGTTTTTATTTTGGTCCTGTTCATTTAACAGCCAGTCGATGCCCTTCCTGATATAAGGATACATTTCCTGCAGAAAGTTTTTATCTCCCGTCCACTCAAAAACTTTCCATACCGCAAGGGCAAAATGCGGCGTCTCCTGCATATTGCCTTTATTGTATACAAAACCATTCGAAGACATTTCATGAATGATCCTGCCATTACCGTTTGTCTTTTCAGATATTCTTTTAAGCGTGCGGAGAGTGGATTTGGCCAGTTCCGGATCTCCTGACACTACCACGCCCTGTGAAGCATAGGTATTGTCGCAGCCAAAAAGCCATGGATACTCTACGGCGCCGGCTCCTAAAAAACGGCCAATTCCCGGAAGCCCGCTCACCAGCCATTCTGTATTCAGCTTTCCCCAGGTATAGGCCTGTTCTAACTTTTTATCGGGAATTTCAACTCTTGCACGCTGAATAATAGATGCATAGTATTGTTTTTTTTTGTTTAAAAGAAGCTCGTGATTTTTCAGAATCGTCTCATAATTTCTTTGTGCTGTTTCCAGGTTTTTGTTGGAACCACTTATTACAAATACGGCAGTTATTGTTTGATGAGGCTTTATTTCCAATTCGTAGGTGGAAGAAGCTGTTTTACCGAGTCCCATGGTTTCAACCGGGGAAACAGATTCCGTGCTATAACCGGTCACTCTGAGCGAAGAGCCCCATACCGCAAACCAGGGATTTTGTTCATCCCTTGCCGCAAACTGCTTTTTATCTGCAATCCAGTGAACGCTGTCCGTTGTATCTATGATGTTGTTTTCCTTTGAGAACCAGACAGGGCTCAGATCCGTTTTTACCACAAATTCCAGTTGCAGCCTGCGCAGCCGGTCCGATGAATTCTTCAATTGATATTGAATGACGAAGCCTTCCCTGTCCTGCGGACAAAACTGAAAGCGTTCCGCTTCTATTCCATTTAAAACAGGTGCATAAACAAAGCGGTTACCGAAGGGATAGTTAATAAATTCTTTGGCTTCGTTCAGCCAGGTTCCTGATGTTTCCTGATCATCGGAAATCTTTACCCAAAAACCGTCCATCAATTTAAGAGGCGGCATCCACAAGCCGCCCATTTCTCCTTTTACGTGAGAACCCAAATCAGGAAAATTTCCGTTCTGTGTTCCCACGATATAGGTTCTGTCGCCAGGGGTAAGGTATTGCCTCTCATTAGTCTGCCCGTTGTTAGAGATGCCAGCCATGATTTTTTCTGTGTAATTATCATTGCTTTGCGCGTCAGCCAGATACACAAATGCCAAAAGCATAAATGCTGTTGTAGTGGTTTTGCCCGGTGCAGATCTTAACATGATCGTTTGGTTAGTAATCTCCCCTGAAGTTAAATCACGCGCAGGTATTGTTGACGGCTTCCCGGGAATCGACTCATTGACAGATTCAGGGTTTACTCTTAGATGATATAAGAGAAAACCCGTCATTTCATTTGCATCATTGAGTATCCCGGGAAATATACGGGGTTCGCACGGGGAAAAGACGGTTTTTTGACAGATAACACGAAGCACAGGTTTTGTCCTCTACTTTTGTATCTCTTTGACCTGCTGAACGGATGTCTCACCCTTCTTAAAAACAACCGTTATGAAAAAATTTCTCTTTCTCTGTGCGGCGGTTGCCGTCATTGCGATCTTCAACCTGAAATGCCGCTCCTCCCGAAACGACAGAGATCCCTATCTGGGTGTAGCCGTCAACAAAGCGCATCAGAAAGATCCGCCCATTGCGACGCAAATCATCATCACCACGCTCCCGGAAAAAAATGAATCGGGGACCGTCCTTTTTGAAGCAGCCCTGCCGAAAGAAAAAGTAGGATCCAATATGCTGGCCATCCTGCTGGGAGACAGCAATAAAATCGTGTTGCACGACGATGGATTAAACGGAGATAAACTCGCGGGTGACGGAATGTACAGCACCATTCTGAATGTCTCCTCCGACAGCCTTGGCGCCCTGCTGCGGGAGCGTCTGATCACGGGAAATAAGCGTTTATCCGAACTGAAAAATGTATACCGGTTCAAAGGCAGGATGGAATTCCCGGAAAACCGCGATAATCTGATGAGAATATTCAATGAAGACAATTTTAAAAAGTCTCCCGCAGACCTTATGAAGGCCGGAATCGGTTGGCTTGGACCGGGTATTCTCGATCTGCTGCTTCCGGTCAGCGCGTCATTCAAACAAAGATGCCTTCTCGTAACCGATCCCGCCGTGGTCACCGATGCTTCAAGAACCTATAATCCCTGTACCAATACCGGAACACCTGGTGGCGCGTGGACGTTTGGAAAGCTGATGACTGAGATGGCCAACAGCACGCTTACCGGCATAACGCCTTCTGACTTTGTACTGCACTGGATGAATACCTGGAAAACCAATCAAACGGTGAATGGAGATGTAATACCTTCCAAGGCTAATATCCAGACGAAAGCCATCGATACATGGCATACGCTCAGCGGTGGCCCGTCTGCTCCGCTTGATGTTAACAAAGCCCCCTTCAAACTGCTGGCCATCGTAAACCGCTTCGACCTGAGAGAGAGTGGGTCCTATGGCGGCGGCACCGCAGGAGAAGGAAGATTTGTTTTCTGTCTCATCGATCAGAATTGTCAACCTGTCCTCCCTAATTTTCTCGTCATCTTCGAATACGGCGTAAACAAAACCAGTTGTCCGCAAATACAACATTATGCGGAACAGTGGGCGGGACTGGAATCCATGACGCCGGGCAGTGCAGCTTACAACAGCGCACTGCAGGCCATCACGGATCAGTTCACCCTGGCAGGAACTAATCCCGGAAAACCCAATCAGAACTCTCTGGACCAGCTGCGAACAAACGAACTTGCACTTGTCCCTCCCGCGCCCATCATGTTCTGGGAATTGCGAGAATTTCATATTGATCCCGTGACTCACCAACTGTTTAATGTAACCACAAAGCGGGAGCCTCAGGGCCAATATAATGGCTTCGGTACGGTTAATTTCCCGGACATTTCAGCTTTTGGCGGATTTGTAAATGACAACGAGCAGGTCATTATCGCCGACAATATGGATTTAGGGGATAACCTGACGGTTTCCGGAAATCCCAAACCTTTTTTAGCCGGTCATACGGAAATCCGGGGCCCGGGGTTTCATTGGGATGGCATGCAGACATCCGGACCCGGTCGTATTCATAACGATACGGCGCGCATGCATATATCCCTGAACACCTGCAGCGGCTGTCATGCAGGCGAGACTGGTAATACCCGTTTTTTTAATATCGGTTTTAGTTCAGGTGCAGTTCTCCTGAGTCCCTTTCTTACGGGCAGGGTACAAACGGACGGAAGTCCCACCGTGTATACGAGTGATCCGTTTCTGGTTTCCGATCCGGCAGACCGGCCGTCTGCCGCCCATCCCATTCAATGGCCATTCAATGATCTTGAGAGAAGAGGCAGGGATCTGAAGGATTTCCTTTCTACCGGATGTACCATCCGCCTCCCTCCCATCAGACTCGAAAGAAAGGAATTCTTTATCCCTCCCGAAGGGCCGATTGAATTGATTAAGCAATTAAGTTTTAAGCCCGTTACGATGACGGATTAAGGGTTCATTAACTGAAGATTTCAGTTATAAAAACTATATATTTATAGGGACCATTCGAGCTGCTGACATGAAAATTAACCCATGCCGTTTTTTCCTATTATTGGGTTTAGTTGTTTTTTCCTGCACAAAAGAGTCCTTTACTGGGGTTGAATACCCTTCTGTATATCATAAATCCGGGACCCGCCTGAATGGAAACCTACGGGTTTTTGCGTCAAATGGTGAAGTCAGGGATGCGGAAACCATCACCCATTACAGAGAACATGACTCTGCCAATCTCAATAGTTATTTCAGAAACAATCTTGGGAATCTGTATGGCTATTTAGACACCGTTAAATTTTCAGATGCAAGAAACGGTATCCTGATCCAGGGTTATACCCCGTATAACTGCCTGATTGCACGAAATGGCCCGGACTACACTTTAACCAGAACGGACACAACGCTGGGCACGTCTTTCATGAATGAAATTTCCCATAATATAGAATACTATATTGTCCGGGAAAAACCCGCCATCTATTCTGAGAGCCTTTATTCTTCCACAAGAGGCGTGTATCTTTTTAATTACACTACAACTGAAAAATATATTTTTAGCAAAACCGCAGAAGTGCTCGTTGCACCTGTTTTACTTTTTAACGTCTACAACAACGGAATCGATGCCGGTATCAGTTATTTCAGTTACAAAAATAACTACCTCCAGGAGGATTTTTTTAAGTACCTGAATCCGGGAGATACGGTTGCCGTCAGCGAATATTTCATAACCTATGAAAATAAATAAGCTGAATAAATGGATTTAATATTTCAAAAAATATTACCATTGCCTATAATCTCTTGCATTCAAAGGAATGGGAAGGCTTTCCTTTTTTTATCGATTGTCTTCATTTTATCCTGCAATAAAGAGCATGTTTCCTATCCGCCGCCAACACCTGTTTCCAAACAACCTGCCGATATTGCAGTAAAATGGGCGGACATGACCCTTTATACGGTCCGCTATTCATCTTTCAATAGTCCCACTTATGCTTCAAGAAGTCTTGGTTATCTGGGCCTGGCCATGTATGAATCCATCGTACAATGGGATTCAACACATCGTTCAATGAATAGTCAGCTTAACGGATTGTCTCTTCCTCAGGCTGAAGCCGGAGCGCTTTACGATCCGATACTTTGTCTGAATGCCGCCGAGGACACCTTATTGAAATTGCTCTATCCGGCTCCGGCCAATTCCCACCGGTATGTTCATGAGAAGATAGATTCTTTGTATGAAAATATTTACGATGAGTTTTCTAAAGAAACAGACAGCAGAACAATAACCCGTTCGGTGGATTTTGGAAGAGCTGTTGCTTTGGCGATTTACAATTGGTCGCTTACCGATGGGGGCGACAAGGCGTATACAAGAAATTTTGTACCTGATGCTTTTATTCCCGCAGGACCTTCTTACTGGATACCGCCTGTAAGGGGGCAGACTGTTAGCAATTACATACTTCATCCTTACTGGGGCAGTAACAGGACGTTTATAACGGATAATGGTACCCTTCCGGTTCCGGGCATTGTTCCATTTTCGACGGATACGGCGTCTGAATATTTCAAAATGTACAAAGCAGTATATGATAAAGATCATATTCTGACGCTCCCTGAAAGGGAACTGGCAGCCTGGTGGGGAGATGATCCGACGGAAACATTTTCACCTCCGGGGCACTCCTACTATATCGCTACGATTGTGATAAAAAAATCCGGTGTAAACCTGATGAAGGCAGCAGAAGCTTATGCACGAACGGGAATGGCCACCGCAGATGCATTCATTCACTGCTGGAAAACTAAAATGACTTATTATAACGAAAGGCCATCCAGCTTTGTGCATTCCTATATTGACAGTTTCTGGGTACAATTCTGGCCCGAACCACCTTTTCCCGCGTTCCCCTCGGGTCACTCCATTCAATCAGCCGCCGCCGCCACTGTTATGACAGACCTGTTTGGTGAATCCTTTTCCTTTACCGACGACTCGCATGTGGGATACCGCAGATATGATGATATCCGGTTCCTGGATTTACGATATCCTGCCCGGAGTTTTAACAGCATTTGGGACGCCGCCAATGAGTGCGCTTACAGCCGTTTCCTCGGAGGCATTCATACACAACAGGACAATGAAATTGGCAGAGAGGAGGGGATTAAAGTAGGCAACAATGTAAATGGGCTTCACTGGCTAAAATAAATCAGGTTCGATTTATTTCTCATCCAAAAAAACTGGAGGTTGATGGCCCAGCGGACTTACAGGTATCAAAAACCCCGAAAGATGGATGAAAGATTCGATAAGGAGTCTATTCCAAAGGCAATTAGGCAGATACTTCAGACGTTTTGGTACAATATGTGTATTTGAAATCTTAGGATTATTAGTGCATCTTGCGCTTGTATTTATCTGCTTATGGGAATTAGACCTTTTTTCCGGATTCGTCTATGGATCTTCGTTATCTCCGGTTTGACAGCCCGGAGCCAGTCGCCGGTCTCCATAACTACCCAGCACAACGACATCAAAAGGACAGGGTGGAACAACCAGGAAACCCACTTGAACCATGCCAGTATCTCTTCAGGGGCTTTTGGCTGTATTGGAACCCTGAACGTAGACGATGAAATCTATGCGCAACCCCTGGTCGTGGGCAACCTGACCATCGGTAACTATAACGGTTCGGTCCTGTTTGTTGCCACCGTAAATAATACAATTTATGCCTTTAATGGCGATAGCACCTCCGAGGGAGCACCTTTGTGGCAGACCAATCTGAATCCCGCAGGGCAGCGCTCTCCAAACACCCGTGACCTAAACGACGACTCGCTGGGTGGACCCTGCGAGGGAGTATACCGTGATTTTTCAGGGCGTTTTGGTATCGTTGGAACGCCGGTGATCGATACGGCGGCTTCCATTCTCTATGTGGCCACAAAAACGACAGATGGCAACGGCAACTACTACGCCTATATCAATGCCCTTGACCTTCATACCGGGCAGCACAAAGCCGGTAGCCCGCGGGCCATGCAGGCTAGTGTGAACGGAAACGGCGAAGGAGCTGTCAACGGGAAAGTCGCCTATCTTCCCAAATTCCAGAATCAGCGACCGGGGCTTTTATTATACAATCATACGGTTTATGTGGCGAGCGCTTCCTATTGCGACTGGGGTCCTTTCCATGGTTGGATTCTCGGATTTGACGCCACCACGCTGGACCTTAGCTATGCCTATAATACAACCCCTGACGGATGGGCCGGTGGCATCTGGATGGCCGGAGAAGGCATTTCGGTGGGAGAAGACGGAAATCTTTATGTGGTGACTGGAAACGGAAGCACGAGTCCGGAAAATAATTTTTTCCCGGGCGCAAGGAGTGAAAGTCTTATCAAACTTTCGCCCCAGCTTCAGGTGCTGGACTGGTTTACACCGGCCAATTACAATTATTTAGATATAAATGATCTGGACTATGGATGCGACGGCGCATTGATTATACCCAACTCTACCCTTACCGTTTCAGGATCCAAGGAAGGAATATCGTATGTGGTTGATTACAATTCGATGGGCAAGCAGGATCCCACAAACAGTCAGGTGAAAGACACCCTGGAATTTAACTCTTTGCGTCAGGGTGATGTACATGTGCATGGATCACCGGTATATGCTAAACTGAGCACAGGCGAATTTGTGTATGGATGGTCTGAGAGTTTTAGAATGCGGCGGTTTACACTCGACCGCACCACCAATACTTTTTTAAACAACTTTCAGGAGGGCAACCGTACACTGGATATCGGAATGCCAGGTTCGATGCTGTCTGTAAGTTCCAATCAGGAGGACACTTCATCGGCGATCGTGTGGGCTAGTTTCCCTACGAGCGGCGATGCCAACCATCAGGGGCGGCCCGGAACCCTTTCGGCCTATGCCGCCAACGACATTACTGGAAATGCCCTTTGGAGCAGCATCAATATACCAGCGGATGACATAGGAACATTTGCGAAGTTCAATCCACCTACCATTGCCAACGGAAAAGTATATGCGCCCACTTTTTCGCATGCGGTGAAAGTATATGGAATGAAGTGTGGCGCTGAGCTTACCGGTTTGGTTTATGGTGATGGTACCGGTCTGAAAGGCGAATATTTCTCCAATAGCCCGGCAGGCACGGGTTTCGACGGAGCCGCCACGCTGACAAAACTGGACGCCGGAATTAATTTTAATTGGGGGGGCGATGCACCGGTGGCAGGGGTAAGCAATGATCAGTTCAAGATCCGTTGGACAGGAAAGCTGCTGCCTTTAACCGATGATCAGTATACGATCTATGTGACAGCAAGTGACGGGATCAGGGTCTGGGTCGACCAGCAACTGATCATCGACAGCTGGGCAGATCAGGCGGTAAACACTCATTCGGCAACCGTTTCCCTGACCAAAGGAACAACCCCGGATATCATTCTGGAGTATTATTCCAATACAAATCCTGCAACCTGCATTTTACAATGGAGCGCTACTGGAATCTGCCGTCAGAATATTCCACCTTCCCAGTTGAAAGCGGAATCTGCGACATGCAGCAGCACCGGAACGGGGATACTCGCCGAATATTTCAGCAATACCGCTCCCGCAGGAACTTTCCCGTCAAGAGCAGATATTTCAAAAACGGAACCTTCCATTGATTTCGACTGGGGCGCAGGCAGTCCCGATGGAATTAGCGCCGATCATTTCAAAGCAAGATTTACAGGGTATGTGCAGTCCCTGGATTCAGGATTATATACTTTTTATGCGACAGTTGATGATGGCATCCGGGTTTGGGTGAACAACAAACTGCTGATCGATTCATGGATAGACCAGGCTACTACTGAGTATCAGGGAACGAGTGCCCTGAATAAATGTACACGCTATCCTATCCGTGTGGAATATTATGAAAACGGCGGAGGCGCTCTTTGCAAACTGGAATGGAGCGGACCTGTTTTCGGCAGACAGACGATTGCTTCTGCACGACTGACAAAGGAACCGGATTCGCCCACAGGAGGCGGAGAATTCACCGTATATCCCAATCCGAATTCCGAACATTGGGTCAATATTTCCCTGAATAGCGGACTAAATGAAGGTGATCATGTGCAGATTTATAATGTACTTGGACAAAGACTCCTGGATCGTACGGTGGTAGCGGCAGAAAAAGGGCAAACACTTACGCTGGTACACACGCTCCCTGCGGGAATGTACGTCGTCAAACTTCAGACCGCAACAAAAACCTATGTGAGTAAATTATTGGTCAGATAGGAAACCGAAATAGTTGTCAGCCATCCGCGAATATTATCTTTTTATTACCTTTCCTTAGCCAGTCCAACCTGCGCTAACGTCGCCACTTTCCCGTACACTGTATTATTTCATCATCTCTAAACAGCCATCATGAAAAAATTACTGATCCCTGCCGCTTTATTATTAGTAGCGGCCTGCAACCTCTCTCTTTTTGGAAGAAAAACGGAACGATCATCGGTGTGTTAAAAGATTTCCATCTGAATTCACTGCACACCAAGATCCAGCCGCTG
>Ga0070668_100004120_pt1 | contig 10765 bp, 10 predicted proteins | sample KBSS43metaG_FD_64661 | JGI IMG/M metagenome (GOLD analysis project Ga0070668, IMG submission 64661) | Switchgrass rhizosphere microbial communities from Kellogg Biological Station, Michigan, USA - KBS S4-3 metaG | ecosystem: Host-associated > Plants > Roots > Rhizosphere > Soil ... | reverse complement strand
CGCTGTCGGCATGACCGCACTTCGGGCGAAGAGCGTACGGCTGACGCAATATCTCGAATCGATGTTGGACGAGGTGTGCGTGGACCGGCCGATGCGGGTCATCACCCCGCGTGATCCCGACCGGCGTGGTGCGCAATTATCGGTGCTGATCAGAGGGCTGTCCGCCGACGACGTCACCGGGTGGCTGCGCTCGGAGCACGGCGTAATCGCCGACGCCCGGCACCCAGATGTGATCAGGCTGGCACCGGTCCCGATGTACTCGACTTATACCGACTGCCTCCGAGCAGCGATCTCGTTGGCGAATGTCCTGGACGCTCATGGCAGCTGAACGCCGAGTCGCCATCGTCGGAGCCGGCTTGGCCGGCTGCCTGCTCGCGACGCTGCTCGGCCGTCGTGGTGTGCCCGTAGACGTTTACGAGCGACGAGCTGACCCGCGAGTGGCTGGCGCAGAACGCGGGCGGTCGATCAATTTAGCCATCTCAGCTCGTGGCCTGGCCGCGCTGGAGGAGGTCGGTCTACGCAAGCAGGCCCTTGCGCAAGCACTGCCCATGCATGGCCGGATGATCCATTCGATCACGACCGAGACCAGCTTCCGGCGCTATAGTGCGGACGGCACGCGGGCGATCAATTCGATCAGCCGGGCGAAGCTCAACGAGTCGCTTCTTGATACCGCTGAGAGCACGGCCGGGGTCCGACTCTGTTTCGGGCATCGCCTCCAATCGGCCGACGCCGGCACCGGACGCCTGACGTTCGACACAGACGCCGGAACCGTGTCCGCCGATGCCGAGGTGGTGCTGGCCGCCGACGGCGCATACAGTGCGACCCGATCCGCCTTGGCGGGGGCGCCGGAATTCGATCTCCGACAGGACTTTCTCGCGCACGGGTACAAGGAACTGACTATCCCGCCGCGGAAGGGCGAGTTCGCATTGGATCCGGACGCGCTGCACATCTGGCCGCGGGGCGGTTCGATGATGATTGCGCTGCCCAATCTCGATCGATCATTCACCTGCACCCTGTTCTGGCCGAAGTTCGGAGAGGGCAGCTTTGCCGAGCTGGCTCCTCCAGATCGGCTCGAGAACTATTTCGAACGCGAGTATCCCGATGTCGTCGACATCATGCCGACCCTCATCGAGGACTATGCGCTGAATCCGATGGGCTCGCTTGTCACGATTCGGTGTTGGCCGTGGGTGGTACGTCGCGCTGCCTCGATCATCGCCCTGGTCGGAGACGCCGCGCACGCCATCGTCCCGTTCTACGGGCAAGGTGCGAACTGTGCGTTCGAGGACTGTATTGAGATCGACCGATGCCTTTCCGAGGCGCACGAGGACTGGGATCGGGCCCTCATCACCTACCAGGAACGACGCAAGGAGAACACCGACGTCATCGCCGATTTGGCGCTCGACAACTTCGTGGAAATGCGCGACCGAGTGAACTCCCCGATTTTCCAGGCGCGCACTTGGGCGGAACACGCTCTCGAACGACGATTTCCCGGGCGATACATGTCGAGATACGAGCTGGTGTCATTCACGACGACGCCGTATGCCCAGATCCCGGCCCGGATCCGGCGACAGAACCTCGCGGTAGCGGGCATCGCGCTGGGGTCGGCGGTGGCCGCCGGCGTGGCCGTCGCTGTCCTCAGCCGAGCTTGGCCCAGCGGATCAACTCCCCGCTGACTATCTCGGGAACCTCGTTCTGCGGGAAGTGACCGACACCCTCCAGGACATGCCATTCGTATTCGCCCGTCACGTAGCGGCCTGAGCCTTGAGCGGTGCGCGGGAGAATGCATCGATCGAAATCACCGTGCAGGTGCAGGACCGGCGCGGCAATCGGGACCTGCATGCGGCGAGCGAACCGCCGCCCATCCGGACGGGGGAGCGATCGAACCAGCCAGCGAAATTGCTCGAGGGCCAAGTGCGCGACTGGATGGATCTGCAGCGCTTCGGCGTATCGCTCGACGTCGCCGTCATAGGCCGGCGTAGCTCGCCACCGCGGACCGGACCAGGTATCGAAGAGTTGCCGGACGTAGGTCCCGTCCTTGGTGAGTCGCGATTCCGGTCGACGGGGAATCTGGAAGCCGCGCAGCGCGTAGGCGGACGCCCGGCCCTGTCCGCGCGGATCCGAGAAGATGGCCTGCCGAAAACGCAACGGATGGGCCGCACCGAGGACAGCGAGCCGACGGACAACTCGTGGGTGCATGGCCGCCACCGTCCACGCGAGCAGCCCGCCGACGTCGTTGCCGACGACCATGGCGTCCCGTTCGCCCAGGGCCGTGACCAACGCCGCGACGTCGGCCGCAAGCGTTGGTGTGTCGTAGCCACGCGGCGGTTTGTCGCTCGCGCCGTATCCGCGCAGGTCGACAGCAACGGCCCGGTACCCGGAGTCAGCCAGATCGACCAGCTGCTGGCGCCAGGTCCACCAGAACTGCGGGAAGCCGTGCAGCAAAAGCACTAGCGGTCCGCTGCCCATCTCGGCGACGTGAAGTGCGATGCCGTTCGCGCTGACGTGACGGTGCGTCCACGGCCCGTCGATGAGCACGATGGCGTCATCGGGCGGTGTGTCGGCTCTCACCAGGGAACGTCCGAAGTAGTCATGCCGTCACGATGTGTATTGGGTTGGGTTTTTGAGGAACGCGGCGGTCTCCTTGGTCTCCGAAATCGTGCGCTCCGGTGCCTTGACCTTCTTGACCTGCTGCCTTCCAAACAGCACGAGGATTCCCATCACCAAGACGAGGAACCCGAACACGATGAGGTAGGCCGCCGCTCGCGGCACACCCAGCGCTACCAAGCCCTCGGCCGCGGCGATCAGGATGAACATCGTCGCGTAGAAAAGCGCGATCACGGCGCCGATGAAGAAACCGGCACCGGTGCCGGCGTTCTTGAAGGAGGTTGAGAGCTCCGCCTTGGCGAGTTCGATCTCGCCATGCACCATCGCGGACAAGTGGGTGGAGGCCTGCTGCACGAGCTCGCCGATGGTCGGTTCGCCGGATCCAGCGATTCCTACCCTGACGGGCTGATTCGGCTCAGTTGCCGGTGCGGACGTCCGCGGCTGTGCGGACTCGGCCCGCGGTGCTGACGTCGTCACGATGCTCCCTTCGCTGGCAACCTCATAGCCGGATCATTCCAGTCGGCCGAGCCAGATGCACTCAGCCTGGCCCGGCTAGAGTTATGTCAGCTTCCTGGAAAGCTTGGTCGGCGAACCATAACGCAACCTCGCAATGTCTGCCGCCGTGGCCGAGATCCGTCGTCCGATCGGCAGACTTCTCCCCGCTCGAGCTGGCCGGAAGCGGCAGAGGTTGCGTAAGCGCTGCGGACCGAAACAGTCGGCGGGTCCTGTTATTGGCTGGCGTTTGTAGTTGCCATGGTCGTCATGGCAAATACCCGCCTACGCGACGCATCCGAACGAATAACGACTTACCAGCTCGGGGCGCACTTCGCCCGACTCAGCCTGCCGCCGCATTCTTGGGCGGGCGACGGCGGCCGGTCCTTCCGACGCTGGCCGCCGTCGACGACCTGATCGCGAACGTGATCATCGCCGTCCACCCGATTGCGCACGACTTGGGACGCCAAGCCACGCTCGACTGGAAGATCACTGACAGTAGCTACCGGGTGGTGGTTATGAATGCCGACGCCGCACCGCCGTCGCGGTCGACGGCCGGTTCGCGTTGACGATTCCGCACTTCTTCGCATTGGGATCGGCGTTCTCGTCCGGGCGTCATCATCGTCGCGGGCGGCGTAGTCCTACTCGTCGTTGACGTCCGGATGCACAGCCGGCCCGGTCCGAGGGCCGCGGCGGCGGACGCCAACGTTCCCGGGCCGGCAGTAGCGGGCGATCGCCTGTCGCTCACATCGGCATGGGTGCCAGTTCGAAGATGTCGATCGTGAAGCGGCCCTTGCCCTCAGCGAGGAAGGGATGGGCCTTGATCAGATCGCGGGCCTCGTCGAGACTCCCGGCCTCGACGATCGTGTAGCCGTTGAGGTCGGTCGGCTCGGCGCTCGTCCCGTCGTCGGACACACTCGCTCGGGTCCCGAACGGAGCTCCGGCGTCGACCATCGCCGATCCCACCTGCCCCATCCACTCATTCCACAGCCGCATCTGCTCGGCCGACTGTTCCGGTGTGAACTCCTCCATCGGCGTCGCCGGCCCGCGATACAGGTACAAGAACTTGCTCATCCCAGCTCCCTTCGTCTGGCGTCCGACAGCACGCATGCCCCCGGAAGGTGCGCTCCGCGCGCCCCACTGTCCCGACGTAAAGCATTCTCCGAAATCGACACCCGGCGGCCATCACTTCCTCCCGTTGTCGGCGAGTTCGGAGACCCTGGCTCCGCAGGGCAGTCGGGGCGCCGGTCAGTCCTCACTCGAGGCTGCGGTTGGAAGCTTCTCGCTGATGAGGTCCATGACCGCGGAGTCGGTGAGCGTGGTGACGTCGCCAAGCTGCCGGTGTTCGGCTACATCCCGCAGCAGCCGCCGCATGATCTTGCCGGAACGGGTCTTGGGCAGTTCAGGGACGACAAGAATCTGCCGGGGCTTCGCGATCGGCCCGATCTCCTTGGCTACGTGATCGCGCAACTCCTTGGCGATGGCGTCACCGTCGATCTCCTGCGGCTGCCCACGCAAGATCACGAACGCGACAACGGCTTGCCCGGTGGTTGGGTCGGTGGCGCCGACAACGGCTGCCTCCGCGACCTTCTCGTGGGAGACGAGGGCCGACTCCACCTCCGTCGTCGAGATGCGGTGGCCGGACACGTTCATCACGTCGTCCACCCGCCCGAGCAGCCACAAGTCGCCGTCGTCGTCCTTCTTCGCGCCATCGCCCGCGAAGTAGTACCCCTGTTCGGCGAACCGAGACCAATAGGTCTCCCGATAACGCGCATCGTCGCCCCAAATGCCGCGCAACATCGCCGGCCACGGCTCGGTCAAGACCAGGAACCCGCCACCGCCGTTCGGGACCGACTGGCCGTCGTAATCCACGACGTCGGCGCTGACGCCGGGGAGAGGCCGCGTCGCCGAGCCGGGCTTGGCAGCGGTGACGCCTGGGAGCGGACTGATCATGATGGCGCCGGTTTCGGTCTGCCACCACGTGTCGACGACGGGGACGCGATCGCCGCCGATGACCCGGCGGTACCAGATCCAGGCCTCGGGATTGATCGGTTCTCCGACCGAGCCGAGCAGGCGGAGGGAGGACAGGTCGAACCCAGCCGGGATGCCCTCGCCCCACTTCATGAACGTGCGAATTGCGGTGGGAGCGGTGTAGAGCAGCGTTACCCGGTATTTCTCGATGATTTCCCACCAACGGCCGCGGTGCGGCGTGTCCGGCGTTCCCTCGTACATCACTTGGGTCGCCCCGTTGGCCAGCGGGCCATACACGATGTAGCTGTGCCCGGTTACCCATCCGATGTCAGCCGTGCACCAGAACACGTCGCTGGGAGCCTTGAGGTCGAAGACTGCGTAATGGGTGAACGCGACCTGCGTCAGGTACCCGCCGGTCGTGTGCAGGATGCCCTTCGGCTTCCCGGTAGTCCCTGATGTGTAGAGGATGAAGAGTGGATGCTCCGCGTCGAATGCCTCGGCGACGTGTTCCCTTGGCTGGGTGTCGACGAATTCGTGCCACCAGACGTCGCGCCCGTCGTCCCATGGGACTTCGCCACCCGTCCGACGGACGACCAGTACCCGCGAGACGTTCGTCTGACCCTTCCCGAGGGCTTCATCGACGGCCGGCTTCAGTGCGCTCGCGCTACCGCGGCGGTAGCCGCCGTCCGCAGTAATCACCAGCTTGGCGTCCGCGTCGACGACCCGGTCGTAAATGGCTTGCGCCGAGAACCCTCCGAAGATGACTGAATGCGGTGCGCCGATTCGCGCGCACGCCAGCATGCTGATCACAGCCTCGGGGATCATTGGCAGGTAAATCGCAACGCGGTCGCCCTTTTGGATGCCCAAAGCAGTCAGCGCGTTCGCAGCCTTACACACCTCCGCTAGTAGCTCGGCGTAAGTGATGGTGCGCGTATCGCCAGGTTCACCCTCGAAGTGAAACGCGATGCGATCACCGCGACCCTCGGCCACGTGCCGGTCGACGCAGTTGACCGAGGCGTTGATTGTGCCTTCTGTGAACCAGCGGGCGAACGGAGCGTTCCACTCCATTACGTCCGACCATCGCGTCGTCCATAGCAGCCGACTGGCCTGCTCTTCCCAGAATCCCAATCGATCGTCCGCGGCGACATATGCCTCGGCCTTGACGTTTGCGGCCGCGGTGAACTCGGGCGTCGGCTCGAACCGGCGTTCTTCGTGCAACAGGTTGGACAGGGCTTCGGACACGGGTACCTCGCTGTCGAGTCGGCGCATGAGGCTTCCTTTCGCACCGTAGTCGGTCCGGCTATCAGCGGGCCGTCCTGCCGATACGCTCCACGCCGTGACGGATCCGCTGGAGTCATTACTCAGCCTGCCGGGCGTCGTCGATGGAGTCGCCGGAGCCCGAGCGGCAGTCGATGCGATGCTCAACCACCGGGTGCTCCTGCGGCGTTCGGCCGAGGTGTCAGCGGAGTCGGCGCTGCGGGGTGCCTGGGCATCGGCCGCTTTGACGGGTAGCCAAGCCGAACTCGCCGACGTTCGATCCGGAGCGGCCGCGGCGGATCCCCTTGTGCAAGCCGCGTTGCGGGCTCAGGGCGAAATCGGAGCGTTGGCCGGTACGTGGAGTCGCGCGCCCCGGCAGGCGCTGGCCCGACTCCATGCCGTCGCGGCGGTCGATCTGATATCCGACCCTGAATTGCTAGGCCGGCCAGCAGAGGTTCCCGGCGTGGCCGAACGACTCGACACGCTGGCTGGTGTCCTTTCCGAGACCTCCGCTCCGGCGATGGTCGTAGCGGCCGTGGTGCAGGGCGAGATCTTGGCGCTTGACGCCTTCCCGCCGGTCTCCGGCATTGTGGCGCGAGCGGCCGAGCGACTAACGCTCATCGACCTCGGCTTGGATCCGAAGTCACTGGTGACCTTCGAGGTAGGGCACTGGGAGCTTCGGCCCGAGTTCGAGTCCACGCTGACGGCGTACCAAGACGGCAGTCGGGACGGTCTGTCTCTCTGGCTCGGCCATTGCGCCGACGCAATCGTGGTCGGTGCCCGCGAGACGACCGCGATTTGTGAGGCCATCGCTCGGGGCGTAACGGCTTGAGAGCCTGTGCCAATGGGCAACTGCTGCCCCGCGGCGGGCTCAGGCGCCGACGGCGTCGTTGTCGCCTAGTCAAAATGACTGGATCGCTGAGCGGTTTCCGCCGGGGACCCCGATCGCCACGCGATTTCACGGCGAACCCCGATCGGCTCCGGCGACCCTATTGGCGCGAACTCTGGGTCCGGACGTGGACGGCGGCGCCGCTTACTCGCGACGCCGCCTGACGGTCGTCCGGGGTACCAAGCGTGCACCTGTCGCCTGTCGGGCGCGAGCCCTCAGCGGCCGCGCCGACGCACCTGTTGCGTGGTGGGGTCGCCGCGTGGGTTCCCGTCGTGACCGTGCCGGGTGAGACCCGCTGGGGGCTGGACCGCCATCGACGAGCCTCGTCCGATGCAGTCATTTCACCCCGTGGAGCTGAGGTACACAAGACCCCGAGGCTATGTAATTCCTTTGCCATGGCGCTGGAAGCGCTATTTGGCAGGTTCGGCGGAAAAGAGGCGGCTACTGGGTCTCGTCATAGCGCGATTTCTCTGGGCACCGCGACCGGCCACTGGTGGCCCATAACCTCAATTCGCCATATTTGCCACGAGAAATAGGCTCACCGACTGATCTGGGATGTGGTGGCACGTTCCCGCGTTCGACGGCGATGCAATGCGTACCAGGCCGCGCCTACTGCGGCGACGCCGGCGCTGGCGACGCTCAGGGTGGCAGTGGCATGTGGCGGCCGGAGTCCGGAGATTCGTTCCCGAAGCGGCACTCCGTTCGCAAATGTCAGAATCGGCCAGCCGCGCTCCACGGCGATCTTTCGTAACGCCCGGTCCGGGTTGACCGCCGTGGGATGGCCGACCTCCTCCAGCAGAGGTAGATCCGTGATCGAATCCGAGTACGCGTAGGACGCGGCGAGGTCATATCCACGTTCGGCCGCGAGCTCCCGGACCGCCTCTGCCTTCTCCGGCCCGTAGACGTACCGTTCGATCTCGCCCGTGTATTTGCCGTCATCGCTCACGACCATGCGTGTGGCGAGGACGTAATCCGCACCGACCATCGCACCGATCGGGCCGACGACTTCCTCTCCAGATGAGGAAACAAGCACGACGTCCTGACCAGCCGACTTGTGCTGCTGGATGCGTTCGACCGCCTCGTCGTAGACGATCGGATCGATGATGTCGTGCAGCGTCTCGTTCACGATCTCTCGAATCTGCGCGACGTCCCATCCGGTGCACATCGCGGTGATGTAGTCGCGCATCCGGTCCATCTGGTCCTCATCCGCTCCAGCGAGCGCAAACACGAACTGGGCGTACGCGCTGCGCAGCACGGCGCGGCGATTCAGCAAGCCGCTCTGGTAGAACGGTCGCCCAAACGCGAGCGTGCTCGACTTGGCGATGATCGTCTTGTCTAGGTCGAAGAATGCCGCTGGCCTACCCACCTCGGAGACGATACGGGGAGCCACCACCATTGCGCGCCCTGTCAAGTCAGACATCCACAGGCCAGGTAGTTATCCACAGCCGCGCTCGTTGCCGGGCCGTATCCACCCCGATCCGCTTGACTTCGGGTTGTGGATGAACCAGTCGCGCCGGTGATCGGCGTCGTCGGCGGGAGCGGCGGCGTCGGTGCAAGCACATTCGCGGCTGGCCTCGCTCGCCTGGCGGCGCATGCCGAGTCGGTCAGCCGGGCGGTGCTCGTCGAGATTGACCCGACGTCCGGTGGGATCGACGTACTGCTCGGGGTGGAAGGCGTGGCCGGTCCGCGATGGTCAGGCCTACGACTAGCGGGCGGTCGGCTGGAGGCCGCGGCGCTGGCCGAGGGCCTGCCGACCTGGTCGTCGGTCGCTTTCGTGGCGGCAGACGTGACCCCCTCGGCCGATTCCGTTGCTCAGCTGTTGCCTGTTGCCCGGCGCGTCGGTCCGGTGGTGGTCGATCTGCCAAGGTGGGCCGCCCCGGCCCGCTCGGCGGCACTCACCCGCTGCGATCTCGTCGTGCTCATTACCGGGTGCGACGTAGCGTCGATAGCTGGGGCACGATCCGTGGCAGCGGGGCTAGGCACCGGCCTGCGAATCGCGCTGATCGTGCGCGGTGGTGCTGCACCGCTGGAAGTGGCGAGGCTGGTCGGCGCACCTCTCGTCGGCCGGATCCCGGGCGACCTACGCCGGCTGTCCCCAGATCCGGTGACTTGGCCAGTGCCGCTGCGCCGGGTGGCTGTCGGCGTTCTCGACGCGTGGGCCGGGTGACTGACAGTGTCCGACATGGCATCGACCGCCCCAGCCCGCCATTCATCGGAAGTGTCCGGCGTCCTCGTCGATCGGATCCGCCATCGGCTTGTTAGCACCGCAGGTAGCAGCGATGATCCGGCGCTCGCCTCGATCGTGCGGGACGAGGCGGCAGTCCTCGCCGACGACGTGGTACTGGCCGAGCTGCGGCGTGAGGTTGCGGCCGAGCTCGCCGGCGCCGGGCCCCTGGAACATCTGCTGGAGTTGCCCGGCATCACCGATGTCCTCGTGAACGGTCCGTCCGAGGTGTGGCTGGATCGGGGGTTCGGCATAGAGCGCGTCGCAGTGACATTTCCCGACGACGCCGCAGTACGCCGACTGGCGCAACGGCTGGCGGCAGGCGCCGGGCGCCGGCTGGATGACGCCAGTCCCTTCGTCGATGCGACCTTGCCGGACGGCACCAGGCTGCATGCTGTCCTGCCGCCGATCACCGCGCATCCGACGATTTCGCTGCGCGTTCTGCAGCGCCGCCGGTTCACGCTCGCCCAGCTGGCGCCGCCCGACCTGGCCGAATTGCTGGCGGCGGTCGTAGCCGCCCGCCTGGCGGTGCTGGTGAGCGGTGGGACGGGCAGTGGGAAGACGACGCTGCTCGGCACCATGCTGGCGACGGCCACGCCAGACGAGCGGCTGGTAGTCATCGAAGACGCCGCCGAGCTCGAGATCGACCATCCGCACATCGTCCGGCTGGTCACGCGGGCGCCGAATGTGGAGGGCCAGGGCGCGATTGGTCTGCGGGAGCTGGTCCGACAAGCGCTGCGGATGCGCCCTGATCGGCTGATTGTCGGCGAGTTCCGTGGCGCCGAGATGGCCGAGCTGCTCGTCGCACTGAACACCGGTCACGAGGGCGGCGCCGCGACCGTACACGCGAACACGGCCAGCGATGTGCCGGCTCGTCTGGTGGCCCTTGGCGCACTGGCTGGGCTCAGTCGGGCCGCCGTGATCAGTCAGGTCTTGGGAGCGATCGATGTCATTGTCCATCTGCGCAGAGACGGAGGATCGCGACGAATCGACGAGATCGCTGTCGCCCAAGCGGGCGGCACGGACTTGACGGTGACGGCGGCGTGGTCCGCCTCTAGGGGCCAGCTACCGGGGGCGGCCGACCTGAGCCGCCGATTGCGAGACCGCAGCGTCGGTGTTCCGGAGCTGATCCGGTGACAATCAGCCTTCTCGCGGCGGCCGTGGGGATGGCAATCCTGTGCTGGCCGCTGTCGTCGGTCGACCGGCGTCGGCTCACCGGGCTTCTCGAGGCCGGCCGGCTCGGTGGGGTTGCCGACTCGGCCCGGCTGCCGCCGCGTCGACGCCGGCGCGGGCGATCAGGCCGCATCCTTCCCGGTCCTGCCGTGCGG
>Ga0070668_100004118_pt1 | contig 10765 bp, 6 predicted proteins | sample KBSS43metaG_FD_64661 | JGI IMG/M metagenome (GOLD analysis project Ga0070668, IMG submission 64661) | Switchgrass rhizosphere microbial communities from Kellogg Biological Station, Michigan, USA - KBS S4-3 metaG | ecosystem: Host-associated > Plants > Roots > Rhizosphere > Soil ... | reverse complement strand
GGCCTCTTCGAGCGGCTCGATCACCGCAAGGATGCCGCCGACGTCGTCGATCGTGGCATTGCGCATGTGCGCAAGCGGCGTCGCCGAGACCATCGTGCCGACGCCGTCGCGCGTGAACAACTCGAGCGGCAGTGCTCCATCCATGTGGCGCGACAGCAGGTGCGAGCGCTTGACGCCGTTGTCGCAGGCGCGGACCGCGCAGGGCAGGTAGTGGCGGACGTCGGGCGCCAGCTTGTCGGGTTTCTCGAGCAGCGCCTCGGCTTCCTTCGTCGACAGGTCGGTCAGCAATTGCCGGCGCCCGTTGCGCACGCCGTCCGTTTCCATGAGGAAGATCAGCTTGCGCGCCTGCAGCCGGACCGCGACCTGCATCGCCACTTCCTCGACCGCCAGGTTGAAAATCTCGCCGGTCGGCGAATAGCCGAGCGGCGAAATCAGCACGATGTCGCCGTCGTCCAGCCGCTGCTGGATCGCCTGCGTGTCGACGCGGCGCGTCTCGCCGGTCAGCTGCATGTCGACGCCATCGACGACGCCCATCGGCTTGGCGGTGATGTAGTTGCCGCTTGAGACGCGATTGCGCGCGCCAGCCATCGGCGAGTTGGCGATGCCGAGCGACAACAGCGCCTCGATCCTGCTGCGCACCTGTCCGGCCGCTTCCAGCACGCAGTCCATCGTTTCCATGTCGGTGATGCGCAGCCCTCCGTGATATTTGCTGTCGATGCCCTGCTGGGCAAGGATCGTCTCGATCTGCGGCCGCATGCCGTGCGCGACGACCAGCCGGATGCCGAGGCTGTGCAGCAGGTTCAAGTCGTGGACGACGCCGAGGAACGATTCGTCGGCGACGACTTCACCACCGAACGCGATGACGAACGTCTTGCCGCGAAATGCGTGGATATAAGGCGCGGCGCCGCGGATCCACTGGACGAATGCGCGCATCGTCGCGGAGTTGGCAGGTGGCGGGACATCGGGCGAGCGCGGCATCGGGACTGTCGTGCGGGAGCGGCGAGTGAACGTCCGGCGATTATAGCCTCCGGGGGTCGGCTATCATCGTGGTTTGCTGGAAACGCTTCGCATGGCTTCACCGCTTCTCGCCAACCTCAACCCCGAGCAACTCGCCGCCGTGACGCTGCCGCACGCATCGGCGCTGGTGCTCGCCGGCGCTGGCAGTGGCAAGACCCGCGTGCTGACGACGCGGATCGCGTGGCTGCTGGCGACCGGACAGGCGAGCCCGCTGTCGGTCCTCGCCGTCACGTTCACGAACAAATCGGCGAAGGAGATGCTGACGCGCCTGTCGGCGGCGACGCCGGTCAACACGCGCGGCATGTGGATCGGCACCTTTCATGGGTTGTGCAACCGGATGTTGCGCGCGCACCACCGTGACGCCAACCTGCCGCAGTTGTTCCAGATCCTCGACACGCAGGACCAGCTGTCGCTGATCAAGCGCCTGTACCGCGCGCATGGCATCGACGACGAGCGATTCCCGGCGAAGCAGCTGCAGTATTTCATCGCCGGCGCCAAGGAGGCGGGTCTGCGGCCCAACGCCGTCGAGGCCGCCGACGAATTCACCCGCCGCCAGGTCGAGCATTTCGCGCTGTACGAGGCGCTGTGCCAGCGCGAAGGCGTCGTCGATTTCGCCGAGCTGCTGCTGCGCAGCTACGAGCTCCTGGCCAACCACGACGGCATCCGCGGCCATTACCAGCGCCGCTTTTCGCACCTTCTGGTCGACGAGTTCCAGGATACCAACCTGCTGCAGTACAAGTGGCTGCGGATTCTCGCCGGTCCGCAGGCGTCGGTGTTCGCCGTCGGCGACGACGACCAGTCGATCTACGCGTTTCGCGGCGCCAACGTCGCCAACATGCAGACGTTCGAGCGCGACTTCTCGCGGCCCGATACGCCGGTCAGCCTGGTGAAGCTCGAGCAGAACTACCGGTCCCACGGACATATCCTCGATGCCGCCAACGCGCTGATCAAGAACAATCGCGCACGGCTGGGCAAGAACCTGTGGACGAGCGAAGCCAAGGGCGAGCCGGTGCGCGCGTTCGCGGCGCCCTCGGACCTCGACGAAGCGGCGTTCGTCGTCGACGTCGTGAAGGGCGCCGGGGACGAGGGCGTGCCTCTGTCGGAGATCGCGCTGCTCTACCGCAGCAACGCACAGTCGCGCGTGCTCGAGCATGCGCTGTTCAACGCCGGCCTGCCGTATCGCGTCTACGGCGGCATGCGCTTCTTCGAGCGTGCCGAGGTCAAGCACGCACTCGCGTACCTGCGGCTGATCGCGGCGCCGGCCGACGACGGCGCGTTCCTGCGTGTCGTGAACTTCCCGCCGCGCGGCATCGGCGCGCGGACGCTCGAGCAATTGCAGCAGTCGGCGCGCGACACCGGGGTGTCGCTGTGGGACACGGCGCGCAGCGCCGCGGTCGGCGGCAGGGCGGGGATCAGCCTCAAGTCGTTCCTCGCACTGATCGAGAAAATGCGCGTGGAGACGGCGGCGCTGCCGCTGCCCGAAGCGGTCGAGCACGTGCTGGGGGTTTCCGGTCTCACCGCGCACTACAAGGCGGAAAAGGACGGCCAGGACCGGCTCGAGAACCTCGAGGAGCTGGTCACGGCCGCCGACGGCTTCGTTCGCGAAGCCGAGATCGCCACCGATGCGCCGATGTTGACCGACCGGGTCGCGCCGGACTTGCCGTCGCCTGAAGACGGCGCACAGGAAGGGGCAACCGATCCGCTGACGGCGTTCCTCGCGCACGCGGCGCTGGAGGCGGGCGAGACGCAGGAGGCCGAAGGGCGGCCCGCGTTGCAGCTGATGACGATCCATTCAGCGAAGGGGCTGGAGTTCCACACGGTATTCATCACCGGGCTCGAGGAAGGGCTGTTTCCGCACGAGAACAGCATGAACGAGTTCGACGGCGTCGAGGAAGAGCGGCGGCTGATGTACGTCGCGATCACGCGCGCGCGGCGCAAGCTCTACGTCACCCACGCGCAGAGCCGGATGCTGCACGGGCAGACGCGTTACAGCGTCCCGAGCCGCTTCGTCGACGAAATCCCGCGCAACCTGATGCTCTGGCTTTCGCCGCAGCGGCAGCGCGCGCGGGCGTTCGATATCGACGAGGCCGAATGGGGTAAGGTGCGCGCCGCGCCGCAGGCAACGCCGCCAGGCCCGACCTGGCGGATCGGACAGAGCGTGCGGCACGCGAAATTCGGGCTCGGCGTCATCATCGATGCCGAGGGTCGTGGCGACGACGCGCGCGTGCAGGTCAATTTCCGCGACGCCGGCGTCAAGTGGCTGGCGCTCGAATACGCAAAGCTGGAAGCGGCGTAGACGCGGGAACGCGAGCGCCCGCGACAGGACGCGCGCTCAGCGCTGTTCGGTTGCGCCGGCGGCCTCGAGGCAGGCTCTGATGCGGGCGCCGGTCTCCGCGACGTAGCGGGTGATCGCCGACTGATGATCGCCCTGTATCGGGTGCGTCTCGACATGGGCGGCCAGCAGCGACCAGCCGAGTCCGGGTCGCGGGTCCTGGATTGCCTTCGAATGCAGGACGGCGATCCGACCGGGATAGGGCGCCGGCGCATATTTCAGGATCGCGTTGCGGTATCGCACGAAGACGTCGCCCGTCGCCGTCGTCGGTTCATCAACCGGCTGCAGCGCGCTGCGCCGCGACCGCGCGCTCGGCGTACCCATCGAAACGCCCTCGAACACGCGCGTCACCCGCCTTGGCGCCTTCGCTTCGACGACGACGACGAACGGCACCCGCTCGCCGGCTTGCGCCAGCTGGCGAGCCATCTCCACGGCGATCAGCGCGCCATTGCAATGTCCGCCGAGGACAAAGGGTCCCTCCGGACAAACGCGGCGCACCTCACGCAGCAGTTCGGCGGCCATGGCCTCGATCGAATCGGGAACGGCCGAGCCGTCGAGGCCATGCGGGTGCACGGCATAGAACGGCTGATCCGCGCCCAGTTCGCGCGCCAGGCCGTGACAGTAGAAACCGCCGCCGGTGAAGTCGCCGTGCAGGAAAAACAGCGGCGGCCGCGTTCCGCCTTCCTGGACGGCGACGACGGGGGTTGGCGAAGGCGTACCGCCGCGGCGAATTGCATCGGCGAGATGCTCGATCGTCGACTCGGTGAACAGCGTCATCAGCGGAACCGTACGGCCGCACGCGCGTTCCACGGCGTCCATCATCCGTGCCGCGAGCAGCGAATGCCCGCCCAGGTCGAAGAAATTGTCGCGCAAGCCCACACCGCGGATGCCGAGCAGGTCCTCCCAGATGTTCACGAGGATGTACTCGAGCGGGTCCCTCGGCGGTATGTGCCAGCCGGTGCGCCGGGCCGCAATCGCGTCCGGATCGGGAAGCGCCGCGCGGTCGAGTTTGCCGTTGGCGGTGAGCGGCAGCGCGGCCAGATAAACGACCGCCGCCGGCACCATGTAGTCGGGTAGCGAGCGGCGCAGGTCACGCCACAGGTCGGCCGCCTCCGGCGGAGTTTCCCCGGCGGGCACGACGTAGGCGGCCAGACGTCGCGTCTCCGCCGTCGCGCCGTGCACGACGACGACCGCTTCGCGCACGAGCGGCAGCCGCATCAGTGCCGCCTCGACCTCGGCAGGTTCGATCCGGTGCCCGCGAATCTTGACCTGCTGGTCGCGGCGGCCGATGAATTCGATCGCGCCGTCGTCGCGATAGCGCGCGCGGTCGCCGGTCCGGTAGAGCCGGGCCCCGGGCGTGCGATCGAACGGATGGGGAACGAAACGCTCGGCCGTCAGGTCGGCGCGGCCGAGGTATCCGCGCGCGAGACCGGGACCGCCGATATGGATCTCGCCGGGCACGCCCGGCGGCACCGGTTCGCCGTGCACGTCGAGCAGGTACACGTCGGTGTTTGCGATCGGCGTGCCGATCGGCACGGTGGCGGCGCCGGGATCGACGTCCCGCACTTCGTGCCAGGTTGCGAACGTCGTCGTCTCGGTCGGACCGTAGACGTGCAACAAGCGGCGCGGCTTTCCCTCGCGCAGCACCGCTGTCACCGCCGCCGGATCGACGGCTTCGCCGCCGAACAGCACTTGCCGGCCGGCAAACGCGTGCGGTGCGGCGCCGGCGATCTGGTTGAACAGCGCCGTCGTCAGGAAAAGCACGGTCACACCGTGACGCTCGAGCGCGGCGGCAAGGTCCGTTGGCGACAGCACGGTCTCGCGCGGCACGATCGCGAGCCGCGCTCCGTTGAGCAGCGCGCCCCAGATCTCGAACGTCGATGCGTCGAATGCCGGATTGGACAGATGCGCAATCACGTCTTTCGGGCCGAGCGACACATAGTTGGTGCCGCACACCAACCGCGCGATTGCCCGGTGCGGAACGGCGACGCCCTTGGGCGCGCCGGTCGAGCCCGACGTGTACATCACGTAGGCGAGATCCTCGCCGCCGACATCCAATCGCGGATCGCCGCGCACAGGGGCCGCCGGTGCCTGATCGGCATCGATCATCAGGACCGGCCGCGCGCTCGAGGTCCGCGCCTGCGCGAGGGCCAGCGCCGCCGACGGGGTGGTGACAACGGCGGCCGCCTCGGCGTCGGCCAGCATCGCCGCGAGCCGCGCGGGAGGGTGCGACGGATCGAGCGGCACGTAGGCGCAGCCGGCCTTGAGCACGCCGAGGAACGCGATGACTTCCTCGGCCGAGCGTTCGCTGCAGACGCCGACGCGCGAGCCGGGTGCCACGCCCCGGTCACGCAGCGCGTGAGCGAGCTCGCCGCTGCGGGTGTCGATCTCCTCGTAGCTGCGCGTGCGTGCGCCGTCGACCACGGCAACCGCGTGAGGCGATCGTTGCGCCTGTGCGGCAAACAATGCCGGCACGCCGGCATCGGCGGGAAACACCGTCCGCGTGTCGTTCCATTCGCGGAGGATCCGCTCGCGGGCTGCCGCATCGACGAGTGGAATGCGCGACACCGGCTGCGTCGGATCGGCGACGATTCCCTGCAGCAGTCGCTGCCAGTGACTCGCCAGCCGCGCGATCGTGCCGGGATCGAAGAGGTCGGCCAGGTATTCGATGCTGGCGCTGATCCTGCCGCCGATCTCGGTGACCGACAGCGTCAGATCGAACTTCGCGTATTCGACGCCGATCCCTGTGAGGCGCTGGACCTCCAGTCCGAGGAGCTGCCACGGCGCGCGCGGCGCATTGCGCATCGAGAACGCCACCTGGAACAGCGGATTGCGGGACGGGTCGCGATGCTGGGTCAGCTCCTCGACCAGCTTCTCGAACGGAATGTCCTGGTGCGCATACGCGTCGAGCGCGCGAGCTCGCACGCGGCGCAGGTATTCGACGAATGGAGGATCGCCGGACAAGTCCCCGCGCATCACCAGCGTGTTGACGAAAAATCCGATCAAACCTTCCAGCTCGGTGCGCCGGCGGCCGGCGATCGGCGATCCGACGACCACGTCCTCCTGCCCGGTGTAGCGATACAGCAGCACGTGGAACGCCGCCAGCAACGTCATGTACAACGTCGCGCCCTCTTTGCGCGCCAGCGCGATCAAGCCGGCGGCCAGCGCGTCGTCGATCGCGAAGTCGAAATGGGCGCCGCGATAGGTTGGAATCGGCGGCCGCGGCCGGTCGGTCGGCAACTCGACGATCGGCAGATCCGCCAATGTTCGCTGCCAGTACCCGAGCTGCTGGGCGAGCACGTCACCCTGCAGCCACTCGCGCTGCCATTCGGCGAAATCCGCGTATTGCACCGGCAGCTCGGCGAGCGGTGACGGCGCGCCGCGGCTGCAAGCGTCATATAGCGCCGCCAGCTCGCGCGCCCAGATCGCCGACGACCAGGCATCGGACGCAATGTGATGCAGCGTCAGCAGCAGCCAGTGCTCGTCGGCGCCGAGCCGCAACAGGCGTGCGCGCAGCGGAGGATCGTGCTGCAGGTCGAACGGCGTTTGCGCTTCATCGCCGGCGACGCGGCGCGCCTCGGCGGCGCGAGCGTCGGGCGGCAACGACTCGAGCGAGGCGACTTCGATCGGCAACTCGAGCGTCGGCATGATTTTCTGCATCGGCGCGCCGTCCACGATAACGAAGCAGGTACGAAGCACCTCGTGGCGCCGGACGATCTCGTTGATCGCCCGCCGCAGCGCGTCGACGTCCAGCGATCCGGCGAGGCGGAGACAGTAGCGGTTGTTGTAGATCGATCGTACCGGCAGCATCCGATCGAGCAGCCACAGCCGCTGCTGCGAGAACGATGCCGGTGCGCAAATCGCCGGTGCCGGCGACGACGGCGTCGCTGCGCCGGGCGTGGCAGGGTCCGGCTGAGCTTCGTGATTCACGTCGGATCCGGGCAGGGTGCGACTCGAGGGCGCGCGCGGAGATTCGTCGCCGGGGTCATCACGCGGCGTTTTAGGATCTCGCGGGCAGCGGCGCCAGTGTTTCCCCGGCGTGGAAGATATCGCGGTAGCTTACGTAGTCCGAGATGTGCAGCGTGGCGACGAACAGCGTGAGGTACGGCAGCAACACGGCGTAAACGAGGACCGCGCGCGCTCCCTCGCCCAAACCGGAGGTGATCAGCATCAGCACGCCACCCGCCACGGCGGGCAGGATGCCGGCGAACAGGAACACGACGAGCCCGTACACGGCGAGCGGGCGCCAGTTGGCCATTGCAGCGCGCAGGCTTGCGCCGAGTGCCGTGCCGGCGCCGACGTCCTGGAAGACGATCAGTCCCGGGGCGAACCACACGGCGAGGACGACGGGCAGCGCGCACAGCGCCGCGAACAGCATGCCGAGCTGGACGCGCGAGTCGAGCAGCACGGATTCCACCCTCGCGGCGGCGTCCTTGCGATCCATGTCGGCAGGCGGCGGATTCGACATCAGGTCGAGCAGTTTGCCGCCGTCGATGAGCGCGGTCGCCATCACCGACAACGTGACGCCGACGACGAACACCACGCCGATCACGAGCAATGCGCGAAGGTTCGACCGAAAGCCCTGGAACAGTTGGCGGATGTGCGGCACGCCGCCGCGCTCCTGCGTCCAGGCGGCGGCGAGGAACCCGACCGCGAACACCGGCTTCAGCAGCGGAACAGCCAGCGTGCCGATGACCGGCACCAGGTTGATCACGCCCAGCGCGATGTAGTACGCGAGCAGCAGCAGCAGCCACGGCACCCGCGCCTTCCACAGCATCGCGAATGCTTCGCGCAGCCAGCCTACCCCGCGGCGCGCGCCGTGGCGGGTGAATACGATATCGCGCGGCGTTCCCGACACGACGTTCACGCGGCTTCGAGTTCCGGAAACCGCGGCATCGCGGCGACGCGATCGCGCAGAATCCGCTCGAACGGCAATGGATCGTGCGCATGCGTGAGCTCTCCCGGCCTCGGCAGATGCAGATCGTAGAGCCGCGACAGCCAGAACCGCAACGCGGCGGCGCGCAGCAGCGCCGGCCATTGCTCCCGCTCGTCGGCGGTCAGCGGCCGCGCGGCATCGTACGCGCCGACGAACGCGCGCACGCGAGCGCCGTCGAGCGACCCGTCGTCGTGGACGCACCAGTCGTTGACGGCGATCGCCAGGTCATAGGCGAAGTAATCGGTCGCCGCGAACCCGAAGTCGATGATGCCGGCGACGCGGTCGCCATTGAACAGCACGTTATCGCAGAACATGTCGCCGTGAATCGCGCCTTTCGGAAGCTTGGAGCGGCCGAATCCCGTCTGGAATCGGATTTCCGCGCTGAGCAGGTCGTTCTGCGCCGGTGTCACGAACGGGCGCACGGCGCGTGCCGCCTGACGCCACCAGCCGGGTCCGCGACGATTGGTGAGGCGCGTTCGGTACGACGACGACGCGACATGCAGGCGGGCAAGCGCATCGCCGGCCGCCGCGCAATTGCCCGTCGTCGGAACCAGCGTCGCTTCGCCATCGACGCGCGCGACGAGGCCGGCGGGCTTGCCGTTCAACAACGAGAACAGCGCGCCGGTGCGATCGGGCTCCGGCGCCGGCACCGGCACGCCCGCGCGCGCCAGGTGCGCCATCAGGTTCAGGTAGAACGGCAGCTCCACTGCCGGCAGGCGCTCGTACAGCGTGAGCACGTAGCGCGCCTTCGACGTCGTGACGAAATAGTTGGTGTTCTCGATGCCCGTGGCGATCGGTGCGAAGTCGACGAGCCCTCCGGTCGCGTAGCGGGTGAGCCACGCGTCGAGTTCGTCGGCAGTTACCGTTGTGTAGACAGACATCGGAAGTCGCGGCACGCGCGGCGCGTGTCGGCAAGCACGCGGGCGAGGCCGATCAGGTCACCAGGAGAACAAAACCCACAGCGGAACCTTGAGCCCCGGATCGAGGCTGTCCCGCCGTATGAACTGCTGCCCATTCTGGTCGGGCACCAGGAAATACGGCCGCCCATGTCGCGGCGTCACTTTGATGAAGCGAAGCTCGCCGCCGATCCGCACTTCCTCGACCAGTTCGTTCTCGCGCTGGATGATCGTCACCTGGGGCTCGAGCTCGGGATCGAGCGCAATCGGCGGCGGTTCCGGCAGCGGTTCCAGCTTCGGGGGCGGCGGTGCTTTCGATTGCGCCAAGACAACACCGGCGGCCACGAGGGCCGCTCCCGCGAACGCGACGGCGGAGTGGGCGGTTCGACGAATCACACGGTCGATTTTAGCAGACCACCTCTGCGCGCGACGCGTCCGTACGCCCGCGTCCAACGTGCGGACGACAACTTTACAAATGAAGTACCGATGGCGCTTCGCGCACCGAAACGGGCCGGCGGCACGCCTACAAGTTGAGCATCCGCTGGCGTTCGTCGCGCGTCGGCTGGAATCCGCGGTTCTCGTAGAACTCGAAGATCGCCTCGACGATGGCCTCCGGTTCGTCGATCACCTGCATCAACTCGAGGTCCTGCTCGCCGACCATCCCTTCACCGACGAAGCGCTCGCGCATCCAATCCAGCAACCCCGACCAGAATTCGCGCCCGACCAGGATGATCGGGATCTTGCGGCTCTTGCCGGTCTGGACCAGCGTCAGGCATTCGGAGAGCTCGTCGAGCGTGCCGTAGCCGCCGGGAAGCACGACATACGCGGAAGCGAAACGCACGAACATCATCTTGCGCGCGAAGAAATAGCGGAAGTTGATACCGATGTCCTGGTACGAATTGCCGGACTTTTCCTGCGGCAGCAGGATGTTGAGTCCGATTGCCGGCGAGCGGCCCGCGTGCGCGCCGCGGTTCGCCGCTTCCATCAGGCCGGGACCGCCGCCGGAAATGACGGAGAAGCCGGCGTCCGAAAGTCGACGCGCGATCTGCTCGGCTTTCTCGAAATACGGATGCCCGGCGCCGATCCGGGCGCTGCCGAACATCGACACCGCGGGACGCACGCCGCGCAGCCGGTCGGTGGCGAGCTGAAACTCTGCCATAATCCCCAGCACGCGCCAGGCTTCCTGGCCGTTCGTCGTATACAGCGCCTGAGGATCGATCAGTTCCGGAATCTTCGGCGTACCCGGTAGCATGCCCAAGCTCTTTCTCGTTGACGGTTCGTCGTATCTTTATCGCGCGTTTCACGCGCTGCCCGACCTGCGCACGTCCAGAGGCGAGCCGACAGGCGCGCTGCGCGGTGTGATTTCGATGTTGCGCCGAATGATCGAGGACGGCAAGCCGGAACATTTCGCCGTCGTGTTCGACGCGCCGGGAAAGACCTTTCGCGACGACTGGTATCCGCAATACAAGGCCAACCGGCAGCCGATGCCCGATGACCTGGTGTTGCAGATCGCGCCGCTGCACGAAATGGTCCGCGCCAACGGCTGGCCGTTGCTGATGATCGAAGGCGTCGAGGCGGACGACG